>Ga0172373_10001431_pt1 | contig 38641 bp, 63 predicted proteins | sample Lak10m_2_FD_114546 | JGI IMG/M metagenome (GOLD analysis project Ga0172373, IMG submission 114546) | Freshwater microbial communities from Kabuno Bay, South-Kivu, Congo - kab_092012_10m | ecosystem: Environmental > Aquatic > Freshwater > Lake | place: Democratic Republic of the Congo... | reverse complement strand
GCACGTCAGGGGCAAACGGAACGGCAGGTACTTCGGGTGTGAATGCTACTGCGGGTACATCAGGAGCAAATGGAGCGGCGGGAACTAATGGGTCAAGCGGCACATCAGGAACTTCAGTAGCAGGATGCTCTGCGGTAATCATATTAGATACGGGTACAGGGTCAAGCGTGCGATGTGGACAGGGCAACTGCGCATCGGGGGATTTTAGCGCGGTAAGTGGCGGGTGTAATAGCGTTGCTACGGGTTGCGGCTCGACTGTCAGCGGCGGTATATGCAATCGCGTTTGTGTAGATTTCGGTACGATAAGTGGCGGATGTTGCAACTTCGTGAACATAGGCTCCGCAGCAATATCAGGAGGTAGGGTCAATACGATATGCGGCGATTCCACATTCGGATACATAGGAGCAGGTTGTTCCAACTTGGTAAACGAATCTCCCGCAGGCGGCATAGTAGCAGGTCAAAACAACTGCTTATCATTTGGTTTCCAATCATTTATTGGCGGCGGGTGCTTAAACAAAATCAATTCTGCATGTTCTGTCATAGGCGGTGGTTGCTCAATAAACATTCAATGTTGTTCAGGTTTTTCCACGATTGTTGGTGGGGAAAATCAATGTACTTGCTGCGCTGCATTTAGTAGAACAATAAATGCTTTTATAGGCGGTGGCGCGGGCCATAGAATATGTTCATCATTTGGAGCAATCGTAGGAGGAGGGTCAAACAGGGCATCGGGATATGCTTTCGTGGGCGGAGGTAGTTCCAATACCGCGAGCGGTAGTTACTCGGGTGTCATATCGGGATTTAATAACTGCGCCATAGGTGGTTGCTCCATAGTCTTAGGGGGTGAAAACAATATAGCCTGTTGTACTCATTCGATTGCATTTGGATTGTGCGCTCGTGCCTGCGGAACTTATAGTGGTGCTTTCGGATGCGCGATAACTGCTACTGACGCATGCACCTATTATTTTAATAACGTATGCTCCTGCGCCAAACTGAATGGGTTAACACAATTTAATAGGCAGACTGCATCTTACGCTCTCGTTTTGGCTGACTCGGGTAAAACTGTTGAGATGAACGTCGGAAGTGGCAATAACATATGTGTACCTGCATGTTCTCAAGTAGCATTCCCGATAGGTACTTGCTTGAATGTCACCCAATATGGGGCGGGTCAGACGACAGTATGCGCTTGTTCGGGTGTTACTTTCAGAAGTGCGAACTCTTGGACGAAGATAAACGCACAATATGGCGCGATTACTCTTGTCAAGGTTGCGGCAGACGAATGGTACATATTCGGTAATTTGGCCGCATAACATCATTTTTTTGTTTCGGCATAAAGCCATATTTTTACACAAGTACGTTTGTGTAAATTAGTGCTTTTAATGTCCTATATCATATTCAACATAGATGGGGGCTTGGGAAAGTGCATACTTGCGACTGCGGTATGCCATGCCATTTATGAGCAACGGCCTGAAAAGAGGTTAATTGTAGTTAGTGGATACCCCGAAGTGTTTTTGAATAATCCACATGTTTACAGGGCATTTTCATTCAACAACATTCAGTATTTCTACGATGAATATATCAGGGACAGAGATTCCGAATTATTCGTACACAACCCTTACAACGAAACAGATTACGTTTACAAGCGAAAACACGTCATCGAGATTTGGTGTAATACATTCAGTCTCATATACCACGAGCGATATGTCCCTCGGATTTATATGACGCAGAGAGAAATAGAGTTCTATTCTCGTCACATGCAATCAGATAAACCTATTTTCATAATTCAGACTAATGGGGGAGCGGATAATCAACCTGTCAAGTACAGTTGGGCAAGAGATATACCGATTCATTTGGCACAAAAGGTAGTTAATTGGTTTTGTAGTGATTACAAAGTGGTTCATATTCGACGGGAAGACCAATTACCTTTAGATAATACGCAATCATATACGGCTCAATTCAGGGAAATTGTAGTGCTGATGTCACTAAGCAGTAAGAGACTGCTGATGGATAGTTACCCACATCACTTGGCATCTGCACTTGGGTTGCCATCCTCTGTGCTATGGATAGTCAATAGCCCGATAGTATTTGGATACAAGTTCAATGATAACATAATGGCTAATCCATTTACAAATAAACCTGAATTAAGGGGCGCGTACTTACAAGAGTTCAATATAGCGGGTGAGCCTTTGGAGTTCCCATATAATTCAGAGGAAGAGATATTTAATTTGGAAGCAGTTATGAACTCGCTTTTGAAGAAATAGAGAAATGGAAAAGATATTTTTTCAGTCTTCCCTTCCGAGGTCAGGCAGCACGCTACTACAAAACATATTTGCACAACGTCCTGACTTCTATGCAACACCCACAAGTGGACTTCTTGAATTGTTGTATGGTTCTCGAAAGAATTATACTGATGGGGTTGAGTTCAATGCGCAGGACTCAAAAATGATGGAATCTGCATTCAAGTCATATTGCTATCATGGCATGATTGGCTTCTTCGATGCTATAACGAATGCAAAATATATCGTAGATAAAAGCAGGGGTTGGGGTATTCATTATGATTTCTTGAATAGTTTCTACCCTAATCCTAAGATTGTCTGCATGGTTCGAGACTTGAGGGATATTTTCACTTCAATGGAAAAAAAGTATAGGTCAAATCCAACTAAACATGACTCCATAATCGATTGGGATACAGGTAGAGGAACAACTACACCAAAAAGAATCGACGAATGGATTTCAAAGCCTCCTGTTGGATTGGCGATTGAGAGATTGTTGGAAACTATCAGACAAGGTATTGACAAACATATACATTTCGTTAAGTATGAAGACTTAACCATGTTCCCTCAACAAACTATGACATTGATTTACGATTATATGGGAGTCCCCGATTACAGGCACGATTTCGATAACATAGAACAACACACGAAAGAAGACGATACGATATATGGCATATATGGAGACCATGTGATAAAAAAAGAAGTAAAGCCACAAAAGTCCGAGGCTGACAGGATATTAGGAAAAGATGTAACGAAATGGGTTTATGACAATTTCACATGGTACTTCAACAGGTTTAACTATGCCAAATAGATTTCGAACAAAAATATATTCGATTACAAAAAAGAATATATTCGACAATTTTCAAATAAATAATTATCAGTATATTTTATTTCCTAAAGATAACGCAGTTACATCATCAATCATAAATGGAAATCAATATCATCCGTATATTTTCGACTTTTTATTATTGAATAATATAAACGTAAATGGCAAAGAGATTGTAGAAATCGGCGCAAACAATGGCAATTTCACAATAGATTTTGCTAACTATGTTGGGAATGAAGGCAAAGTACACGCTTTCGAGCCGCAAAGAATCATACACTATCAACTTTGCGGGAATGTGTTTCTTAATGGTTTTAATAACGTGTACTGCCATAATATAGCAGTATCTAACAAAACAGGGGTCACTAAAATCGAAAAGCCCGACTATTTCAGTACGAGAGAAGTAAACTTTGGTAACGTCAGGGTAGATGACAGGTTGAGCGAAGGTTGTGAATATGTAGAGTGTAGAAGATTAGATTCATACGATTTTGATAATGTCATACTCATTAAAATAGATACGCAAGGGCATGAGTATTATGTTTTGCAAGGAGCATTAGAAACTATTAGTAAACATAGGCCGTACATCATATTCGAGATTGAACAGGAGTTTTTGGACATGTACGGCATACCTAAAACTTCATTTGACAATTTATTCAATGAATTGCAATATACATACTATCAGTTTGATAAAGGTCGTCCTTATCATACGTCAACAGGATATTGCATTGATTATGTGGCTATCCCAAACGAATTGAATCCGAATACGTTTATTATCCCTTACGAAGCAGAGGTTTTATAGCATTTATGACTACTTGATGAGGGATTAGTTTATGGCACTCAAATGCTCTGTCCGTGTCTTCGTGTTCGGGACACCAATTCCAATTACCTTTATCGAAACGAAACATTGGGCTATTCCAACAAGCATGGCATGTTGTCTCATCATAAATCCTGATGCAATCGGTATGAAACTCATGTGATTTGTCCGTGAAGTTGGAAATCATAATGACTTGCTTTCGTAACCCCCATGCAAGCCAAGAGATGCCTGAAGATAGTCCTATGAAGAAGTCACAATGATGAAGGTAATTCATAGTGTTAGACAGATGTTTGTCTAAAACTTCATCTAAACCATCATAATGACATGGGTCTTTAGACATTTCAAAAACAACGTAACCCTCTGATTTCAAATAGTTTATGACTTCCTGCCAATAGTTCCAAAGTTTACAACCCGATGTACTTTGAGTTGAGATACAGACAAACTTAGACGTACATGGCCGTTCTTTGGGCTGAAAGTTCAAGTTCGGCAATATCTCTTTGTACGGCAGCATCAATATGTTTGATGCGGCTTGTTGAAGCGGTATGAGATTGGGTTTTACAGGCTCTTTATCGGTATCGTAAAACCATCCAAGTTCAAACATGGCTTTCAGATTATGTATTGTTACGCCACGTCCTACGAACTCGATATTTGGATATTCTCCTTCAAAAAGATAGTTATGAAAGGTTGAAACAAATAATTCGCAATCATATGTTTTTTGAAAAACATCGCAGAATGGCAACCAAGCCAAAGTGTCCCCAAGAGAACTGCTTTCAAAAGATATGAATACCCTGCTTTTGTATAGGCTTTTAATGAGTGATATTTCAGTAATTATTCTTTCCTTGTACTTGACTATGATTGATATATCAGACAAATACCCTCGATTCAGTTTTGCCCAAGAACCAGAACTTAGTTTTACTGAATATAGTATCTTGTTGGTGCTTTTATCTACGAATGTGCAATCGTATTTCCGCTCTTTGTTCCCGTCATCCGTAATCTCAAAATATAGCCCATTGACATGATGCAGGTTATAGTTTATCATGGTTTGTATATGCTAAGAAGTGATTCTTTGGTTTCTGACGAGGACTTATCTTCCTGAATGTTTTGAACGAATCGATACATTCTTAAAAGTTGGTTGGATACGACATTTGCCCAATCGTACCTGTGCCTATTGTTGAACATAGTATCATATAGACGTATGTTCGCATTCGCCATTTGAATCTTCGATACCACTTCATCCACATTCAGGTTATCAATCCTGTAAAGACCTGCAATGTCAAGTTCTCCCTTGTATGTCGCTATGACTTTCAAGCAACAAGATGCGGCTTCTAACAAAGTCAGGTTCGGATGCCCCGCTTCCAAAAATGACGGATGTAGAAATATCGTGCTATTTAGATACTGCTCTAACACGATTGTATCAGTTGGGTCGTCACATATGACATTCAGTTTGTCGTAGGATTTCAGTAGGTCAGGTTTCAATTCGAAGAACATACGAGTAGCGTCTGCACCGACTATCGTTATGGGTATGTTTAGCCGTTTTGCAGCGGCAATACCTATCTCGAATCCTTTTCTGTCTATGGTATAATCTCCCGCCAAACCATTATTGGCAACCATCAGTATCTTGTCAGGTACGTTGGTGTATCTCGGCTTGAAAAAGAGTGTATCCACGCCATGTGGCACATGAAATAACTTGTCAACCTCATCAAACAATTCCAAGTAATGTGGGGCATGGGTAATCGAAAATATCGAACCCTTCATTGCCTCGAAGTTTTGATTGTAGTTAAAACTTCCCTTGCCATAATACTCGGCATGATGGTCATGTATGCTGAAGACGTATGGGATATTCCTTTTTATGGCCTCCAAACATAAGTTTGCCATATGTATGTGAACGATGTCGTAATCTTCAGGATTGACTTCATTCAGGTATTTAACATCGCATGTGTGTCCTGATTTATCTATGGCTAATTTGTAATTCCAAATGATTTTTTCTACTGCGCCCCATCTATCGTTTGGAATAGGAATGAGACCCGTAACAACTTGACATACTCTCATATGAACTTTTTGTTTTGCCTGTCAATCAAAGAAAATCCGTCGAATTGAGTGGTCAATCGTTTTTTCACAATACCCATGTTGTATTCCGAGCCTATGAAAATGTTATTGAAATATAGGTCGGAAGCATCCCATAATGCCGTGCGTAACTTTTCGAATAGCCATCTCTTAACGAACTTCGGGAACATGATTGATTGCAGGCCGATTATGTGGTTAGTGACGTACATATCCTCTGATATGTCTTTCACCATCGGTGATTGAGGCCATCCATGTTCGAGCGTGGATGTGTCTCCAAAAGACATGATACCTATATTGTGAGTAATGATATTCTCGCAAGATTGCTCTACTTTGGCTACAAAGTCGGCCACATTCATTTCAATCTTGCAGTCTCCTTCGCATACCATCAAAAAGTCATATTCATCGTCGAACTCGGAAAGAATCCCGAACCGAAATGAATCGTAGCATCCGTAATGGGCAGGCGTAAGCGCAGTACCTTTCTCTTGAGTAGTGGCTTCATCGAATAATTCAATAGATATGCAGTTCGGCCTTTGACAATTTGCCGAAGGAGGAAGGTCGGTGTATGGGATATTTGGATGTCGAACATATTTCCATCCATGTTTTTCTACATCTTGTAATTGCTCTCTACTTGCAATCTCTTTGTCTAAATCGAGCGTGGTTTGCAAATGCAACAACTTTATTCTCGGTTTTGACTTCCATTTGAAATATCCTGTGTTTTTATATTTCGATATGTTTTTCTCATTCATTTCGTATTCTTCGGTCTTGTATAACCTGCTTCCATCGAAGAACTCCAATAATACTTTAATGGGCTTACCTTGATAAGTTATTGAAGTTTTGTACTCCCTTTGATTTTGTATGTCGATTATATGCTTGGTAACGCTATTATCACTCTTAATAGTCACATGCACTACTCTCTTGTCTATGTTGTATGTAAAGAAATAGAACATGTACGATGAATCCGAACCTTTCACGGGAACGATGCTGTAATATTCCGAGTTTGAAGAAACACCAAGCCCACTATGAATCAGGTATGTTTGTTCGTCATTTGTAAGTAGTGTCACATCTTTGGCCTGCGTTTCATTGATTTTTCGCATCATGTAGTCTTCCAAGAAGTTTTGAGAGCGTAACCTCTCACATGCTGAATTGTACGATGAGACATCTCTTACGTCGTCAAATACTTTTAAGAAGTAACCGACATCAAATGTCATGGCAGTTGTCTGTATGCCTGTCCCGAAGGGAAGCCGTATGGTCGATAAGTATGCTTTGTTTGTTTCTGATATGCTTTGAAATGATTTATCAATAGCATCATAATCCCTTCGGTCAACTATAACATCATACGTTATGTAAAAGGCTTTTTCGTACCCTAAAGATTCGGCATACTTGTACGAGTTGTATAAGTTTTTCAAAACAGCGAATGACTGATTCGAGTTATTTAACCCGTTAATGTTTATTTCTACATCGTAATTCGGCATGTAGTTATAGAAGCGAGTATAGTAAGAATGATGTGTTAGCGGATTTTGCTTATCATAAACGTAGAAATCTACTATGTCTTGTATCTCGGATGGCACAGGGTAGTGGGAAACGAGAAGTATCTTACGATTCAGCGGGCGAAGGCTCCTGATACATTCCAAAGTCAGTTGTTCCCGCTCTTTCAGATTGGGGTGCGTACCTATGATAATGATTTCTTTATCATTTATAGGGTTCATGCTTGTAGGCTTGAGTATCTTTAATATAGTTTTAGTGTCGTCTTCTAATGTGCCGTTCAGATAGTGGAACGCTTCTCTATGATTGTACTTATTCAGATATACGTCAAGATTGAAAATTAACTTGGGTAGATACTTGTACTTACATGCTTCTTTTATGACAATCGGGTTGAGTTCCTTATTACCCCTATCTCCTTTGGAAGTGAAAAGAAAAAGGTCGGATGCTCGTATGAATGTGTCTATGTCTTTTCTCTCGCCCCATATGATGCAGTTGTCGGGCTTCGAATCCATCAAAGGTTTCCAATAATCAGCGAAGTTATCGGCTTGATTTCCTAAAAAGTGAAACTTGATTTTGTAATCTTTTAGTGCGTCAGCCAACTCAAATGCGTATTTCTGATTCTTTCGTGGTGTAAAAAGTCCCACGATGACTACATGCACATAATCCCTATCAAAATCAACTCCCATAGCCATCGACTTCAATACTTGTCGATTAAGTTCTTTGTCGGATGCTTCGTGGTCAACAGGATATTCTACCAATTCGATTGGCACGTCCATATTTGCATACTTTAGTGCCGAATAAGCACTTACGAATACGAATAGGTCGGGTTCAAGACGTTTTTTTGTTTTATCAAAAGAACTATCGTGAGTAGTTTCCGTTATTAGAAATGAACGATAAGAATTATAGATACGTTCTGCGGCATCAATGTCCATAAACATTTCGGGAAACTCCTCCATGCTGACATATTCGGGAGAGAAATCCGAAATGATTTTTTCAAGTTGCTCTCCCTTCTCTTTAAGAGTTCCTGAAAGCGTGTGAAAGTTCGTTGGGCCAACCAAGTCAATGACTTGTGTGCGCTGAACGATAAAGTGGGAGGATAAAAAGTCATGCTCTACGACTTTTATCTCTAAGTCATTGCACAAAAGACGAATCTTTTCAAGTGTCACTTGCGGTGCGCCTCCCGTAGAAAAATGCGGTGATACAATCAGTAACTTTTTCATACTCATTCTTTCCAAAAATTAGCAGTTTTCAATCCACTATCAGAGTGAGTCAAAACGAATGTTCTATACCCTAAAGAATCCATTCTTCCGACTAAATAACCTTCAAAGGATTCTCTGCCCTTTTGCATGTGCAACTCTACTGCAACACATCTGAATCTTGATAGGTGTTCATCCGTTATTCTATTGAATATCTCGCATTCGGAACCTTCAGTATCTACTTTCATAAAATCGAACCTGCCCAAATGGTCAAGAACATAATTGATGTCCTTCATCAAACATGTTTCACCATGAATCACTTTCTTGTCAGAAAACTTATCATCCTCGAATTGAGCGCATCCTCCAATATGTGTATAGTCAGTATGTACGATGAAATATCGGTATTGTTCCTCGTTACCTATGGCATGTTTATAGGTTATAGTTTTCGGGCCTGCATTTTTCACCAAACATTCATATGTCAAAGACAAAGGCTCAAATGAAACGACTAAAGATGCGCCCCTTGTTTCAGCACGATGAGCGAATATGCCGATATTGGCTCCTATATCAAGCACCCTGTCTCCCTCTCGTATGTAGCATCCATATCTTTCATAATCGCAACCCAAATCATCGTAAACATAATGATGAAAGTTCTCGTAATACTGATAGTTGTTGGCATCGAATAAACCATTAAGGTATGCTTCCCTTGTAAATGTTTCATTCTCTATGGCAAGGTCTCTCAATACTTCTTTGCCATCTTTGTCCAAAGTGTAAAACAATTTATTCATAAACAATTCGTTATAGTGTAAAAAACATCCGACAATGAAGGATGGCATTGAAACGTATCCATATTTTCAAGACAATTTATGATGGGAGGCACACCCTGTATATTCCCCCATTCCTTAACTCCATACTTCATGTCTGACCCACAGAAAATCGTACATTTCCCATACACATAATGGTACTTATCTTGCAAGCCAACCCTGTATGGTTTTCTATAAAATGGGTGAATACTACTGCCCAAATGAACGATTGAAGTCTTGGTCGTACCTGCCAAATGAAGTATTCCGCTATCCATCGTGACAACACAGAGGGCATTATTTATCAGATGCCATGATTGTCCTATGGATAGTTTATTCATAAGGTTTACGAAATCAAAATCCTTCAATTCATATGTCGGTTTGTTGACGTTGAAGAACCCTGTTTCGGAACTATCCTTCCCGATAGCAACGATTTGTATGTCTTTTGTGCTTGTATCTTGGTTCAACTTTTCTATGAGTTTTTTCCATGCACTTTCAGGCCAACTCCTTGAAGGCCAATTTTGAACAGGATGTATCACTATGTATTTCCCCTGCGGAAGTTCAGCAGATGGCTTTTCGGTCGGCTCGTAAAAGCATTCCAATTCATCATCTCGTAATTGAAATCCCAAGTTGATTGCATGAAACTGACGAATATCTATCATATTGTGTCGATACTCTACCTGACGTTCATTCTTTTTCCCAACATTATAGAATGAATTATGTATCAAATAGTTAGACCTGAAGTATTCCAAGTCAACAGAAGCATGTTTGTAGGAGGCAAGTACAAACGGGTTATTCTTGAATAACTCGGGCATTTTAGATAGTATGGTAATCCCCGAATCGTAGGCATGAGACAATTTTTTTATGACGGGGGTAGCACATATCAAATCACCCAAACCATTGCACTCCGATAAATCCAAGCATATTTTTTTCATCTTCTATTCATGTATTCGTCCCAATTTTGATTATAGTGAGGGGTTTTGACACCTCTTTGATTGACCACATCACTTGCGCATATATTGGCAAATCCTATGGCTTCTTCAACCGATAAACTAACAGAGTATTGTATGGCAAAGGCCGATATGAACGTATCTCCCGCTCCGCTTACATCAATGGTATTGTAAACATTCGGCACGGGATAGTGCTTATCAAGATATGACGCTCCCGTGCTATCGGTCACAATGATTTTATGATGGTATTCAATCAGACACTTAGCAGATAGTGGGTTTTTCTGATTGTTATGATACTCGGAAGTATTGAGTTTTATGAAATCGACATTTTCGCAAACATCATGTGTCAAAAGACTTTTTGTATCAAGATATATCGTCGGAAGTAAAGACTTCTCTTTTATGTGCCGTATGTCAGTATATTCACCTTGAGTATTTAGAAAACCTTTGTTGTAATCAGAAATAATGATGTCTGATGCGTTTCGTATTCGGGAGGATACGTCTTTCAGGGTCAAATCGATGCGTTCAACGGCATCATTCTCATCTACCCGAAGAAACATGTGATTGCTTTTTTCATCTATGTATCGGGTTTTAGTTGGCTTTTTCGTATTCGTAATCAAATCTGCACCAATCGGACGAGGGTGAAAGTCTTTTCTCTGTTTTATGATGCTTCGGATATTGTTCAAAACATTGTATGCCATGCCGTATCCTTTGACGCGGCGAATAGGCTCAAAAACGGGTACGGGGGCTTCAGGTGATAGTCTATTAACTTGCCCATAAATAAACACATCTGAACAAGTCTCACCTATGATTTCGTATTTCATTTTCATGTTTCGTTTGTACTTCAAAATTACACATAACTTCATTATATCCTTATATGAAAATTGATTTTCTTTTATTTATTTGAAAAGGGCTACGAAATGAAATGCCCTATTTTGTATAATGTTATTTAATTTTACTTCAAAAATGATTTCTTGATGGCCGATTTATCTCCTGCTACTGACAATGCGTATCTAACTCGATTGAAGGATGTCGAAGATACTTTGAAGCACGTTGACGCTAAAGTGGCGAAGATTTATATTGCCGTGATTGGCGATGAAAAGTTCGACCAAACAGGAATTATAGGTAGGCTAAAGGTGGCAGAATCAAAGATTTCAGAGTTGACTGCCCTGAAAAACAAGTTAATAGGGGCTTTTTTTGTTGGGGGTGTAATTTGGACTATTGTATGGGAAGCATTCAAAATAATGGTATCGAAATGATGTGCCGAGAATGTTTATGAGATGAATATGAAACGTCAATTACTATCTGCCGATGGTGATGCACCATATGTGACAAAACAAAAAGGTGTTCAAATATCTGCGCAATTAGCCGCGATAGTGGCAAATATGCAAAAGAATGCAAAAAAAAGAGATGAGTTCATAAATGCGCTTTCATATTTGACGAAGCAAGAGCAAGATACCCTGAAGAATAGATTGAATGCCGCACCCTCTGACTTGGATAGATGGATTATATTAAGCGATATTGTAAGAGCGATACAAAGCGGTGCAGGATACGAAATGATGGAAAACGCTGAAGATGCGGAATCAAAAAGAAAAAAGCAAATGATTGCTTTCTCTTTATTGGCTATCTTAGTAGGTAGTAGCCTCATATATCTAATCATAAAACGTGCATAATGCCCGTCGTAGCAACAATTACAGCAGCAGCAAGTGCAGGAGCCGCCGTTGGAGGGGCTATTTCAGGTGTGGTAGATACAAACAGAAGACGTATCTACGAACATAACTTGGCATTCCTTGATGCTCAACAAAAAGAAGCATTAAATAAGAAACTGTTAGAACAAAATACCGAGGAGGCAAAGCAAAAGGTATTGGCAGATATTCTTGGTAGTGTCAATAAGGCGAAGATTGATGCTATGGTGCAAAGTCAAAACGAAAAAGAAAAAACACAGCGTTACGTCATCATAGCGGCCATTTTTGGTGGAGTTATATTATTGGCTACCACGCTTTATTTGATAAAAAAATAACACTAAATGATTGAGTCGGGTACGATATTCACTCCTGATAAGAAATCTTTACTTATATCTGAAGTACAACAGGAGATAAATAACCTGAATGGTGCTTTTAGAAGGAACTACAAAACATCAGTTCTGCAAAAACTAAAAGAATTACATGCCAAATTACATGGCATGTTGAGGGATTTGCAGGACATGAAAGGAGTTGTAACGCCGCAGAAAACCGATGAAATCCTCGATACAATATCATTAGCGAAAAAAACTCGTCTTGAATCCGATTACATATTTGGAATCAGAAGGGCTACGGCCTATCTGATTGTTTTTGCAGCCGTTTCGGTTGGTTTGTACGTTTACGTTAAAAAAATTGCGAAGTGAATACCGACATCAAAAAGTTTTTGCTCATATTCGGCGGCGGTATGCTACTCTTTTGGGCTTTTCAAAAAATAAAGCCTATTGGTATTCCTTCCTCTAAGCAAAAAGGCAAAAAGAAAAGCAAGGTAGCATCTCTCGAAGAAAAGAAAAATGCCGCTATTATGATGAAAGCATACATGGATGCTAAAGCGGCAGGTGAAAGCCCTGCGTTTCTTGAGGAATTGAATCAGGAGTTCTATCGTAAATATCAGATGAAGATAGTCCCCGATAAAACTTCAGGAAAGCCATACGTTTCAGACATGGAGGGTAACAAAATAGTCTAAAATGGGTTTACCAATTATCCCTTCTACAAGTAATGTTGTCAATCCATTGATTAGTATTGTTATGCCCATAGCATCAATCAATGGTTCAGGCATTACATATAATCAGTTTTTGAATAGTTTGGGTAAATATAATTATGGGGTCGAGTTTTTCTACATCAAAGCAAGCACTTACGCCGAAATTGGTCAGCCCGTATATTTCACAAGATTTAGCGCAAATGGAAATCAGATAGCGACCTTTTTGCCTTTTGCGGTAGACCCATATCAATCACAGCCCTCGATATATTTCGAGGCCGACCCATCGATAATCATACTTGATAGTTTGAGTTCCCTCACATTTAATTTCTATCCGCAATCACTTGTTTTCTTGAAAATGTATGTGAATATCACATATCTCGGGAATGAACTTGATGATTTACAGCAAAACAACTTTGAAGATATAGAAGATGCTGAAGGTGTCAAGTTCTTTGAAGACTATTGCAATTATTTAATTGATATACCCCAAGAATAATGGGATTCAAAAGGGAATTAGTACAATTCATAATTGAAAACGAGACGGATTGTAATTACAATCTGCCATTGTTTCAAGTGAATCAATTTTCCGTGAATGCAACAACTCGGTATTCATGGGATATTACTACTATTGACCTTTCTTGCGGTTCCGCCACTATTGTCGTGAATGGGGCTACACTCACTATTACTTTTACACCTAATCTCATATCATTTCTTTCATCCCTGAATAACTTGGGGTTTGGATTCTTTTGTACTGAAACAATCGGGCCGAACACATTTTTATACACTCTTGACGACACAAATGTATATGGGGCGTTGACTTTATGTGATGTTGTAACCACTACTACAACCACATCTACGACAACCGCAGCACCTACTACTACCACAACTACATCCACTACCACCACTACTACTGAAGCCCCGACAACTACTACGACATCAACCACTACTACAACGACTGAAGCCCCGACAACAACTACTACCACTACTACAACGACTGAAGCCCCGACAACTACTACTACCACTACTACAACGACTGAAGCACCGACTACTACCACAACTACATCCACCACCACCACTACTACTGAAGCCCCGACAACTACTACGACATCAACCACCACTTCAACGACTGAAGCCCCGACAACAACTACCACAACCACTACCACTACAACCGCAGCGTTATTGTGTTATGAATATAACATATTGAATACGAGCGGATTGCAGCAGACTGCTGATTGGACTGATTGTTGCTCGGGAGACCCTGCAAGTGAACTCCTTGATAACGGCACATCTATCAATGTATGTAGTAGAACTTTGCCATCGGGAATTGGGTTAATCATAACGGGGGGGACTGTTGAATGTCAAAATACATGTCTCACAACTACTACTACAACGACTACAACTACTGAAGCACCGATAACGACTACATCGACATCAACAACTACAACCGAAGCACCTGCGCCTCCCCCTGAAACCACCACTACTACAACGACTGAAGCACCGACGACAACTACGACCACAACCACTACCACGACTGAAGCACCGATAACAACTACCACAACCACTACTACAACGACTGAAGAACCGACAACTACGACCACAACCACTACTACAACGACTGAAGCACCGACCACAACTACCACAACTACGACCACTACTGAAGCACCGACGACAACTACCACAACCACTACTACAACGACTGAAGAACCGACAACTACTACTACCACAACTACGACCACAACGGCTGCGCCGACCACTACAACTACCTCAACTACGACAAGTACAAGTACGTCAACGACTTCAACCTCAACGACCACTTCTACTTCAACGACTACTACAACGACTGAAGCACCGACAACAACTACCACAACCACTACTACAACGACTGAAGAACCGACAACAACTACAACTTCCACGACAACATCTACATCCACGACTACTTCGACTACAAGCACGACATCTACCTCCACAACTACTACCCAAGCACTAAACATATTCTCGGGGGTCATTAACAATAAAGGAGTCGTTACTTGCTGCCCTGCACCCGTAGACCAATTACCATTCAATGCTACAAGTACATGTAATACATTAGGATTAGGCTGCATACTCTATTCGCAGAGTACAGGACTTCCGCTTGCATCACAAGCATTCACTTATGACGGCAACTGCTATGAAACTGACGAAAATGGGGAGATAATCACCATAACCCCATGCGCGACTACAACTACGACAACTACTTCCACATCAACTACAACTACGTCAACTACAACTTCCTCGACTACTACTACTAACGTATATTATTATCTCGCAACGCAATATCTTAACTGCGTTCAGAATGGGGCCGTTGACGAGAGCATCATTTTCTCAACTAACCCAATAACAACGTCGTGGGTATGCGGGGATGACGGGTTCCAATATCTGCTTGGAGCAGAAACGTCACCTGCCGCTATTACCGCAAATTATGTTTCAGGAGCAAATGATTGCCCGAGTTTGAGTTGCTGATTTTCCATATCTTTGAACGTACATAAAGCGTTCAAAATATGGGAAAACGTAAACCAATTCTAATTTGCGCCCAACCTCTGATTCTATACTACGCATGGCAGTTGGAAGTCATGCTGCACAATTTCAGGCAGGTAGGTCTTATCGACCATAAAGTACATATACTTTTAGGGTACAATAGAACGCAGGATAACCTCCGCAAACTTTGGGATATTTTCAAGCGTATCGAGAGCCGTTATGAGTTCTGCAAGTTTTTCTTTTATGAAGATTCTCGAAAGCAGCCGATTCATTACATATCTTCCATAAGGCCGAACCTTCTTTGGCAGCATTTCGAAAAGTACCCCGAAATATCCGAGGAAGTATTGTTCTATCACGATAACGACATCGTATTCACTAAGTATCCTGACTTCTTCGACAAGTACATGGACGACGATGAAAATTGGTACGTTTCGAATACGATTTCATACATCGGCCATCGGTACATAAAAAGCAAGGGCGATTTGGTCATGGACATGATGCTCTCGATATTTGGCATATCGGAGGAGTTCATACAGGAAAGGGAGGAGCAGTCGGGCGGAGCGCAGTACATAATGAAGGGTGTCGATTGGAGATTTTTCAAGAAAATGCAGTTTGATTGCGAAACCCTTTTCAAAAATGTCACGGAGTTGAATAATTCTCTAAAAAAGGACAATCCGACGTATCACGAACTTCAAATATGGTGTTCTGATATGTGGGCTATTCTTTGGAATGCGTGGATGAGAGGATTCAAAACCAACGTGATACCTGAACTCGATTTTGCATGGGCAACGGACGACATATCGAGATGGGATGAAAAATACATATTCCACAATGCAGGTGTTACATCATCAAATAAAGAAATGTTATTCTACAAGGGGGATTATATCAATAAGACCCCATATGATGTCATTGGTGATACATACGACAAGCAAAAAGCGTCTCACAAATACTTTCAAATCATACAAGAGGTATCGAAACAAACCGCTATATGATGAATAAGATACAAGAAATCGTCACAGCATGGGCGACAGCCATAAATCCAACGGAGGAACAAAAAGAGGTTGCCGAACAAAGGCTTAAAACATGTATGACATGTGAGTATTGGGCGGAGTCCGCAGTAGGTGTCAAGTATTGCAAAAAATGTGGATGCGCTACAAAAGGCAAAGTATTCAGCCCGAAAGGAATGCAAGCCTGCCCTGAAGGTAAATGGGAAATATAAAATATAACCACATGAGTACCGCATTTGTGATAAGTACATATCCCTCAAATAGAAAGCAGAGAGAGATATTAAGAGAGTGCATAGACATCGTTTCTGCTCATAACTATGACATCATTTTGGTGTCACACATGGCTTTGGATGACGACATCATAGAAAAAGTCAGATATTACATATACGACAAAGACAATACGTTTTTGCCATCGCAGTACACCCCTTTTTTCTTTTATCGGACGGCCAATTTGCAGTTTAACATATACAACGCAGGCCATACTTTGCCGATTTGTAGGAATATGAAGAATGGCATCGGAATCGCAAAGATGTTGGGTTATGAGACATTCATCTTCATGGAATCAGATTGTCTGTTCAGCGACGATGACTTTATGAAATTGTGCGACATCATTGGGCAAATACAAAGAAGCGGGCAAAAAATGATATTCTTCAAACCCGAAAATTATCGTGGCCCTGATGGAAGGTATGTTTATGAGACATTATTATTCGGCGGATATTCAGACTACTTCATGGAAACATTCGTTCCTCCTACTAACATACAGGAGTGGTTTGATGCAAACATGGGATACACCCTCGAAGACACATTTTATACTAAGTTCTATAAAGACGATGTAAAATACTTTATTCTCAACTCACATAGCAGCGAGTATTTCAGCACAAGTCGCATAAATGTATCGAGATATGGGCTGCTGAATGTCGAAATGATACATAACTCGGTTTGTGCTGATGAGCCTGTTTTATTCATAAACAATGCTCTTATAGAAAAATGCACCAAGTATGTGCATGTCTATATCAAAAGCAAGGACGAAAAAGATTGGGTTCATGTGGAAAACCTAAAACTATCGAATGAAGAAGCATGGTACAAATCATATCGCTATGACGATACGGAGATACAAGTCGAAGTATATGATGACGAGCAACTTCATTACAGCAATATAATAAAGAGATTCAATTTGAGCCAATCAAATCTTGAGACATTCAAATCAAATGGCATAGTATCAATTACCAACTAAAACATAAAAAATGGCACATCCTGCGCAACAGCAATTCTGCTCAAGAGTAAAATGGATTTTTCCAGAGTATTTCGACAACGTGAATGTCTGTGACATCGGTTCTTTGGACATAAACGGGAACAATCACTACCTGTTTACGAATTACTCATACATAGGAGTAGATGTTGGCAGGGGCAAAAACGTCAATATCGTCTCGAAAGGTCACGAGTTCAAACCCATAAACGGGCAGAAATACGATATAGTAATATCGACCGAGTGTTTTGAGCATGATATGTATTGGGATTATACCATGAAGAACATCAGCGAAAATCTCGTCAGAGAGGGCGGTATGTTCTTATTCACTTGCGCCACGACAGGTAGGCCCGTACATGGCACATCAAGTACGAAATCGCACGATTCCCCGCTGACTTCTCAAATTGATATGTGGTCGGATTATTACATGAACCTGACCGAACAAGACGTACATGAGAAGGTTGAAATATCAAAATACTATTCCATATATCGCTTCTATATCCATGAAGAATCACATGACTTATATTTTTGGGGCATAAAAAATTGAAGCATGTTACAAAAGAAACTATTCGACGTTCTATCCAACAAGGTCGAGATTACATACAATATCCCATTCACTCATTATGTCATAGACGGATTGTTCGATAGAAAGGTGTTGGAGCCGCTTACTGATGCGGAATATCTGCTTCGGGTGAAAGGGAATGTCAGCACTTTTAATAACGAGTACGAAGGGAAAATAGCCATATCACACATAGGCGAAGATGACGGGAAGGTATTTGAGGTTTTGAACTTTATGAACTCGCCCGAGTTTATCTCGTTTCTGCGAAAACTTACGGGGATAGACGATTTGGTGGGAGACCCGCAGTTTCACGGAGGCGGCATTCATCTTATACCGACAGGCGGCAAGTTGGGCATACACGTTGATTTTAGCAGGGCATTGTTCGATAAATCCCTGTATCGAAGGGTTAATTGCCTCTTGTATCTGAACGATTGGACATGGAAACGAGATTGGGGTGGGGCATTGGAACTTTGGAACCGACGACCCGCTGATGGCGGTTATTGCGTTAAAAAGATTCATCCTACATTCAATAGACTTGTCATTTTTGGGACTTCGTTGCATTCATGGCACGGGCATCCAACGCCCCTGAATTGCCCCGAAGGTGTATATCGTAAGTCTTTGGCTACCTACTACTATTCCAAGCAGCATGGAGATGATTTAGAAGAGCATTCAACGATATATTAGTATGCAAGTAAATGTCGTAATACTATCAAAGAGCGATACCATAGTAAACATATCGAGAACGATACAAACCATACAAACGCTGCATGATAGCGAGGATAATCATACGTTCAAGATATATTTAGTCGAAACGCTTCCCGACCAATACACGCATTATAGTGATTACGCACATTGTTACATATATCCTAATGAGCCTTTCAACTATAACAGGTTTCTCAACATGCCTTTCGAACACATGTCGTCGGAAGCGAAATGGGTACTTATTAGTAACAACGATGTTCGTTACGAGCGTCATTGGTTCAGCGAGATTCTCAAGGTGCATGAAATACGTCCTGACATACAATCCTTCTCGCCGAAAGAGCCTGCATTGTATGCCAAGTATTTTGACGGGCATTTCTTGGGGCATAAGAATACCTATTTTGAGAATTACTTGGTTTCAGAAGGTTTGATGGGATGGAGTTTGCTCATACATTCGGATGCTCTTGAAAAGATTAAACCCTTCGACGAGCAATTCGATATGTACTATCAGGACAATGATTATGCGGAAATGCTGAAACAACATGGGATTAAACATGCACTTGCCCAACATTCAATAGCAATACATCACGGCACATTTGAAAAAGTGAACCCGAGTCAAGAGCAGATTATGAAGATGAAAGAAGGTATGAACCGATTCATTCAAAAATGGCCTAAATATGAATAACAAAGAAAAGATTATCAAGTCAATCTACGCTGCTAAACCCGATTCAATACACGATGTCATTGATACGGAGTTTTTTACCCGCTATGACAAATATGATTATGTGTTCAGCGGAAACTGCTTCGAGTGGTATTGGGCTTTGGGTAAGGCTTTGCGACCTAAAACATTCTTAGAGATAGGTGTCAGGTTCGGGTTCAGTTTTCTTCCCACAATACAAGCATCAGATAGGGCAAAGTATGCACTTGGTTGGGATTTAGAGACGTATGGCAACAATACCATCGCAAGGGAAAACATAGAGCGACATTACAAGGGGAATTGCGAGTGGGAGATTCTGCATGTCGATTCTCAAAAAATACAACTTTTACCGAAGCGTTTCGATTTGGTTTCGATTGACGGATGCCATGATTATGACTGCAAGATTCACGACCTGAAACTATGTATTGGACGCTGCGATTACGTCATACTTGACGATTACGACTATCATAATGATGTGCGTAGGGCGACGGATTTCTTTTTGAATGAGTATGCAGAACACATAGAGTGGAATGAGTATATCCCGACATTTAGGGGTTCTCAACTCATAAAATATGCAAAACCATGAATAGAGAAGAATTGATAAAGCATCTCAATCTTTCGGGGTTGGGTATGGAAGTCGGCGTACAATCGGGGAACTATGCAGCAAAGATTTTGGAGTATAGCAACCTGCATCTGATTGTATTGGACGCTTGGAGGGAACTTGTTGACTATCCCGACAAGGCAAACGTGCCGACTGACTATCATTTGATGCTGATGAATAACACATTGAAAACATTAGCCCCATACGAGGGTAGATTCACTCTGATGCGCGAACTTTCCGAAGTGGCATGTCGCTTCTTCAAGGATGAATTGTTCGACTTCATATACATAGATGCGAACCATTACGAGGATATGGTCTACATCGACTTGGTAAATTGGTTCCCGAAAGTGAAAAGTGGAGGTATATTCGCAGGCCATGACTATATCAATCTAAAAGATGAGGTCAATGATTTTGGTGTGAAATCAGCAGTCGATAGGTTTTTCGCTGAAAAGAAGATAGAGGTATTGGTCGAGGACATTCAGTTCCCCACATGGTATATCAAAAAGCCCTGAATGAATAAAATCATACATCAGATTTGGGTCGGAGACTTCAAAATACCTTTGAGGGAAATCGAATTGTCGAATAGAATACGGGAGTTGCACCCCGATTATGAATATATGCTTTGGAGAGAGCCACCTGCCATGCCCGACAACGTGCAAAGATGGTATGACAAGTTTTTTTTATACAAAAACTATGTATTTTGCGCCGATTTGCTGCGCATTTTCTTAGTCTATGAATACGGCGGGTTCTATTTGGATATTGACTTCGATATTCAGAAAAGGCTTGACCCTATCTTCGAGCATGATGCCATCATGTTTTATCATAACGATTTTGATTTCACGATACCGAACAACATATTGGGAGCCAATAAAGGCGCAAAGCATCTTGAATACTGCGTAAATCAGATAAACGATAGTTGCTCATGGTACGGCCCAAGTTGGTTAGGTGCAACGATGAAGAAGTATTTCAATATTCCTTACGAAACGCCGCAGCAGCCCGTCATGGATGCCATGAAAAATGCAGGGATAGAATACCATCAGTATTGGGAGTTTGAAAAAGAATATGGTCGGCATCTCTCTTTGTATAGTTGGGAGCCTAAAACATGGGAGAGATTAAGAAGTAACGAACAACTATAAACCATAACGATGTTCAATCCAAAAATCAGCGCAGTAATGTGTACTTACAAGCGTTTCAAGTGCGTAGAGCGTGCTTTGGAATGCTTCACATGCCAAACATATCCGAACAAGGAACTAATCATATACAACACAGATACGGAGTCGCCCTACATAATGACGGATGAATTGAGGGCTGCGGGCGTAAAGATATTCAACGTATCGGTCGATTCATTGACGGGCCATGCTTACACAAATGTCGGGGCTATTCGAAGGGATGCTCTTGCACATGCTACGGGCGATTATGTTGTCACATGGGACGATGACGATATTTGGCTTGACTTTTTCATGCAGCAGGCCGTAGACCGAATGCAGGCGACAGGCTTACCCTCATTCAAGCCCGAGAAATCATTCTTTTATAGCGGTGACAATCTTCGGTTGGTCAAAAATACTCTTGAAGCGTCCGTGGTAGCCGACATACAAAAGGTCAGGCAGTATGGCTATCTATTGGAAACAGGGAAGGAGGGTTTGGGATGGTACACGAAGATGCGTGATAACAGGGAACTCAACGAACACGATGGTCATTACCTTCCTGCGTATTGCTTTTGTTGGCAGGATAGTGCCGCGATGCTCGCTCCCCACAAGCAATCAGGTGACATAACTAACCCCGACAATTTCGAGAATCATAAAAAGCAATCGATAGATGCCGTCATGGGTCGAAAGTTGCGGATTAGGTCAGCATCATTCACCAAAGACATAACCCTATCCGAATACTACGAATATCTTTTTGATAGGGAATTGGACTACCCTGATGAATTGGTCGAAAAATATCTATATCAAAACACATTAGTATGACGCTGAATGAAATACTTTCAGAGTGTAATGAAGAAGATTTCCTGAAGGCTGATGGCTTTGACGATGCCGTTATTGGCTATGAGCCTAACTCTATGCGATTGGTATATGACAGGGACATCATGCTTGACATACTTGTAAAGCAAGGTATGGAAGTGGAAGAAGCCATCGAACACTTGGAATACAACACATTTAGTGCGTATGTCGGTGAAAAAACACCTATTTACATACGCACTAAATCATCCGAGGCGGGCGGTATCTTGTAAGAACCTGCTATTCCAATTCGGGAACTTGGTCGAAGAACGAGCCGCCTGCCGACTTCTTCAATGTCGGCATGTGGTTCGTGTCCACAATCTTGATTCGGTTGTTTTCATCCAACGTGAGAACGGCCCCTCCTTCAATCTTGTTAGCCATATCGACCGCATCCGAGCCGTACAAATCCTTCGGAAGCAGTTTGGATAGTTGTATCAATGCCGTCTTACGCAGCATCCAAAACTCGGGGTCTTTGGCATCGTTGAAATACAAATCGTTATCGTATCTTGATAAAGATTTCAATTTCAAAAGTTGAGCCTTAGTCAGAACTGTGAACTGCTGCCGCTTATTGGCAAGGAACGCATTTGCATAGACGTACTTCAATGTCTTGCTGCTATGTTCCGAATCCAAATCAGGAACGTGATGCAAGGTTTCTTCGCTGCCATAACGTACTTCAAAACTATCTCCCTCGAACACGCATCGGGTCTGAATGCTATCTATCTTACCCGAGCGCAGCAAGATGCTCACGATACCTTGATAGCCTATTTGCGGCACAACTGTTAGCCTGTTGTTGACCTTTCTCGGTATCAGGTAAAACTCCCCGTTGTTCGGTGTCAGGCCGATTTCCGCAGCCGCTAATATCGAAGCAAACAAGGACGATGGGTTCTCTAAGTATGCTTGAATCAGTTTCTCGTTGGACTTGATGGCCGATAACACACGATACTTGAAACTTCCTGCATCGACATTGTGTTTTTTCAGCAATGCGGGCAGTACGTCCTGCTCATACTTGCCCAAGTAACTCTCAATCTTTTGAATTGGGGTGATGGCTTTGTCAGGCGACTTCACCAAGTTTGCCTGATTTTCGGGTTGTGTTGACTTGTCGTTACTCATTTTATGGCTTTTTTGAATGATTTATCGTTTGACTTTCCATAGAATCGTCCAACAGGATTTCTTATCGCAATAATATCTCACCCATACTGCGTTATTACGCAACAATACAATCTCTCCGCAGGACTTACAACGATACCTATTCATTGTTTTCGATGTGATTGATGATTCTTTGCTTTTCAGCAGCATTCAGCCTGTTATCTAATACGATGTCACCTTCGTCGGTGGATATGTAGATGCGCTTGATTTGCATACCGACCGCCTCTTTCTCCAACATCAACATGCCGTTCTCTTCACTTGCAAAGTTGGTGTTGAAAATGGTTTCCAATTCTACAAAGACACCGATACCAAACACGTTTTCATTCTTGGACATGGATTACGTTTACGAAAACAAAAAATACTTTATACTCTAAAATAGTTGTATTTCTTCAATTAACGGCACTTCAACGCGCTTATCGCAGGTAGAAAAATATGGGCAGTCGGTACATCTTGCCAACGAGGGTCGGGCAACGAGGTTTTGGCTCATCTCGTAGTCGATTTGTATGTTGTTGGCGTACTCATCCGCATTTTCATAGTGGAAATCAACGTAGGCGGCAATCTTCGCCACATCCGCTTCATGGCGAAGTATCGCTGAATCGTCCGTGTTTATACGAATAATCTTGGCCTTTTGCGGGTCTTTGGTGCTGAAGACGAAGTAATAGAAATCTATGTTCATCTTCTGCTCTATCTGCCAAATAAGATACTTGTAGTGTAACGCTTGTATGGTCAATGATGGCCTATCTACAAGGCTCTCCGTAGCCCATCCGTAGGGCGAAAACTTGTCGTCAATCAATCCCGAATACTTCAGGTCGATGACGCACTCTTTGCCTTCCCACATGGCCCGTATGTCGAGTATGGCCGATATGCGGTCTTTCAGTAGGTATTCTCCGACACTCAATACGTCGATACCATAATGGGCAATAATCTGCTTGTAGAACGCTGCGGATGCCGTAGCCCTCTCATAATCTGCCGCAAGTTTCTCCCTCGCAGTACCCTTGTAGACCATTTCAGGTTCGGGTGCAGTATCTCCCGCCCTGACATAGTTGGTACACAGGTATTCGAAGTAAGTACCTAACTTCTGCGTATCGGATTGTTCAACAGGAAGACGCTGATAGTGCCTCTTGAAGATATAATAGCCGCAGGATAAACTCTTATGATTCCAAAAGTCCTGATAGTCCTTAATCAACGATTGACTCAAGTTTGGCTTTTTCATTTTGATGGTTTTGTTGTTGTAATTCTTTCTCTCTTTTTCTGATGAAAAGCATGGTTATGAACTGAATGCCGCCAACCCATAAACCGATAAATAACAAAGCACTCATAAAAATTGTCATAGCATCTTTTTTGGTTCAATTATTCGCCTGTTTCTTCTCTTATGTAAAAGATAGTCTATGATGTAATATCGAATGGCTATTATCGCAGCGTACAAAGGAACGATTATTATGGCAAGTATCGCTACTGCGACCAAATATGCAGAATATACCATGATAGAACTAATCGTTTTCATCGCTCGTTTCTGATGGAATGTTAGTATTGTTTCGTATCCCACGCATCATCTTCGTCTTGCTGATGACTTTCAAAGCATCTTCCAATGTGTCGTATTCTACTACGATAGCCTCACGTTTTAGTGTATCCTCGTTACGAAAACGATGTTGGTCGCAGTACAGGTTCTCCCCAACCTGAAGGAATATCTTTTTGGTATGCTCATACGCATTTGTGACATTTCTTAGGCTGCAAGAACTGAACTCACGATAGAAAAATTGGCAGTTGCCGCATTTTCTTATCATCGGAACGCTTTTTTGATTCAAATAAAACTCCATACACGATGTTTTAGGGTTCTTTGTCGAAGCAAAACAACGTGTAAGATACAAACTATTGTTTTTTGTTTTCCTCTCGCATCAATACATCATTCGGGAATATGGATAACTGAACCTTCCCGTCATCTTCGTACTTGTAGACCTTGCCATAAAAATCCATGCAAAGGTCATCAAGTTGATTAAGTAAGCGTACTACGCCTTGTAGAACAGTTGAACGCGCTTTTATTTGCTTTTTCTTTGTTTTTGGATTGATTTCAAAAGAAACCATACCCTGATTCATAAGTTCAGGCATAATTGGCTTCACGGCTTTCTGAAGGCTCTCAACAAAGTTTCTGAACTCAAACCGATTGTTTTCGTATTCCTTTATCAATTCGTCGCGCATTTTTACTTGCTCGGCAGATGTGTTTATGATTTCATCCATAGCCATATTGGAAACCATGACTGCAATCGTGTAAGCCTGATGCTCGGTCAGGTTGAGTTTCGACTCAATCAATGACTTTTCGATGTTTTCTTTGAGAATACTTTTCTGTGTTTTCATATCTTTGTTTTGGTTTAAGACCTATCCTCAATTTTCAACAGGCCCGTGGTTTGTGCCATCGGGCTTGTCTTTTTTCGGCCTGTCAGGTTCTACGAGTTGCTTGTACTGCATACCGATTTTATCGAGGTACGCATGTACCTTTTCCCGATTCTCCTTTGTGTCCTTGTAATATATGCAGTCAGTCTTGTAGCAAATGAAGTCCTCCCCAAGCAATTCAGCAATCTTCATCATAATGAAGTAACAGGTATTCCGAATGTTGTCATATACTTTTTTCAATGTCGGGTCGTTCTTCAATACTATGGTCTTGTCGGTCAGCACTCCATCCTTTATCACTTGATATTCTTTGGCTGATGCAAGGTTTGCTAATGATGCGAGACGAAGGGATTTATCCTTCAAAAGCAATCCTCTCTGATAGGTCTTATTGGTGATTACACCTTGCAAATAGGCTATGCGCCAATACGCATGGTCAACGTCAGTAGCGGTTATCTTACCCCTGTAATTCGATAGTGTTTCGTTCCAATGATTGACGGGATATTGCGGCTTCTCACGAATACGTTTCTCAATCAAATACTCTCGCACGTTGTTCATTACGCTGCGAAACACCCATACATTCTTGGATGCGTTGTTCTTAGGCGATGGGAATACAAACTTCCTGCCCTCCCAAATGATTTCGTCGCTGAAACTACCTTCTCGATAGTAGCCGTTTCCTTTGACGATTTTGAGTTTCTTTAGTAGGGCTTTCTTTTTGTTGTAGGTAAGGATGGTCAAATCCTCAATGTCGGGCATTTTTATGGTTTTATTAGAATAGGCTTAGTTGCTTGTAGACCCCTAAATTACTATTTTCATCTTTATTATTCGTAGAAATATCGGAACTATTTTCATGCACTTCATCTTCATCGGACTGAATGAAGTTCTTAATCCTTGCCTCTGCAATCTTGCAGTATTCGGGGTCTTGTTCGATACCTACGAAATTGAAACCTTCCAAACGACAAGCGATGCCTGTTGTTCCGCTCCCTGCGAATGGGTCAAGGACTTTTCCATTGGGGGGTGTAATTAGCCGAACAAGATATTGCATTAGTTTAATAGGTTTGACCGTTGGGTGGAAGTTGACTCTTGTGTTTGGATTGCTATTTGTAAATATTGGAAATTCGCATTTACACGCACCTTGCCTTTTATTGCATAATTTACAAAACTGCTTACCACCTATATCTCTACCCGATGAATTATGATTTGTAGAACCGATTTTTTTTTCAAACCCTTCCAATCCTTTATTACGTTCACTTTTTGAAGCCTTTGCACAATAAAAAAAGCGAGAAGCACCGCCAACATCTCCAAACCTATTCATTTGCCTTGTCTTTGGTGCGTGAAAACTTGAATTATCATATTCACTTTTTACATCTTTTTTCCTCTCAACCCCCGCAGAGTGCATACCCATAGAAATACTTTGCTCATCCATTATCTTAATAGGGCAATCGGGATGGCAATTCCAATCTTCTACTGTTTCCTCTCCGTTTTCGTCTGCATAGTCAAAAGGTTTTTGTGGAATATCTGAAACTTGGCCATATTTACTTTCTACGATAATATCATTTTTACCCCCCGTAACCCCCTTTACCTTTTTCAATCCCTTGCACTCACATTCGGGATGGTGAGTCATAATAAGGTTTGCGGGGAAACGACCTTTATTTGTATCTAAATCAGGGTTATTACTATTTTGTCTTTCAACTCCCGCAGAGTGCATACCCATAGAAATACTTTGCTCATCCATTATCTTAATAGGGCAATCGGGATGGCAATTCCAATCTTCTATTGTCTCCTGCCCATTTTCATCGCCATAACCAAGATTTGGCAATGGTGGTTTTTTATTATTCCCACCAAATGTATTACCTCCACTTTTCCTTATAGCAATTCCATTATTTTTTATTTCCTTCACTCCCTTGCACTCACATTCAGGGTGGTGGGTTAAGATTATATTTGCGGGAAAGCGACCTTTATTTAATTCTTCAATATAATGACCAACTCTTTCCCAATGACCACTTCTATCTTCCGTTCCATTTTCTTTTTTGGGATATTCGCTTTGATGACTTCTTTTAGTAGCACCTTCATATCCTACCCTACACCCATCAATGTTTATCCCTCCTGTTCCCCATTTCAAAACATTCTCGGCTATTGATAGTCCTTTTTCAAGTGGCTTACGGGCAAGTACGATAGGTTCTGATGCAGGCTTTAATGCACTACCCCAACCTTCCCATTCGTTATTTATTTCATAAACGGGTATATCTCCGCTTATTTGTTTTCCGCCCATAGATTTTCCTGACACATATTCTTTGTTGTATGAAAACCCTTGAGTTCCCGTTTCAACCTTAATTCCTTTTTTTGTGCCAATGGGTTTTAAGTTTTTAATTCCCCCAACATTTATCTTTTCTACATTTTTTCCAATATTGTGGCTTTTTGGAAATCCACTACCATATATCCATTGAATGCAATCTCTTACCTCAAACCCCGCAAATCGCATAGCCATAACTCCCCAATCATAAGTGCGTGTTCCATAGAAAGCCAAGACATGCCCCCCATGCTTCAGCACCCTGTAAACTTCTTTCCAAAAGTTAGGCTGCGGAACAAAAGCATCCCATTCTTTGCCCATGAAACCGCTGCCCTTGACTTGATGGTATCCGCATGACACCCATGATTGCATGACTTCTACTGCGTCAGGTTCCTTCCCCAAGCCGTAGGGCGGGTCGGTAACTACTGCGTCAAAATGATTGTCGGGATAGTCTTTAAGAATATCGAGATTGTTGCCATTCAGTACGAGTTGCATTTTTTATGGCTTTTTCTTTCTAATGGTCATGGAAGGTTTTGCTGCCCTCTTTTCTATGGCCTTCTTCTTATTTTTGATATTGAGTAGCGTGGCTCTAAGCGTGTCGAATTGTTTCTTTGATATGACTTTCTGCTTGAGTAGTTCCTTGTAGGACTGAATGGCTTTGCGTACTGATTGCGTGACTTGCTGCTTCTTCTCTTTCTCGGTCTTGGGCTTCTTTTTCTTGGCTATTCTCTTGCGTTTTGCTTTTTCCCTTTGCAGTTCTTTGAACTTTCGGGACATATATGCTTTGATGTCCCTGATGGTTTCCGTTTCTGATGATGGTAGCGAATAACTTACAGGTATTTCGTCGCTCTCGGTTGTATCATTGATGTAAAGAATGTATTCTATGAAGTAGTTTTCGGCACGTCCGTTGTTTAGTTTGCGTGGTTTTAGTCGAACTATGCCATCAAAGTATGCTTCTCCGCTTTCGTTTTGAATTAGATTTCGTATCTGCTCGATGATGGCTCTTACGCCACTTCCATAGTATGAGTAATTGGCGGTATTGAAAACTCTTGTCACTCCCAAAGTACCTGCATTGACTTTCACATCGATGCAGTCGGGCAGTTGGTTTCTTATGTGGTTGTCGAGTTCATAGTATTCGATGAATCGTAGATACGATGCGGGAAGATAGACGGGGTTGCATATCTCCTGCGGTGGTAGCGCATTTACGATGGCTCTGATGTCGGCTCTTATGGCTCTGATGCCGACCCTTGCTGCTTCTTTGTATTTTGGATAAAGTTGCTCCTTTACAATCTTCCTTCGGGAATCTATGCCTAATCTCTGCTTCTGCGGGTACTTGGCGTTTTGTTCCCCTAACTCTTTTAATAGAAAGTTGTATAGGCGAACACCTTTAAGTTTGGATACATTGACTTTCTTTTTGGGTGGCATGTTCGGAAAGTGGCGTGACTGCCAAATTACTTTTAATCGTAATAATCAGCAAGAACATGATACCATTCTTCTAAAAGTATTTTTCGGTCAGCCTCTTTGATAGATAACACTTTGAAAAGGTATTCGTCTATCAACATGATGCAGATGCACAAATAAGCGTAATAAGGGCCGTCATTACGTTGGGCCGATAGTATATCCCGACATTTGACCCCATACGATGCCGCGACATTGACAAATACTCTTTCTATAATCTGATGCTCAAATAAGCAGTTATGAAGATTGAGGTATTTTATGTTTTTGCCCACAATCCATTCGCTCTTATCTACGATTTGTTTCTGCGTGGTAGTCATTATGTGTCAGCGTGACTATCATCTTTTCCCATCTTCTTCGGCTCATTTGATTTCGTGCCGAAGTAATATGAAAAGACCATCAACACAAGTGTTTTGATAAGGTCGAACAACTGCGTGTTCTGTCCTTCGTCTAAGAGGTTTATTTTGAAAGCGATTACTTTATCTACAATGAACAATGCGACAAGTGCCGTGAATATCAGCAGTATGAACTTTACCAATATCTCCTGCGACTGCGAGACCAATATACGGCTGATGAAGTAGATGCTTCCCATGATGAAAAACAATGCCATCGTGACACCGAAAAGCATCAACCAACCGCCTTCGCTGAACATCTATGGGAGAAGTTTTTCATGATTTCTTGCCGCACGTTTCGGGGAACTGATACGAAACGCTCTTTTCCATATCTGATACTTCAGCGTATGTGTAGGATGCGTTGTCGTATAACCTGATGGCAACGAAGATACGGGAGTTCCACGACGAGGTACACCCAATAACCAACCTTTCAGCCTTTTTTTCAGTTTTTCAATCATCGCTCATATTCATTTGATTGATGAAAACATGTATTTTTTCAGGAGATGCAAGTATCTTTTGTATGGCACGTTTCAACTCTTTATGCAAGGACATCGGTAGTCGAAACGTGATAATCTTAGTTTGCTCTCCATACTTCTTTTTACGGCCTGCATTTGCTCGATAGCCGCCTCTTTTTTTCTTTTCTATCAAAGTTTCTTCCATGATTTTTATGTTCTTTTCGATTGATTACCAATTTCCTTTTGAGTCTCCCGCTTCATATGTTTGCTCGCCTTTGGGCGATTCGTCGATGGTGTCGAATGGATAGAACATCGAGTCGGTTTGTTCGCTTTTCATCAGCGCATCCCCTGCGGTGAATGTTTCTTCTGTTGGGGCAGACATATTGATTGGGGTATCCGTTGTGACATGCTCAACGTCATGTTGTGACATGTATGCGTCACCCGCCGTAAGGGGGGGATTTTCAAGTGTGCTGACGTGTAGACTTGAACCGAGTTCAGACTCTTTCTGTATGTGATATGTTTTATCGTATTCTTCTAATACGGCTTGCACTATTTTTTCAATCTTGAGCCAACTTTGACCCTGCATCTTCATTACGCCCCCCTCAAACGTCCAAAATATCTTGGAATAGTCAACCAAGTCTTCCGTTGTCATGGCATGTATTCTGACGGCGATGGCTGACTTCAGTTGTTGGGATTTCATCTGCACTCCATACGAAGTTGCTTCATTCTTCTTTTGAAGAAAATCCGAAAATAATTCGACGAGTTCTTTGATTTCTGCTTGTTTCATGTGATTGATTGTGTGGTTGAAGTATATTTTGCAAAATGTTCTGTCCAAAAGTCAGCACCCTCATCGGTTTTGTGATAGATGAAACAACATTGCGACCATCCTGAAAAAGTCATTTTCTTACTCATCATAAGATACCACATAAACTCACCATGATGCCGATATACATTTTTGAGAAACAAGGGTATAATATCGTAGTCCAAAATCTTGATAAACTCTCCAAACCCGATTACAAGTTCTTGCATAAATCAGCATTTACGATTGTTTGATATAGCCGCTCGATGCCCATGTAGACCTGTCGCTATCGTTGAAAAATGCTATCTTTTCGAGTGCTTGAATACGAGTTATTTTAGGGCCGCTGAAAGACTTGCCATTAAAACAAACGAGAATCGAATCGTCCAAGATGGGAAAACTATGCGTTTCGATATAGAATCCATATATCATTTGCGCGGTATCGGGATACATGACCCCCTTTTCACTTGAAAAGATGGCATGTTTATCGTCATATCTGCAAACGAACTTGTATTCAACTTTGGTTGGCGAGACCATGAGGCCACTTTTGGGCTTGAAAACAAAGCCGAACAATTCCTGATGCAGTAGTTCTGATTCCCTGACAAGAATACGAATGCACAACATTTGATGATTGTTTTGAGTATTTATTATACTTTTATGGTTAGGGGAATGAAGTTAGAAAACTTAATCAACATAGCCAAATTATTTTTTGAAAATAGCGTTTTTTGCATCAATAATAAATGTTAATAATTGGCATCAGCCTAAAATAATTATGTAATACGAAATCATTGTCATGCAGAAGTCACTTGCCGATGTTATCAAAGCAGTTCGCTCGAAGGGGTACATGGTTTACACCGACCCTTTCAAACTGAATGTGGTAGGAATACGAAACTCGAATGTCACCCAAGACGATACGTTTGACGATTTGATAGCATTCTTTTACTATGACGACAAAGGAACGCTGATAGGAAGTGTGGCAGAGGCTACGACCGACCCATCCATTCAGTATCTCAAAACTCCCATGAGTAAGGAAGGAAAGGGGACGGCCATCCTGAAAGCAGGGCAGTATGTAGATACCTATGCGATTGATTATCATAATGGAAAGTATTTAGCATTGTGTCAGAGGCTAAAGCCTGTTACTGTGATGCGTGACGACGACCGAAACTCCTACCTGAATCTTTTGGCTCCTACGACAACGGGTATGTATGGCATTAACATTCATCGAGCATATGTAGGGGCCAATGCACCCAACAAGATAGGCCCATATAGTGCGGGATGTCAGGTATTCCGCAACGAGAAGGATTTTCAGATGATGATGAACATGGCCCAAAAGAGTCGTGATGTTCATGGAAACAAGTTTACCTATACCTTGATTGACGAAAGAGATTTCCTGAAAACTGCAAACACGATATTACTTGGGATAGCATTAGTGGCAGGTGCTTATTATTTGTATGACAAATCATTCAAGTAGTCATGGTAACAATCGGCGGTATAAGTAGTGGGGTTCAGATAGTCACAACGGGGCTGCAACTATGGTTGGATGCGGCACAAAAGCGTTCATATGCAGGTTCAGGCACAACGTGGACAAATCTAACAGGTAATGCCAACGCTACATTGACTAACGGCCCTACATTCGATTCGGGTGCAGGAGGTAACATCGTTTTCGATGGGACTGATGATTATGCGATAGCAAGTGCAGTACCTATGGGGGCAAATAGCACAACGATTTTCAGCGTTACCATGTGGGTTTATTTTGAAGGCATACTTAACTCCAATCGTATGTTGGTCAAGGTTGGAAATAGTTTTTTCGCATTGAATAGTAATAGCGGATTGTTATTAGCGTTGGATAATTTCAACGCATCGGCGAGTACAAGCAACTTTATATGGTTTGGAGATACTTGGAACCACTTCGCAGTCAGATTCAACAAGGATGTCACCCCGCGAGGTAGGGGATATGTAAATGGCACAGGATATGACATATCCATATCAAACTTTCAAACAGGAAACGGCTCGACAGCGGATGTGAACATAGCGAGAAACTCACTTTTTATAGATTATGGTAATATAAAAGTGTCGCAGATACAAACATACAGCACAGCATTAACTGATGCTGAAGTTCTACAAAACTATAACGCTGACAAATCAAGATATGGCTTATGAGTGAAATGTATTACATGATATTCGATTCATCAGAGGTCGGTAGTATAGATTTCGAGCAGGTTTTGGAAACATCCGCCGACACTTTAAGACTATCAATAGATGGCAGTTTGACATTTGTGAAATGGGTTGGAATCGATATACCAACATGCGTTCAAAACTTGACGAATAAAAACGGGCCTTACACATATTCACAGATGATGGATATACTATCTACGGACGTTTGGTTTACAAGCCCCGACATGAATCAGTAGCACAAAACGTAATAAGAATACATGAACATAACCAAAAATCAGAAGTACATGCTTACGGCATTGCTAATCGGTCTTGTTGTTCGTTACATGTATGTATCTCGAAAGTCGAGGTCGGTCATGGAAACGAATAACGTCGAAACGAGAAAATAAAAGATTGTGATACTTATTCTCTTTGGGCAACCTTCAAGTGGTAAAACCACCTTATCCAAAGAGGTTCAGCGTCAATTCTTTTATACGGATGGTGTCAAGTATCCCATAGTAGATGGGGACGATGTGCGTGACATGTTTCTGAACAATGATTATTCCCCTGCGGGTAGAATCAGGAACATGGAACGCATCAGCGACATATCTTTTTTTCTCTCTACAAAGTACGAGATGGTGATTGTGAGTGCGATGTATCCATACAAATTGATGCGTGACTACATCCTAAAACTGACACAAGACATTGTGTGGGTACACCTTGACTATAACGGACGTAGGGGAAAAGAAAAATACCACGAAAGTATGACAGAAGGAGCAAGTCCGTAATACTTGCTCACAAGTTGCAATATAACATCTTCTTTTCTCATGCATAAATGTATTTACCCACCCATTGAGTTTGACCTTGTGAGTTGGTTGTTGTTTTAATTCTATCGTCTTTTGCACTTGAAGCAAACGGATAATAGTTAACCCATTTATCATCTTGATTCAAATACTCTATTTCACACTCAAACCCAATAGGCATATTCTTTGGTTGTGAGAGGGATTGGATATAATTGGTACACATTTTTTTTAGTTCATTGATGTTTACACCTATTTCTACACCCTTCCAATTTCTTTCTGTACATTTCCGACAGTCAGCAGCACCCTTGTAATATGCCTTCCTAATATCCTCCTCTGTGTACTTATACTTCTCTTTGGCTTTGTCGTAGCCCCTTACAAAACTTGACAAATCTTTTACACCTTCAATACTTACAAAATCATCTTCTTGTTCAAGTGGTGGTAGCAAGTCCACACCTTGTAAGATAGGTGAGTTGTTTAATGGTAGGTGAGTGATGATTTTAACCCAAATCTCTGAATCATCTACAACAAGTAGATATTTTTCGGTGTGAATCAAATCGTATTTTTTCATTGTTTTGTTTTTAGGAACTCTTGAAATAGTTCTTTAGGTGTGTAAGATAGGAACTTGCCGTGAGAAGATAACACCAATTCTTTTATTAACCATTCAGCAAACTCAATAGCAATCTGTTCTGTTATTTCTGCTGATTTAGATGCTGCTACATCATCAATAACTTTCCAGACTCCAACTACACAATAGTCTTTAGATTCTTCAATAGCATCCAAATGTAATTGTACTATCTTGTTCATATCAAATTGTTTAATGTGTAAATAATAGCAGCCTCGTATGCTTCTTTTGGTGATTTATACTCTTTCCTACAAATAACCCTATTACCCTCATTCATTTTACTTCTTCGTTCTAAATTGGACATATTTTCCTCCTTTGAAAAATAGATTTTAGGATAAAAGTTTCCATAAACATCACACTCACCATAAATCCACACACCATGTTTCTCATACAACCGCATCACAACATCTGCAATGGTTGGATTTACAGGCATATCTATATTCTTGCTGAGAAGTAATTTATCTATTTCAAAACTTACAGGTGTGTTCATATCAATTTAATTTTACATGTGGGCCAACACAATGTACCATAGCATCGTAAAGATGAATTGACCCGCTACGACCCCGCCCGAAACTGCCTCTCGATAGACATACGAACTTTTCGTATCTCGGTCTCCCTGCTTTTGAGTGTATCGATTTGTTTCTGAATTGCAACTCGTGATGTGGTCTTGTAAAACCCATCCGAATCTGCTATGATGTAGCGCAGCAAGCCATGAAACTGAATGTATTTAACGCATTGCCGAAAGGTTGTATCGTGAATAAGTATGCCCTTCTTTTTGAGCCTTTCGCAGTATTCATGCGATGTTATCTTCTTCTTACGGGAATTGAACGTACCACGAAAGTCACGAATGATGACAGGCAGCACATCATTCTGCAAGTATTTAGTCAGTTTCATGCTACTTGTCATTTTTGGGGTGGACTAAATACTTATCCCATTCTTCGGGTGTTACTCCGCTTATCAAGAACTCACGTTCCGCATTCGTCAGGTTAGGAAAAATATCCTGCACCAATCCCTCACCTCTGATGTAACGTGACATTTGTTCTTGCGTAACGTCAAGTTCCATCGTGTTCTTCTTTCCCGTAAGAAACGAAGTGTTCTCTACTTTCATTGTGTTTGATTTTTATGTTTTATGTATTCTTCGTATAGCGTATCCCAAGACTTTGACGTAATCGTCTTTTCATCTACATTCCTCCAAAGCCATGTTGAGAAATCTATGATTGTTTGTTTAGTTATTTCGGCACATGCGAATGCTGCTTGTTCACAATACATGAGTGTATGCCCACCTTCATCACTTAATTCAAGGTCTTCGGGAGTAATGATATAAGAATCATTATCGAGACTATCGGAGTACCGCCAATTCGCTTCATCAAAAACCTCAATATGGTCTTCATGTAATATAAAACTTCTAATGTAATTACTACCATCTCCTCCACCAAAGAATTTAGTGGCATATCGTTTAACTTTTTGATGTAGTTCGGTTAGTTGTTGTAATTGATTATTCATTTTCTTTTGATTTTTGTTCATGGAAGTTGTTTTGGTATTTCATGGTTACGTTACTCTGTCTCGTCAGGGAATGTATGCTCGGAACCCTCTTTCGCTCGATACATGATGATAAGTTCTCCAAAGTTTTGCTCCATCACCTGTAACAAGTGTTCATAGTCAGAACTTTTCATATCCTTCTCGATGCTATTGAAGTCTAAACCCAACCGCTGCGACAATCCACGCGCCAAGCCCATCAGGAAGAATGCGTTCCCCTGCGGCCCTTGCAGGTCGATTTCGATGCCACCAAAGGGCATATCTTTTCTATCTTTTATCATGTTAATTAAAATTGATTAGTAATTAAAATAAATTACTTGTCGCTTGCTATGATGATTAGCACGACGATGAATAATGCACCGACAATCACTCCGAGGAAGAACGCTCCTAACGTGTATCGTGTGTGGTTCATCTGATTCATTTGATATTTCTTTGGGGGGTTAGATACTCGGTTCGTTGCCACACATTGCGTCTGCCGCCTTTACCAAACTCCGTTAAGGTTTTGACAGAAAATGTTTTGTTACTCTTATCTACTTTGAAAAACTTTCCTGAAGGAAGTATCTCAACAATCCTCACCTCATCCATCCGTTCCGTCCATCTTTCGGAGAGGATAAACTCGTCTCCTATGGCATACCGCTTCCCCAAGTTGTTCTCTTTGGTCGTCTGCCTTGCTTCACCTTTCGCAATCCAATATGAGGCTGAAAGATTGAGATTGGGGTCTTTCGCTATCTCGCTCATGTTCACAATTTTTATTTTCATGGTATTTGCAGTTGGTCGGATGCTGCGCCCCGTTTTTGTCGGTCAATAATCGTCTTCTAACCTCTCTCCCGCAAAGGATGCGTCGAAGTATTTATCGCGTCGATACGGGTACTTATTTTCGTAGCAGTGTTCGCAGTAGTAGCCTGTTTCGAAGCCATACGCATCATAGCGCATTTGAACATTTGCGGCCTCGTTTTTTGTCGTGCTATTACATTTAACATCATAGTTTCTGCACGGAATCTCGTTATGGTCTAACATTATTTTCGTTTTTAATTCTTAAAGATTTGCAGTTGGTCGGATGCTGCGCCCCGTGGGTCTCTATGCTTCCTGCTCCGTCTCGATGTACTCATCCATATCAAAACCCCACTCTACGAGTTTCGAAATGATGAAATCAGGGAGAGAAAAAACGCCATCGTAATCATTCAAAACATTGCCTTCGAACCAAAGGCCACCCTCTGCATACCACTTTTCACCTCCCGTTTTTACATCGTAGAACTCGAAATAGCCACCATCATCATCTCGAATGCCGATTGTGACTTCGAGGAGAACATCATTTTCTTCTCCCCATGCACCGAAACTATTTTCGTTTCTGATTGAAGGGATTTTCACACGAAATGTCTCTTGCTTTTTCATGATAGTTTGTATTTGTTTTATTTTTCGTAATCATCCCAATTTTTGTCCTGCTCGGGCTTGCTCGTAAGTATTACTATCGTAGCAACAACAATGAAAATTATGAATGCTATGAAATCTTGCATATAATTAGTTTTTGGAAAATGAAAGGGATGGCTTTCGCCCCCCCACTTTTTTAATAACCGAAATATAAGTTGTATGAGTGACCGCTCTTCGTTTGTTCAATATTTTCCACAATGCAATTTAATACCCTATGGTTTTTGGGCAGAATGGTCGTAACGAGTTTTACGAACTCTTTTTTAGATACTTGTAAATAATCCCCGATTACTTCGCCATCCGAGTGGCCGAAAGGCACAAAGGCAAAGATTTTCTTCGCGCCGTTTGCGACGCTTTCAAGTTCGCTTGCAGTTCTTACAAGCCGTGGTTGTGCTGCGCTCATGGTGTGTGTTTTGATTGATGATTTGATGTGTATGTTTATTTCGTCGGAAAGTCGCATGCGTACTCGCGCTTGCGCGTCTTGAGGTATTTAACCCCATTTATTTCGCATAATGCGCGTCCTTTTTCGATTGCCTCTGCGTAACTAAACGCATCCACATGGAAGGTCACGATAACATACTCGTGTCCGTGTCCGAACTGATAATTTTTGGCGTAAACTGTGTACTTTTTCATTGTGTGGGTTTAGGTAGTTTATGGAAAATGTAAGGGAGGGCTTTCGCCCCCCCGATTTGTACTATCTAATTTCATCAGCGTGTCTGACTACGAGGCCAAACTGCTTCGCAACATAGTTGATATGTTT
>Ga0172373_10001429_pt1 | contig 38651 bp, 38 predicted proteins | sample Lak10m_2_FD_114546 | JGI IMG/M metagenome (GOLD analysis project Ga0172373, IMG submission 114546) | Freshwater microbial communities from Kabuno Bay, South-Kivu, Congo - kab_092012_10m | ecosystem: Environmental > Aquatic > Freshwater > Lake | place: Democratic Republic of the Congo... | reverse complement strand
GATGCGGTCGAAGTTGGGGTGGAACCGGCCACCCGTGGCGGCCTCGATCAGGTTGAGCACGTGCTCGCGGTCGCGGAAAGCCATGAACACCGGCGTCACCGCACCGAGCTGCACGCCGAGGTCGCCGAGGAACAGCGACACGTTGGCGATGCGGCTGAGCTCGAACAGGATCGTGCGGATCCACTGGGCACGCGGCGGCGCCTCGATGCCCATGAGCTTCTCGGCGGCGAGAATGAACGGCACCTCGTTGGCGAAGCTGCCGAGCCAGTCGATGCGGTTGACGAGCGCCGTCACCTGCGGGAAGGTGCGGACCTCGGTGAGCTTCTCGTAGCCACGGTGCATGTAGCCGGCCGACGGCTCGGCCCAGACGACCTGCTCGCCGTCGAGGCGCACGATGATGCGCAGCGTGCCGTGGGTCGCCGGGTGCTGCGGTCCGATGTTGAGGGTCATGCCCTCGGTCTCGAGCTCGACGTTGAGGCGCGCATCGGCGGCCTGAGCAGCGATGTAGCTCAGCTTCTGGCGATCTGCGAGATCAGTCACCGGACTCATCCTCTCCTTCGCCCGGGAGCGGCTCGACATCGGCGATGCCCGGCCACGGCTTGACGAGACGGGCCAGCAGCGGGAAGTCCTTGCGGAGGGGGTGGCCCTCGAACTCGGCCGGCAGGTACATGTTGCGGAGGTCGGGATGGCCGTGGAAGCCGATCCCGAACATCTCGTGGCACTCACGCTCGTGCCAGTTGGCGCCGGCGTAGACCGGGATCCAGCTGTCGACGGCCGGCGCATCGTCGGCCACATCGGCCTTGAGGGTGACACCGAAGTGCTCGACCAGGTTGGTCACCCGCGCGAACACCTGCATGCGGGTCTCGCCACCGGTGTAGCCCTGCCGGATCTCGGTGTCGCGCTCGGGAGCAGGCGCGGTCGGGTCGTCCTCACCACGGCCGTACGGGCTCGGCATCCAGTCGATGGCCGAGAGGAAGCAGAAGTACTTGCAGCCCAGGGCATCGCGCAGGGTCAGTCCGGCCTGACGCCAGGCGTCGGGCCGCACGCGCACCCACAGGTCGTCGTGGGGCTTGAGTTCGACCGCGACGAGCGCATCGCCGAGTGCCTCACGCAGCACCTGGACGACGTGCTCGCGACGGGCGTCGCCCGGAAGGGCGAGGGTCTCGTCACTCAACGGGGCCACCTCCGACCACGATGGGCTCGCGCACGGCAGGGACGAAGCCCTCGCCACGCCAGCGGGCGCCCATGTCCTCGTTCTTGATGCGCTGCTGCAGGAGCACGACACCCTCGAGAAGGGCCTCGGGGCGGGGCGGGCAGCCGGGAACGTAGACGTCGACCGGAATGATCTGGTCGACGCCCTTGGTGACCGAGTAGCTGTCCCAGTACGGGCCGCCGCAGTTGGCGCACGACCCCATGCTGATCACGTACTTCGGCTCGGGCATCTGCTCGTAGAGACGCTTCACGGCCGGCGCCATCTTGTCGGTGACCGTGCCCGACACGACCACGAGGTCGGCCTGGCGCGGACTGGCCGGCAGCGGGATGACCCCGAGGCGCATCACGTCGTAACGGGGCGACCCGAAGGCCGCGCCCATCTCGATCGCGCAGCACGCGAGGCCCCACTGGTACACCCAGAGGCTGTAGGAACGGCCCATGTTGAACAGGGACGTCAGTGGCTTGGGCAGGCGCCCCTTGTCGACAAGACCCATGCGATCACACCCAGCGCAGTACGCCCTTGCGCCACGCATACACGAGGCCAAGGAGCAGGACGAACACGAAAATACCCATCTCGACCAGACCGAAGCCGGCATAGCGCTCGAGCTGGGTCGCCCACGGGAAGATGAACACGGCCTCGACGTCGAACACGACGAAGAGGAGGGCGAAGATGTAGTACCGGACCTGGCTCTGCGACCAGCCGTCGCCCACCGGGTTGACGCCGCTCTCGTAGGCGAGCAGCTTCTCGGGGGTGGGCCGTGACGGGCGGAGCGCAGCCGCGATGCCCAGCAGGAGTCCTGCCAGGACGAGGGCCAGCGCCGCGAACCAGACGACGGTGAGGTAGTCGCGCAAGAAGTCGGACATCGGATCCGACGCTACTACGCCACGTGAACGGACTCACAAATGGTGGGCAACTTCCACAGGTTTCCAGTCCCCCGACACCCGGATCAGGCCGGCGGGAGCGCCTGGGTGGCGTCGAGCCACCCCGCCATCCCTGCGGCGACCGCCTCGCGGGCGACGCCGCCTGCGTAGACGGCCCCGCTGCGCGGCCGTTGGCCACGGTGCTCGCGTGCGTACTCGACGGCGAGAGCGAGGTCGGCCGCGAAGCGCTCCATCACTCCGGGGGCCGTGTTCGGGCGGGTGATGCAGAAGTGCACGGCCGCCGGGTCCTGCAGGCCGTTGAGGCGCCAACGCCGACCCGCCAGGAAGTCGTTCACCAGGAAGATGTCGAGACCGCCGTCGTCCGACGCCCGGATGGCCACGTTGAACAGCGGGTCGCCGATCACCTCGAGGCCGGGCTGACGGGTGACGATGTCGACGAGTTCGGCCGCCGTGCGGAAGATGTCGGCGGCGATCGCTCGATAGCCCTCGCGGCCCAACGAGACCATCGCGGCCCACGCCGAGGCGATGATGCCGCCCGAACGCGAGCCGCTCATCCCCGGCGAGGTGTACAACCCGCCCGGCCAGTCGGGCACGATGAAGTACTGGAGGCGACGTAGTTCGGGTGTGCGGTACAGGAGCACGCTGCTCCCCTTCAGACCGAACCCGTACTTGTGGGTGTCGGCGCTGAGCGACGTCACACCCGGCACGCGGAAGTCGAACACCGGCACGTCGACGCCCACCTGCTCGCCCCAGCCGAGAACGAAGCCGCCGAGGCATCCGTCGACGTGGAGGTTGGTGCCGCGCTCGACAGCGAGCCGACCGAGCGCCTCGATCGGGTCGACGAGCCCGTGGCCGTAGTCGCCCGCCGAACCGACGAGGGCCACCGTGTTCGCGTCGACGGCCGCGGCCATCGCGTCGACATCGGCGACGAACCGGTCGTCGACCGCGACGCGGCGCATCTCGATGCCGAAGTAGTGGCAGCCCTTCATCAGGCCGGGGTGAGCCGTCGTCGGCATCACCACGTTCGGACGCTCGATGCCCCGTTCGCGCCCCCACTCCCGGTACACGAGCAGCGGGTTCATCAGGCTCTCGGTCCCGCCGCTCGTGAGTACGCCACACACCGTCTGGCCCTCCACAGCCTCGCCGTGGAAGAGGTCGCGCGCCATGGCGATGATCTCCCCCTCGAAACGGGTCGCGCTGGGGTACATGTCGCGCTGGAGGACGTTCGCGTGGCTGTAGTGGCCGAACACCTCGTTGAGGAAGGCGTAGTGCTCTTCGTCGCCCGAGTAGATCGAACCGCTGATCCGGCCCTCGTGGTACGGGCCGTCCTCCTCGGCCGCCATCTGCTCGATCTCGGCGAGGATCTCCGCTCGGTCGCGGCCCTTCTCGGGGAACGAGCGGACCACGGGATAGCGATCGGCGTACGGGTACAGGCCCATGTCGACTCCAGTCAGAGACGCGGCCGAGCCGCGAGGAGGGAGAGTTGCGGATGGAGGGAGGTCAAGGTCTCGAGCGCCTGGTCCATCGCACCGCGGTGGCGGGCATCGGGTTCGTGGACCTCGTCGACCCGGAGCAGACCGGCGACGTCACCGAGGTCGAGCAGGCCGAGTTCGGTGAACGCGAGGAAAGCCGCACCGCGAGCGTTGGTCGCACGGGGTTCGGCAAGACGCTCGACACGGCGACCGAGGGCATCGGCGAGGATCTGACCCCATGTGGAGGAGAGCGCTCCGCCGCCACCGAAGGCGATGCTCTCGTAGCGATGGCCCGTGAACTCCTCGACCGTGGGAAGGAGCCACGCGAGGTTGAGCGCGACCCCCTCGAGCACGGCTCGCAGCAGATGCCGACGATCGTGGCCGAGGCCGAGACCGACGAACGCCGCACGGACGTCGTCGTTCGGCGACGGGGCGATGCTCCCCAACAACCAGGGGAGGAACACGAGCCCGTCGGAACCCGCCGGCACCTCGGACGCGGCGGCGATGGCCTCGGCTGCGGAACCGACGCCGAACAGACCCTGCGCCCATTCGAGCACCCGACCGCCCAGACCGTTCTCGGCCATCACGTACCAGTGGCCGGGCACCGGACTCGGGACCGTCGGCAACGACAGCACGTTGCCGCTGAACGCATCGACGTGGGAGACCAGCACCGAGGTGGTTCCGACGACGACGGCCGCACGTTCGGCCGACACCGCACCCGAGCCGACCGCGCTCGTGATCGAGTCGATCGAGCCCGGCATCACCGGGATCCCGCGCGGCACCCCGAGTTCGTCGGCGATCGCCGCGAGCAGTTCGCCCGCCGGACCGCGCATCGACCGTAGCGGGGCGAGCTTCTCCGGATCGAGCCGACCGGCCGAGACCAGCTCGGGGTCGTACTCGGCGTGGTCCCACTGCCGGTTGTCGCACGCGAGTTGCCCCAACACCGTCGACTGCGTGGCCGACACGTGGCCAGTGAGCCGACCGACGACGTAGTCCATCGGCTCGACGAGCGCGTCGGCTTTCGCGAACGCCTCCGGGTGGAACGTCGCGAGCACGTGAGCGTGCGCAAGGTTGTCGTTGCCGCTCGGCAACGGGATCAGCCCGTGGCGCTCGACAAAGAGACCGAACGACTCCTCCGTGAGCAACGACTGACTGTGCGCGGCGCCGCGGGTGTCCATCCAGAGGATGCATCGGCCGGTCGGGTGGCCGTCGGCACGCACCGGCACGGTGCTCATGTACTGGCTGGTGACCGCCACAGCGATCACCGGCGGGTGCGACACCTCGGCCACGACCTCGCGCGCCGCGGCCACGATGGCCCACCACATCTCGTCGGGATCCTGCTCGTAGCCGTCGGCCCCGATGCGGTGCGTCGCCACCGGACGGTGGCGCCACCCGAGGGTCGCGCCGTCGGCCGTGACGAGCGCGACCTTCGGACCCCCGGTACCGAGGTCGATGGCGAGCACGCATCCGGACATGGCCCCACTATGACAGCCCTCCGCTCCGACAGGCGACGGGGCGCGGCCCTCATCCGCCTGGGACGCGCAAAGGGGCCGTGGCGCGAACGCCACGGCCCCTGCGAGAACGACGGTCAGACAGCGCGACCGTGCTCGACGGCGTCGAGCTCGCGCTCGATCGCCATCAACTCTTCCTTGCTGCCCTGGACCTTCGGCCCGGTGAACCACTTCTTGCCGGACGCTGCCCACCAGACCCCGACAGCCACGAAGCTCAGGAAGATCAGCGGGCCGGTGTAGTTGGCCGTGTTGACGTCGGAGCTGTTCCACCAGCGCCACTGCGGGAAGAGCGGCGACACGAACAGAACGGAGATGAACGCGACCCACACGACAGCCAGCCAACCGACGATCTTGCTGTAGCCGCGGAGGTTCCACGGCCCCTGTTCGAACGAGGGGTTCCTCAGCCGCAGGAAGACAGGGATGATGTAGCTGATGTAGAGGCCCACGACACAGATTCCCGTCAGAGCGAAGAAGGCGACCGAGTAGCCGTCCTTCTGCACCAGCGAGAGGGCCCCGACGACGGCCGACACGACCACGCCGAGCCACACCGCGTTCGTTGGGGTTCGAGTCTTGGGATTGATCTTGTGCCAGATGCTCGATCCGGGAAGTCCGCCGTCTCTGCTGAAGGCGTAGATCATGCGGCTATTGGCCGTCACCGAGGCAAGACCGCAGAAGTACTGGCCGACGGTCGAGATGAGCACGAGAAGCTTCACTGCGAACGAACCGAGCACGGCCTCGAAGATGTTGACCGGACCGAGGATGCTGAAGTTCGTGAGCGCGGCGAGCTGATCCTTGCCATCGACGTTCGGGACAGCGAGGAGGAACCCGATGTTGAGCACCAACGCCGCTATCGCAGAGATGTAGATCGACCGGACGATCGCCTTCGGCGCGCTGACACGCGCACCGACGGTCTCCTCGCTCACATGGGCCGAGGCGTCGAATCCGGTGATCGTGTACTGCGCCAGGAGGAAGCCGATGCAGAACACGTACACCGTGCTGATCCCGCCGGTCCACGGGCTGTTGTTCTGGTACTGGAAGAGATAGGAGACAGGCTGCTTGGTGTCGGGCCCGGCGAACAGGACAACGAAGATGATCGCCACACCGACGACATGCCACCACACGCTGATGTCGCCCAGCAGCTTGACCAGCTTCACCCCGAAGGTGTTGAGGAGCCCGTGCGAGAGGAGCATCAACAGGAAGACGATGAAGAAGTTGAAGGCCTTCTCGGTGATGATCGGATCGGCAGGATCGCTGGAGTAGAGGTTGATGAACCGGACCACGTAGTTCGCCAGCGCATAGTCGACGCTAGCGATGACGCCGATCTGTCCGATGAAGTTGAACCAACCTGTGAACCACAGCCCAACGTGCCGCGTTCTTGGTGGCAAGCTTCGCCGACCAGAAGTACAGGCCTCCGGCAGTCGGATAGGCCGAGCAGATCTCGCCCATCGACATCCCCACGAAGAGGGCGAAGAGGCCGACGACCAACCAGCCGACGGTCACCAGCAGCGGCCCGCCGTAGGCAGCGCCGAGCCAGAAGCTCGTGAAGCCGCCAGCGAGGATCGAGATGATCGAGAAGCTGATGGCGAAGTTGCTGAACGTACTCATGCCGCGGTGGAGCTCCTGCGCATAGCCGAGGCTGTGCAGGTGCTCCCTGTCGGCATCCACGGAATGGTCCATGGAAACCCCCCTTTGTCGCCGAAGGCGACAGTCGTTGTCAGGTGGACGAACGCCGCCCGGGAACCCCCACCCGTGACGACCTCAGCGCGGGTCTAGCACATCGACGAAGGGGCTCGGAGCAACCGTCTCGACGAACCAGTCGACCATCCGCTCGTTGTGCTCACGACTGCGGTCGACACAGGCGCGAGTGGTGGCGAGGAGTTCGTCGGGGCTGCTGCCGATCCGGCGGAGTTCGTCCTCGCCGAAACCACGGGCCCACCGACGGATGATGCCCTCGTTGACCTCGGGGTGGAACTGGGTGCTGAACATCCGGCCGAGCTGCCAGGCCTGCGGACCGACGGCGCTCCGGGCGAGTTCGGTGGCGCGACCGGGAACGGTGACCACGTCGTAGTGCCACTCCATCCACGGACCTTCGGCGATCACGTCGGGGACATCGCTGACGATGTCCATCCAGCCGATCTCGGCCTCACGCGCCTTCTCGACGGTGCCCCCGAAGGCATGGGCGAGGACCTGATTGCCGAAGCACACACCGAACACAGGGATGCCGCGGTGTGCTGCCTCGTGCAGCAGGGCGACCTCGGCGCCGACCGAATCGGCCACCTCGGGCCAGTACACGCTCCACTCGCTGCCGAGGAGCACGACGAGTTCGCACCCGTCGAGCGACGCCCACTCGCCCGGGTTCTCCCGATGACACTCGGTGAAGGCATAGCCGTGATGCCGGAACCGCTCGCCGACGAAGCCGGGGTCACAGTCGGGAGCGTTGGCGACGAGATGGGCGCGCATGGCGAGAAACGTACCGCCCTCAGCTGGCGAAGAAGACGTTCTTGAGCTCGGTGTAGTGGTCGAGGACGTGCATGCTGTGCTCGCGACCGAGACCGCTCTGCTTGAACCCGCCGAACGGGGTCGAGTAGCGGACCGACGAGTTCGAGTTCACGCTGATCGTGCCCGCCTCCATCGCACGCGACACACGGATCGCCCGGCCGCTGTCGCGGGTCCAGACAGATCCGGCGAGACCGAAGTCGCTGTCGTTGCAGATCCGGACGGCGTCGGCCTCGTCGTCGAAGGGGATCACGACGGCGACGGGCCCGAAGACCTCGTCGCGGCACACAGGAAGCTCGTCGCCCGGCATCGCGATCATGATCGGGTGCCAGAACCCGGGGCCTGTGGGAGCCTCGCCGGTGAACACCGTGTCGAGCCCGTCGGTGAACGAACGGACGCGCTCGAGGTGCTGTGCGGTGACGAGTGGCCCCATCGACGTCGCGGGGTCCATCGGGTCGCCGACCACCCACCCGCGCGCTGCCTCGACGAACGCCGGGAGGAACTCGTCGAGCGCACTGCGCTGCACGAGCACACGGCTCCGGGCGCAACAGTCCTGGCCGGAGTTGTCGAACACGGCGCCGGGGGCAGCCGCGGCCGCGGCGGCGATGTCGGCATCGGCGAACACGATGTTCGCGCTCTTGCCGCCGAGCTCGAGGGTCACCCGCTTCACCTGCTGCGCGCACCCGGCCATGATCCGCTTGCCGACGGCCGTGCTGCCGGTGAAGGCCACCTTCCGGACCTCGGGATGCTCGACGAGTCGCCAACCGGCCTCGGCACCCGTGCCGACGACCACGTTCAGGACTCCCTCGGGGATGCCGGCCTCGAGCGCCAGTTCGCCGAGCCGCATCGCCGACAGGGGCGTGATCTCGGCGGGCTTCAGCACGGCGGTGTTCCCGGCCGCGAGCGCCGGGCCGATCTTCCACGACGCCATCAGCACGGGGAAGTTCCAGGGTGTGATCAACCCGACGACACCGAGCGGCTCGTGGAAGGTCACGCTGATCCCGCCCGCGACAGGGATCGAGTGGCCTGCGTGCTTCTCGACCGCGCCGGCGAAGTAGTGGATCGTGTCGGCCGCAGCGTTCGCGCACCAGCGGGCACTCCCGATCGGCATCCCCATGTTCTGCGTGTCGAGCAGGGCGAGTTCGTCGGCGTGTGCCGCCACGGTGTCGGCGAAGCGCCGCAGGAGCCGTGTGCGGTCGGCCGGCGCCATCGCCCGCCACGCCGGGAGCGCCGCGGAGGCCCGGGCGACGGCGGTGTCGACATCGGCGGCCGACGCGAGCGCGACCTCCCGCAGCGACTCGCCCGTGGCGGGGTTGACGAGGGTGATCGATCCGTTCCACACGCCGCCGACGGTACCCGAGCACGGCAGAATGTGGGGAATGGAGACGCCGCCTCCCCTGATCGCCCTCTGTGCACGCACGCTGACCTTCTCCGACGAGGGCAAGCGCGATGCGTTCAGCAGCAGCCAGCCCTACAGCCGTGCCGTCGCCCGCGCCGGTGGCGTGCCCGTACTCGTGCCACCGATCGGGGTCCTCGCCCGCAACGCGCTCAGCGTGCTCCAACACTTCGACGGAGTGCTGCTGCCCGGTGGCGGCGACGTCGACCCTCGGCGTTACGGCGAGGATCCCGACGACGACACCGTGTACGGCGTTGTGCAGGCGCACGACGATCTCGACATCGCGATCGCTCTCGCCGCGATCGAGCTCGACCTCCCGATGCTCGCTCTCTGCCGCGGGATGCAGGTGCTCAACGTGGCGCTGGGCGGGACGCTCCAGCAGGACATCGGCAACGCCGACCACTGGATGCGCGAGCACAGCGTGCGACTCACGCCCGGATCCCGCGTCGCCGAGGCCTGCGGCACCACCGACCTCGAGCACTGCCATTCGGTGCACCACCAAGGCCTCAAGGACGTCGCCCCGGCACTGACGCCGGTCGGTTGGGCACCCGACGGCCAGCTCGAAGCCGTCGAACTCGACAGCGCCTCGTGGATCGTCGCCTGCCAGTGGCACCCGGAGGACACTGCTCCGCACAAGCCCCAGCAGCAGGCGCTCTACGACGAATTGGTGCGTCGTGCGGCCGCGCGGGCCTCACGCGTCCCCCTCGGCACGGGCGTGCTGTGAGCCGCCCGGTCGTTCTCGTTGTCGGTCGCCAGATGGCCGACGCCAAGGGGGTCCGAGGGGCGCCCTACGGGGCAGGGCGTCGCTACTTCCACGCGGTCACCCGAGCCGGTGGCATGCCACTGATGCTCCCGCCGATCCCGGCGCTGACCGACGACGTCGACGCGCTCGTGGCACGAGTCGACGGTCTGGTGCTCCACGGCGGCGGCGACGTCGACCCGCGGCATTACGGGCAAGAGGCCACGGCCGAGCAGCTCTACGGAATCGTGCCCGAGCACGACGAGGTCGAACTCGCCGTGGTGCGGGCTGCCCTCGATCGTGGACTCCCGGCCCTCGCGATCTGTCGCGGGATGCAGGTCCTCAATGTCGCGATGGGCGGAACACTCGTGCAGGACATCGGCACCGAAGATCACTGGATGCGCTACACGACCGTCGAGGTCGACGAAGGGTCACGGCTCGCCGCTGCGCTCGGCGCCACCAGCATCGAGAACTGCCACTGCGTCCACCACCAAGCACTCGACCGGATCGCCGAAGGCCTCGTCGTCACTGCTCGCAGCGCCGATGGATTCGTGCACGCCGTCGAGGCCGCCGATCCGGCGACGTGGGTCGTGGCGCCGCAGTGGCACCCGGAGGACACGGCCGATGCCGACGGCCAGCAGCAGGCGTTGTTCGACGCGCTGCTACGCCACGCCTGACGGCGCGAGCGGCGCGCTGGCGCGTGACGCGTCAGTTCTGCTCGGACCGGCGTCGGCGCCGCACGAACCAGCCGACGACCGCCGCGACGAGCGCCACGCCCACCCACCGTGCGAGGGTCCGCACAGCCACCGACTCCGACCCGGCCTCCTCGACATCGGTGGTCACTGCGCCGTCGTCCGTCGCCTCGACGACGGACACGGCCGCCTCCGTGGGGAACGCCACCGTGATGCCGGCCTCGGTGGCAAGGGCGAGCGCCTCCTCGGCGTTCGACAGTGACAGCCCGATGATCGGCTCGCACAGGTTCACTCGGTCGGGCGCACCGGCCCGCAACGGGACCATGTAGGTCTGCCCGAGAACGAACGGATACCCGTACATCTCCCCGAGGTCGGGCTGACGGATGACCACGGTCGGGTCGACGGTGCTCGTTCGCAGCGCACCGACCACCGTCAGCGTGACACCCACACCATCATCGGGATACACACCGGCGACGTACCCTTCGATCGCGGTCACCTGACCGATGACGACCGAGTCGAACACGTCGAAGAACGGTTCCGGCGGGATCTGCGCACCCTCGACGTCGAAGAGGGCTGTGCCGTCAGCGATCGTCTGCCACGTGTACCCCGCCAGCATTGCGCACGATGTCGCCGACACCTCTCCCCCGCCGACGGCTGCCGACCCCACCATCACAGCGAGGCCGACGAGGAGCGAGCGGGAGCGGTTCATGCCACTCCGACAAGGCGTCGGTCGGGTCGGTGCCCGGTTCAGGGGACGAGCCCGAGCAGGAGCCCCGGAGCGACACCCAGCACGAGCGTGGCACCGACCGAGACGGCGATGACGAGACGGGTCGCACCGGCGACGACGACCGGCTCGCGCCCGTCGTCTCCCGACTCGGCGTCGGCCACCCACATGCTGATCATGATCCGCAGGTACAAGTAGGCGGCGATGACCGCCGACACCATGCCGATCACGGCGATGGCGTAGCTCTCGGCCTGAACCGCTGCACGCAGAACGCCGAACTTGGCGACGAATCCGCTGGTGAGCGGCACGCCGGCCTGGGCGAGCAGAAGGACGGTCATGGCCAGTGCCAGCACGGGGTTGGAGCGCCCGAGGCCACGGAACCCGGCGAGATCGGTGGCTCCGTCACCGGTACGTCCGACGGCGGACACGACGGCGAAGGTGCCGATCACGAGCACGGCGTAGAGGAGCGCGTACATCAGCGTCGCCTGATGACCGGCGGCAGCGCCGGGGGTCGAGAGGTGCAGCGCTGCCTCGACGCCGATGAGCATGAAGCCGGCGTGGCTGACGCTCGAGAAGGCCAGCATGCGCTTGACGTTGGTCTGGACGACGGCCATCGTCGAGCCGCCCACGAGGGTGAGTGCACACAACACCCACACCACCGGACGCGAATCGTCGGCCCACTGCGGAAGGGTCCCGACGAGGACGCGGAGCATCGCGGCGAACGCTGCGGCCTTCGCGGCCGACGCCATGAAGGCGGTGACCGGGGTAGGTGCTCCCTCATACACGTCGGGGGTCCAGAAGTGGAACGGCACGGCGGCGACCTTGAACATCAGGCCCACCGACAGCAGTGCGACGGCGGCGAGAGCGAGAGCCTCGTGACGACGGCTCGAGTCGACGACGGTCGTGAACGTCTCGCTGATCCGCGAGAAGTTCGTCGAGCCGGTGGCGCCGTAGATCAGGGCGGCGCCGTAGAGGAAGAAGGCCGACGAGAAACCGCCGAGCACGAAGTACTTGAGACCGCTCTCCTGGCTCTTGACCCGGCGGCGATGACTCGCGGCGAGCACGTACAGGGCGATCGAGAGGACCTCGAGGCCGAGGAAGAGGACGACGAAGTCGTTGGCCGCAGCCATCGTGACGCCGCCGATGGCCGACATCAGATAGAGCGCGTAGATCTCCGGCGAGTCTTGGCCCTCACGCACGAGGTAGTCGGAGCTGGTGAGCGAGACGAGCACGACCGCAGCGGCGATCGCGATCGTGACCCACAGAGTCGTGTGATCGAGGCGTGCCGCATCGGCGACCAGGGTGGTCGGTCCATCGACGTCGACCCGGTGCCACAGGGCCACCGCAGCAGCGATGGCGCCGAGACCCGTGAGGGCCGACACAGCGCCGTAGAGGTGGCGCGGCCACTGCGGGGTGAGCGACCCGACCAGCAGCAGGAACAGCGTCCCGCCCAACAGCACGAGCAGCGGCGACAACGACGACCAGACGATCTCCGGTCCTTGCAGGGTCTCGGCGAGAACGCCCATCAGCCCTCTCCCCCTTCAGACTCGGCCACCGGCACCTGCCAGTCGGAGTGCTCCTGCACGTGCTCGAGAAGACGATCGGCCGACGGCTCGATCCGCTCGAGCATCGGCTTCGGGTACACACCCGACACGACGATGATGACGATGAACGGGAGGAGCAACATGCCCTCGCGAGCGCGGAGTTCGGCGAACGAGGAGTTGGCCTCGTCGGGCTCGGTGTGGAAGACACGCTGGTAGGCCCACAGCAGGTACAGCGCCGCCAGGATCACGCCGGTCGCGGCCACGACCACCCACCAACGGGCAGTGGGGAACGATCCGAGGAGCACGAGGAACTCGCCCACGAATCCGTTGAGGCCGGGGACACCGATGCTCGAGAGCATCACGATCATGAACACTCCGGCGAAGACCGGGGCGACCTTCTGGAGACCGCGGAGCTCCGCGATCTGGCGCGTGTGGCGCCGCTCGTAGATCATCCCGACGAGGAGGAAGAGCGCGCCGGTGCTGATGCCGTGGTTGATGTTCTGCATCACGCCACCGGTCACGGCCTCGGTCGTCAGGGCGAAGGTGCCCAACACGATGAAGCCGAGGTGGGCCACCGACGAATAGGCAACCAGTCGCTTGAGATCCTTCTGCATCGTGGCGGCAATCGCGCCCCAGATGATGCCGATGGTGGCGAGCGTCAAGAAGACGGGGCGGGCCCAGACCGCTGCCTCGGGGAACAGGTACACGCCGAAGCGGAGCATGCCGTAGGTGCCGAGCTTCAGAAGGACACCGGCGAGGATGACCGAGCCGCCGGTCGGCGCCTGGGTGTGGGCGTCGGGCAACCACGTGTGCAGCGGGAACAACGGCACCTTGACCGCGAAGGCGATCGCAAACGACAGGAACAGCCACCGACCGGTGGTGGTCGCCAGTCCCCCGTGTTCAGCGATCTTCACGAGGTCGAACGTGATGTTGCCGTTGTCGGCCTTCGCCAGCACCGCCGTGGCGATGATGCCGACCAGCATGAACGCCGATCCCACCATCGTGAACAGGAAGAACTTCGTGGCGGCGTAGACGCGCTGGTCGTATCCCCAGCCACCGATGAGGAAGTACATCGGGACGAGGACGATCTCGAAGAACACGAAGAACAGCACGAGGTCGAGGCTGATGAAACTGCCCATCACGCCTGCCTCGAGAAGCAGCATCCACGACAGGTACCGCTTGTGGTCGTGATGCGGGTCGACGCCGGCGATCACCAACGGGAAGAGGATGCCCGTGAGCACGACGAGGAACAGCGAGATGCCGTCGATGCCGAGGTGCCACGAGATGCCCCACTCGGAGATCCAAGAGTGCTGGCTCACGAACTGGTAGCCGTCGGAGCCCTTCTCGAAGGCGAAGAGGGCCCAGAGCGACAGACCACCGGCGAGCACGCTCGTGAGCAGGGCCGCCGCCTTGACGAGGTCGGGCTGACGCTTCGACAGCACGGCCACGAGCAGCGAGCCGACCGCCGGTACGAGGACCAGCAGAGAGAGAATCGGGAAGTCGATCACAGGACCCCTCGCAGGAGGACGAACCAGACCAGCAGGAGCACCACACCGACGGCCACACCGGCGGCGTAGGTGCGGACGTTGCCGCTCTGGACCTTGCGGGCGCCGGAGGCGGCGCCCTTCACGAGTGCACCGGCACCGTTGACCGCACCGTCGACGACGTGGGCATCGGTCCAGGCGACTCCGTCGAACGCAGCGCGACCGGGTCCGCCCATGAAGGCGCTGATCGCGGCGTCGTACTTCCAGCCGTCGGCGAGGATCTGCGGCTCGATCGGCTTGGCCTTGTGCTTGGCGTACACGAGCACGGCGGCCGAGATGCCAGCCAGACCGATGGCGACGGCGATGCCCATGAGGACGTACTTCAGGTCGTCGGCAGCGACAGAGAGGTGGTGCTCGCCCTCCTCGACCACCGGTTCGAGCCAGTGCTCGAGGCGGTGCAGGCTCGTGGCGAACGGAAGCTGGATGAAACCGCCCACGATCGAGAGTCCGGCGAGGACCACGAGCGGGAGCAGCATCGGCCACGGGCTCTCGTGCGGCGTGTGGGCACCGTGACCGTGGTCGTCGGTGTGTGCAGCGGCATGGTCGTCGGCCGCGTGCCCATCGGCGGCGTGCTCGTCGGCCTCGACCACGTCACCGTGGGCGCCGTGCTCGGCGTGGGCATCGTTCCAGCGCGCCTTGCCGTAGAAGACCATGATCACCTGACGCGTCATGTAGTACGCCGTGAGCAGTGCCGTCACCAGGCCGACGGCGTAGAGCACCGGGCTCTTGTCGTAGGCGAACAGCAGGATCTCGTCCTTGCTCCAGAACCCGGCGAACGGCGGGACACCGGCGATGGCGAGCCAGCCGATGATGAAGGTGATGGCCGTGACGGGCATCACCTTGCGCAGCGCACCCATGCGACGCATGTCCTGTTCGTGGTGCATGCCGTGGATGACCGAGCCGCTGCCGAGGAAGAGGAGAGCCTTGAAGAAGGCGTGCGTCACCATGTGGAAGATGGCCGCCACGTAGGCGCCCGATCCGACGGCGAGGAACATGTAGCCGAGCTGACTCACGGTGGAGTACGCGAGGACCTTCTTGATGTCGTTCTGGGCCACGGCCACGGTGGCGGCGAAGAGCGCAGTGGCCGCACCGACGACGGCGATGATGGTCGAGGCGTACTCGGCCGAGACGTGCAGGACCGGGTTGAGACGGACCATGAGGAACACGCCAGCGGTCACCATCGTGGCGGCGTGGATGAGCGCCGACACGGGGGTCGGGCCCTCCATGGCGTCGGGGAGCCAGATGTAGAGCGGCAACTGTGCGCTCTTGCCGCAGGCGCCGACGAAGGCGAACAGGGCGATCGCCGTGGCGGTCGTGGTCGAGAAGTGTCCCTCGGCGGCGGCCTCGTTGATACCGATGTAGCTGAGCGTGTGCGGGTTCGTCGCCCAGAAGGCGAAGAACATCGCCATCATCAGGCCCCAGTCACCGACGCGGTTGGTGACGAAGGCCTTCTTGCCGGCCGTGGCCGCGCTCTCCCGCTCGTGCCAGAAGCTGATGAGGAAGTACGAGCACGCACCCACGCCCTCCCAGCCGAGGAAGGTCACGAGCAGGTTCTCGCCGAGCACCAGCATCAGCATGCTGAAGGCGAACAGGTTGAGGTACAGGAAGAACTTGCTGAACCGCGGGTCGCCGTGCATGTAGCCGGTGGCGTAGAGGTGGATGAGCGAACCGATGCCCGTCACGAAGAGACACATCGTGATGCTCAGCGGGTCGGCGAGGAACGCCAGGTCGACGTGCAACGACGAGACCGGCACCCACGAGAAGGCCGTCACCACATGACGCCGCTCCTCGGTGGAGAGCCCGACCAGTTCGAGGAACACGCCGACGGTCACGAGGAACGACGCGGCCACCATGGTGGTCGCGAGGTACCCGGCCTTCGGGTCGCCGAGTCGGCGGCCGAACAACAGGATCAGCACGAAGCCGGTGAGCGGCAGCGCAGGGATCAGCCAGACGAGGTCGAGCATCACATCAGCCCTTCAGCTCGGCGAGATCGTCGGTGGTGGCAGACGGGCGGCGGCGCAGGATGGCCACCACGATGCCGAGGCCGACGACGACCTCGGCCGCTGCCACGACCATCACGAAGAACACGGTGGTCTGTCCGCCCACGTCGCCGAGGCGCTGGGCGAAGGCGACGAAGGTCAGGTTCACGGCGTTGAGCATCAGCTCGATGCACATGAAGAGGACGAGCGGGTTGCGACGGATCATCACGCCCACCATGCCGAGGGCGAAGAGCACCGCCGACAGGATCAGGTACCACGTGGTGGTCGGGGTCGGGACGGCAGCGATCACGGCGTCACCTCGGTCTCGCCCTTGCGGGGCTTGCGGGCCAGCAGCACCGTGCCGACGACGGCGATCACGAGGAGCACCGAGGTCAGCTCGAAGGCGAGCACCTTGTCGCTGAACACGTCGCGCGCCAGCAGGCGGATGTTGCCGTCGGCGTCGGCGGCATCGGCCGTCAGGCCGGAGCCGGGACGCGCCGTGAGCGAGCCGCGGGAGGCGAGGATCGCCACGGTCACCAGACCGGCGGTGCAGAGGCCGACGATCGCCGCGATCGGGCGCTGGAGGCGCACGGGATCGATGCCCATCGCCTCGACCTTGTCGACGCCGAGCAACATGATCACGAAGAGGAAGAGCACGACGATCGCGCCGGCGTAGACGATCACCTGCACGGCGGCGAGGAAGTTCGCCTCGAGCGCCACGAACAGTACGGCGATGCCGAACAGGGTCAGGATCAGGCTCAGAGCAGCGTGCACGGGATGCCGGGTGAACAACACCCCGAGCGCGCCCGCGAGCACCATCGCCGCCGCAGCGGCGAAGACGATCAGTTCCATCATCGGGTCACCGTCCGCACGCTCTTGGCCGCGGCGGGGCCGACCTGACGGTCGGCCTCAGCCTGCTCGGGCTCTGCGGCGCGCACGCCGTAGCCGAGCTCGCCGCTCCAACCCACCTGGCCGATGAAGTCGGCGTCGCCGGCAGCCGCGGTGGCGCGCATCCAGCCACTGGTCAGGACGTCTTCGCCCTCACGCCAGTCCTCCCACGGGAGCTGCTGGGGCTTGCCGTCGTCGGTCACCACGAGCTCGGTCTTGGAGTAGACCGCGTCACGACGGTTGGTGAAGCTGAACTCGAAGAGCTTGCTCTCGGTGATGGCTTCGGTCGGGCAGGCCTCGACGCACATGTCGCAATGGATGCAGCGCAGATAGTTGATCTCGTACACGAAGCCGAAGCGTTCGCCGGGCGAGGTCGGATCCTGCGGATCGTTGTCGGCGCCACGCACGTAGATGCACTTGGCAGGGCACACACCGGCGCAGAGCTCGCAGCCGATGCACTTCTCCATGCCGTCCTCGTAACGGTTGAGGACGTGGCGCCCGTGGAGGCGCTCGGGCTTGGGGATCTTCTCGTCGCGCCCTTCGACGCTCTTGCCCTTGCGCGCCACACGGCCGCCGGAGTACGAGGTGGTCACCCGCTCGCCACCGAAAATCCGGTGCTGGCGCATGGTGATGAGGAATCCGTCGAGGTAACCCATCAGAACATCGCTCCCTCGCGCTCGCGGTTGCGAGCGCTGACCTTGCCGGCGAGAGCCAGCAGCCAGGCACCGATGCCGATCACGACGAGCGACACGATGCCGACGACAGCTCGGTTCCACGACTCGTCCTGGCCGATGCGGAACGCCGCCAGCAACATGAACCACGCAAGGGCGAGCGGGATCATCAACCGCCACCCGAGGTTCATCAGTTGGTCGTAGCGCAGGCGGGGCAGCGTGGCACGGAACCAGACGTACACGTAGAGGAACACGAGCACCTTGAGGAGCACCCAGACCGTTCCCGAGAGCGGTCCGAGGAACGAGAGGATGTTCTCGTTGCCGGCGATCGAGAGCGGCTGCGGACCACCGAAGAACAGGGTCACGATGACACCGCTCATGGTGATGGTGTTCATGAACTCAGCGAGGAAGAACAGGGCGAACCGGATGCTCGAGTACTCGGTGTTGAAGCCGCCGACGAGTTCCTGCTCGGCCTCGACGAGGTCGAACGGAGGCCGGTTCAGTTCGGCGGTCGCGGCGATCAGGAAGACCACGAAGGGCACGACACCCGTGGCCACGACATGCCAGTTGGTGAACCCCTGTTGCGAGAAGACGATGCCGCTCGTGCTGAGCGTGCCCGAGACGAGGATGACGGTCGCGAGGCTCAGTCCGAGAGCTGCCTCGTAGCTGACCATCTGGGCCGACGCACGAACCGATCCGAGCAGCGGGTACTTCGAGCCCGAACTCCAACCGGCCAGCATGATGCCGTAGACGGCGATGCTGCTGAGGGCGAGCAGGAGAAGCACGCCGACGGGCGGATCGGCCAACTGCAACTTGGTGACCTTGCCGAGGATCGTGACCGAGCCGTCCTTGCCGTTGCTGAAGTCGCCGCCGAGCGGGATCACGCTCCAGACCAGGAATGCCGGCACGAACGCCAGGTACGGCGCCAACTTGAACACGAAGCGGTTGGCCTTCTCGGGAATCAGGTCTTCCTTGAAGAACAACTTGGTCCCGTCGGCGAGGGTCTGCAGCAGACCCTTCGGACCGGCCTTGTCGGGTCCGATGCGGTTCTGCATGTACGAGACGACCTTGCGCTCGAACCAGACCATCAGCATCGTGCCGACGAGACCGACGACGAAGACCACCACGACCTTGATCAGCACGACGAGGAACTCGGTGCTGACCAGTTCGATACCGTCGAGGAGGGAGTCGAGCGCAAGCATCAGAGGTTCTCGATTCGCACGTCGTTGACCGCCGCGAAGCAGTCGATGAGCTCACCGGCACTCGACCCGGGCTGGTGGAACGGGATCCACGCCGTGCCGCGACGCACCGTGTCGTCGGCGACGACCGGCATCACGACAGTGGCCTTGGCGCCCACCACCTTGACGTCGTTGCCGTCGCCGGCTCCGACGCGGTCGAGGTCGAGCGGATGCACGTGGACGGCCGTCGACTGCGCCAGACCGGCGAGCGAGGGCGAGTTCTGGGTACCGGTCGCGCCGTCGTAGAGCGTGTGGGTCACGACGAGGCGGAAGTCGTACGCGTTGCGCTCGGCCACCTGCACCTCGGGCACCACCAGAGCCGGAGCATCGCCGGCCGGGGGGATCAACACACCGTCGGCGGGGATCTCGGCGTCGAGGACGTCCCAGCCCGGAACGGTCGCGGCGATGTCGGCCGTCACGTCGGCCGCCGTCGCATACCCGACGTCGACCCCGAGCTCGAGGGCGATGTCGGTGGCGATCATCCAGTCGGGGCGGGTGACACCGGCGGCGGTCACCTGCTGGGCGAGGCGGGTCACGCGACCTTCGAGGTTCGTGTGCGTACCGCTCTTCTCGGCGAAGGCACTCGCGGCGAGCACGATGTGCGCGCGGCGGGAGGAGGCCGTGAGGTGCGTGTCGACCGCGATCACGTTGGCCGCACCGGCGAGGGCGCGACGGGCGAGATCGGTGTCGGGGAAGTCGCCGAGCGGGTCGGCGCCGAGCAGGATCAGGCACTCGATCTTGCCCTCGGCCGCGTTCTGCAGGGTCTGGCGGGTGTCGAGTCCACCGGCACCCGGCTCCATCTTCACCTGCAGCGCTCCGACCACGTTGCCGCGGCGGAAGGCCGGGAGGATCGTCGCGCCGGGCACGCCGTCGAGGATCGTCTTCAGCGCGTTCATCGTCGCAGCGCTCGACTCGGCCATGTTGGCGCGACCGACCACGACCACGACCGGGCCACGGGCGAGCTGCTCGGCGACCGACGGGTCGGAGAGGGTCTGGGCCACGACGGCCGCCTGGCTACCCGGCTCGTACGAGACGTGCTTCCATGCGTTGCGGGTCAGACCGGTCTCGCGCGGAGCGAACTCGATGATCCGACTGCGGCGCGATTCGGCAGCCTTGCGGAGGCGCAGGTACAGGACCGGCAGCTCTTCCTTGAGGTCGCCACTCAGGAGGATGATCGTCGCCGCCGAGGCGGCCTGATCGATGGTGGCGCGGGGCAGGCCGAGGATCGAGGCCGGGAGACCGTCGCCCATCTGGGCGTAGACGTTCTTCGTGCCGATCACGGCGTGAGCGAGACGCGACCATGCGAAGGCATCCTCGTTGGTGCCACGCGCACCGCCGATGATCGCGATGCTGCCGGGGCCACCGGCCGCGAGTGACTCGCGGATGATCGCCGCCGTGGTCGACACTGCGCTGCTCCACGACGTCGGGCGGAGCTCGCCGTCCTGGAGCATGAGCGGCTGCAACACGCGGCCGTCACCCTTGATCGACTCGAAGTTGAACCGGCCGCGGTCGCACATCCAGCCGTGGTTGACGGGATCGCTGTCGACACCCATGTAGCGCAGCAGCTCGTCGCGGCTCGACTGCACGGTGACACGACAGCCGACCGCACAGGTCGTGCAGGTGCTCTCCTGCTGCGAGAGGTCCCAGGGACGCGCCTTGAAGCGGTACGGGCTCGCGGTGAGCGCACCGACCGGGCAGATCTGCACCGTGTTGCCGCTGAAGTAGCTGCTGAAGGGCTCGTCGGGGAAGGTCGTGATGTGCGTGTTGTTACCGCGGCTGTTGAAGTGGATCAGCGGGTCGCCGGCCACCTCGTCGGCGAAGCGCGTGCAGCGGTCGCAGAGGATGCAGCGCTCACGGTCGAGGAACACGAGATCGCTGATCGGGATCGGCTTGGCGTAGTGCCGCTTCTCCTCGAGGTACCGGCTCTCGCCGGCGCCGTGGCTGAACGCCTGGTCCTGCAGCGGGCACTCGCCGCCCTTGTCGCAGACCGGACAGTCGAGCGGGTGGTTGGCGAGCAGGAGCTCGAGGATGCCCTCCTGCATGCGCTTGGTGGTGGGCGACTCGGTGTCGACCTTCATGTCGGGGGCGACGGGCACCATGCACGAGACGGTGACGGCCGGGCCACGGCCCGAGTCGCACTCGACGAGGCACATGCGGCACTTGCCGACGGGCGTCATCCGCTCGTGGTAGCAGAACCGGGGCACGTACTCGCCGGCGTCGCGCACGGCGTCGATCAGCAACTGTCCCTTGCGTGCGGTGTGGGGCACGCCGTTGACGGTGATCGCGACCGCATTGGGATCGGGGGCGGGAGCCTCCGGCGCGTCGGGAGTGGGCTCAGTGGTGGTCATCGACGGCTCCGACGGTGACGGGGATGTGCGTCCGCGTGCGGATGCGCGCCTCGAACTCGTCACGGAACAACGTGAGAGCCGAGTGCACAGGTGCGAACGCCGACGGGCCCACGAAACAGATCGTGGTCATCTTGTACGGGAAGGGCGTCGCCTCGAGCCCGAGCTTCGAGCTGGCGGCGTGCGGGAAGTTGCCGGGGCAGATCGACTGCCCGACCTCGAGCAACTGGTCGAGGTCGGCGTGCGAGCCGCGACCGTCGACGATGCGCTGCATGATGCGCTCGAGCCAGGTACCGCCCTCGCGGCACGGGGTGCACTGTCCGCAACTCTCGTGAGCGTAGAAGCGGGTCAGCGTGAGCGCTGCCGCAGGGATGTCGGTGGTCTCGTCCATCACCATGATGGCGCCCGAGCCGAGCATCGATCCGGCCGCTCCGACGAGGCGACCCTCGAAGGGCAGGTCGAGCTGTTCGGGGGTGAACCACGGAGCCGAGCCGCCACCGGGCACGAAGGCCTTGAGCTCGCGACCACCGCGGATGCCCTGGCAGAACTCCTCGCCGTAGAACAGGTCGCGGAAGGTCGTGGTGCCGTTGACGATCTCGAACACGCCGGGGCGGTTGACATGGCCGCTGACGGCGACCATGCGTGTACCGGGCGAGGTCTCGGTGCCGATCGCCGTGTAGGCGGCGGCACCATTGGTGATCAACCACGGGAGGTTGCTCAGCGTCTCGACGTTGTTGACGATGGTCGGCTGTCCGTAGAGGCCGATGGCAGCCGGGAAGAACGGCGGCTTGAGCCGCGGCTCGCCACGCTTGCCCTCGAGGCTCTCGATGAGGGCGGTCTCCTCGCCGACGACGTACGCACCGGCGCCCCAGTGCAGGACGATGTCGACACTGAACGACGTTCCGAGGATCGACCGACCGACGTAGCCAGCGGCGTAGGCCTCGTTGAGTGCGGCACCCACGCGCTCGTGGGCGAGAGGCATCTCACCACGGATGTAGAGGAAGACCTGCGAGAGACCGGCGGCGTACGCCGCGATCAGACAGCCCTCGATGAGCTGGTGCGGGTCGCGCTCCATGAGGAGGCGGTCCTTGTACGTACCGGGCTCGCTCTCGTCACCGTTGACGACGAGGTACCTCGGGTACTTGTCGGCGGGCATCAGGCCCCACTTGGTGCCGGCGGGGAAGCCTGCGCCACCGCGTCCGAGGACCGTGGCCGACCTCACCTCGTCGTGCACCGCCGAGGCAGGGCGCGCCAACGCGGCCCGCAGACCCTGGTACCCACCAGTGGCCTCGTAGCGCTCGAGGGTGTGACCGTCTTCGAGGTGGAACCGCGAGGTCACGATCTTGGGACGATCGCCGTCGTCGATGTAGCCAGCGGCCCAGGGATAGCTACTCATGCGGAGGCCTCCGGCGCGGTGAGCCATGCCGGCGCGGCCGGGGCATCGGGCGACGCCACACCTGCGGCCTTGTCGGCCGGGATGTGCTGGCGGTTGCGGGCGAGGGTGCCGTGCGGCGGGATCTCGTTGTCGAGGCGACCGTTGCGCAGATCGTCGACGAGCCGGTCGAACGACTCGGTGGTCATGCGGTGGCAGTGCCGGTAGTTGACCTGCACGTTCGGGGCCTCGGTGCAGGCGGCCTGGCACTCGGCGTGCTCGAGCGTGATCAACCCGTCGGCAGTGGTGCCGCCGGCCTTCACGCCCAGCACGTGCTCGGCGTGGTGCATCAGCTCGTCGGCACCCATCAGCTGACAGCTCATCGTGCCGCAGATGTTGACGACGTACTTGCCCACCGGCTCCATCTTGAACATCTCGTAGAAGGTGCAGGTGCCGAGAACCTCGGCCGCCGTGGCACCGACCAACTCGGCGATGTGGGCGATGGCCTCGCGGGTCACGTGGCCGTTCTGCTGCTGCGAGAGGTGCAGCAGCGGAATGGTGGCCGACCGGGCACGCGGGTAGCGCCCGATGATCTCCTTGGCGAGGAGGACGTTGGCTTCGTTCAGTCGGCTCATCTCTATCGATCCACTTCGCCGAGGACAGGGTCGACCGACGAGATGACGGCGACGGCGTCGGCCACGAGACCGCCGCGCATCATGTGCGGCAGACACTGGATGTTCACGAAGCTCGGGGCACGCATGTGCATGCGATACGGCGTCGGCGACCCGTCGCTCGCGATGTAGCAGCCGATCTCGCCACGCGGGCTCTCGATCGCCACGTAGACCTCGCCCTCGGGAACCTTGAAGCCCTCGGTGAAGATCTTGAAGTGGTGGATCAGCGCCTCCATGCTCTCGTCGATGCGAGCACGCGGCGGCGGGGTGACCTTCTTGTTCTGGATGCGGACGTCGCCGCCAGGCATCCGGTCGAGGATCTGGTGGACGATGCGGATGCTCTCGCGGATCTCGTTCAGACGGATCGCGTAGCGGTCGTACGCATCGCCGTACCCGCCGACCACCACGTCGAACTCCATCTCCTCGTATCGGAGATAGGGCATGTCGCGACGGAGGTCCCAGGGCACACCGGTCGAGCGCAGGATCGGGCCCGTGGCACCGAGGGCGAGCGCTTCCTCGGCGGTAATCACGCCGACTCCCTGGAGACGGTCGCGCCAGATCGGCTGACCGGTCATCAGCACGTCGTACTCGTCGAGCCGCGGCGGGATCATGTCGAGGAGGAAGAGCACGTCGTCTCGCCAGCCAGCCGGCAGGTCGGCGGCGACACCGCCGGGGCGGATGAAGTTGTGGTTCATCCGCAGGCCGGTGACCTTCTGGAAGAAACGCAACACTTCTTCGCGCTCGCGCCAGCCGTAGATCATCATGCTGACCGCACCGATGTCCATGCCGTTGGTGGCGAGGAACAGCAGGTGGCTGCTCATGCGGTTCAGCTCGGAGAGCAGCATCCGCATCCAGACGGCGCGCTCGGGGATGTCGTCCTCGATGCCGAGGAGCTTCTCGACCGCGAGCGAGAACACGAGCTCGTTATTGAGCGGGCTCAGGTAGTCCATGCGGGTGACGTTCGTGCCGCCCTGCATGTAGGTGAGCGACTCGGCCGTCTTCTCCATGCCGGTGTGCAGGTAGCCGATGATCGGCTTGCACCGCAGGACGGTTTCGCCCTGGAGCTCGAGCATCAACCGCAGCACGCCGTGCGTGCTCGGGTGCTGGGGCCCCATGTTGATGATCATCGTCTGATCCTCGGAGGGATCGACGGGGAGGTCGCCGAGCCTGGCGGCCTCGGCCTCGCTCATGCGCAGGACGGCCCCGACCTCACGCAGCAGTTCGCGGGCGGTCTGTTCGCCACGGGGCTTGAGGCCCTGCGCCGGCTCGTTGCCGTCGCGGATGACGTCGACGATGCTCACTGGGCACCTGCCTCGGGACGCGCCGGGAAGTCGGCGGTGAACTGCACGGGGATCCGACCGGTCTCGTAGTCCTTGCGGAGGGGAAACCCGTCCCAGTCCTCGGGCATCAGGATGCGGGTGAGGTCGGGGTGATCGGTGAAGACGATGCCGAACATGTCGTACACCTCGCGCTCCATCGCCTCGGTGCCCGGGAACATGTCGAACAGCGAGGGCAGAGTGGCATCGTCGCCCGGCACCTGCACACGGACACGGATCCGCTCGCGTCGTTCGATCGACAGCAGGTTGACGACGACCTCGAACCGCTCGGGAGCGATTCCGTCGGGCAACGTGCGACCGGCGTGGGTCAAGAAGTCGACGGCCGTGAGGTCGCTGCACATCGTGAAGGTGTCGGACAGCAACTGCTTGACGACCTTCAGGTACTCGGCCCGCGTGGGGTGCAGCACCCGCTGCCCGCGACTGTCGGTCAGCGGGACGCCGTAGAGGGTCGCGGGCGCGTCGGTGGAGGTGGAGTCGGACATGATCAGCGGGTCCCGAGGATGACGGGGACCGACTCGGTGCCGGCGGGGATCTCGGTGATGTGCACATCGGCACCCGCACCGGTCTCTGCCCGACGGCGGAGGATGTGGCCGTTCTCGATGAGGCCGTGCAACGTCTCGATCGCGTGGATCAGGGTCTCGGGCGTGGGAGGGCAACCGGGGGCGTACACGTCGACCGGCACCACCTGGTCGACACCCTGGACGATCGCGTAGTTGTTGAACATGCCGCCGCTGCTCGCGCAGACGCCCATGCTGATGACCCACTTGGGCTCCATCATCTGGTCGTAGACCTGGCGGAGGACCGGGGCCATCTTCTGGCTGACGCGTCCGGCGACGATCATGATGTCGGCCTGACGCGGCGACGCACGGAAGACCTCCATACCGAACCGGCTGAGGTCGTAGTGCGCTGCGCCGGTGGCCATCATCTCGATGGCGCAGCAGGCGAGGCCGAACGATGCGGGCCACGAACTGCGGCTGCGCGCCCAGTTGACGAGGTCCTCGAGGCGAGCGGTGATCGCGTTGTGCTGAAGACCGCCGAGGCCGTCCTCGGCGATGTCGTGGACGATGCCCATCAGGCAGCCTCTCCCTCGGGACGACCCTCGAGACCGACACGGCGCACGGGGCCGGTCGAGGTCCGCTCGGGCGACAGGATGTTCGGCAGGGCGCGCTGCTTGACGACGGGGCCCCAGTCGAGCGCCCCACGGGCGACGACGTAGACGAAGGCCACGAAGAACACGACGCTGAACGCGATCATCTCCCAGAACGCATACGAGCCGAGGAACCGGCGATCGACGGCGAACGGGTAGATGAAGATCAGTTCGATGTCGAACATGATGAACAGCATGGCGACCACGTAGAACGTGACCGGGAAGCGCTCCGGTGGTTCGCGGCTTGGCACGATGCCGCACTCGTACGGCGCCTCCTTGGCGGCTGACGGCCGCCGCGGAGCGAGCAGACGCGACGCTGCGAAGCTGAGCGCGCCGAAGATGACGGCCAGCACCAGCAGAGCGAAGATCGGGAGGTACTGGCCCATCATCGGCGGGTCAGACCTTCGCCGGGATCGCCTTGGCCGACCGATTCGCCATCACGAAGCGATCGCGGCGGTGCAGCAGCCAACAGGTGATGAGGAAGATGATCAGCGAGCTGATGGTGATGATCGCCGCCGGAACACGCTTCGAGCCGAGGTCGCGGATCATGTAGACGTACTCGTGGCTGCGCGAGGTGTCGATGACCGGTCGCGCGGGAGCGCGGCCGGGCTCGGCACGCTGGGGCACCAGCGGGGCCACCTCGACGAGGGCGAAGTGCGGCTCGTGGAAGAAGGCCAGGAAGTCGATGCGGTCGTCCCAGAAGCTGGGGCCGCGCTCACCACCCTTGTCGAACACGTTGACGACGGCGAACTCGCCGGCCGCGAGAGCCTTCGACTCCTCCATCAGGACCGTTCCGGCCGAACCAGCCTGCTGGAACGCCGGCAGAGCCGAGTCGAGCTTCTTCCAGTCGCTCGCCAGCAAGGCGGCCTCGACACCTGCGGCGTCATCGACCGGAACCTCGACCTGCTGATACGGGGCCCCGAGCACTCCGACCTCGTAGAGGTTGTCGGAGTCGCGGATGATCGTCTTGCCGCCGACCGGTTTCCACGACGACTCCGGCCCGAGTAGACCCTTGCCGTACGACCACCAGATCGCGCCCATCAGGAACATCCAGCCGGCGAGGCCGGCGAGGGCCACGAGGAACCCGAGGCGGGCCCCCATGTTGGTGCCGAGGATCAGGTACACCGAGCCGCACAGCACCGACACCGCGATGATGACGATGAGCGTGCCGCGGAGTTCCCACTCCCAGTTGACGGCGAGAAGAGCGTGCATCACAGACTCCGGACGTATTCGACGACGGACTTGATCTGCTCGTCGGTGAGCAGGTGGCCGAAGCCGGGCATGCGGCCCGAGCCCTGACCCTGGCGGCCGTAGCGGGCGCCGTACTTCGAGCCGGCCTTGATGAAGGAGATCATGTCGGCCTCGTTCGGGAAGTGGCTCGAGGTGCTGCCACCCGTGAGGTTCCAGCCCATACCGCCCTGACCGGTCACGCCGGGATCGCCGTAGCTCCAGCCCTGCGTGTGGCAACGGGCGCAGCTGTAGGCACCGCTGGCGAGGTCGAGGTTGAACAGTGCCTCACCCTCGCTCGCGCCCGGGTTGGCCTTGAGGTACGACTCGACGCTCTTGGCGATCTCGTCCTGCGTGGCCGCCGGCAATGTGCCGCCTTCGCACACGTACGGATCGTTGTCCTTCACGAACGCCTGGTCGGTGAGGCAGCCTTCGGGCTCGACCTGGATGTCGACCAGGTACTCGAGGAGGGTCTCGATGTTCTGCTCGGTCATCGGGCCGCCACCAGGGGCGCCCCATGCCGCCATCGGCGAGAAGGGACGGCCGTAGTTCAGGATGAACCGGACCTCCTCCTTGCTGAAGCGGTAGAAGACCGTGTTGAGCGCAGGGGCGTACCAGTTGACCGCCTCGACCTCGCCGGTGAGCGGATCGGTGACGGCGTACGGGGCCTGGCCGCCGGCGCCCTTCATACCGCCATGGCATCCGGCGCAGTTGAAGCCACCGTTGGCCGTGGTGTCGAACAACTTCGCACCCCACCCGATGAACTGCTCGTTCTTGAAGGCCTGAGCACCCTCCTGGCGACCGGGCTCGAGAGTCCAGTACAGCGGCAGGCCGATGACCATGGTGGCGAGCAGCAACACGCCGAGGAGCTGCATGCGCTCGAGGCGACGACCTTCGAGGACCTCGTCGTCGTAGTAGGTCTTGCGGTTCGGGGCCATCTCGACCTCGGAACCGAGCTCGCGACGAGCGCTCGCATTGTTCAGGATGTAGTAGGCGATCCAGCCGATCGTGAGAACGGCGAAGATGACCCAGGCAACTGCAGTGGTGTTGAGCGCGATCATCAGTGGCTACCTCCGCCGCCAGTGATGCAGTGCGGACCCTCGGCCTCTTGGCCGGTGGTGTTGGTGCCGATGGGGGCACCGGGCAGCACGGTCGACGTGTCGATCACGACGTCGCCGGTGGCGGTGACGTCGATCGCGAACAGGTCCATGCCACGAGGGGCGGGACCGGCCTTCTTCTCGCCGGCCCGGTTGTACTGCGAACCGTGGCACGGGCACTCGAACCACTGGCTGCTCTTGCACTCGGGCACGCGGCAACCGAGGTGCGGGCACTTCTGGTAGAGCGCCGTGACGCCACTCTCGAGACCCGGGAGGATTCCCTTGTAGTTCGGGACTCCCTTGGCCTTGGGCAGCGCTTCCGAGGGGTACGCCGTGACGTACGAGCGGGCGCTCGACGAGTAGAAGAACCCACCGTTGCTACGGATGCTGGCGAGGATGTCGTCGAGCTTGCCGACGTTGACCTTGCCACCGAAGACCGGGGCGGCGGTCGGCCACAGGAAGGCGACGAAGCCCGCAGCCGCGAAGGTGCCGAGACCAGCGCTCATCAGCGACACGGTGGCCCGGTTGAGGAACTGACGGCGGCTGACGCCGATCTCCTCAGGGTCGGGCGCCCGGAACTCGGCGAGTGCACGGGGGGCGGGACGCAGGGCGGCCTCGCGGGCCTCGGTGGCCGCACGCTCGACGTCGCGGCCCGAGGGGGCCTCGGTGTCGACGACGGTGCTGGCCTTGTCGCGGCGGCGCGTCTCCTTGCTCAACGCTCCGGCACCGCGGACGTCGCTGCGACGCGCCGCGGTGAGCAGCACGACGGCAGCGAGCACCACGAGGGCCGCAACGGCGATGACGATGATGACAGCGGGACTCATGACAGCACAGGCCTCACAGTTCGAAGAAGATGCCGTCACGCCACGGGAGCGTGAAGTTGAAACCAGGACCACGGAAGAACGATCCGATGATGACGAGCACGGCCCAGAACATGAGGTGCACGGTCATCAGCGAGGTGGCGAACTTGCGGTCCTCGGGCTTGTTGGACGGGTTCTTGTCGATGAACGGGGCGAGGATCAAGATGATCAGGCCCACGCCGGGGATCGTCACACCCGCGATCATCGGGTGGAACATCGTCAACAACTCCTGCAGACCGAGGAAGTACCACGGGGCCTTCGACGGGTTCGGGGTCTTGTTGATGTTCGCCTGCTGCAGCAGCGGGGCGTTGACGAAGATCGAGAAGAAGAAGGTGAACGACAGGCAGGCCAGCGCCGCCACGAACTCACCGGCGAGCAGGTGCGGCCAGGTGTGCACCTTGTCGACCGGGGTCGCCTTGACGTCTTGGATGCTGCCGCTCTTGACGACGGTGAGCAGGCGCTGGGTGTGCCCGCCGGGGCCGGCCGCGAGCGGGACCCCACCACCGGCCGCAGGGGCAGCGGCGACGGTGGCCGCGACCTTCTCCTGCACGGCGACGGCGCCGCCGTCATCGGTCTTGGAGCGGGCAGCCTTACTGCGCTCGAGGAGGTGCGCGGGGATCCGCGGGTCGGAGGCCGCAGCAGGTGCTGCGTCGCCGCCCTCAGGAGCGCTCGCCGCCTTGTCGCGTGCCGCCTGGGCCCGCTTGAGGAGGTGTTCGGGGATTTCGGTCATCGAAGGTTCTCCCTAGATCACAGCGGGCCGGAAATGCCGCCGTCCTTGCGGACACGCCAGAAGTGGATGGCCATGAAGATCACGATCACGAACGGCAGCATCAGCACGTGGAGCACGTACCAACGCAGCAGCGTGTCGCCACTGATCTCCTTGCCGCCGAGCAACACGAACCGGACCTGGGTACCGAGGACGGGCGTGTAGCCCATCATGTTGGTACCCACCGTCACGGCCCACAGCGCGAGCTGGTCCCACGGCAGCAGGTAGCCGGTGAACGAGAGCAGCAGGGTCAGCATCAGGAGGACGACGCCGATGACCCAGTTGAACTCGCGCGGCGGCTTGTAGGCACCGTGGTAGAAGACACGCGCCATGTGCAGGAACACGCTGAGCACCATCAGGTGCGCGCCCCATCGGTGCATGTTTCTGACCAGTAGGCCGAAGGTGACCGACGTCTGCAGGTTGCTGATGTCGTCCCAGGCCTGGGTGGCGGTCGGTCGGTAGAAGAACATCAAGAAGATGCCCGTCACCGTCAGCAGGATGAAGAGGAAGAACGACAGGCCGCCGAGGCAGAGCGTGTAGCTGACCTTCACCGCATGGCGCTTCACCTTCACCGGGTGCAGGTGGTACAGCACCGAGTTCATGATGACGTAGCTGCGGTTACGCGGGCTGTCGGTGTATCCCTTGCGGAAGATCGAACCCGGCCGGAAGATGCTGTTCCAGGCTTGGCTGCCCTGCACGTCGTCGAGTGCCTTGTTCAGGCGCTCCTTGACCGTGGGCCGGGGGGAATCGTCGAGGATCTGTGCCATGTCGTGTTACCTCAGAACCGCATGCCGTAGGCGTAGCCGTGATTGTTGGTACGGGTGTGCAGGTCGCCACCCTGTGCGGGCGAACCCACCTTGCCGAGGATGATGACCCCGGTCGGACACCGATCGACGCACAGCTGGCACCGAGTGCAGATGTCGTCGTCGATGATGAAGACCACGTTGTCGCTCGGGTCGACGCCCGGGCGCTCGGTGCCCGCCGACTCGCCGATGACCTCGGGCGCCAGCATGTGGATGCACTTCCACGGGCAGATGTCGACGCAGCCCTCGCACATGATGCACTCGGTCTGGTCGATGTGGATGAACTGCTTCGGCTTGACGGCCTTGGTCAGGTAGTCAGCGTCGACCTCGACGAGGGTGTAGTCCTCGACGTAGGGCATCATCGGCGGATTGGCGTCGGTCTTGGCCATGCGTCAGCTCTTCTTGACCAACGGGCGGCCGAACGGGCTGGTGGCGACAGCGGTGCTCTTGACCTCGCCGCGCTTCTGCCAGACGCTCCACAGCCAGATCGTGAGACCGAAGTACCAGACGTGGATGAGGATCGCGACGATGTCGCGGATCGCCTCGTACGACATGGTGAAGGGGAACCAGCCACCGAACGCCTGCGGCTTCAGGATGTCACCAGGGCCGAAGATGATGGCCGACTTCGACCAGCCGAGTTCCTTGTCGGCATGGTCGATGAACTGGTGGGGCACCACGCCGAAGGCGACGAAGAACAGACCGAACACGAACACGGCGGCGAGCATCGCCTCGCCCCACGAGGCAGGGCGGTCCTTGGGACGCCGCTTCGAGTACGGGATCACGAGGAGTGCGAGACCCGTCGTGAGCAGGAACGAGAAGAGGAAGGCCACGTTCATCCCGGGCCACTTCAGCACGTTGGTTTCGAATGCGATCAGCAACTCGTTGCCCTTCCTTGCAACGGCCATCCGGCCGTCCTCGTGAACTGCTGCACGAACACTAGCCACCCGACCCCCAGATGAGGCCATTCCATCCGAACGTGACGTGCGGCGCACCGCACGCCGATCCGCCGAACCCGCCCCGGGGCGAACCCCGGGGCGGCGGACAGTGGCGGAGAGGGGTCTACCACGCCAGGGCGAACGGCGCGTCGTGGTTGTGAACTCGTGACGGCACCACCGCCGCGAGCGACGGTCGGAACGCTGCGCCGGGCGAGCGCACCGGCACTCCGAACGTCACTCGTGACGTGACTCGTGACGTGGATTTCCCGCATCGGCCCTTCGGCCGTCTATCGTTCTCGCCGTGACCGAGATCCCCGAGCACCTCCTCAAGCGCAGTCAGTCGGCTCGCGCCAAGGCCGACGGCGCAGAGGCCCCCGCCTCGAGCAGCCCGGCGCCCGCCGCCAGTGCCCCCGCCGTCGTCGCCGCAGCCGCCCCCGTGGCCGCCGCACCGGCTGCACCCGTGGCCAAGCCCGACCTTCCCGTCGTCACCGCCTACAAGGCGCGCCACAAGATCCCGGTGTGGGCGATGCTCACGCTGAGCATCCTGCCGGTCTGGCTGTTCCTCTACGTCCGGGCGATGGAGCCCGTGGTTGCCGAGGCAGCCGGTCCGCTCGGCGACGGCACGAAGGTCTACCTGTCGGCGTGCTCGGGCTGCCACGGTTCGGGCGGCGAAGGTGTCGGCTCGGCCTACGGCTTCACCAACGGTTCGGTCATGGCGACCTTCCCGCACATCGAGGACCAACTGCGCTGGGTCTACCTCGGCACCAAGAACTACCTCGACGCAGGAGTGACCTCGTACGGCAACCCCGATCGCGAGGGCGGCGCTCGCGTCACCGGCGCGAGCGGCGGCCAGATGCCGGGCTGGAAGGGCAACCTCACCGATCACGAGATCCTCGCTGCGATCTGCCACGAGCGCTACGACCTCGGCGGCGCTGCGCCGGAGGGTGAGGAGTACGAGATGTGGTGCTCGCCCGAGAGCGAGATCTACCTCGCCCTCGAGGAGGGCGCTGCCACTCTCGAGAACCTCCACGAAGTCTTCGCCGACAAGGGCGTCATGGAGATCGGTTCGACGCCGATCGCCGGCAGCCCCGCCGAGTGATCATCCGCATCTCGACGAATCACGCACTGTGGTGGCCGCTTCCCTCGGGAAGCGGCCACACTCGTTTTCCGTGAACGACGAATCCACGTCCGCCGCGAGTGCTCCGGCCTCGACCGAGGTCCTCGTCATCGGAGGAGGACCTGCCGGTGCTGCGGCCGGCTACTGGCTGGCTCGGCACGGACACGACGTCACCGTCCTCGAGAAGCGGACCTACCCGCGCGACAAGACGTGCGGCGACGGGCTGACCCCACGCGGCGTCCACCAACTCCGCGAGATGGGCCTCGCCGAGCCACTCGCGCAGTTCCACGAGTACAAGGGCCTGCGCGCCTGCGGCATGGGGAAGACACTCGAACTCGAGTGGCCCACCCACCCGGTGTACCCACGGCACGGCTATGTCGTGCGCCGTCGCGAGCTCGACCAGATGGTCGCCGAGCACGCAGCAGCGACAGGTGCCCGCCTCCTCACGGGTCACGAGGCGCTCCAGCCGATCGTCGAACGCGGCTTCGTGCGTGGCGCGACCGTCCAGACCAAGGACGGTCGGACCTTCGACATCCGCGCTCGCTACGTGATCGTCGCCGACGGCGCCAACAGCCGCTTCGGTCGTGCACTCGGGACGTTCCGCGCTCGCGAATGGCCCTACGGCACCGCCATCCGCACCTACTGGGAGACCCCGCGCCACGACGAGCCCTGGATCGAGTCGGCGCTCGACGTCAAGGACCGCAACGGCAATCCGATGCCGGGCTACGGCTGGATCTTCCCGGTCGGTGACGGCACCGTCAACATCGGTGTGGGGCTGCTCAGCACGTTCCGCGACTTCAAGAGCGTCAACACCACCCACCTCCTCGACGCCTACGCCCACCAGGTGGCCGACCGCTGGGAGATCGATCCGGACAATCCGGTGCAGAAGGCTGCGAGTGGCCGCATCCCGATGGGGGGCTCGGTCGGTCCGAAGGCAGGTCCGTCGTACCTCGTCGTCGGCGACGCCGCGGGCAGCGTCAACCCGTTCAACGGCGAGGGCATCGACTACGCCTACGAGACGGCCCGTCTCGCGGCACAGGTGATCCACGAGGCGCTCGTGACCGACGACCCCACGGTGCTCCAGCAGTATCCGAGGATGCTCGACGACGAGTACGGCGAGTACTACAAGGTGGCGCGACTCTTCGCGCGGGTGATCGGTCGACCGGCCCTGATGCGCGAACTCACCCGCGTCGGGATGCACAGCCGCACGCTCATGGAGTGGGTGCTGCGGATCATGGCCAACCTGCTGCGGCCCGACGAGATCGGCCCGGCCGAGGCGGCCTACAAGGCCGCGGCCCAGATCGCCAAGATCGCGCCGCGCGCCTGACGTCGGTCTGTGCGGACAGCGCCGCACGACACCCCTGCGCGCGCTGTCCGACGGTCGCGGTCCGACAGGCGCCGTCGGTCGGAACGCAGGCTGTCAGAGCGAGGCGAGCAGCGCGCTCGGCGCCGCGTGCAACACGTCGGTGGCGGCCGACGCCGGGAGCAGCTCGCACGCGGCCTCGGCACGCGCCGTCCACTCCCGTGCCACGGCCATCGCCGCGTCGATCCCGCCGTTCGAGCGCACGATCGAGAGTGCCTTGTCGCGCTCGGAGAGATCGAGGGGCTTACCGAGGAGCGGGAGCAACTCGGCAGCCGCCACACCGCCCGCCTGGAGCGTGAGCAGCACGGGCAGCGTGTAGACGCCCTCGACCATGTCGTGACCGGCCGGCTTGCCGAGCTGGCTGTCGGTGGCAGTGAGGTCGAGGAGGTCGTCGACGATCTGGAAGAGCATCCCGAACGACTCGCCGTACTCGGTGAGCGCATCGATCTGAGTACGGGGGAGATCGGCGACCAGGCCACCGATCCGTGCCGCCGTCGAGAAGAGCGACGCTGTCTTGCCGCTGATCGATGACAGGTAGCTGCTCTCGGGCCGCGCCGAGTTGTAGGTGTGCCGCAACTCTTCGATCTGACCCTCGCAGAGGCGACCGATGGTGCGGGCGAGGAGTCCGGCGACCTCGGTGCCGAGCGATGCAGCGATCTCGGAGGCCCTGGCCAACAGGAAGTCGCCGGCGAGGATCGCCTGCAGGTTGCCCCAGCGCGCGTTGACCGTTTCGACGCCACGACGGGTCGCGGCCTCGTCCATCACGTCGTCGTGGTAGAGCGAGCCGGTCTGCACGAGTTCGCACGAGACACCGCCCTGCACCGCACGTTCGTGGAGGTCGGCATCGGCGGGCCCGGCGACCTGCGCAGCGACGACCGTGAGGATCGGACGGAGGCGCTTGCCGCCGGCGACGATGAGGTGCGACGCGATCTCGTTGAGATACGGATCGGGGGTGTGCACCGACTCGACGAGGGCCTGCTCGATGCGCGCCAGATCGGCGGAGTGCGACGGCAGCGCGAAGAGGGGGGCAGAGGCCACGGGGGCAGGCTACGCCCTCGCCAGACGGACGGCCAACGGAGCCACAGAGAGGCCGATCCGTGGCCACGGCGCACGGGTCGGACACACGCCGGCATGACATCGGGAACGGTGTGGTGCTCGGGACGACGGATCGAACAGCCACGGGTACACTTCGCTCATGTTTGAACGGTTCACCGACCGAGCCCGCCGAGTCGTGGTGCTCGCGCAGGAGGAAGCCCGCCTCCTGAACCACTCCTACATCGGCACGGAGCACATCCTCCTCGGCCTGATCCACGAAGGCGAAGGAGTCGCTGCCAAGGCGCTCGAGTCGCTCGGCATCAGTCTCGAGGCGGTCCGTAGCCAGGTCGAGGAGATCATCGGCACCGGCGGCTCGTCGCCGTCGGGCCACATCCCGTTCACCCCGCGTGCCAAGAAGGTGCTCGAACTGTCGCTGCGCGAAGCGCTCCAGCTCGGCCACAACTACATCGGCACCGAACACATTCTCCTCGGTCTCATCCGCGAGGGCGAGGGCGTGGCCGCTCAGGTGCTCGTGAAGCTCGGCGCCGATCTCAGCCGCGTGCGCCAGCAGGTCATCCAGCTCCTCAGCGGGTACCAGGGCGGCGCGAAGTCGGAGGGCGGCGCCCAGACCGGTTCGTCGGCAGGGTCGTCGGGAGCCAGCAGTTCGGCCTCGAAGGACGAGGGCGACAAGGGCAACAGCCAGATCCTCGACCAGTTCGGCCGCAACCTCACCCAGGCTGCGCGCGACAAGGCGCTCGATCCGATGATCGGCCGCTCACGCGAGCTCGAGCGAGTGATGCAGATCCTCAGCCGTCGTACCAAGAACAACCCGGTGCTGATCGGCGAGCCGGGCGTCGGCAAGACCGCGATCGTCGAGGGCCTCGCCCAGCGCATCGTCAGCAACGAAGTGCCCGACACCCTCCGCAACAAGCAGCTCTACACGCTCGACCTCGGGTCGCTCGTGGCCGGCAGCCGTTACCGCGGCGACTTCGAGGAGCGCCTCAAGAAGGTCCTCAAGGAGATCAAGACGCGCGGCGACATCGTGCTCTTCATCGACGAGATCCACACCCTCGTCGGTGCGGGTGCGGCCGAGGGCGCCATCGACGCAGCGAGCATCCTCAAGCCGATGCTCGCCCGTGGCGAACTGCAGACCATCGGCGCCACCACGCTCGACGAGTACCGCAAGCACCTCGAGAAGGACGCCGCTCTCGAGCGTCGGTTCCAGCCGGTGAAGGTCGAGGAGCCCACGCTCGCCCACACGATCGAGATCCTCAAGGGCGTGCGCGACAAGTACGAGGCGCACCACCGGGTCACGATCACCGATCAGGCCATCGTCGCGGCCGCCAACCTCGCCGACCGCTACATCAGCGATCGCCACCTTCCCGACAAGGCCATCGACCTCATCGACGAGGCCGGCAGTCGCCTGCGCATCAAGCGCATGGGGACCCCGCCCGACCTCAAGGAGATCGAGACCAAGCTGACCGACGTCCAGGAGGCCAAGAAGAAGGCCGTCGAGGACCAGCGCTTCGAGGAAGCCGGACGCCTGCGCGACCAGGAGAAGGCGCTGCTCGAGGAGAAGGCGGCCAAGGAATCCGAGATCAAGGCCAGCGGTGTCGACCTGTTCGACGAGGTCGACGAAGAGGCCATCGCCGAGGTGCTCAGCATCTGGACCGGCATCCCGGTCTACAAGCTCACCGAGGAGGAGACCCAGAAGCTCCTCAACATGGAGGCCGAACTCCACCGCCGCATCATCGGCCAGGAGAACGCCATCAAGGCCGTGAGCCAGAGTGTCCGCCGCACCCGCGCCGGCCTCAAGGATCCGAAGCGGCCGAGCGGCTCGTTCATCTTCCTCGGCCCCACCGGTGTCGGCAAGACCGAACTCGCCAAGACCCTCGCCGAGTTCCTCTTCGGCGACGAGAGCTCGCTGATCGCCCTCGACATGTCGGAGTACATGGAGAAGCACACGGTGAGCCGCCTCGTCGGATCGCCCCCCGGCTACGTCGGCTACGAGGAGGGCGGCCAGCTCACCGAGGCCGTCCGTCGCAAGCCGTTCAGCGTGGTCCTGTTCGACGAGATCGAGAAGGCCCACCCCGACGTGTTCAACACGCTGCTGCAGATCCTCGAGGAAGGCCGGCTCACCGACAGCCAGGGCCGCACCGTCGACTTCCGCAACACCGTGCTGATCATGACCTCGAACCTCGGCACCCAAGACCTGCGCAAGGCGAACATCGGCTTCTCCAAGGGCGATGCCGCAATGTCGTACGAGCGCATGAAGGACAAGGTGAACGACGCGCTCAAGGGCCACTTCCGTCCCGAGTTCCTCAACCGCATCGACGACATCATCGTCTTCCACGAGCTGGCCCAGGACGAGGTCATGCAGATGGTCGACCTGATGACCAAGCGCCTCACCGGTCAGCTCGAGGGCCAGGGTCTGGGCATCGAGCTCACCCAGTCGGCCAAGGAACTGCTGGCGGTCAAGGGCTACGACCCGCAGTTGGGCGCCCGCCCGTTGCGTCGTGCCATCCAGCGGATGATCGAAGACGTGCTCAGCGAGAAGATCCTGTACAAGGAGTTCCACGCCGGGCAGATCATCGTCGTCGACACCGAGGACGACCCCGATCGCCCCGGCGACCAGCGTCTGAGCTTCCGCGGCGTCGAGGGCTTCCAGCCCCCGTCGGCCGTCGAACTCGCCGCCACGGGAGCCGACGGCACCGAGCCGCCGACCCCGCCGGTCGACTGATCGTGCGGCGCGGCGCCCTCGCGGCCTGCGCTCTGGCGCTGACAGCTCTGCTGTCGGCGTGCCGTGTCGACACCACTGTCGACCTCCGTGTGGAGGCCGACGGGTCGGGCATGCTCACCGTCACGGCCGTCGCCGATGCGGCCGTGGTCGACGCTGCGCCGGGGCTCGCCGACGACCTCCGGTTCGACGACGCGGTCGCCGCCGGTTGGCAGGTCGTCGGGCCGTCGGTCACCGACGACGGTGGGCTCAAGGTCGAACTCGGCCACCCCTTCCAGACCGTCGAGCAGGCGAACGCACTCCTCGCCAGCGTGAGCGGCCCCAACGGGCCGCTGCGCGACGTGGTCGTCAGCAGGTCGGTCACGGCGACCGACGTGACCACCGGCCTCACCGGCGCGCTCCGCATCGACGGCGGGCTCAGTGCGTTCGCCGACCCCGATCTGCTCGCTGCCGTCGGTGCCACCCCGTACGCCGACGCCATCGCCGCCGCCCAGCTCCAACCCGCACAGGCCGCCACAGTGACCGTCCGGGCGACGCTCCCCGGCCGCCTCGCAGCGGCCGACCCGCAGGCGACGCTCGAGGGCTCGACGCAGACCTGGCTCGTGCCACTCGACGGCACCTCGTTCACGTTGTCGAGCACCGCCACCCAGGCACTCGGCGACCCGTCGTCGCTCTGGGGGACGATCGCCGACGTCTCGCTGGTCGCCCTCGTCGTCTGGGTCGTGGCTGCCATCGGGTTCATCACCTTCGTCGCCCGAGCCCGGGCCTCTCGCTCACGGCGCGCCCTCTCGCCTCTGCGTTCGCTGCCGCGGACCGGCCGGCGCTGAGACACCGCACCTCGTGACACCCCG
>Ga0172373_10001427_pt1 | contig 38706 bp, 38 predicted proteins | sample Lak10m_2_FD_114546 | JGI IMG/M metagenome (GOLD analysis project Ga0172373, IMG submission 114546) | Freshwater microbial communities from Kabuno Bay, South-Kivu, Congo - kab_092012_10m | ecosystem: Environmental > Aquatic > Freshwater > Lake | place: Democratic Republic of the Congo... | reverse complement strand
TACATCATAATATTCAACTACTTTTTTCATCACTGGCTTCGCTTTCATTTTTGCTCCAGCAACACTCTCACCACCTAAATAATCTATTAGTACCGTCCACTCGGCATCCGATGGTACGTGCCACCCTTGCGGGCAAAGCCCATTGGTATCTATTACTGCATACCAATTGTATAACTTGCCATATTTAGCTGCATTTTTTTGGTCATTATCATAATAACACCAAGCTGGTTGTTGATTTTTACCTGCTTCATACCAAGCGTCTTTGTCTTGTACTTCTGGTATGGCTACCCCATTTTTAAAAGTCGAGACATTCAAATTTTCTAACATCCAAACTTGCGTACCAATGGTAACGGTTTTAATCGGACCTGTATTATCTTGTTTTACAACTATTACCGGCTTAGGTGCGGGTCTGTATTTTAACAATTCAGTTGTTACAAGGACCAAACTATCTTGTTTTATTTTTAGTTGTTTGTTGAGTGTATTGTTTTTGGTTTCAAGAACACTCTTATCGTTACTCAGATTTTCGTTGTTTCGTTCTAATTCTTTAATCTGGCTTTTAAGATTTAAAATTTCAGCATTTAATTTTTGCTTATCGGAACGTTCTGAAATCACAATCGAACGTTCAGAAGCAACTATTTGATTCAGGCTATCTACTCTATTAGTCAATATTGCTATCATTTCTTTTTTCGATTGTGCAAAAGACACAACCGAAATAACTAAAAAACAAACTAAAAGGTTTATACTTTTCATATCATTCTAAATAAAACTAGGTTAAAGATAGAAAAAATACAAACTAATAATAAAGTCAATTACTTTTATAGTATGCAAATTAGTTTCCACCATGCAACCTTCTACTTTCCACAGTAACCTACTCCCCTACGACGGATTTACAAACTACTTCCCAAACTTTATCAACACCTCAGACAATTCCATGTTACATCAATTACTAAATGAAGTAAACTGGAAACACGACGAAATCACTTTATATGGAAAAAAAATAATCACCAAACGGCAAGTTGCTTTTGAAGGAGATGAAAACATCGCGTACACTTATTCTAAACAACAAAAAATTGCCACACCTTGGTCAAAAGTAGTATTGGATATCAAACAACTAGTAGAAAAGGAATTAAATACGCAGTTCAATGGATGTTTGCTGAACCTCTATGAGTCTGGTGAAATTGGCATGGCATGGCACAGCGATAACGAACCTGAATTAGAACCAAATGGAATCATTGTTTCTGTAAGTTTTGGTGCAACTCGAACCTTTCAACTGAAACACAAACAAACGGAAGAAAAAATTGAAATCAAACTCGAAAATGGTTCCCTCGTAATCATGGATATGGAATCACAACGACATTGGTTGCATCATCTCAAAAAAGAAGCAAAAATCAAGGATTCTAGAGTAAATTTGACGTTTCGGCAATTTTTAAAGTAAGTAGTTTACTTTAAATTTTAAGGAATAAAAATCAACCAACTCAAATTCTATTTTTTATATTTGTATAGTATGTTTAAGCTAACTAAAGATATCAAATCAACTATTGCAAACTTGTGTGTAAAACACCATGTCTCAAATCTTTATTTATTTGGCTCAGCGCTTACCGAAAATTTTAATATTGATAGTGATTTAGATTTTGCGGTTGTTTTTAAGGAAGAATTAACACCATTAGAACATGGCGAAGCTTTTTTTAATCTTCTTTCAGATTTAGAAAATTTGTTTGCAAAAAAAATGGATTTATTAGCGTATCGTGCTATTAAAAATCCTGTTTTCAAGGAAGAATTAGACCACACAAAAGTTTCCATCTATGCAGCCGCATAATGAAAAATTGAACTCTTATTTAAAAATAAATCATTCTATCTGTCAATCTGTAATTTGCAATCTTTCAATCTATAATCTTTCAATCTGTAATCTGCCAATCTATAATCATTAATCTTCATGCAACGTCGTAATTTTCTCTCTCGTCTTGGATTAGGTTTTGCCGCTTTAGGTCTCCCAAGCATTTCTTTTAGTCAACATAAACAAACCAAAAATACTCCACCTATGAATCCTATTAAATCCATCAAAGCACTAGGTTTCCAATGGGAAACTGCAGATCCATTTTTATTCTGTGTACACCACGAAGATTTCTTCCCAAAAGGAAACGATCAAATGGGACCGACAACTTCGATGGAAGGTCGTCACATGGGGAGCGATTTCATCATCAAAGATGGATTTCGTATGTATCACGGTCAGACAGTTCCAGGTTTTCCTGGACACCCACATCGCGGATTTGAAACAATAACGGTAGTTCGTAAGGGATTGGTAGATCACGCCGATTCAATGGGAGCCGCAGGTCGCTATGGTGACGGAGATGTACAATGGATGACGGCAGGAAAAGGCGTACAACATTCCGAAATGTTTCCCTTGTTGCACAAAGACAAAGAAAATCCGATGGAATTGTTTCAAATATGGTTGAACCTTCCGAAAAAGAATAAAATGGTAGAACCTCATTTCAAAATGTTGTGGAGCGATACCATTCCAACCTTAAAACATTCTGACACTAACGGAAAATCGACCTTGGTAGAAATTATCGCTGGATCTATCGGAACAACCAAAGCATCTACTCCACCACCAAATTCTTGGGCAGCAGACACAACAAACGAAGTAGCGGTTTGGAATATTAAAATCGAAGCGGGTGGTTCGTGGACTCTTCCCAAAGCTTCCCAAGGAATTAATCGAACGCTTTATTTTTATGAAGGAGATACATTGACTGTCGCAGGAACACTTGTAAATCGTTATAATGCTGTAGAAGTAGACCCAACTGCAGAGCTTACATTATTCGCAGGAAATCTCGAAGCAAGCATACTTGTATTGCAAGGTCGCCCGATTAACGAGCCTGTTATTCAATACGGACCTTTTGTGATGAACACGAAGGATGAAATCCAACAAGCTTTCAACGATTACCATGAAACGCAATTTGGTGGTTGGCCTTGGAAACGTTTGGATCAAGTGCACGATAGAGAGAAAGGAAGATTTGCGCTACACGCTGATGGAAGAATGGAGGAACGAAGTTAAGCGGCCCTTCGAGAGCCTCAGGGACCGCGAAGAGAAAAGTTGAAAGTTTGAAAGTCGAAAGTTATTGAGGAAATATGATGTTAAATTCTAATATTTTTGATAAAATCATTTACTACCAATGAACAACTTTGAAAACAATTATTTATTATAAATAAACAATTTTACACATTATCATTTAGTATTAATAAACAATTTTACACATAACCAAAAGGATATATCATCACCAATAGTCAGGAAGAAACAATTGAATACAAAGGGCAACAAATAGAACTTGTTCCGGCTTGGAAATGGATTTTACACTAACATCACTTATCCTTTGAATCAATATCCATCAAAATTTTACCGTCTTGTTTGTCGTAGACAGTCGCATTGGAATAGACACCTTTTTCGACCTTCTCGATGAAACATTTATCAATTTTAATCGGGCAATAATTCTCAAAGGAAATCATTTCTAATTCTTTGTAGGAACATAAGTTCTTGGGTAATAATTTCAACGAACAATTGTAACTAAACTCATTAATTTTAGGCATATTCTCGATTGGAAAAACCGTTAACAAGGGAGCGTCTAAATCAATCAACGTCAATGCAGGATATGTTATTGCAGATTTCCAATTAACCAACATTGGAGTTTCTATTTCTAAAATTTCAAGTTGCAATAGTTGCGCCTTACTCAAATCCAACGTTTTTAATGCGTCTGCATGCACTTTCAAAAATTCAATACTTTTTACGTTCGGCATGGACAATGTTACTCCAGAATAATTTTCAATTAAGACAAAAAACAAAGAATCAATTTTTACACGCCCTAAAATATCTACAACTTCTTGAGATGCTTGCATGAATTTTAATTCCCGAAGTTGCGGATTATTATTTAAGGAAATTTCAATGTTTTTAGTGGTATTACCGACATCAATAATTAGCGCAAACAAAGAATCATTTCTCTGTATTACCTCATCATCATCCATCACTTCAAACGCAAAATCTTCGTTGTAGGGGGTAAGGTCTTGGGAGAAACTTACATTCGATACCAACAGTAAAAATAAAAGTTTTAGATATTTCATTTTAAACATTTAAAAACAAATCTCTTTAGCTCTCCAAATGTGCCGATCTAAATGTTTCGAATAACAAATCCACTTATACCTCCTCTTCATTTTCATTCAACTCAATTAATTCCAACCATTTCTTTTGTAACACCTCTTTATTTGGTAATTTTAATTGGTAATCAGCAATCATAGCAGGATTTAAACTTCTGCTAAGTGCATACTCAACTACCAAATCATCTTTTCCTTTACAAAGTAATATTCCAATACTTGGGTTTTCATTCGGCTTTTTCACATCTCGATCCAAGGCCTCCAAATAAAAATTGATTTGCGCTAAACTTTGTGGTGAAAATAGTTCTGTTTTCAATTCAAAAGCAACCAAACATTGTAAATCTCGGTGATAAAATAATAAATCAATATAGAAATCCTGCATACCTACGGAGAGCTTAAATTCTTCGCCTACAAATAAAAAGTCATTACCGAGTTCCTTCATAAAAGAACTTAAATTTTTGATTAATGTTTTTCTTAGGGTATGCTCCGAATGTAAATCTGGGATATTTAAAAATTCAAAAATATAACTATCTCTAAATACGTTTGTAATATCTTGTGGGATGTGTTTTTGAAGTTGTTCTACTTGTTGATTTCCCAGCATCGTTCGCTCAAAGGTTGCAGCTTTTATTTGCCTTCTCAAATCGCGTACACTCCAACGTTCTTTTCGAGCCATTAATATGTAATACAGTTTTTCATCCGCTGTTTTACACGCTACTAATATCTCTAAATGTATAGACCATGATAATTGTGTCAACACTGTCGACACAAATGCATCGTTTTGATTTTCAATACCTTCTAATTGTGCCATCACTGTCGACACAATTGACTTTTCAAGCAATTTTAATTGGGGAGAAACAGATAATAAAAAGTCATTACTCGAGTAAGCTTCATAAAACTGAACCATTCTGTAAATACCTCTTTTGGTAAAACCTTTCAAGGTAGGTTCTTGTACTTTTAAAAAATCAGCTAATTGACTAACTACTCCATCACCCCATGAAGATGACTTCAATTTGGCACTCACATATTCACCAACTCTCCAATTTAATAGTATTGATTCTTTATTTACGGCTTGATAGGCTTTATTTCTTGCCTGAAAAATCAGGCTTTTAATTTCCAAAAATTGGTTTTCTAAGCTCATAGGACAAATTAAAATATCTTCCCCGGATTCAAAATTCCTTTCGGATCAAACACCGACTTGATTGAGCGCATTAAATTCAATTGTACCTCTGAAAACGCTAAAGGCATATACTGTTTCTGTACCAAACCAATCCCGTGTTCTCCTGAAATGGTTCCTCCCAAGGCAAGTACTTCGACAAACAACTCCGAAATTGCTTTGGAAAGTTCATTATCCCAGAAATCGTCCGACAAATCCCCTTTGATAATATTTACATGGAGGTTTCCATCGCCCGCATGACCATAACACACTGATTTAAAACCGTATTGATTTCCGATGCGTTTTACTGCCGATAATAATTTTGGTAATTCATAACGCGGAACAACCGTATCTTCTTCTTTATAAATGGAATGAGACTTTACTGCCTCACCTACTTTTCGTCGTAATTTCCACAACTGGTCTTTTTGCGCTTGACTCTCTGCGAATAGTATTTCATCCGTATCAAAATTCTCCAACACCTTCGTGATTTCTTCACAAGAAACCATCAATGCATCTAAATCAAAACCATCTACCTCAATCAACAAATGTGCGGCATGATTATCTTTCACTTCCACAACCGACTCCGTTTCGTACTGCATGGTCCACAACAAGGCATCACGCTCCATGAATTCCAAACCACTTGGGGTAATACCCGCTCTAAAAATTGCCGCTACTGCTTCGCATGCTTTTTCCGCATCGAAAAACGGTACCAACATCAATAAATCTTCTGTAGGATGAGGTATCAAACGCAACACAATTTTCGTAATGACACCTAACGTCCCTTCGCTACCTACCAACAACTGCGTCAAATTATATCCTGTCGCATTTTTCAATACGTTTGCTCCCGTCCAAATCACCTCACCAGTTGGTAGTACGACTTCTAAATTCAAGACATAATCTTTCGTTACGCCATATTTCACCGCTTTGGGTCCACCCGAATTTTCAGAAACATTCCCACCGATAAAACAACTTCCTTTACTTGCAGGATCCGGAGGATAAAACAAACCAACTTCACTAACCGCGTCTTGTAAAACTTGGGTAATCACACCTGGTTCTACCGTGACTTGATGATTTTTCTCGTCGATTTCGATGATTTTATTGAAGCGTTCCATGGATAGCGCAACTCCACCTTTGACAGGCAAGGCACCTCCACTCAAACCTGTACGCGCACCTGAAGGTGTTACAGGAATCGTATGTTCATGGCAATAAGCTATAATTTTCGCTACTTCTTCTGTAGTTTCTGGTCGCACCAACACCTCTGGCAAAAACACCAAATCTTCGGTTTGATCGTGTCCATATTCGGCTAACAATTCAGCTTGTGTTGTGCATCTTCCTCCAACAATTGAGGTGAAAAATGTGATATCTTCTGATGTAATTTTGTTGTATTCCATAATTTTAGTTTTTTTTCACCATTGAGAAATTAAGAAGTTGAGATGTAAATTAAAGTCGAAGTTACCAAGATTGAGAGAATTAAGAAATTGCGTAAAACTTAATGCATCTAAACCAACTCCCTCCACTTACCCAACTTAATCCCTTAATTTCTCTATGGTTATCTTCTCTTCGTAACTCTTCACTCGTAACTCATAACGGTCCCTGAGGCTCTCGAAGGGCCGTTACTTCCTCGTCATGTACTTCAAACTTCTCGGGTCATAAAAGAATCGATACAATAACCCTCCAGCTTTTTCGATCTCTGGATTGTAGGTATACACATCTGGTATGACCGGTGAGTAATTTTTAATTTTTCCAGTATAAATTAAAATATCTTTAAACAAGCTCATCGAACCTTTGTCGTAAGTAATGAAATTCGCTTCAGGATAAGCTGTTCCAACGTTATCAAACAATTTCCACTGAAACATCATTTGCATGTTTCCATTAGCCATGAGGTAATAACTTCTAAAGGCAGAATTTCGGATACGGTATTCGATGACAATATCTTTATATACTTCCGATTGAATGTTCTCAAAAATCACTTTTAGTGGTGCTTTCGGACTGGATGGAACCTTGATTGGATTAGAGAATTTCTTCAATTTTCCATCGTAATAAATAAAGAAATTGTAATTACCAATATACCCCATTTCTGCATTTTTTGCAGGATTTGCAGAACGACTAGCTTCTTCCAATGCAAAGTTGTAACGATTCACTGTTATAATAGCATCTTCTTCGTTGTCTGGATTTAAAAATGCTTTATGTACTTCATACGTGTATTTCTCGTTACGTGGAATTGATAAACGACCTTCCACTTCTCGCACCACTTGTTGTTCAAAAGGCAAAACGACTTCCTTTTCTTTCTTTTTAAAAAATTCATCGGTTATATGCTCCTCTTTTTTTGGCTCTGTACACGCGTTCAAAAACAGAACTGAAATTCCAATTATAAGGACAACTAATTGCTTCATAAGGGTGATTTTAAGGCAAAGATACGGATAAAAATAGGATGTAAAAACCCATACGTCACGGTTAATCGAAGCCTCAATTAACACGATTAGGTTTGCTACAAAATTCTGAATTCCACTGTCTCACATGAGAATCTTTCGATGGCGGCCTTTCATAGGTATGTAAGCGTTACCTTCATTTTTTTATTCCTAAGCTTCAAATTAGAACGTATGGGTCCTTCTTGCGAAGTAGATCTCATAGCCAATCTCTGATGGTCGGATCGTGGGATAAAGATACTAAGAAGTTAACAAACATAAATATAAAACTGGCCTCGAACCACATAAATTATACATGAAAGTCTTTGTTCTTTCATCTTTCAGTCTTTCGTCTTAGTGACACCAAAAGCTATAATCATACCTATAACTTTTAAACAATTAACAAAAAGTTATAGTTACAACTTAAACTTTTAGTATTTTTATAAAAAGTTTAAAACGTACTTATAATTTTTCAAAATGAACTATAAAAATATTCCAGAGGTAGTCTACAAAAGGAATGTATATGTAGATCGCGTGATACCTTACATCGGAAAGCAATTAATAAAGGCTTTTACCGGACAACGTCGTGTGGGTAAAAGTTATTTACTCTTTCAATTGATGGAATACATCCAACAACAGGATACGGATGCGTACATTTTATATATCAATAAAGAAGACCTTGCTTTTGATGGGATAAAAAACTACCTCGATTTAAATCAGTACATACAAGAACATCGTGCGACAGATAAAATGACCTATGTATTTATCGATGAAATTCAAGATATCCAAGAATTTGAAAGAGCATTACGTTCTTTGGTACTGGATAAAAAGTTAGATGTTTATTGTACCGGAAGCAATGCAAATTTATTATCTGGTGAATTATCGACTGTGTTAAGCGGTCGCTTTATTGAAATTACAGTCTATAGTTTATCCTTTCAAGAATTTATTCAATTTCATAAACTTGATAAAACAGAGCAATCCATCGATTTGTATCTTAAATTCGGTGGTTTACCTTATATCATTCACCTTCCATTGGAAGAACATATTGTATTTGAATACCTTAAAAACATATACACGACAATTATGTACCGCGATGTAGTCGACCGATATGCGATTCGAAACGTCCGATTTTTGGAGCAATTAACGCTGTTTTTAGCAAACAACATTGGAAGTTTATTTTCCGTAAAAAGGATCAGTGATTTCTTGAAATCGCAACACGTAAAAATGGCTCCAAATCAAGTGCAAATCTATTTAAATTACCTCACAAATGCTTTTTTGTTACATGAAGCACCTCGGTATGATATCGTTGGAAAACGTATCTTCGAAATTGGGGAGAAATATTATTTTGAAAACCTAGGAATTCGAAATGCATTGTGGGGCTATCGCTTGGAGGATCGTGCTAAAATTTTGGAAAATGTAGTCTACAATCATCTACGTTTTTTAGGATATGACGTGAAAGTTGGCGTGATTGCATCGGAAGAAGTGGATTTTGTGTGCGAAAAACAAGGAGAAAAATGCTACATACAAGTGGCACTAACTTTAGATGAACAAAAAACGATCGACCGAGAATTTGGAAACTTATTAAAAATCAAAGACAATTACCCGAAATACATCGTTACTAGAGCAGGATTTGATGGAAACACACACCAAGGTGTTTCGGTAATCAGTTTAATGGAATTTTTGGGTTGGGAATAACAAAAAGAAGAATCGATTACGTTTTTTCAATCAAAAAAGTGGAATGGAAACCGTTTTTATTTGAAATTAATATCAAAAAACTGCATAGCAAAAAAATACATCGTTGCAGACAACATCGAAATTGGTTTTGGAACTAAAATACCGCTGTGGTTATTTGGATTTTTGTATTAAACACTAAACCAACGAAAAAGTCGATAGCTCCCTTCTTGCATTCCACCAAATAATTGCAGATTTTTGTACTACCTATGAAAAAGAAAGTTGAAATCCTTGCGCCTGCAAAAAACCTTTGGCAAGGTCAAATGGCAATAAACGCCGGTGCTGATGCTGTATATATTGGTGCTCCTCAATATGGTGCACGTTCCAACGCTACCAATTCAGTGGAAGATATCGCCGAATTAGTGCGTTATGCCCACCTATTCAAAGCTCAAGTTTTTGTGGTTATCAATACCATCTTGTACGACAACGAACTCGACGACTGTAAAAAATTAATCTACAAATTATACGAAATCGGTGTAGATGCGCTGATTGTACAAGACATGGCGATTATGGAAATGGATCTTCCTCCAATCGTGATTCATGCCAGTACACAAGCGAATAACCGCGACCCAAAACACGTAAAATTCCTCAAAGATGCAGGGATGCAACGTGTTGTACTTGCGCGCGAATTAAACCTTGATCAAATTCGCGACATCCATGAAGCAACGGATGTGGAGCTAGAATTTTTTGTTTCGGGTGCCTTATGTGTATCGTTTAGCGGGAATTGCTACATGAGTATCGCGGGAGGTGAACGCAGTGCAAACCGTGGTTCCTGTGCGCAAAACTGCCGACTCCCCTATCAACTCATCGATGGTACAGGAGAAACCTTAATCGCAAACAGTCACTTATTATCTATCAAAGATTTGGATTTGAGCGACCAACTCCCAAACCTCATCGAAGCCGGTATCACTTCCTTCAAAATCGAAGGACGTTTAAAAGACGTAGTATACGTGAAAAACAATGTTTCCTACCTGCGCAAAAAATTAGACGCTTTCTTAGAAAACAACGAACAGTTCACTAAAGCTTCCTCTGGAAGAACTTTCTATAGCTTTGACGCAGAAATGGACCGTAGCTTTAATCGTGGGTACACAGATTATTTTGTCAACCATCGAACAAAAAAAATCGGTTCATGGGAAAGTCCGAAGTCACAAGGTCAATACATCGGTAAGGTACTCGACATCAAAGGAAAAGGCTACCTCATCGAAAATGCTGAAATTTTAAACAATGGAGATGGGTTGTATTTCTTAAATGAAAACAACGAACCCGATGGAATGCAAGTAAACGTGGTACTAAACAACGTTGTTATACCAAATACCTTCCGTGAAATTCCAGTTGGAACCATCATTTACCGTAACTCCGACGCAGAATTTATTCGTTTGGTAGAACGTGAAGATAGCGCGATTCGTAAAATTGGCATAATCCTACATTTTTCAGAAACAGCCGCTGGTTTCCAACTAACAGCAACAGACGAAGACGGTCATACAGCTACTTTAGAAATAGAAACTTCAAAAGAATTGGCAAAGACAGAAAATGTTGGCTATCAAAATTTAGAGAAAAATTTATCCAAAACTGGAAATACACCGTTCATTGTCGATCAATTAGAAATAGTAATTTCCGACAATTGGTTTTTACCAATCTCTAAAATCAACGAAATGCGTCGCGATGTGCTTGATACTCTTATTGAAACACGTATCGAAGAATACCACCGCGAAGAGTTTCAGATTACCAAAACAGATCACCCCTACCCGGTTTCAACCTTAGATTATACTTACAACGTTTCCAATAAACTAGCGCGTCAGTTTTACGAGCGTCACGGAGTTACAGAAATTGAAAAAGCGTTTGAATTGCAATGGGATCCAGGAAAATCACGCGTTATGACTACCAAATACTGTGTGAAATACGAGTTAGGAAAATGTGCACGATACCAACGCGACACTATGGGAACAAAAGTCGTTGAACCACTGACATTAAAACATGGGGAAAACGAGTACAAATTGAAATTCAATTGCAAACCATGCGAAATGGAAATCTGGGAGAAGGATGCAGAGTTGACGTTTGACGAGGAGGAGGATTAAATAAAACATTTTGACAATCAACTTCCAACTTTTAACTTTTAACTTCCAACTTTCTACTTTCAACTTTTAACTTTCAACTTTTAACTTTCAACTTTCAACTTTTAACTTTTAACTTTCAACTTTTAACTTTTAACTTTCAACTTTCAACTTTTAACTTCCAACTTTCAACTTTCAACTTTTAACTTTCAACTTTTAACTTTCAACTTTTAACTTTCAACTTCCAACTTTCTACTTTTAACTTTTAACTTCCAACTTTCTACTTTCAACTTTTAACTTTCAACTTTTAACTTTCAACTTTTAACTTTTAACTTTTAACTTTCAACTTTTAACTTTCAACTTTTAACTTTCAACTTTTAACTATTTCCACTATTAAATTTAAATAATATCCCTTACCTTTGAGTTGCAAAAAATACAGGGCTAATCCCCCTGTTATTGCACACATAAGTATTAATAATTAGTAAGAAACCAACATGGAAACTTCAAAAATCATTTACACTATTACCGACGAAGCGCCAGCATTAGCGACGTATTCTTTTTTACCAATCGTAAAAGCATTCCTTTCCTCTGCAGGGGTGGATGTTGAAACAAGAGATATTTCTTTGGCAGCGCGTATTCTTGCAAGTTTCCCTACTTATTTAAATGCCGATCAACAAGTAAATGATGCGTTAACAGAACTCGGTGAATTAGTAAATAAACCGGAAGCAAATATCATCAAATTACCAAACATTAGCGCTTCTGTCCCTCAATTAGTTGCTGCAATCAAAGAACTTCAAACAGCTGGTTTTGCGATACCAAACTATCCTGTAGATCCTCAAACAGAAGAAGAAAAATCTGTTCGTGCTACGTATGATAAAATCAAAGGTAGTGCTGTAAACCCAGTAATTCGTGAAGGTAACTCTGACCGTAGAGCTCCTTTCGCAGTAAAAGAATATGCTCGCCAAAACCCACATTCCATGGGAGCTTGGAGCAAAGATTCTAAAACAAAAGTGGCTACAATGACTGCTGGAGATTTTAGAGCAAACGAACAATCTGTATTGATTGAAAATCCTACGAAAGTAAACATCGAATTTGAAGGTAAAGATGGTTCGAAAGAAACGTTAAAAGCAAACTTAGGACTTATCGCTGGAGAAATCATTGACGCTACACACATGAGCGTAAAGGCGTTAAATGCATTTTTAGCTGAACAAGTTGCGTATGCTAAAACACACAACATCTTGTTTTCAGCGCACATGAAAGCTACAATGATGAAGGTTTCTGATCCTGTTATTTTCGGACACATAGTAAAAGTTTACTTTGCGGATGTTTTCACAAAACACGCAACGAAAATTAATGAACTTGGTGTAAACGTAAACAATGGTTTAGCTGATTTATTGGACAAAGTGAAAGGTCATGCAGACATCGAAGCGGATATCGAAACTGCTTTTGCAAATGGTCCAGCAATCGCGATGGTAAATTCAGATAAAGGGATTACAAACCTACACGTTCCTTCGGATGTGATTATCGATGCTTCTGTTCCTGCAATGATTCGTACTTCTGGTCAAATGTGGAACAAAGAAGGAAAATTACAAGACACATTGATCGTTATTCCTGATTCTAGTTATGCTGGTGTGTACGATGCTACAGTAAATTTCTGCAAAGAAAATGGTGCGTTCGACCCAAGAACGATGGGAACAGTTTCAAACATTGGTTTGATGGCGCAAAAAGCGGAAGAATACGGTTCTCATGACAAAACATTCGAAATCAAAGCGGATGGTGTTGTGAAAGTTGTTGCTGAAAATGGAACTGTATTAATGAGCAGCAACGTGGAAGCAGGTGATATCTGGAGAGCTTGCCAAGTAAAAGATGCTCCTATCCAAGACTGGGTGAAGTTAGCTGTTAACCGTGCAAAAGCTACACAATGGCCTACTATTTTCTGGTTAGACGAATCACGCGCACACGACAGACAAATCATTGCGAAAGTGCAAAAATACTTGAAAGACTACGACACTACTGGTTTAGATATTCAAATTTTATCTCCAACAGAAGCGACTCTTTACTCGTTGAAAAAAGTGAAAGCAGGAGAAAACACAAACTCTGTAACTGGAAACGTATTACGTGACTATTTAACAGATTTATTCCCAATCTTAGAAGTTGGAACTAGTGCGAAAATGCTTTCAATCGTTCCTTTAATGAATGGTGGCGGTTTATTCGAAACTGGTGCTGGCGGTTCTGCTCCTAAACACGTAGAACAATTATTGGAAGAAAACCACTTGCGTTGGGATTCTTTAGGAGAATTTTTAGCTTTAGCTGTTTCTTTAGAACATTTAGGAAATACGTACAACAACCCAAGAGCAACGGTGTTAAGCCAAACCTTAGACAAAGCTACAGCTCGTTTATTATTGGAAGACAAATCTCCTTCTAAAAACGTAAAAGAATTAGATAACAGAGGTTCTCACTTCTATTTGGCATTGTTCTGGGCGGAAGAATTAGCAAACTGCAACGACGCTGAAATTAGCGCTGCATTTAAAGGATTGGCAGCTGAATTAGATGCAAACAAAGATTCAATATTAAATGAATTAAACGAAGTTCAAGGTCAACCTGTAAACATCGGTGGTTACTACTACCCAAATACAGCATTGGCTTCTAAAGCGCTACGTCCAAGTGAGACATTTAATCATGCTATTGAGTCTTTACTTGTAAAAGCGTAATTATAATTAAAACACTTAAAACTCCTCTTTCATACGACTGAGGAGTTTTTTTATTTTAGACGAATGAAAAATTTACTCCTATTTATTTTACTTATTACACTCTTCAGTTGCGGCACCATCCAACCGAAAGCACCTGTTATACAAACTACTGAACCTGTCGTTAAACAAGAAATCTCTGAAATCAACGTACCAATTCAGGTAGACCTAACTTCCTACCTCAAAGAAGCTGAAAAACAAACTCCCAAACTATTTGAAGACGAGAAAAAACAATGTGAAGGAATAAGTTTTTGGTATAAATTGGAACGAAACCCCTTAGAATTTGATGGGAAAGATAATAATTTACTTCTCGAACTCTCTGGTAAATATGCTATCAAACTCAATTATTGTCCTAAATGTACATGTCTATTTTCCGAAGAAGATCACTGCATTACCCCAAGAATTTATGCAAGCTGTGGTGTAGATGAGCCAATGCGTAAAATAAAAGTCATCACATCAACAGCATTTTCGATCTCTGAAAAATACCAAATACAAGCAAAAACCGACCTAAAAGAAATAGAAACAATCGACAAATGCAGAATAACTGTTTTCAAGGTAGATGCTACTAAAAAATTAGAGGAAGAAATGGCTAAAGCATTAAAAGATGTCACGAAAGATATCGATCAAAAAATCGCAAATACGGATATAAAAAAACAAATTACTGAAATTTGGACACAATTAAATACGTCGATATCCATTGCAGACATGGGGTATTTTGTACTCAATCCAAAATCGATAAGCATATCAAACCCTGAATTCTCCAAAAACAAATTAAACTTAGCTGTATCAATAAATGCTTACCCAAAAGTTTTATTAGAATCAAAAAACACGGCTATCCCTCCTCTCCCAAGCCTTAGCAACAATAAAACAACAAACAATGGTTTTTCAATTCACCTTGATATCAAAGGAAGTTACCAAGCCATCAATAACCTATTAACTAAAAACATCAATGGGAAAGAAATTGTTCTCAAAAAAGAAAAAATCATCCTCGATTCTGTAAAAATTCTTGGCGCTTCAAACAAGCAACTCTCGTTTAAAGTACATTTTTCAGGAAAAAGAAGTGGAATCCTTTATTTTGTTGGTACCCCTACATTCGACAAAGAAAAACAAGTCATCTCTTTTCCAGACCTTTCGTTCGACATAGAAACAAAAAACAAATTGCTAAAAAGCGCAACGTGGCTCTTCGACGATTTAATCACAGAAAAAATTAGAGATGCTGCAATCTATGATTTGAAGAACGATTTGAAAAGCAATAAATCAATAATAGAAAAAGAACTCAATCGCGACTTAGACAAAAACATACGCATGGCAACTATAATTTCGACAATTGTAATTGATGGAATCTATCCTATGGACAATGAATTATTGATTCAAAGTAGTTTGAATGGCGAATTGAAAATCTTGGTGAAATAACTTTTCCCCGTCATTTCGTCACTCGTCACTCGTCACTTCATCACGGTTCCTGAGGCTCTCGAAGGAACCTTCCCAGCTATCCAACCAGTCGTCCACGCAGCTTGAAAATTAAACCCGCCAGTAACACCATCGACATCCAACACTTCACCTGCAAAAAACAATCCTGGCTGATGACGACTTTCCATTGTCTTGAAATCTACACCATCCAATGCAATCCCTCCTGCTGTCACAAACTCTTCCTTAAAAGTCGTTTTACCTTTAACCTCGTAACGGTCATTTAATAAGGTATTTACTAATTTATTAAAGATTTTTCCATTAACCTCTTTCCAACGAGCATCCGAAACAATAGCGGATTTTTCAATTAAATATTCCCACAAACGACTAGAAAGACCAAAAGGATTGTAATTACTGATTTTTTTGTCTGCATTGGTTTCTTTAACACGTTCAAGTTCTTGTCGCACTACATCTTCCTTTTTGGTATGTAACCAATTGACCAATACCGCAAAATCGTAGGATTTATCAGCTAAAATTCGTGCTCCAAAGGCAGATAATTTCAAGATTGCTGGTCCACTCATCCCCCAATGAGTTATCAACAAAGGACCCGATGCCTCTAACTTGGTTTGTTCAATACGTACAGTTGTTTTTTCAACCACAATACCCATCAATGAACGTATAGGTTCAGAAGGCATATTAAACGTAAATAGAGAAGGAACCGGTGAAACTAATGTATGACCAAATCCCTCTACCCAACGCAAAGAATCGACTTTTGGTTGCCCCCCAGTTGTATAAATCACACGATCTGCGAAAATTTCTTGCTCAAGCGATTTCAAAACAAAACGTCCTTTTTCAAAACGAATATCGTTTATGGGGGTTTGTTGTTGAACCCGCACGCCTAAACGTTTTGCTTCGAATTCAAAACAATCAATAATCGTTTGCGAACTATTTGATTTTGGGAAAATACAATTATCAGATAAAGTCTCAAGCGCCACGCCACGTTTCTTAAACCAGTCAATAGTCGATTGCGCATTAAATTGCTCAAATGCTTTACGTAATTGATTGGTACCTCTTGGATAAAATTTAGAAAGTTCCTTATTATCAAAACAAGCATGCGTAACATTACACCTCCCACCTCCAGAAACTTTTACCTTCGCTAATACTTTATTCGATTTTTCGTAAATAGTAACTTGTGCATTTGGATGATGTTCTTTCGCGGAAATAGCAGCAAAAAATCCAGCCGCCCCTCCTCCAACGATTGCAATATTCAGACTTGAACCCATGCAACAAAAATACTCAAATTATAAGTGAGCTTGATTCACCATTAAGAAATTTAGGACGATTAAACGAATAAAAAATATAGCATCGTTAATTTTTTTATCCTAATGGCCAGCCATTCTAAATTTACTCCTTTATTCTTCCATCTATAATTCTTAATTTCTTAATGCCTAAATGGTAAAATAATCTAACTCTGAAATTTAGTTTTTAGTTATTAATTTCTCCAAAAATTTAGGATTCGAAGCTAACACTTTTTCCCGTATCGGACATCCTTCCACATGACTCCCATCCAAATACCCAATACTCATCAAGAATTCATTCACAATCTCTCCTCCAGTAAATGTAAAGGTCTTTTTAAATAGTTTCATCCAATCCTTCAAATCCAAAGGATGATGATGGTCCAACCAAGCACTAAAAGAACCGAAAGACTTTTGAAGTTCTACAATTACTTGCGCATTATGAATAGCTGCCCGTACTTTTAATCGATTACGAATAATTCCGGCATCTTGTAATAAACGCTCAACATCCTCCTCCCCATAATTAGCAACAACCCTTACCTCAAACTGACTATATGACTTCTTAAAATTTTGTTGCTTGTGCAGTATAGTATTCCAACTCAACCCCGCTTGGTTTATCTCTAAAATCAAACGCTCAAACAACTCATTGTCATCCAAAATTGGAAAACCATACGCAGTGTCGTGATATATTTTATGCAAATTATCGGCTTCCATACGAGAAACCGCTTCGCAGTAGGAAGTTGGTTTAGGTAATAGACTCATTTTAATCATTTATCACACTTCCAAAACCGTGTAATTTCTTCATCCAATACTCAGAACTTTCAATCTCTGAAATAATAACTCCCTTCGAAGTACTTGCGTGAATCATTTTCAATGGCTCTCCTTTTTCTGAAATTATAATTCCTACATGAGTAACTTCATCTGTACCACTATTAAAAAACACTAAATCCCCTTTGTTGACTTCCTCTTTTTCAATTTTACGACATCCAGCAAATTGATCTCTTGAGCTCCTACCTACTTGCATATTTGCTTTTAACATGACATACGAAGTAAATCCACTGCAATCAAAACCTTCAGGCGTAATACCGCCAAACAAATAAGGCACCCCCAGATGTGTGTGAGCAATCTCTACAACTAAGGCGCGATCTCCCGTAACAACCTCCTCCGACTTTTTAACCTTCGGAACGGTACGTTTTTCAGAATACGGCAATCCATCAAAAAGTCCTACAAGCACTTCTTTCATCCTACGATAAGATTCCTTCTCCTTCTTCAGCTTATAACGCTCTAACTCATCCAATAGAAAAAAACGTAACACCGAGATTTCCTCTTTATGTGCAAGAAAAAATAATTTACTTTCTGGTAACGATTTAATCTCTTTCAATAGAGTTCCTCCTTCCACCCAGGGAGATGGATTACGTCGCTTGAATAAAAATTTATTTTCTAAACGCAATAAAGAAATCGCACGGTAATACTTAGGAACCAACGATGTATCGTAATCAGGATTATTGACTAATTTATCTGCATTCCAATACGTTAAACGATAATTTCCTTGAGTATATAGCAACGATAATTTTGCTAACTTCCGATCCTGCCCATACGTAGTAGATACGCATACAACAAGAATTAAAAAAGCAACAACACGTAAACCAAACATTTGTCTCATAGTACTAATTTACAAAACAAGTTTCTAAAATCCACAATTTATAGATAATTGTTACATTTACACATTAAATAATTGAATCATTAATTAATTGAATCATTATCCCTATGTCCGTTCATAAAGACGTAAAAAAAGTAACTACCCACGTACTTCAAGAAATGAAAAATCGTGGTGAAAAAATTTCCATGCTAACAGGATATGACTACTCTATGGCTAAGATCATTGATGCATCGGGAATTGATGTAATCCTAGTAGGAGATTCTGCTTCAAACGTGATGGCTGGACACGAAACAACATTGCCAATCACACTCGATCAAATGATCTATCATGCAGCTTCTGTTGTGCGTGCTGTAGAACGTGCACTGGTAGTTGTGGACATGCCTTTTGGTTCCTACCAAGGAAACTCCAAAGAAGCACTTTCAAACGCAATTCGCATCATGAAAGAAACAGGAGGTCACTCCGTAAAAATGGAAGGAGGGGCTGAAATTATTGAATCTATCAAACGTATTTTAACTGCAGGAATACCCGTAATGGGTCACTTAGGGTTAACACCTCAATCTATCTATAAATTCGGAACTTACGTAGTTCGAGCTAAAGAAGAAGATGAAGCAAATAGATTGATACATGACGCTAAATTATTGGAAGAAGCTGGGTGCTTTGCAATTGTACTAGAAAAGATTCCAGCACAACTCGCAGAACAAGTTGCCAAATCTGTTTCCATCCCAATCATTGGTATTGGAGCAGGTAATGGAGTCGACGGTCAAGTGCTTGTTGTTCATGATATGCTAGGTATAAATAATGAATTTAGCCCTCGTTTTTTACGTAAATACAATAACCTCTACGAACAAATGTTTTCCTCGTTTCAACAATATATTACAGACGTCAAATCAGGAGACTTCCCTAATAAAAACGAACAATATTAATAATTGAGATTTCAGACACCAAACCTCGGAGAAACACAAAGTCTGATGTCTAATGTCTAAATGTCTAATGTCTAAAAAAATGATTCAAGGAAATTCATCCTTACCAGATATCGAAGTCCTATACGAAGATAACCATATCATTGTGGTCAATAAAAAACCATCCGACATCGTTCAAGGAGACAAGACGGGCGACGAAACACTACCCGATAAAATCAAAGAATTCCTAAAAATCAAATACGACAAACCTGGAAATGTTTTTTGCGGTGTAGTGCACCGACTTGATAGACCTACCAGCGGAGCAATTGTATTTGCCAAAACTAGCAAAGCATTATCGCGTCTAAACGAACAATTTAAAATTCACGACACAAATAAGGTATACTGGGCGGTTGTAGAACAAAAACCCGAACCAAAACAAGGAAGACTAGAAAACTTTCTTCTTAAAAACGAAAAACAAAACAAATCCTATGTCCATACTAAGGAGGTAAAAGGGAGTAAAAAAGCTATATTACACTACAAAGTCTTAAACTCATCCGACAATTACCACTTAGTAGAGATAAATCTTGAAACAGGAAGACACCACCAAATCAGAGCACAATTAGCAAACATTAAATGCATCATAAAAGGCGACTTAAAATACGGAGCTAAAAGATCAAATACCGACAATTCTATCCATCTTCACGCAAGATTTCTTGCATTTGACCACCCTACCACCAAAGAAAGAATTAAAATAACAGCTCCGGTTCCTAGAGAATCCCTTTGGATGTGGTTTGAAGCGAAAAACAGCTAGTTTATTGAATTTTTCAATGAATCAGTAAAACAACTTACTTTTTTAAGTATATTTAGTTTTAGTACATTCATTTTACAGTATAATTAGATGTTTACAAAGTCCATTTTTAGTAAAATACTATTTTTTTTACGCGCATTCTTTCCCATACAGCTGCTTTTTGGACATCTGAAGTATAATCTGTTTGCCCTTTCATTTTGGATTTTCTTATTTTTAATTATAACCGATAAACTTGGTTTTTCCTATGGTATTCCTTTTTTATTCTATTCCCCTGAATATAACGGAGAAATCGGATGGATTTCATTTGCTTTAATGGGATTTGCGATTGGTGGTTTTACGATGGCCTTCAATACATATAGCTACATGAAACTTGGAACAAAATATCCTTTTTTAGCAACTTTATCTCGACCTTTTATTCGCTTTTGCTTAAACAATGCTATTATTCCTGTTATTTATAACTTTTACTTTATTTATCGATTTATTAACTTTCAACGAATTGAGGAATTTGCATCCGAATCCGATATTTACGCCTACATTTTTTCATACTTGGGTGGTTTCACCTTGTTTATTTCCATTGCTTTACTTTATTTTTTTCCTGTAAATAAAGATGTTTTTAAACTAATGGGTAAACCAAACGATGAAGAAAAAATGGAAGATGCTGTTGGTTCTTTTCTACATAATCAAATTCATTGGTCAGATTATTTTAAATACCAAAAAGATAGAACGTATATATACATGGTCAATGTTTTCCATTGGCGTAAAAGCAGATCTATCAAACACTATGATAAATTATTACTGAAAAAGGTTTTCTCAAGAAATAGAATCAACTCTTCTTTTTTTGAAATTGTAACAATTCTTGCATTCATTTTAATTGGTGTGTTTCGTAACGAATCGATTTTTGAAGTGCCTGCAGCAATGAGTCTCGTAATGTTATTTACCATTATACTGATGTTATTTAGTGCTTTTCGTTCCTGGTTTGGTTATTGGACACCAGCCATACTAATTGGAATAATCATACTAATGAACTACTTAAGTGCTACTACCTCTTGGTTTCAATACACAAGTTATGGATATGGGCTATCCTACAAGCCAGATAAATTAGTTCCTTTTAACATTGAAACAATTACCGAATTAAACCTTGAAAAAGAAAAGGTTGTTGAAGCAAGAGATAAATACGTGCATGTGCTGAACAAATGGAAAAAAGCTACTGGTGAAAAAAAACCTAAATTAATTTTAGTGATGACTTCCGGTGGCGGCTCTAGAAGTGCCGTATGGACATTTTCCGTATTACAAAAAGTAGATGAAAAACTAGAAGGAAATTTATCAAAACACATACATAGTATTACTGGCGCATCAGGTGGCATGATCGGTGCTGCTTACTTTAGAAGCCTCCTCTTGGAGGACAAACAAAATAAAACCCAAAAACGTTTTGATGAAAAACTTCAAAAAAACATTTCCAAAGACCTACTAAACAAATTGATTTTTTCCGCCTATTCAAATGATTTATTTTATAGAGACAAATTAAAAATAGGTGACAACATCTATACAAAAGACAGAGGATATGCGTTCGAACAACAACTTCATGAAAACACTGGAAACATTATGAATGTAACACTAGGACATTTCAAAACTCCAGAACAAAACGCAATTGTACCTACTATGTTTTTCACTCCTACAATCGTGAACAACGGACGCAGATTATTAATATCGACCCACAACATGTCGTTTATTTGTGTCGGTAAAAAAAATACTTCCGGTTTATCTTCATCATTCGAATATGTAGATTACCAATCTTATTTCAATAACAATTGCACCTACAATCTTCGCTTTAGTTCAATTTTAAGAATGAATGCAACGTTTCCGTTTGTACTACCAATGGTTACCATGCCAACAACTCCAACCATGCATATCATGGATGCTGGGTTACGAGATAATTACGGAGGGAAATTAACCATGGAAATAATGTTTTCTATGCGCAAATGGATTAAAAAAAATACTAGCGGGGTAATCATACTTCAAATACGGGACACAAAAAAATTATTACGAGGCGATGTTGTTAAAAACGTGTCGTTAATCAATAAATTCACAATGCCTTTCGGTAATATGTATGACAACTTCCCTAAAACACAAGATTTTGACCAAGAAACACTTATGAAGTATGCTTCACATAAAATAGGATTTCCTGTTCATTTTATTGCATTTAATTTACTTGAAGAACAAAAAAAACGGATTTCATTAACTTGGCATTTAACAGGGCAAGAAAAAGCAAGAGTTAACAAAGCTTTCTATAGCAGAGGTAACAAATATGCTTTACACAAACTTGAAAGATTGATGCGCGAATCTAGATAACATGGAACATTTTAGTCAATTATATCAATACAATTCAGAAAATTTTCAAATTGATTCTAATTCACCAGATTTCTTTGCTGAAAATTTTACAAACATTATTCGTTCAAATCCTAAAGATATTTATTGGTTAAACTTCCATTCAATAGCTTGTAAAGATTCCATAGAATCCCTATTTGAATCCTTAAAAATTGATAAATTAACCATCGAAAACATTTACAAAACAGAAAAAAGACCGAAAATAGAAGAATATCCAGACTATTTGTTTTTTACCGTCCGTTCAGCTCTTTCTAAGGGATTAAATTCTTTTTTCTTGAATAAAGATCAAATATCCTTTATTTTGGGCGAAAATTTTCTCATATCTTTTCAATCCAAAAAGGCAAATCATTTTGAAGACGTTAGAGATAGAATAGAAAAAAAACGAGGAAAAATAAGATTAAAAGATCCCGACTTCTTACTATTCAGATTACTAGAAAGTATTACCGATAATTATTTTGAAGTGCTCGATGATATCGTTAATTCCATCGAAAAAATTGAACATCGCTTAATAAGTAAACCGGATAATGAAATTTTAAAAGAAATTGAAATCCAAAAAAGAAAATTAATTGAATTACGTAAAATTGTTTTTCCTTTAAAAGAAATTGCATCGCATTTAGAAAGAATAATCAATCCACTTATAGAAAAATCAAATCACTATTATTTTTCAGAAATCAAAGATAACTGTATCACTGTGCTAGAAGAAATTGACGATAACAAACAAATTCTTGATGGATTCTCAAACCTGTATTTTGCAGTTCAAGGTCAACGAATGAATCAAGTAATGAAACTACTTACAGTGGTAAGCTCTATTTTTATTCCTTTGACATTTATTGTCGGTGTCTACGGAATGAATTTCAAACACATGCCAGAATTAACCATGAAATATGGTTATTACATTTGTTGGGGAATCATGTTTTTGATTACAAGCATTCTTCTCTACACCTTTTATAAAAGAGGTTGGTTCCGGTAAATTCGCAATGCTTGCCCAGGTAAATTCGCAACGCTTGCCCAGGTAAATTCGCAACGCTTGCCCAGGTAAATTCGCAACGCTTGCGAATCTAACTAAGTAGCTAATTTAATATCCAAACAAACAGTTCATTTATCCTAAACCTTAAACTCAGTACGATTAACAATCGATCTACCCAATGTCAAACCATCTGCATAATGAAGTTCACTTCCTACTGTAACTCCTCGAGATAAAGTCGTAATGCGAACAGACGTATCCTTCAATTTTTTATATAAATAAAAATTAGTCGTATCCCCTTCCATTGTTGGACTTAAAGCAAAAATAATTTCTTCTATTGTCCCATTGGAAGCCTTATCTACCAAAGATGTAATGTTTAAATCAGAAGGACCTACTCCATCCATAGGAGATATTACACCTCCAAGCACATGGTAAATTCCCTTAAAAGAAGATGTTTCTTCAATCGCCATTACATCGCGCACATCCTCAACTACACAAATAATCGATTGGATTCGCTGTGGATTGATACAAATAAAACAAATATCTTCATCTGAAATATTACCACAAGAAGCGCAATGTTTTACCTTTTCTTTCATTATTACAAAAGATTGAGCGAAACGTTCAATTTCTTCAGGCTTGCGATTCAGTAATTGTAAAACCAATCGCAATGCAGTGCGTTTACCAATACTAGGAAGTGTAGCCAATTGCTCTACCGCCTCTTCCATATACTTTGATGGTAATTTCATGTTTTTGTTTAATTAAGCTACAAAGTTACAAGCATTCTCGTTGATTCGAACCTAATTAACTGTTTATTTTAACTACTTTTGAATAGTGAATCAACAAACAATAATTTATTTTGATTTCCTTGGCTTGCACTTGCAAGAACCAATGGCTATCGTATGGAATGGTTTAACAGCAATAGTATCGTGTATATTTTACTTTAAATCCAAAAGTAAAACCGAAACAATCAACTATTTCCCTGATTTTTTTCTTTGGATGACGGTTGCTACAACCCTTGGACTGTTTGGACATTTATTTTTTGGTTATTTTGGTTTTTTTGGTAAATTTCCTTCCTGGCTCTTTATAATTATTACAGCTTATTATTTCTCGCTTGCCATTATAAAAATCAACCAACTAAACACAGAGAAATGGAAACCTATATTAAAAATTAAAGGTGGAATACTACTTTCTCTTTCCTATCTATTCTCTACCTTCAACTTCGTAGCTATAGATTCCATAATCGCTTATATCATTCTTGGTAGTTATTTTGGAATTAGATTAAACAGAAATATACAAAACAGTAATTTATTAGTAGGAACAATTTTAATTTTTCCAACATTGTTTATTTTTGGACTTAAAATACAGATTTCACCTTACTTTAACAAGGACGATTTCAGTCATTTATTCATCCTTATCAGTTTGTTTTTTTATTACTTTTGCACAACAAAAAAAGTGAATTATGACATATGATATCGCCATAATTGGAGGAGGAATTGTTGGTGCAGCAACTCTTTATAAACTTCAAAAAAAATACCCTGAACTAAAAATCATTTTATTTGAAAAAGAAAAATGTTTGGCCGACCATCAAACAGGACATAATTCAGGAGTAATTCACTCTGGTTTATACTATAAACCCGGTTCATTAAAAGCTAAAAACTGTGTAGAAGGTCGACATGAGTTAGTTGCATTTGCAAAAGAACATAACATTGCCCATGATATTTGCGGAAAAGTTGTGGTAGCTACAAAAGAAAGTGAACTAGAATATCTTGAAAAAATATATCAAAATGGTATTGCAAATAATATTGAAGGACTAGAAAAAATAACTGGTGAACAAATCAAAGAACACGAACCATCTGTAGAAGGTATTGCAGGCTTATGGGTTCCATGTACAGGAATAATCGATTTTCGAGGTGCTACAGCTAAGATGGTAGAATTAGCAATTGAAATACAATCCGAAAGTAAATTATTGTTAGAACACGAAGTAGTAGATGTGAAAAAAGAAAACTCTTATTCTACTATCCTAACAAATAAAGGAGATTTTAAAGCAACCTACTTGGTATTTTGCGCAGGACTTCAAGCTGATCGTTTAGCGCGTAAAGACGGTGTAAATCTCAAAGAACAAGTTGTAGGTTTCCGAGGAGATTATTATGAATTATCCGAACAAGCGAAGAAAAAAGTACGCAATTTAATCTATCCCGTTCCAGATCCAGCGTTTCCTTTCCTAGGTGTACATTTTACGCGAATGACAAATGGAGATGTAGAATGTGGACCAAATGCGGTATTTACTTTCAAACGCGAAGGATATGGCAAAACAGATTTCTCATTAAAAGATACTTGGGATGCATTAACCTACAAAGGAACATGGAAGCTATTTTTTCAAAACATGAGCTATGGCATCAATGAATACCGCCGTGCTTTTTCCAAAAAATTATTCTTAAAAACATTACAAGTAATGATTCCTAGCTTAACAATGGACGATATCGTTCCTGGCCGTGCTGGGGTTCGCGCATTACTATTGGGTGTTGATGGAGATACACGCGATGATTTTCGCATTGAATACCATGGAAACTCTATTCACGTTCTGAATGCTCCATCTCCTGCTGCAACTGCATCCCTCGCAATTGGTGGTTACATCGCAAACGAAGCTGAGAACCATTTTAAACTTAAATAAAATCAAATAATTAGACTTAAACAAAGGGATATGTTTCATGTCCCTTTTTTTATTGTACCTTTGATAAACCTATCAAGGTAATACCTACATTTAATATTCGTTCTATCCTAACGCTACGTCCTGACAGATATACGTTCTTACTTCGCTGGTATTTTTTTTAATTAATTCAACTAATACATGGCCAAGTCTCAAGAAACCTACAACAAAAAAGAAAAAGAAAAAAAGCGTCTTAAAAAACGTCAAGATAAAACCCTCAAAATGGAAGAACGTAAAGCAAATCCAACAGCTAGCGGATTAGATGCTATGATGGCTTACGTAGATGAAAATGGACACATTACAGATACTCCTCCAGATCCAAAAACAAAGAAAAAAATTGACGTAGAAAGTATTGAAATTGCAATTCCTAAAAGAATCGATGATGAGTTACCAGCACTAAGAACTGGAAGAGTTGATTTCTTTAACCACCAAAAAGGATTTGGATTCATCAAAGAAAATGAAACACAAGAAAAATATTTTGTTCATGTACATGGTCTACTTCAAGAAGTGGAAGAAGGTAACTCCGTAACTTTCGAAATTGAAAGAGGAATGAAGGGTATGAATGCAGTTCGTGTGAAGAAAATATAATCAAAACTATTTTACTAGTGCCTTAATCTGAACTTCTGTCAAAAGAGGTTCAGTATTTGCTTCAATAGTAACTGTTTTTGTTATTTCTCCTAACTGACCAGGTTTCGGATGAAAACCTACCTCAATATAATCTGACTTACCAGGTAGAATAGGTTGTTCAGGTTTATGGGGAGTAGTACATCCACAACTAGCAGATACCTTAGAAATTATTAGTGGTTTTTCTCCAGTATTAGTAACCTTAAACCTACACGTATTTTCAGACTCTGGTTTAACATTTCCAAAATCATGTAACTGTTTGTCTAACGAAAAAGTGGTTTTAGTTTCCTTTAAAGCCTTCTGTTCATCCTCAAAAGCCTTTACCTTAGCCGCTAATTCTTTATCCGTTTCTCCTTCAGTAAGCAAAGTGACATTCGCATCCTTTTTTTCGTCCTCAGAAGTAGTAGTACAAGAATAACTCACTACCAAAATACCTACCAAAAAATAAACATATTTCATCTCAAAAATTATTTATTCAAAACCAAAACTCTTTTCTCGTAACTCGTAACTCGTAACTCGTAACTCGTAACTCATTACTCATTACTCAAGCCCAGCTTTCTCATAACTGCCATTCTTTAATGTTTTCAATGCCGCTTGAAGAACATCGTTTCGCTCATTATAAATCCTATAAAACTCTGTTGTACCCCACAAATCTTGGGCTATCATCGATTTCAAAAACAATTTAATCAACTTTTCACTTGCAGGATACTCTTTTTCATCCAATTTCAATGTTGGGTGTTCTTTAGTCAAATATTCAAAAAACTCATCCATAAAAACCTTATCGCAATTAAATTTAGTTAAGTAAGTGTCAAAAACAGGAAAATCTAATTTTAACTTTTCTCTATTTTTATTTACATACGTAAGCGAAAAAGTGTTAAACGCTCCGGTGCTAAGTATACTACTAAAATATTTAGTAAATGCATTCGTGTCAAGTGGCACGAACACATCTGGCATAATTCCACCACCTCCATAAACTGTTCGCTGCTTGACTAATGTTTTATACTTCAATGAGTCAGGGAATTTTATACTGTCTTGATTCATTAATTCCCCATGTTTTAATCGCTTTAAGACATCATTATGGTAATCCTCGGAATTAGCCCCATATGGTTTTTGAATATTTCGACCTGTCGGTGTAAAGTAACGTGCTATCGTTAAACGAATTTGAGAACCATCCGACAAATCAATAGGTCGCTGTACTAATCCCTTACCAAACGTTCTTCGACCTACAATTAATCCACGATCCCAGTCTTGTATAGCACCTGAAACAATTTCACTTGCAGAAGCTGAATTTTCATTGACTAAAACAATTAATTTCCCCTTTTCAAAAGCACCTTTTGTATCACAGTTCATATCTTGTCTAGGTTGGTGTTTTCCTTGAGAATAAACAACCAACTTATCTTTCGTCAAAAACTCATCGCTAACAGTTTTAGCTGCATACATCAACCCTCCACCATTATCTTGTAAATCCAAAATCAAATGCTTCATTCCTTTTTTGGTTAATTCTACCAAACTCGCCTTTATTTCATCTGTTGTAGTATGCGAAAAACTATTCAATTTCAAATATCCTGTTTCTGGTGTTATCATATAATGACAATCGACTGAATGCATCGGGATTTTACCCCTAGTAATTTCAAAACTTAACACATTTGGCTCGCCTTTTCGAAGTACCTCAACTTTGACTTTCGTACCCAAATCTCCCATTAATTTTTCTCGAACTTGGGAATTCTTCAATTTTACATTTGCAATATTATCTAATCCCACTTTTAAAATTTTATCTCCCGCTCGCAAACCTACTTTTTCTGAAGGACCACCAGGGATTGTTGCCACAACTATTAACGTATCTTTCAATAATTGAAAGCGTATCCCAACTCCATAAAAACTACCATTTATTTGTTGATTAGCATCATCCACATCTTCCTTAGAAATATACACAGAGTGAGGATCCAACTTCTCCAAAGCTGCTACAATAGCTGTTTCTGTTATTTCTTTTGAATTAACCTCATCCACATACATATAATGTATATAATTGTATATTTCTTCAATCTTCTTAGCATCTTTCAACAAACTGTTTTGCTGAGAATAGGAATTGAAAGAAATAATAAAAATTACTAAGAGATAAATTTTCTGAAACATAATAAGTGAAATTAGTACTTTAAAATTAACGCAATTTTCAGTATAATATTTGATTCTAAATAGTTTTTTGAGAAGATTTAACTAAACCAAACATCTCTAATCATTGCAAAACCTGCTGTATCATTGACACGCTGAATAATAATAGTTTTTCCTTGCATCAATTCATCGCGCATTACAGACGAATCTAATGTCAAATGCAACACCTGATTTTTAATGTAAATATTTTTGGTTCGAGAAAAAACTGCTCTTCCCATCATCTCTTCCCACCTATTGATAATCTCCATTTCTTTCATACGTCCATCTAAACCGTATGCTTTCATTAATTTATTAATGACGTCACCAAGGGAACTTTGATTCGAAATTCGTTTACGTTCATCCATATTATTCTTCCATTACTTCAACCATATCAAACAATTTATAATCCATGGATATACGATTAAAAATAGTTGCGACCCTTTCTTTATCCGTATCGGTTACCAACACCTGACCAAAAACATTATCAGAAACTAACTTCATTAATTTTTCCACACGATGATTATCTAATTTATCAAAAATATCATCCAACAATAATATTGGTTTCTTTTTTAATTGTTTCTTCAACCAATCAAATTGTGCCAAGCGTAACGCAATTACAAAGGATTTTTGCTGGCCTTGAGAACCAAATTTCTTTACCAAATGATCATTGATTAAAAACACAAAATCATCCTTGTGTATACCCGCATGCGTATACCCAGAAAATGAATCTTTCTTTAAATTTTGAACCAACAACTCTGCTAAAGAAGCTTCATTCAATTGAGATTTATATTCTAGTTTGACATGTTCAGTCTCATTCCCAATAAATTCATAATAATATTGAAACGTTGGGATAAATTCTTCCAAAAAAGAAACGCGTTTTTTGTAAATATCATTACCTATCGCTTCCAACTGCATATCCCACACTTCTATACTCTCACGTTCAAAAAAACCATTTTCGAAAAATTGTTTCAACAACATATTTCGTTGATCCAATACCTTACCGTATTTAACTAAGGCATATAAATAATCACGATCAAATTGTGAAATAATCCCATCTACCCATCTTCTTCGAACTTCACTTCCTTCAGAAATTAAATCCCGATCATACGGAGAAATAATCACGGATGGAAATTCACCAATGTGGTCTCCCAATTTTTCGTAATTTACTTTATTGCGCTTGACTACCTTCTTCTCTCCTGCTTTTACAGCACAATAAATCTCAACCTCATCCCCATCTACATCCCATTGCCCCTGAACTACAAAAAACTTTTCGTCAAAACGTATATTTTGCTTATCGATTGGATTCAAATAAGACTTACACATACTCAAGTAATGTACTGCATCCAACACATTCGTTTTTCCAATTCCATTTCTCCCTACAAAACAATTCACCCCAGATTCAAGCGAAAAATCCGCCTGATCATAATTTTTAAAATTGATTAAACTTATATGCTTTAAATACATTTCATCTTAATGTAGGTTCCTGAGGCTCTCGATTGTGGTTCCTGAGGCTCTCGAAGGACCACTATTCACTTCTCAAATTGCTCTTCTCCAAATCAATCACCATCGAGCCAAAATCAATCACAAACCATTCTAAAAAAAGTTCCATACTCAATTTTTCTGGCCAATTCTCCTCATCATCGGTAATACTTGCCAATTCATTCTTAAAAATCTTTTTAAAATTCTTTTCTAAGACTGGCTCAAAATCAAAAAAATCTTCTTCGACCAAATATACAGTACCTTCTGTGACGTCTTCTGCATCAAATGTTAGTTCTGAATTAAATGGATTCGCCCAATCCCAAAAAGCTTGTCTGGGATGAATTGTGATATAACTACGGTTTACTACTTTCATTTTCTGAAGATAAATTTAATTTTTCATACCATTCCGTTTTCTTTCCTTTATTTTGAAACAATACATATTTCCAAGTATTCCCAAAACCTAGGGTGTCTAACAAAGGCAGAATTTTTTCTTTACGAATTTCTTTGGTCGACTCTAGCAACAAAACACTACGATGCTGTAATAACAACACAAAAGCATTCGGTGAAACGCGTACTTTATCACCAAATTTCAAAGAAAGGTGTTTTCCTCCAAAATTATCCAACCAATTATAATAGGTATTCTCAGCAACATTAGTATCTGTGTACATCCAGTGCTTATAAACAAATGAGTCATTCGGTGTAACCCCATACCATTTATCCGATTTTACAGGATTAAAGCGATCTGGAAACAATAAACTATTGATGCGGTGTATAGACGATTTTGGGAGCCCAAGCGTATCCACCAACTTTTTAGAAAAATAAGCAATTGAATCATATGCGATAGAAGGAAAATCTTTTTTCTTCAATGTATCGTCTGATGCTGTATAATGAACAGATGGCTTACTCAAATCATCTAACGTAACAACTTTTTCTTCGGAAGATTGACAACCTAAGAGTAAAACAACAAATCCCAAGAAAAACCAACTTTTCATACCTCAAAGGTAACACACAAATACAAAGGGTACAAAAAAACCCAAGACTTTCACCTTGGGTTCTAACTAACTATTTACAAACAATTCTTATTTCTCAATAAACAAAAAGTAAATTATCAAAATAAAATCAATTGCCACACTCAAAACTGCTGATCTCCATATCCATTTCATTGGAGCTACAGCCAACAACAAACTCAATGTTGTCATCGTTGGAACAACACATAAAATCAATGTTCCAGTATACTTAATTGCACCTAACCCCACAGCTACTCCACCAACACAACCTACAACTAATAAAATAATACTAATTAATCCAAAACGATTAAATTCTGATTCTTTAATCACACTTGCTTCTAAACTATTTGTTCCCATTTTTTATTTGATTTTGTATGATACAAAGATTAGAAAATCAATAATAACAAAGATTGATAGCTGTTAGCAAAAAAACTGATTTTTGTCAGAAAACTCAAAACAATTGAAATTCCAACTTTTATTAGTATCTTTAATTACATAAAAACACTAACATGAGTACATTACTAATAAACACAGATGCAAGTAATAGTAAAATATTATTAGAATTAGCTAAAAAATTAGGAGCTGAAGTTCTTTCTTTGAAAAAAGATCAATTCGAAGACATTCTTTTAGGAAATCAAATGGATACAATAAAAACAAACGAATTAGTATCTAAATCTGAAATTATCCAAAAACTGAAAACTAAATGATTATAGAATTTGATAAGTCATTTTCAAAATCTTTAGATAAAATAAACGATAAAACCACACTTAAAAAAGTTAGTAAAACTATTGATTTAATAGAAACAAAAAATGCTATAATCGATATACCTAACACAAAAAAAATGGTTGGATTTACATCTTATTTTAGAATAAAAATAGGAAATTATAGGATTGGATTTGAAAAAATAAATGATTCAACGATTCGGTTTATTATTATTTGTCATCGTAAAGACATCTACAATAAATTCCCATAGTTTGTTGTTTATTTTACTTCATAGTCAGATTTTAACAGCGAAAACATTGTCATAGTTAAGTACAAACGTCTACTGTCTTTTGTCTAATGTCTTTTGTCTAATGTCTTTTCATCTTCCGTCTACAGCCCCTTCAAATATTCCTCCACATTCTTTTGTATCCTTACTTCAATAGCTGAATTATCCGCTTTCACAAACGTTGTCCCCGAAATTTTCTCAAACAATTCAATATAGCGTTCAGTTACTAAATTCACAAAATCTTCTGGCATATCCGGAATTGTCTGACCATCCAAACCTTGAAAATGATTATCAATTAACCATTGTCTAACAAACTCTTTCGATAACTGTTTTTGATTTTCTCCTTTCGCTTGTCGCTCTGCATAACCATCCGCATAAAAATAACGGGAAGAATCTGGTGTATGAATCTCGTCTATCAAATATACTTTTCCGTCTTTTAATCCAAACTCGTACTTGGTATCTACTAACAATAAACCACGGTCTAAAGCCATTTCAGTTCCACGTTGAAATAAAGCCCTTGTGTATGTTTCTAATTGTTCGTAAATATCTTTTGGCACATAATTATTGGCAATGATTTCATCACGCGAAATATCTTCATCATGTCCTGCATCTGCTTTCAATGTTGGTGTAATTATCGGCTCTGGAAAACGATCGTTTTCTTTCAATCCCTCTGGTAATCTAACACCACAAACTTCGCGTTTACCAAGTGCATATTCTCGTGCTGCATGTCCTGCCAAATAACCACGAATAACCATTTCTACTCGTATTGGTTCACATTTCAACCCAATAGATACAGATGGATCTGGTGTTGCTAACAACCAATTCGGAACAATATCTTTTGTAGCATTTAAAAACAACGTTGCTATTTGATTCAACACCTGACCTTTATATGGAATTCCTTTAGGTAATACATGATCAAACGCAGAAATTCGATCCGATGCTATCATCACTACAAGGTCGTTTTCTAACGTATATACATCACGAACTTTACCCTTATATACTGACAACTGTCCTGGAAACTGATAATTGGTTGTGCTAATTGTATTACTCATATTTTTGTATTTATGATTTATAAATTATAATCTATTTTAATTCACTCTTTTGTCTAACGTCTTTTGTCTATTGTCTTTTGTCTAATGTCTTTTGTCTAACGTCTTTTGTCTATTGTCTTTTGTCTAACGTCTTTTGTCTATTGTCTTTTGTCTAACGTCTTTTGTCTAACGTCTTTTGTCTAATGTCTTTTGTCTAACGTCTCACTCCCATCTTTTTTCTCAAACGCTTCTTTCCTCTCAAACGCTTCAATTATTTTTTTTACCAAAGGATGTCGTATAACATCATTTTGATTTAATCGAACAACTCCTATACCTTCTACACCTCTTAATGCATCCAAAGCATAGGATAACCCCGAGCGTTGTTTGCTAGGTAAATCAATTTGAGACATATCTCCAGTAACTATAAATTGAGCCGTTTGTCCCATTCGTGTCAAAAACATTTTCATCTGCATAACAGTAGCATTTTGAGCTTCATCCAAGATAACAAAAGCGTTATCCAATGTTCGTCCACGCATAAATGCTAACGGAGCAATCTCAATAATTCCATACTCCATCATCTGAATTAATTTTTCTGGTGGAATCATATCGCGCAAAGCATCATATAAAGGCATCATGTAAGGGTCCAATTTGTCTTTCATATCTCCCGGTAAAAAACCTAGATTTTCTCCTGCCTCAACCGCTGGCCTTGTCAACACAATACGTTTTACCTCCTTCGCTTTAAGTGCCCGAACTGCTAGAGCGATAGCCGTATATGTTTTACCTGTCCCAGCAGGACCAACCGCAAATACCATTGCATGTTTATTCGCTTCAGTTACTAACTTTTGCTGATTGATCGTTTTAGCCTTTATCTTAGATCCATTGTTTCCATGTACCAACACCTCATCCCCTTGAGTAACGGGCTTTAAATTTGGGTCCTCTAACAAAATCTGCTCAATAATATTCTCATTCAAAGTATTATAACGATGATAATATGCAATTAGTTGATTTAATTTGTGTTCAAACAAAGCGATTACTTCATCATCACCTATCAACGTTAAATCATTTCCTCTAGATACTATCTTTAATTTTGGATAATAGCGTTTAAGTATTTTTAAATAAACATTATTAACTCCAAAAAAATCTACTGGATTAATACCTTCTAATGCGCAAATTTTCTCCAAAAATATTCAGTATAAATTGTGTAATTAACCTATCTTGTTAGAATTAATCTTAATTTTGCACCAAAGTTATATTTTTTTTGTCAATCCTACATCACAATAAATAATGATGCCAATAATTACGCTTACAACTGATATGGGTTTAAAAGACCATTATGTTGCTGCTATAAAAGGTGCTATTTTATCCCAAATTGACCAAGTACAAATTATTGACATTACACACGAAATTCAATCATTCTCTATCTTACAAGCAACTTTTACTCTAAAAAATTGCTTCCAAGACTTCCCTAAAGGTACTGTTCATATCATGGGAGTAAATAGTGAACCTATGATCAACCTTATGGATGATTCTTTGAGTTCATACCCTGCAATAATGAAATACAAAGACCATTTTTTTATCTCTAATGATAATGGATTTTTTAGCCTCTTAATCGGTGAAGAGGAATACCAAGGTTTTTGGAGAATTGACGATGTTTTATCGTCGAAAAACATATTCAAATTCCCTACTAAAAATATTTTAGTCCCTGCAGCGTGTAAAATTACTTCTGGAATAACGATCGATAGTTTTTGTTCTCCCTACGAAGAATTCCAAAAAGCATATACTTTTCAACCAGTTTTTGAAGAAAATGTAATAAAAGGAAATGTAATTCATATTGACCATTTTGGAAATTTAATTACCAATATTACACGATCAGACTTTAATAAATTTGATAAAGATATTCCATTCACTATTTTCTTCCGTAGAAAAGAATACTTTATCGATACTATCTCTATATCCTATTCCGATGTACCAAAAGGAGAAAAAGTAGCTATTTTTAATTCCAATGATCATCTCGAAATCGCTTTAAATCAAGGTGCAACCGACAGAAGAAATAGCGCTACGGCCCTATTCGGAATGAGTATAAATGATATCGTTAAAGTAGAATTCACTCCAAGAGGATCCAAAGATACCCTAGAATCGTTATTCCTATGATTTACAGGATTGTAAAACTTCACTTTCAAAACAATAAAGTAGTAGCATTTTTAGAACTATTTAACGACGTTGTTACTAAAGTAAATGAACAACCCGGATGTATTGAAATGTACATGATACAAGATTTACACAATCCTGCTATTTTCATTACACACAGTAAATGGGAAACCGAAAAAGACTTAGACGATTACCGAAATTCTGAACTTTTCAAAACAATTTGGCCAACGATTAAGCCCTGGTTTGAACTTAAAGCTGAAGCATGGAGTATGCAATTGGTCAACAAGTAACCCTATTGTCTAAGAAATTTTCTTTTCTAATAAGCAAGAAGCATAGGCTTTGATCGCTCTGCCCTCACCAAAAGAATCTACTTTTTCATGCGTAGAGGCCTTTATAGAAACTTCTTCTTCTGTCACTTGTAAAATTGACGCAATTATCTTTTGCATTGCCGGTACATGAGGATTTACTTTAGGTTTTTCCAATATAACCGTACAATCTATATTTACCACAGAAAAACCTTTACCTGCAATCAAATCAACAACACGCTCCAAAAGAAGTGTACTATCAATTCCTTTATATTGTGGATCAGTATCCGAAAAATGAAATCCGATATCGCGCATGTTAGCCGCCCCTAACAATGCATCACAAATAGCATGTAACAAAACATCTGCGTCAGAATGACCAATCGCCCCAAAGGTAGATGGAATTTCTACACCACCTATAATTAATCGGTAACCTTCACCTAATCGATGTACATCTATTCCGTATCCAATTCTTATGGAAGTCATAATTTACTGATCAGATTTAATAGTAAACAACAATGAAAAGCGTAAGGTATTAGCCAAAGGACTATTGCGCTGCAATGCTGCAATATACGAAATATCAATTTGCATGATATTATACTTTAAACCAGCACCAAATGTAAAAAACTGTCTTGCTCCTTTATTTTTACTTTCATGAAAATATCCACCTCTAACCGCAAAAACTGAATTGTAATTGTATTCAACACCACCAGAAATCGTTACCTCACTCAATTCTTCTTTCAAACGAGAACCCTTCACAATTTTGGCTGTTCCATCCGTATTTAAATCGTACTTTTCATTACTTAATCTAACAGGTGTTCCTGGCGCATCTGAAAAAGACTGTAATATACCTGTAACAACTCCTACATTATTATCTCTACCTGCAATCAAAGTACCATTGTAATAGATTGGAGGAGTTGGAACTAATAATTTTTGTAGATCCAACGTAACAGACATACTATTATAATTATCTAATTTAGATGTGTAAGCAGTTCCTAATTTCATACTAGTAGGTAAAAAATCGGAAGAAGCATTCGCTGAGTAAGATATCTTATTCCCGACATTATTTACAGTAGCACCCATACGTAATACTCCTGATTTACCTCCAATTTGAATATCTGAATTTTGATACATAAATGAAATATCTGCAGCACCAGCAATTCCAGCTTTTGTCTGTGCTCCAGCAGTAATAAATCCACCGGTTAAATTAGAATAGGCAAATTTTCCATTTATCCCAAGACTAAATCGATCTGTTAATTTTAATGAATAACCAACCGCTAATTCTTGTTCAGATGGTTTATCAGGTCTTAAAACAGCTCCATTTTGATCTGTATAGGTGATTTCACCAAGTGTAAATTGTCGAACAGAAAATGCAAAAGAATTTCGATCATTGAACTTTGTGTATCCTGCTATGTAGTATAAATTGATATCATTTGTTAATTGACGTAACCAAGGAACTACAGAGCCACCTATTTCTAATTTATTCTTCGAAAAACTTATTCCCGCAGTATTCCAAAACAAAGCATTTGCATTTGGACTCAAAGCAGTACCTGCATCACCCAAAGCACCGGAACGCGAGTCTGGATTAATACTTAAAAATGGCATCGCTGTTGTGATTGCATTTAGCTGTAAAGCTTTCGAATCAATAGTATTCGCTTGTTGACTAAAAGCCAGAACATGAATAAATATAAAGACACTTAAAGTGATTCTAGACATCATATTTTTTTTTATTTGAGCAAATATAAACGTAAAAAAATTAGATTTATTGTATTAAGATTACAAGATTATTAATTTTTCTAACTTTTCAGTTGATTGCCCAAGCGAATTTTTAACTTTAATTCGATATACATACACCCCTCTTGCTAATTTATCTCCAAAATCATCCTTCCCATCCCATGTTATCCCTTCAGACCTAAAACCTTGTAAAGCAACATAATCATGAAGAGTTTTAACAACCCTTCCAGAAAGAGTACTTATTTGTACCTCTACTTCTAATTGATTACAAATTTGATTATGCTCAAAATAAAACTGAGTAGAAGTTGTAAAAGGGTTTGGATAATTTAACACATGAGACAACGCTAAGTCTTTCTTTTTTTGAACCACAAAATCTATCGAAGTTTCAGATGGATTATTATACACATCCCATACCTTCAACTTTACATGATGACGACCTTCCTCCAAATTTTTAAAATCATAAACTATCCTTCCATTTTGAAAGGAATTAATATCTGAAACATAAAAATTATTTAAAACTATAGGTGTAGATTCAACTCCGTCTAAAATCGCAACTACATCATGACCTATGCCATTCCCAATAGTATTTATTCCACTTTCATCACTTAAATTAACAATAAGTTTCGGAGATTCATTAGTCATTCCTGACGAAACAAAATCAGGGTCATTAATATACATAGTTATTTTGGGACCTAATGTGTCTGTTTGAATTGCATTGGTTATACCTCCTACTACAAAACCATTTTCATATCCAATTCCATCCATTATACTATCGTTATAATACATGGATAATTTACCTTTACCGAATGAATAATCAATATCTTTAGGAGTTATAAATTGAACCCGAAATTCGCCATTTAGAACTTTAGACCTCCCCTTAAATAAAGTGTTTT
>Ga0172373_10001426_pt1 | contig 38707 bp, 31 predicted proteins | sample Lak10m_2_FD_114546 | JGI IMG/M metagenome (GOLD analysis project Ga0172373, IMG submission 114546) | Freshwater microbial communities from Kabuno Bay, South-Kivu, Congo - kab_092012_10m | ecosystem: Environmental > Aquatic > Freshwater > Lake | place: Democratic Republic of the Congo... | reverse complement strand
TCTTATGTTTCCGCTATGTTCAATGTACTTCAAAATTTGTTTCATTCGATTCATCCCGATGCCGACCCTTACAAGATGAGCATCGCCGAGTTTTCGCTCTAAAACTAGCACCATAGGTTATTAGATAAATTTCCCCGCTTCATACTTAACGGACAATTGGAGCAGTTTCGAGGGGCAGTTTCTTCCCCTTTGCCTTGCCGTACCGCGACATTTATGTCGCGGTACTTTTTACACCACCTTCGCTGCACCGCCGACCCCAGCCACGAGCACATCGCTCACGCCAGGGATTTCTCTTAATCGCTTCTCCACCTCTTTGGCAGAATCTCCCAAACAAATTACATGCACATTTGCACCCGCATCCACCGTGTAGCCGACGGGCAATCCGCTCGCGCGCCACTCGCGCACCTGATGGAAAATCTCCACTGTTGCCGATTGCCAATACATCAATGGGGGATTGGATGTCATCATCACCGAATGCATGATATCTGAATCATGTTCAATGATATTTGCAAAGGCTTCAAAATCTTTTTTGAGGATCGCATTACGGCAGATTTCTATACGGCGCGGAGCATCCTCCACGCGTGCATCCTGCAGTGGACTCGTCCCAGCGATGGCGTGGCCTTCGGTGGAGCCTGTTTTTTTGTGAGAGGAGCTGACGATGGCAACACAATCCACCAGATTCCAATGATCTGCTGAAGCGATGGAGAAGGCATAAGAATCAGCTTCATCCTTGCCCATTTGCCATTCCACAAACCCCGCTGGGATGGAGCGGGACGCGGAGCCCGATCCACGCCGCGCGAGGACAGATAACTGCGCTTCGGACAGGGTCAGGCCAGCAGCGCGGGACGAAGCGAGTGCCAACGCCGCAAACGCCGCCGCCGACGAGGCAATCCCTGCACCTGCGGGGAAGTTGTTCTCGCTGGTCACTTCCGCTCTTTCATCTATATTTGCCATCTTCCGCACAAGATCTAGGATGTAGGATACACGGTCCAGCCCTTTGCCTGTCACTTCCTGTTTATTGATCGAAAGCGAGTCTCGCTTCTCAGAATTAAAGGAAACCGTCGTGCGGGTAAAGAGACCAGCGAGGTTCATCGAGATGGAACCGTTGACTGGGAGGCGCAAAGCATTGTCGCGATTTCCCCAGTATTTGATGAATGCGATATTCGGGTGGGCGAGAGCGGTGGAAGAAGGTGTGTTCATATTGATTCCAATTATAGAGCGATTCCCATTTCTTCCATGAACTCAAAATAGGTTTGACCGGAATAGCCGCGCGGGATGGACGGAGCCTTTTCAAAGGTGGATTGAATGGTTTGGTTTGATCTTGTCTCACTGCTCTTGACAATGCCGTGCAGGATCTCCAGGGCGTGATACGCCATCTCTTTGTTGGCGCGGTTCTTTCGTCCCTGCCGCATGGCCCAGGCCATCTCGGCGACGCCCAATCCGCGATATTCCTCGGTGAAGGCGTGGCTTTGTTGCATTACGAACGGCTCGTTGCCGCCTTTCACAATGACTTTGACCTCGCCACCGAAGTGGTCGGGGTCTGCCATGTAAAGGATGCCCATTGTGCCATGCAGGGTGAGGACGGGACGTTCTGGAATAGTGAAAATAGAGTTGGCGTCGAAGAGCACATTTCCGACTGTGCCGCTCTCGAATTGCAAAGTTCCCGCCATCAGGTTTTCGCACTCGATCTGGAAGGGCTCACCGAAATTTTCAAGTGCAAAGTTTTGACGTTCCGGTTTTCGCATCCGCGTGACGCCTGAAACTTCCTTGACCGGACCTAAAATGCTTAACAATGCGGTGATGGAATAAATGCCCACGTCAAATCCGATACCGCCTCCAGGCTTGGCCGTGAAGGGGAATGCACGGCTGAATATCTCGTTGTCACGGGTCAGCGTGGATACGCAAGAGGTGACTTCGCCGATCATGCCGCTCTCTACTACATATCTTGCGGTCTGTACCGCAGCGCCGAGGAAGGTGTCAGGAGCTGCACCGAGATAGAGATTCTTTTCGTTGGCGATCTTCACCAATTCCGCCGCGTGTTCCAATTCAACGGTCATCACTTTTTCGGTGTAGACGTTTTTGCCCGCTTCGAGCAGCTGCTTGATGACCGGGTAATGTCCCATTGGCGAAGTGAGGTTGACGACGATCTCGATGGATTCATCTGACAGAATTTCTTCAAGGGTCATGGCTTTGATGCCAAACTTCTCGACCTTGTCTTTTACTTTATCGGGGTTGCGGTCATAGCCGCCGACTACGTCTAGAATTTTGAATTTGTTGATCATCGTGCCGAGGTAGGCGTTGCTGATTCCGCCGCAGCCGACGATGGCAACTTTTACGGGTTGGATTTTCATTGTTTACTCCTTGAGGCGATAAGAGACGAATGCAATGGTGCGGTTATCGGGAGACCAGGAGTTGACGTTGATGGTTCCTTGTCCACCAAATAAACTGACGATAGTTTTTGCCACCCCGCCCTCGGCAGGGATGAGGCGCAGTTCCACATTTTTGTTGGCAGGATGATCGCCTGGATCCACATCCCCTTTTTTGTAGGCAATGTAAACGACCAACTTTCCATCAGGGGAAACATGCGGGAACCAGCAGTTGGCATCTTCCTTGACCATGTGCGTTGGATTGGCTCCATCCGCTTCCATGCGCCAGACTTGCATCAGTCCGCTGCGGACGGAGTTGAACCAAATGTGTTTGCCGTCGGGCGAATACTCGGGGCCGTCATCGAGACCGGGCAAATTGGTGAGTTGGGTTTCCTTGCCGCCATTGACGGAGATGGTGTAAATGTCATACTGACCGCCGCGCTCGGCGCAATACGCGAGACGCTTGCCGTCCGGCGACCAGCCATGCAAATAGCTGGGGCCTTTTTCGGTTACCAGTTTTGGAGCTCCACCATGAAGCGGCAGAATATAAATTCTGGAAGTTGCATCTTCATTTGTGAAATGACTGACGGCAAGCTGTGTGTTATCTGGTGAGAGGACGTGGTCGTTGTTGCAATCAATCGCGAAACCAGCATCGATCTTTTTGATCTCGCCGGTTGATAGTTCATAGATAAACATATTTCCCTGACTGTTGTAAACCAGTTGTTTGCCATCCTGAGTCCAGTTGGGCGCTTCGATCACGTAGTCAAATTCTTTGAGGATGGTTCTGACTCCGGTGTGTACATCTACCGTTTCCAAAATACTGAAAGAGTCACGCTGCGCGATCCATTGCCGTAGGTCGTTGATGTCCATTTTTTAGTCTCCAGTCTTTATTTTTATAGCTACCCAGCCGTCATTGCGAACCGCCGTTCTTGTACTTTGGCGGTGAAGCAATCTCCCTCTCAACTGCTTGGAGATTGCTTCGGGCAAATGCAAAAACGCCCTCGCAATGACGATAGCTGAGAAGTTACTATTTTTTGAGTAAACCTACAAAGACACGGAATATTTGCGCCATGTCCACTTTTTCAGGTTCCATCAACCACTGCACTTGTAAACCGTCCATCACGGCGAAAAGCAAAACCCCTAAATTTTCGGCGGGGATATCTGAACGGATATTGCCCTCTTGTTGTCCCTGTGCAATGATCTTCACCCAGGAATCGCGTCCGTTGTGATACCGTGTTTTGAAATATTCATGTGCCGGGTGTTCCGGGGAAATACTCTCCGCCACGAGCAAATTGAATAATTGGATGATGCCGGGCGTGGTCTGGTTGTGTTCTACAAGTTCGATCCCGACTTCAAGAATGTCATTGTTATTTTTTTGCAGAATTGCCTTTGTCCGCTCGCTGTCAATTCGGTCGCGCTCTTTTAGCACTTCCATCAGCAGGTGGGCTTTGCTGGGGAAGTGGTGCAAAAGCCCGGGGCCGGTCAGGTTTGCGGCTTCGGCAATATCTGCCATCTTCGCGCCGCGAAACCCTTTTTGCGCAAAAGATTCCATTGCAGAGTGGATGATCTTTTCACGGCTGGCGCGGGTGCGTTCCACTTGTGTGCGTCTGGGAGTTTTTTCTGATTTCATGCGGCGGATTATACTTCAAGACACCTAATTTACTTACCTTGTTTTAGGTAGGTAAGTTTGATAAAATGTCCGTCATTGCATCCATCATATTTCCATCCAATGGAGAATCCATGAAAAAGACAAAAAATTCAGAAGCAGAAAAAAAGATTTCCGCAAAGGTCGATGCACTTTTAAAAAAGATGAGCCTTGAAGAAAAGGTCGGTCAACTTAATCAGGTGGGCGGCGCGGCGTTTTCTCCCGGTCCCGCTGCTGAAGACCAAATCCGCAAAGGCGGGGCAGGCTCGGTTTTGTGGTTGAACGACACGAAGAAGTTCAACGAGTTGCAGAAGATCGCCATGGAAGAAAGCCCATCGGGTATTCCGCTGTTGTTTGCATTGGATGTGATTCATGGCTACCGCACCATCTTCCCCGTGCCGCTGGCGATGGCTTCATCGTGGGATCCAAATGTGCCGGAGAAATCTCAAACTGTGGCGGCGAAGGAAGCGCGTGCTGCGGGTCTGCACTGGACCTTTGGACCGATGCTCGACATTTGCCGTGATGCCCGCTGGGGACGTATCGTCGAAGGCGCAGGCGAAGACCCGTATTTAGGTTCCGCGATGGCGGCGGCACAGGTGCGCGGATTTCAAGGCAATGACGCAACTGACCCGGAGCGCGTGTTAGCTTGTGCAAAACATTTTGCAGGCTATGGCTATTCCGATGGCGGGCGTGACTATGACCCCGTCTATCTTTCCGAGTCGCAACTTCGCAATACAGTGTTGCCACCTTTCAAAGCCGCAGCGGATGCGGGTGTGGCGACCTTCATGAGCGCCTATATGGATTTGAACGATGTTCCCGCAACGGGCAATCGTTGGCTGCTACGCAAGGTCTTGCGTGAGGAATGGGGCTTCGACGGCTTTTTAGTTTCGGATGCGTTCGCCGTTGGCAACATGGTGGTCCAACATCATGCCAAAGACAGACGCGAAGCCGCTCTGCGCGGACTCAAGGCTGGCATGAACATGGATATGTCCAGTTACACCTACACCGAGAACGCCGCGCAGTTGGTTGCAGATGGTGCATTGACCGAAGCCGAAATTGACGAACTTGTGCGCCCGATTTTGACCATCAAATTCAAGATGGGTTTGTTCGAGAAACCCTACGTAGATGAAACCCTGCTCGACAAAGTGACTGCTCTTCCCGAACATCGCACCACTTCAAGATGGTCAGCACAACGCTCGATGGTCTTGCTCCGCAACGAAGGCGGACTTTTGCCATTGAGCAAAGACGTGAAGAAAGTTGCGGTCATTGGTCCCGTTGCCGATTCCATGCAAGCCACCGAAGGTTCATGGATGGTCTTTGGTCATACACCTGCGGCTGTGACGGTGCTTCAAGGTATCCGCGCCAAGTTGCCAAACGCCGAAGTGACCTACGCATCGGGTCCCGAAATTCGACGCGACATTCCTTCGTGGTTCGAAAGCCTGATGGCAGGTCAGGAACGGAAGCCCGAGCAAACTCCAGCGGAGTCTGAAGCGGCTTTTCAATCTGCGTTGGAAACTGCCAAGGCTGCCGACCAAGTCATCATGGTGCTCGGCGAAACCGACATTATGGCAGGCGAAGCCGCATCGCGCGCCTCGCTCGATTTGCCTGGGCGACAGGAAGAATTGCTCAAAGCCGTCGCCGCGCTCGGCAAGCCAGTTGTTTTGGTTTTGTTGAATGGTCGTCCGCTGAGCATCAACTGGGCAGCAGAAAATATTCCCGCCATTCTCGAAGCGTGGGAGCCTGGCACCGAAGGCGGCAACGCCGTGGCGGATATCCTCTTTGGCGACGCGGACCCCGGCGGCAAACTTCCCGTCACCTTCCCGCGCAAGGGCAGCCACACGCCGCTGTATTACGCGCGCAACACAACGCACTCGCCCGAAGAAAGCCCGATGTACAACCCGCGCTACTGGGATGGTTTACCAATACCACTTTATCCCTTTGGCTTCGGCTTGAGCTACACGACCTTTGAATTTTCAAACCTCAAAGTTTCATCCGAGAAGATCAAAGTTGGTGAGAGTCTTACCGTCACGGTCGATGTAACCAACACCGGCAAACGAGCAGGAGACGAAGTTGCGCAACTTTACATCCATCAAAAATATGGAACCGATACTCGTCCCATGCGCGAGTTGAAAGGCTTCGAACGCATCACCCTGCAACCTGGCGAAAAGAAGACGGTGACCTTCAAACTCGGCAAAGATGAATTGACCTACTGGAGTACAAATGCCAACGCATGGATTCAAGACCCCGCCTCGTTCGACCTTTGGACTGGTTCTGATTCTTTGGCATCTCTCCACACTGAATTTGAAGTGACGGCGTAAACGAAAACAAAGTGACTGTCACTTTTACTTAAAGGCATCTATGACACAAAAAGAAAAACTCCGCAACACAATAGGGTATTACCTGATCTTTATCAGCCTCGGGCTTGGGATGGGAATCACAGGACCTGCATTGCCTTCGTTGGCAAAACAGACGGGCAGCACATTGGGCGCCATCGGTTCGATGTTCTTGGTTGGTTCCCTAGGCGGGATGTTGGGAACCGCCATCAGCGGGCGCATTCTTGACCGCATTTCACAACGGCATCTTGTGCTGGGTATCTCTCAATTGATAACTACCGTTGTGCTTGCAGCCACGCCGCTGGCTGGGAATTTATGGGTCTTGTTGGTAATTGTCTTTCTCAACGGCTTTCCGCTTGGCATGATTAATAACGGTGCCAATACCTTGTTGATGTGGACACACGGAGAAAAAGCGGGACCGTATATCAATGGCTTGCATTTCTTTTTTGGGCTGGGTGCATTTTTAGCGCCGACCGTGTATGCCCAAGTTTTGAATTGGGGCGGAACCTATCAACATGCATACTGGGCGCTGACGGCAATCACCGTTCCAGTCGTCTTGTTCATGATGTTTTTGCCTGGTAGCCCTGAACATCCACATCAGCACGAAGACGAAGCGCAAACTCAGGATAACTTGCGCGCCGCTTTGCCGATCATTATCGTTGGGATGCTCTTCCTTTTCTTCTATGTTGGTTCCGAAATCACATTCGGCAACTGGATTTATACCTACGCAACCACGCTCAACCTTGCGAACGTCACCACAGCTGCCTACCTCACCTCGGGCTTCTGGCTCTTCTTTACGATTGGACGCGCCATATCCGTCCCTGTAGCGGTGAGATTTAAACCGACACAGATTCTCACGGTTGCATTTGTGGGCGCACTCGCCGCGTTGATGTTGGCAATCCTTGCGCCGCAATCTCTGACCGTGTTGTGGGTCGCTTCTGCGGCAGTAGGTTTCTTCATGGCTCCCATCTGGGCGACAGGCTATAACTTCGCAGGGCAATCCATCAAATTGACAGCCACCATCAGCAGCATCATTATCCTTGGCGATAGTCTTGGCGCGGTCGTGCTGCCGTGGTTGACTGGTCTGGCAATCGAACGCTTTGGTGCGCATACCATGCCGTGGCTGGTCTTTTCCAGCCTGATGCTCAATGCATTGGTCTTTGGGGTCATGCTTTTGCAGCGCAGAAAAATGATAACGAGTGTTCCGGAAACATCTGGAGCATCCAGCTAATTTGAATTAGGCACACAAAAAACAGGTTGGGACGCCCAACCTGTTTTTTGTTAATCTCAGCCCTCGACTTGGAGTTAACTCCAAATGTTAGGATAGCAGCCAATGAGGTGGATTATGAAAATCGAATTAATCATTTGGTGGATGTTAACAACTCTTCGATCATGACACTTAAGTTTGCCAGCCTAATGGGCTTGCTGAGGTAATCAGTGGCGCCTGCTGCAAGGCAGCGTTCACGGTCTCCTGACATGGCATGAGCGGTGAGGATAATGATGGGAATGGATGCAAATTGAGGGTTGGTACGCAGACGGCTTGTGGCTTCCAGCCCATCCATTTTTGGCATTTGAACATCCATCAGAATCAAGTCGGGGAAACATTCCATTGCCTTGTTCAGCGCTTCCTGTCCGTCGACGGCATACACCATGTCGTACCCTTTAGCTTCCAGGTAATCTCCGATCACCATATTATTGGCGGGGTTATCTTCAGCCAATAATATGGTGGCAAGCTTCTTTGAAGCCTTAAACAATGAGGATTCCTCCTCAGCCTCGGATTTTTCTTCATCCGTTATTTGTGATACAGCAGCGGATTTATTCCAAGGTAAAGATACAGTGAATCGACTTCCTCGGTCAGCTTCGCTTTCTACCGAAATGCTGCCCCCGTGCAATTCAACCAGACGTTTTACAAGAACCAACCCCAACCCGGTGCCTTCGTAGGCGCGGGCGAGGCTGGTGTCTAATTGGGTGAAGGGTTGGAATAGACGCTTCTGGTTCGCTGGTGAAATTCCGATGCCTGTATCTTTGATGGAGAAGTCGATCATTCCCTTTGCCGGATCTGTGCGAACTTCAAGTGCGACCTCGCCTCTGGCAGGTGTGAACTTGACAGCATTGTTCAGTAAATTGACCAAAATCTGCTTCACGCGTCTTGGGTCGGCTTGCAAGGTGGGAAGATCTGGGTCTGGCATATAACTGACCTGCACACCCTTATTTACGGCAGGTTGTTTTATAAAGTTCAGGCTGGATTGGCAAAGATCATTAACGGAAAAAGTCTCAATATCCAATTCCAGTTTGCCCGCTTCTACTTTGGACAGGTCGAGGATATCGTTGATCAAGCTGAGCAGATGCCGCCCACTGGAATCAATGATGTTGACATAACCACGTTGACGGTCATTGAGTGGACCGCGCTGCTCTTCAAGCAGGATCTCGGACATTCCTAGAATGCCGTTGAGAGGGGTGCGCAATTCGTGGCTCATGTTGGCGAGGAACTCATCTTTGGTGCGTGAGGCGCGTTCCAGTTCGCGGTTGGCAGAATCTAATCGGGTGTAACTCTCGTTCAGTTTTTCTTCCGCTTGTTTGCGTTCGGTGATGTCTTCAAAGATGGTTGCGAACTGTCCGTGTTTTGGGGAAAAAGCTCGGACACTCAAGTGGCGATTGACCAGAGTGGAGAAATACTCCATCGAAATAGGTTCACCGGTCAGAGCAACTTTGCCATATATTTGAAGCGAGCGCGGGTCCACCTGCGAAAATACTTCCCAAACTGTTTTGCCAAGCACATTCTGCGGCGCTATCCCGGTGTGGCGCTCAAATAGGTTGTTCGCATCCAGATAACGGAAATCGACAGGCTGACCGCTTTCATCGGTAATGATCTCTTGCAGGGAAAAGCCTTCGTTCATGTTTTCGAACAACTGACGGTACTTGGTTTCGCTGGCTTTGAGCGCTTCTTCCACCTTTTTGCGCGCGGTGATATCGACTAGGGTGGAACGGGTCTGGAGGAAATTCCCCTGTGGATCGTAAATGGCAGTCGCGTTAAGCAGAACATCCATGATGGAGCCATCCTTGCGGATGATTTGTACCTCGAAGTCTGTGGCTGTGCCATCCTTAACCAGGCGCGGAAATGCCGATGCCATTATCGCCCGCGTCGAGTCGGGGAGAAGTTCTGCAATTGAACGCCCAATCAGTTCAGTACGGGTATAACCCAGCCAGTCCAGTTCGGTCTGGTTGATCATCAAAAAGCGGCTATCTGCATCCAGCGAGTGATAGCCGGTCGGGGCATTGTCATATAAGTCTTGAATTTCCGCCGTCGCCTGCTTGACGCGTTCTTCCAGATTTTCAGATAACTTGCGGTATTTCTCATTACTTTCGACCAACTCCCGTTCGGTTCGCTTGCGGAGGATGGCTTCAGCCAGTTGGGAGCGAACATTCTGCAGCCTCCCAAGGGCATCTTCTGAAAATTCTCCTTCAGCAATGAATTCGATCAGCCCCACCACTTCGTCCCCAGCCTTTAACGGGATGGAGACGACCGAATTTATATTCAACAGTTTGACTGCGGCAGGAATGATCTTGCGGATCAGTGGACGAAACCTGACCGGGAGGAAACTGGTGTTCAGGAAATCCGCCAGCCACGCGCAGATATTATCGAATCCGGTGATAAGAGACCCGTCGTCAGCCTTCAAAACCCGGCTAAAGTGATCATCACCGCCAACAGGCAGGTCTACCTGGGGGACTGACCTGCCGATCAATTTTTCAAGGTTGGCAATTCTGTCACGAGGCATGGTGTAATGCTGTAGGAGAAGACGTTTCTTTTCGGAGTCTAAAAGGTAAAGGCTGGCGCTCTGGCCTCCCAAAATGGTTTTGGCATTCTGCCCAAGCAATTCTGTGATCTTGATCAGATCCTCGCCATGGTTAACGGCGTCATTTAATTTGTTAATCAGCGCAAGATCTTCCAGACGTTGATTCAACAGGGTCTCAGCCTGCTTGCGCTCGGTGATATCACGGATGACCACCAATGCACCCGTGATGTTGCCCGTGGAATCACGCAATGGGGAAAAGTTGCTTTCAATAACGTGCTGCAACCCATCTGCGTATGGATATTCGGTTTCCCATTTGAATGACTCGCCATTAAAGGTGCGGTCATACAGCCCCCGCCAATATTCACGGACCTCCTGGGGATAATCGAACGGTAAGATGCTTTCCCCAACTCGTAAGGCATGTCCTCCGGTCTCAACCAGCACTTGTTGATGGCGCTGGTTATTGAGGAGCAGCCGGTAGTCCCGGTCAACGGCAAAGATCGAGTCCTGTGCGCTCTCCATTACCTGCCGCAATAACGTTTCACTTGCAAGGACTTTTTGCTCCGCCTCTTTCCGTTCGGTGATGTCAGTGTGTGTACCGCTCATGCGCAGGGGCTTGCCATTTGAATCGCGTTTGACCACTCTGGCTTGATCCAGGATCCATTTATACTGCCCATCCTTCGTGTACATCCGATATTCGGTCCTGTGTGCGGAGGTTTTTCCATCTAAATGGTCTTGAATGGATTTCCAGGCGGCATCCTTGTCATCTGGATGATGTAAATCCGTCCATTGCTTGACGTTCAACTGGATTTCTTCGAGCGTATACCCGAGCATCTCCGCCCAACGCTCGTTGCGATATACTTCGCCGGTCTCAATGTTCCAATCCCAGTAGCCTAACTGGCTGCCTTCCATGACCAGTGCCAGGCGTTCCTCAGTTTCAAGCAACGTTTGCTCCGCTTTTTTGCGTTCGGTGATATCAAGGGAAGAGGCGATCAGGCAAGGTTCTGCCTTCCAGGTAATTTGTTCGGCTGTAAAGATGATACTGCGCGTCTCGCCAGACTTTTTGCAGATTGTGATCACCCTGGGAGTCAGGTGGCCCGTGGTCTTCAATTCTTCAAGCGCCGCCAGTTGCTCCGCAGGTTCTGCCCATAAATGAAGCGTTCCTGGTTCTATACCGATTATTTCCTCCCGGCTATATCCGAAAAGCCGACAGGTAGCTTCATTGGCCTCCAAAACCTGGCCGGTGACAAGCGAAAGAATGGATTGTGGCGCCGGATTCGTGAAAAAGGCATATGTAAAACGCGCTTCGCTTTCGCGCAGTTTTTGTTCAGCCAGCCTTTGCTCGGTGACATCCAACAAACTATTGAGGAAGTAGGTTTCGCCATCGATCTCGACCGGCTCAGATGAGATCATGACACGACGCTCTTGTCCTGCGCGGGTGTAAAGCAGAATTTCATCCTGGCGAATTTCACCCTGAGTTTGCAACGTATCACGTACATGCTGTAAAGTTTGAGGTTTTGCCAGTCCCAGCTCGGTCGAGGTGTGACCTAGCGCCTCTTCGCGTGAATAGCCGGTCAGAACGCTCCAGGCATCGTTCACGTCCACGATCCGATAATCGGATGCACGCGTAAATCCCACAGGAATAGGGTTGGAACGGAAGAGTATAGTAAAACGGTTTTCAGATTCGCGCAGGCTTTGAAGGCGTTCTTCATTTTTCCCCTGTCGGTACGTTGCTGCTTGTTGTTCCAATTCCGCAACACGTTTACGTAAAATATCGTTTTCTAGTTGGAGTACTGTTTTTGTAACCATTTCATGTACCTACCTTGGCTGCGTGCGGTACGTTATACGAACCAATGCGGCAGCCTCTATGAAATTAAGGGAATGCGATGGATCTATCTTCAAGAGATGTAATCGTCTTCGTAGTTTTAACGGGTTCTTCCGAGGTCGCAGAATCCCAGCCTGAGGTGTTGATATCAACAATATGGAAAGGGAAGTTATGGATTGCAAAAAAACTTCTTTCTGCACAATAATACTTCTTCCAATTCACCAATAGAAGAGTTATTCATTAATAATTCTATAAAGAAAAGAGGCCGTCAATGGGGGAATCCCCCCCGTTTGGGCAGCGATTTTGCGGAAGGAAATTGCCAAAACCCCTTGACTTGGAGTCAACTCCAGGTGTTAGACTCGCAACCAATGAGGTGAATTATGAAAATCGCAGAGGTCAGTGAAAAATTTGGTCTTTCGGTCGATACGCTGCGCTATTACGAGCGCGTGGGGTTGATCCCGCCTGTGCATCGCAATCTGGGCGGCATCCGCGACTACGATGATCTCGATCTCAAGCGGGTTGATTTCATCAAGTGCATGAGAGGAGCTGGCCTGCCTGTGGAAGTGTTGATCGAATACATGGGCTTGGTTCAGCAGGGCGATAGCACCAACCAGGCCAGAAAAGAGATCCTGATCGAGCAGCGCAATCTGGTCGCTGCCCGATTGGAAGAAATGCAAAAAACGCTGGAACGCCTGAACTACAAGATCGAAGTGTACGAAAAGGCTCTTCTGGCAAAAGAGCAGGATATGCTTCAAGTGGATGAGTTGGCGGCGGGAGACTGACGCTTTTTGTTGTTGGTTCAATAAAAAATAAACGATAGGAAACTGAAAATGCAAACACGAAAATTAGGCAACAGCGGATTGGAAGTTTCGGCAATCGGCTTGGGTTGTATGCGCATGAGTTTTGGCGATAACCCAACTGACAAGCAGGAGATGATCGCGTTCATGCACAAAGCCGTTGAACGCGGCGTGACTTTCTTCGACACAGCAGAAGTGTACGGTCCCTTCACGAATGAGGAACTGGTCGGTGAAGCGTTGGAGCCGTTCAAAGGCAAAGTGATCATCGCCACGAAATTTGGATTCAAACATGGTGAGGATGGTCCGCGCCCTGGCACAGGGACAGATAGCCGTCCCGAGCAGATCAAGCGCGTGGCAGAGGCTTCGCTCAAGCGTTTACGTGTGGAGGCGATAGATTTGTTTTATCAGCATCGCCCCGATCCCGCAGTCCCAATGGAAGATGTGGCGGGCGCAGTGAAGGATTTGATCCACGCGGGCAAGGTGAAGCATTTTGGTCTATCCGAATCCAATGCGGATCAAATTCGCGCCGCTCACGCCGTTCAGCCTGTTTCAGCGCTTCAAAGCGAGTATTCCATCTGGTGGCGCGCCATCGAAGAAAATGGAGTCCTCGCAACCTGCGAAGAACTCGGCATTGGACTCGTCCCGTACAGCCCGCTCGGTCGTGGATATTTGACGGGTAAAGTGGATGAGAACACAACCTTCGCCAGTAACGATATTCGCAGCCGTAACCCGCGCTTCACACAAGAAGCCATCAAAGCCAATCGTGGCGTGATCGAACTGCTCGAACGCATTGCCAAACAAAAGAACGCCACACCCGCGCAAATTGCATTGGCTTGGCTGCTCGCACAAAAACCGTGGATCGTTCCCATCCCTGGCTCGCGCAAACTGGAACGCCTCGATGAAAATAACGGCGCGGTGAATTTGCAACTCTCTACGGATGATCTTGGCGAAATCCGCAGCGCGATGGAGAAGATTCAAGTGGTGGGTGATCGGTATTAAGGCTTCTATGTCTTCACAAATAATTTCAAAACAAACCAATCAAACCAATCAAACCAATCAAACCAATCAAAAAGTTGCCATTGGCGTGTGGGCGATTTTTATTGCAGAATTTGTCAGCTTGCTGTTTGCCAATGCCAGAAACATTGCCCAGCCGGGCATGATCGCCGAATTCAATGGCATGGCGCTTTTCTCGTGGTTGATCGCATTGCCCGGGCTGGCAGGCGCGGCAGGGACTCTGCTCTTCGGCAAACTCTCCGATGTCTATGGGCGGCGGGCGATGATCTTATTTTCTATTCTCATCTTTAGCATCGGGTTGTGGATTTCCTCCCGAAGCACGTCCATGCTGTTTCTGGTGACGGCGCAAACCTTTATGACCATCGGGCATTTCCCGATCTATCCGCTGTGTGTGGCGGTGATCGGTGATCTCTTCCCATCTTCCCAACGCGCCAAGTGGACGGGGCTGCTCAACATCCCTGTTGGATTCGCGGCGCTGTTTGGCCCTGTGATCGGAGGCGCGGTTACCGAAAGTGTATTTGGCTGGCGTGGATTGTTCTGGGGGACTATTCCACTCAACTTGATCGCGGCAGGTTTGATCGCTTTTGCGTTGCCTGATACATCTCAAAAGGTGAAGCCCAAAATGGATGTGCTCGGAACCTTTGTGATGGTTGTGGCAACGACCACACTGATCCTTGGGTTTTCATGGCTTTCAGCGGCGGGAAAATTTTGGTTGGGTGTGATCCTGCTCATCGTCTCGTTGGCGGCGTGGGTTGCCTTTATCCAGATCGAGAAGCGGGCAGAGGCTCCGATCCTCGACCCGCAGGTTTTATTTAATCGTACTTTTGTCACGGCGGCGATTGCAGGGTTGCTTTCCTTTTTCGCTACCGTGTCTATTGCGGGCTATTCACCGATCTTCGTTCAGCAAGTGATGGCGGTCAGTCCCACCATCAGCGGATCGATGTTGACCCCTTTCAGCGCTCTGGTCGCCTTCATGGGTGTCCCTATTGGGTTCATGCTGGCAAAAACAAAGAAGTATCGCGGGATGCTCATTTTAGGGTATGCTGTGGTGACGCTTGCCTTGTTGGCAATGTGGCGCTTTACTGCCAGCACGCCGATCTGGGGCTATGTATTGGTGACAGGGATTGCGGGCATTGGCTTGGGAATGTTGCCGACCATCAATTCGGTGGTGGCGCAATTTGCGGTTCCAAAACATCTATTGGGTGTGGCCGTTGGTGCGATCTTTTTCTTTCAGATGATCGGCATTGCTATCTCCCCTGCTATTTTGGGGTTTGCTCAAAGTAGCGCACCTGATTTGGAAAGCGGTTTGAAATTGGTCTTTCTGGCGGGCGCGATTGCACTTGGGCTTGCTTTGCTGCTCATTCTCACCATTCCAGAAATATCGCTGGATGTAGAAGAAATTAACGAGAGTGAATCGAGCAAGCCTGTTGTTGAAATTGAAACAGCGCTTTCGTAGAGAAATTGAAATGAATCAAACAATATGAAAAACGTCAACTCCAACTTAAAAGGCGTCGGGTTTCTTTTATTGGCGATGCTGATCGGTTCCCTTCAAAGTGTCGCGGTCAAATGGATCGGCGGCAATTATTCCGTGTTGGAGATCGTCACTGTCCGCAGCCTGGTTGCCCTGCCCATTACACTCCTCTTTTTTCGGCTCGAAGGTGGGAAAGGATTGCCCGCCACAAGCCAGCCCAAACTTCAATATGTGCGTGGGATTTTTCTTTTCCTTTCATATACAACCTTCATGATGGGGCTGGCCGCCCTGCCGCTCGCCTCCGTTGAATCGATCCGCTTTTCAGGTCCATTGATGATCACGATTCTGTCGGTCTTCATGCTGGGCGAAAAAGTGGAATTGCAACGATGGCTGGCTCTGCTCTTTGGATTTGGGGGTATCCTGCTGGTCGTTCAACCCGGTTCGACAAATTTCAACGAAGGCTCGCTCTTTGTTTTGATCTCGGTTCTTTTCTACGCCCTGACCGTGATCCTCACCAGAAAGATGAATGCCGCTGATAGCAGTGCCACGATGGCGTATTTCAGTTCATGGGTTTACTTGATCGCTGCCTTTATTTTTTCGCCGCTGGCTGCCGCTGTGGGTGAAATTCCCAACGCGCATCCAAGTGTTGCCTTCCTTTTCCACGCGTGGACTATGCCGACTCTGCTCGACCTATTCATCATGTCTGGGCTGGGACTGGTCTGGGCTCTCTGGGCATATTTTATGACTCGCGCCTACAGCACAGCCCAAGCCACGGTGATCGCTCCGTTTGAATACGCGTCACTGCCTATCAATGTGATGTGGGGCTTTCTCTTCTGGCATGAAATTCCCGCAGGAACGACCATCGCAGGTGCGGCGTTGACTTTATTAAGCGGCCTGTATATTTTGGTTCAAGAACAAAAGAAAAAGGCGATACCAGATCAGTTGACTATAGACAATGCTGCTCTGGAAAACGAAGCATAAAGGAAAATCTCATGGAATACGCCCGCCTGGGAAATACTGCATGAAAGTTTCGCGCACACAGGTTGCGCTGATGCGGTTGCATCAAAAGGCTCCAGTGACAGCCCCTATCATTGGCGCAACCAAATTGTCGCATTTGGAAGAGGCGGTTGGCGCGTTGTCTATCAAATTATCTTCGGAAGAAGTCACATATCTCGAAGAGCCGTACGTGCCGCATCCCATTGTTGGTCATCAATAGGTAACAAAAAAGTTTGTCATGAAATCTGACTGAATCCTTCAAATGCTGGTTGTATAATCTTCAAATTATTGCCAGCCTTTGAAGGAGTTATCATGTCAGAGCAGTATCGTCACCTCGGTGTTTTCAGTGATTTGGTTGCAGCAGCCAAAAGGCAGCAGCCTCTTTATCCTGTAGCGAAGCCTGGGTCGCAGACCCGAACTCTTCTCTGTGAAGCATTGGGCTTTTACCACGGGGAAGAAAGCCCGATGGGTGTGAAGATCGAAAGTAAATGGGAAAAAGACGGCGTGATGGGGGAAGAGATTTCATGGTGGGTTGGGTTTGGTCCGCGCACGCATGCGTATGTGCTCAAGCCTGCAAATGCAAAAGGCCCATTGCCTGGGATCGTTGCCCTGCATGACCACAGTGACTTCAAATATTATGGAAAAGAAAAGATCGCAGACGGCCCGCAAGGGATATTGCCCGTATTAACTGAATTTCGCAAAGGTCCCTACGGCGGACGGGCATATGCCAACGCGCTGGCGCGTGAGGGATTTGTTGTGCTGGTTCACGATGTATTCCTGTGGGGCAGCCGCCGCTTTCCATTGGAGACGATGCTGGAAATGATGGGCAGCAAAACAACCGACTTGTTGAAATTGCGCCCCGCTTCCAATGAAATTGAAGAGTATAACAATGCCGCGTATTTCCACGAGCATTGGGTCTCGAAGTATTGCAACATTCTCGGCACCAACATGGCGGGCGTTGTTTCTTTTGAAGATCGCGTTGCCTTGAATTATCTGCTCTCCCGCGCGGATGTGGACACGGAATATGTCGGCTGTATCGGTTTATCGGGCGGGGGGAATCGCGCGGCGTTGTTGAATGCCACACATGAGAGCATTCAAGCCACAGTCATTATCGGGTTGATGACCACGTATCAAGCATTGCTTGACCATAACATGTCTCACACGTGGATGCTTTTCCCTTTTGGTTGGGCATGCCACGGTGACTGGTCTGACATCGCCGCGTCCCGCGCACCGCTGCCGTTGCTGGTTCAATATGATATCCACGATGACTTGTTCACGGAAGACGGCATGCGCGAAGCACATATGCGTTTGCACGAGCATTATTGGAATATGGGAAAACCCGATGCGTATACGGGGCAGTTCTATCCTGGCCCGCATAAATTTGATCTGGAAATGCAGTCCGCTGCGTTCGATTGGTTGAAGGAACAATTGAAATAAAAAAGTACTGCAACATTTATGTTGCGAGTCTCTTGAAGTAATTCAATTGCGAGATAAATCTTGCCGCAAGATCATGTTACGGCTTCCACTCTTCTGGCGCGGTTTGCAATACCCCAACTGCCTTAATCCCATCACGAATCATTTCGTCAATTGCGGCTTGCATTTCGATCTCGCCGCGCTCTGAGGGTTGCACCTTTGGCAGATATTCCCAAATTTGCGGGGGCAAAATAAATAAAATTGAAGCCGCATACGGACTCATGATCTCTTCCCGCTTCGGTTTCTCGATGATCCGTTTCACTCGCCAATCCGAATCCACGTCCACGCTGGAGCGGGCGGCGAGTTCTTCAACGGGACATTCTTTCAAGCTCATCACAATGTCCGCCGTATGTTTCTCCTGTGCCCGCACAAGCTCAAGCAGCGAGTCTTCTTCTAAAATGTAATCCGTCGCCACGACCATTACTGGCTCGTCATGGATCCAACTCTGCGGCACAGACAGCAGCGCATCGCCATTGCCGCGTAGTTCGGATTGATGCGCAAAGCTCGCGGAGAGATTCCACTTCGAGCCATCGCCTACATATTCAAATATCTTTTCTTCCAAATGATTCGTCACAATGCAAACCCGCTTCACGCCCGCTTTTGCTACTGCGTGTAAAACGAAATCCAATGTGGCGCGTCCATTCACTTCGAGCAGCGGCTTGGGCGTTACATCTGTGTATGGGCGTTGACGTTTGCCGCGTCCCGCCGCAAGGAGTACAGCAGATTTAATCATTGCAAGCCGTCTCCTGTTTCCACAACAAAAACTTTCGATGGCAACTCAGGATGAAGAGCCAAAAACTTTTCCGCGATTTCTGTGCAGGCGCTTTCTGCCAGATCAGCTTTTGCCAATGCCACCACACAGCCGCCATATCCGCCGCCACTGAAACGACTTCCGTAAATTCCATTTGTGCTGCTGGTAATTTCATGTAGCTGGATCAATACCTCGCTACCAACTTCGTAATTTATAATGGAAGATTCACAGGACTGATTCATCAACTGACCGAAGCGCACCGCATCAGACTCCGCCCAAAGCTGCCTGCCCAAACTGACACGTTCCGCTTCGCTGAAAAAGTGTTCTGCTCTGTTTCGCAGATTCTCAGGCAATGACATTTTCTTTGCCTCAAAAATTTCTCGTGAAACATCGCCCAACTTCCACGCCCCGTTTTGCAAAGACGCCGCTGCTTCGTGACATTCCGCCACACGGACGTTGAATCCGCTTTTGGTGAGTTCACGCGAAACACCGGAATACGCCACGACCCACACAGAGTCGCTGGAGGGTGGGTCCATGATCGGGGAAACAGAACCAATTACCACGTCCATGAAAAGAAGCGCGTTCTTTTTTCCGTAGATAATGCTCATCGGGTCAAGCAGGCCGTTTTGCAATCCCAATTCGGTACATTCCAATTCAAAATCCAAATGGACGAGTTGTTCGTTGGTCAATTCCATATCGTTCACATCCGCGAGCGCTTTGAGATACGCCAACCCCACCGAAGCGGACGAGCTCAATCCCGCGCCGATGAGCGACCCCGTCACATGCGCCTTCATTCCGCGTTTGGGATTCAACACCCGCGCTGCAGCCTGCGCGTAACGCACCCAATGTGCTTTATCCAGATCGCCGATCAGGAATTTTGCTTTGCCGAATTGATCGCTCGTGATGCGAATTTCCTTTGAATCAAGCGCGCGATATTCGAGCGTGGTGCCGAGTTTGATCGTGCGCCCTAAGACCGCGCCGCCTTGATGGTCAATGTGCGCGCCGATGGGACAGATACGATAAGGAGAAAAGAGGGTGGTGGTTGACATGGAAGCGCAAAGTTTATCATGAAGAATAATGCCTGCAAAAAATAATTACATGACATTCAGCATTGACAAAACTGATGCGGTATTCAATAATTCTTGTAGAACAATATCATTCGCACAGGAGCGGCAAATGGAACAGGTTCTTCCTACACAGGCACGGGTGGTTATTATTGGCGGCGGGGTTATCGGATGCAGCACAGCGTATCATCTTGCAAAACTTGGCTGGACGGATGTAATCATTCTCGAACGGAAACAGCTTACTTCTGGAACAACTTGGCACGCGGCGGGGCTGGTAGTGTGCGGCGGATTTTATACAGAGACCATGCTTGAGCTTGCGCATTACACCCGCGAGCTGTATCGCAACCTTGAAAAAGAAACTGGCGTCTCCACGGGCTTCAAGCCGATTGGTTACATTCAAGCTGCGAGTTCCCCATCACGATTAAGATTTCTTCGCAAGAATGCCGCCTTCGCCCGCTCGCTTGGCATTGAAGCGCAGGAGATTACGCCATCGCAATTTAAGGAACTCTGGCCGTTGGCTGACCCTAAAGGCGTGACCGCTGGATTTTATTTCCCAGACGACGGACGAGCAAACCCTGTGGATGTGACCATGTCTTTGGCAAAAGGCGCGCGCGACATGGGAGTGCGCATCTTTGAGAACGTTGAAGTTGATTCTGTTACGAAGAAAAATGGTTGCGCTGTTGGTGTGACTACGACCACAGGCCACGCCATCGCCGCTGAATATGTGATCAACTGCGGCGGCATGTGGGGACGGAAGATCGGCGCCCAGGCTGGTGTGGATGTCCCACTACAAGCCACCGAACATTATTATTTATTGACTGAGCCTATTGAAGGCGTGCATCCGAACCTGCCCATCCTCGAAGATGTGGACACGTATTCCTACTTCCGCGAAGAGGTGGGTGGATTGATGCTCGGCTTGTTCGAGCCTGTTGCCAAACCCTGGGGCGTGAATGGCATTCCCAAAGATTTTGCCTTCGGAGAAATCCAGCCCGATTGGGATCGCATGTCACCGTACATCGAAGCCGCGATGGAACGTGTTCCTGTGCTGAAAACGGCGGGTATCAAAAAATTATTCTGCGGCCCTGAAAGTTTCACCGCCGATATGACCATGCTCGTGGGCGAAGCGCCTGAGTTGAAGAATTTCTACGTGGCCGCTGGCATGAACTCGCTTGGCATTTTGCTTGGCGGGGGAGTGGGCCACACTCTCGCGCATTGGATCGTGGACGGAGTCCCGCCACTGGATGTGGGCGAGATCAACATTGACCGTATGCTGCCGTATCAAAATAATCAACGCTATTTGAACGACCGCGTGGTTGAAATTCTCGGCATGATGTACAAGGAGACCTTCCCCAACTCGCAGCTACAGACGGCGCGCAATGTGCGCAAGTCCATTTTGCATGAGAAGCTGGAGAAACTCGGCGCGTTCTTTGGCTCATCCGCAGGCTGGGAATATGCAGACTGGTTTGCTCCTGAAGGCAAGGAAGCCAAGGTTGAGAAATATAGCTGGGACAGGCAAAACTGGTTCGAGTACAACGCCGCCGAACACAAAGCCTGCCGTGAAAATGTGATCTTGATGGACACTTCGATGATGTCCAAGTTCCTTGTGCAGGGACGCGACGCGCAAACCATGCTCGATAGAATTTCCGTCAGCAATATCAACGTGCCGGTCGGGAAGATCGTCTACACCGAGTGGCTCAACGTGCGCGGCGGCATCGAAGCGGATTTGACCGTCACCCGCATTGGCGAGGAATCCTTCATGGTGGTTTGCTCCGATCTTGCACACCGCCATGTGGAAACTTGGATGAAGCGCCACATCGAAGCGGATGAGCAAGTCTTCATCGTGGATATGACTTCGGCTTATGCGCTCATCAATGTGCAGGGACCGAAATCACGCGAGTTGCTCAGCCGCCTTTCCAGCGCCGACATGTCGAATGAGTCTTTTCCGTACATGTCCATGAAAGAGATCGATGTGCATTATGCGAAGGCGTTGGCATTCCGCGTGACCTATCAGGGTGAACTTGGCTACGAGTTATATATCCCCACCGAATTTGCGCCGACAACATTTGATGCGCTTCTCGAAGCGGGCAAAGACTTGGGCGTAAAACTGGCTGGTATGCAAACCCTCAATACCCTCCGCATTGAAAAAGGTTACCGCGATTACGGTCACGATATTGATCTGACGGATACTCCTCTCGAAGCAGGCTTGAGTTTTCTTGTGGACTTCAACAAGCCGAACGGCTTTATCGGCAAGGAAGCCTTGCTCAAACAAAAAGAAGCGGGACCGCTCAAGAAACGCTTCATCCAATTGATTTTGGATGACCCCGAGCCTTTGCTGTATTACGGCGAGATGATCTATCGCAATGGGAAGATCGTCGGTTACGTTCGTTCTGGAGCGTATGGGTTTACGTTGGGTGGGGCGGTCGGATTGTCCATCATTGAAGATGATGAGCCGATCAATGAGGAATATATCAAGAACAGCAAGTTTGAGGTTGAGGTCAACAACGTGATGTATTCGGCAAAAGCATCATTGCGTCCGTTGTATGACCCGAAGAATGAAAGAGTGAAAATGTAATTTTGGTATCGCAACATTTATGTTGCGAGTGATTGGGAGAGCAAGATAAACCTTGCGGCACATTTCCATAGGTCAGCAACCAACTATCAGTTGAGAACAGGCGCGAATCTTGAAAAACAGACGAAAGTCACATGACATATAAGATGAAATATGGAATAATTTTGCATCACCAAGGAAAGTATATACTTCCGCTGTAAAAAAATTCTGGTCGATCCTGGAGGAGAGATGTACAGATTGAAAAATATTTCATTGGCTGTGATCGCTGTGCTGTTTGCGGTGGGTTTACTTGGCTGCCAGCAAAATTCTTCTTCCACTCCGGCGTCTGACTTAAAAAGCATAACGATCGTAATCCCCGAAGACCCTCCATCCTTTAATCCGATCATCACTGACACAGGCTACGATGCCCTTGTGATGGAATTAGTGATGCTTGGGCTGAGCGACATTGACCCCGACGGCAACGTCTTTCCCGAGCTTGCATCTGAACTTCCCACAAAAGAGAATGGCGGTGTTGTCGTTGACGAGGCTGCGGGCACCATGAGCGTCACCTGGAAAATGCGCCAGGATGTGCAATGGGCGGATGGAAAACCTGTCACCGCGGAAGATGTGATCTTCACCTACAACGCCATCATCAACCCCGAGACTGGCGGCTGGATCCCCGGTATTGATTATATTGACAGTGTTGATAAGGTGGATGATTACACCTTTACGATTAATTACAATGCGATCTACCCTGCCTATCTGACGCAGTTCGGTGGCGAAGAGGTCGCGGTCTGGCCGGCTCATTATTGCGATGCCGCTCAGGGATTTGCTGCATGGGATTGCGCACGCGAGCCTTTGAGCAACGGGCCGTTCGTTCTTTCCGAGTGGGTCAATGGCGATCACATGACCTTCCTGAAAAATGAAAATTATTTTGAAAAAGGCAAGCCTGCCATCGACAAGATTACCGTCAGTATTGTGCCAGACCAGACCGTCCGCAAGACCATGCTCATCAACGGCGATGCCGATCTCGACATGTGGACGACCGAACCCATCATCGCGGATTTGAAGGGCAACCCGAATGTGGAAGTAAATCCCAGCCCCACCAATCGTTTTGTGATGCGCATCTTCTTCAACCTCGCCGCCAAAGGGACAACGGACCCTGTCGCATCACCGCACCCGATCCTGTCCGATGTGCGCGTGAGGCGGGCGATTCGCGCTGCCATCGATGTGGATACGATCTCGAAGGAATTTTTCCTCGGCTATGCCCAGCCCGCGTGGACTGAATTCTTCCGCCCGCCTTATGTGTGCGATAACATCACGCGTCCAAAATTTGACCTGGAAGCTGCTTCCAAACTGTTAGATGAAGCAGGCTGGAAGGACACCGATGGCGATGGCACGCGTGAATGTCACGGCTGTTCCACTGCCGAAGAAGGCTACAAAATGGAAATGGAGTTCATCACCTATTCCGAATTTGGCGAGCCGCTTGAGTTGACCCAACAATTCATTGCCGAGCAATTGGGCAAGATTGGCATGAAACTACAGTTGACCGTGGTGGAAGGAAGCGTCTTATGGGCCGCTTCCACAGACGGGGGTATTGAACAGAACGGCAACTTTGACATGGACATTTGGGACGATGGCTATTCTGGCGTGGATCCCACTGCCTATCTCGAAAGTTATTACTCCACGAGCGCGGCCACACCAGACTATGGCTATAACTTCGGACGATGGTCAAACCCTGAGTTTGAAGATCTTCTCAGCAGCGTTTATACATTGGATGAGACACAGCGCAAAGCAGACTTCTGCAAAATGGCGGAAGTGATGGACAAAGAATTGCCTGAGTTGCTGCTATTCACCGCCCTTAATGCCGATGCTCATTCAGTACGCCTAGAGAATGTTCAATCTTCAACCAATGACCTTGTTACCTGGAATTCTGCGGATTGGGTTTTGAAGTAACTTGACTACCTATATCATCCGCCGTTTATTGCAGACAGCAGGCTTGCTCGTTCTATTGAGCATCCTGCTGTTCGCGTTGGTCAACCTCGCGCCGGGCGGCCCGCTTTCAGGTCAGGGACAGAGCCGCCATATTGACCCGACAAAAGTTGAATTGCTCAAACGTCAATTTGGGTTGGATAAACCTTTGCCCACGCAATACCTCATCTGGCTGGTCGGCAATGACTGGATGCAGGTTGATAAAGACGGCGACGGCGTTTTGGATAGCTACGGGACCCGTCAGGGAATCTTGCGCGGCGATTTTGGTTTTTCCTTCCGCACCCGCCAACCTGTGCTTGCAGAGATCGGGGATAGGCTTCCGAACACGATCTACCTGACGGTCATCACCATGCTGGTGGCCGTATTGATCGCCATTCCCATCGGGATCATCTCTGCGATCAAACAATATTCCAAGTTTGATATCACCGTCACGACCTTTTCTTTTGCAGGGCAGGCGATCCCTGAATTTTGGCTGGGATTAATTTTGATCCTTGTCTTCTATGCGTGGCTGAAAAACCCAATCACGGGACAGCCTCTGTTGCCGTCGGGCGGCATGACTTCAACCAACAGCGATGGCTTTGACTTCGGTGACCGCATTGTTCATCTCATCCTGCCCGTGTTGACCGGCGCGCTCGGATGGATCGCATGGTATTCGCGCTTCCTGCGTTCGAGCATGTTGGATGTCATCCATCAGGATTACATCCGCACCGCGCGCGCCAAGGGATTGCCAAACTGGAAGGTGCTTTACAAACACGGTCTGCGGAATGCGCTCATCCCACTGGTCACGTTATTGGCGCTTGACTTGCCTTATATTTTCGGCGGCGCGATATTCGTTGAGATATTGTTTTCGTGGCCTGGCATGGGGCGTTTGTATTTTCAGGCCGCGCTCGAACGGGATTACCCGGTATTAATGGCGGTGTTGATCATTGGTGCGAGTTTTATTATTTTGTCCAATCTGCTGGCGGATATTATTTACGCGTATCTTGACCCGCGCATTCGTCTTGAGTAGCCATGAATCAACAATCATCCAATTCATCGAACAGCATGGCGGCAGGCGTTTGGAAGCGCTTTCGCAAACACCCGGGCGCGATCTTCGGGTTTGGCGTCATCTTTATTTTTTTCATCCTCACGATGTTCGCCTCTTTTTCCCCGTATGACCCCGAGGCCTCCGATATTTCTTCGAGATATAACCCGCCTTCGTTGAGTCACCTGATGGGCACGGACGCTCTGGGCCGTGATCTGTTCACGCGTGTGCTGTACGGCGGGCGCATTTCGCTGACGGTGGGCATCCTCGTCGTGATCATTTCTGTCACCATCGGCGTCCCCATGGGCGCGGCGGCTGGCTATTACGGCGGCTGGCTGGATGGCATTCTGATGCGCATCACGGATGCTTTTCTCTCCCTGCCGTCTTTCCTGGTTTTGATCCTGCTTAGCGCGATCCTGCGTGAAGTGGAAATTCCGCTCTTTGAACGCAACAACGTCTTGACCATCAGCCTGGTCATCGGCGTATTTTCGTGGACGACGTTTGCAAGGCTGGTGCGCGCCTCCTTCCTCACGCTTCGCGAAACGGACTTTGTAGCTGCTTCTCGTGCTTTGGGCGGATCCGACCTCCGCATCATGCTCAGCCACGTCCTGCCAAATTCCATCGGGCCGATCATCGTGGAAGCCACGCTGGAATTCGGGTATGCCATCATTGAAGAATCTGGTTTAAGTTTTCTGGGTTTTGGCATTCAACCGCCCACGCCTTCCTGGGGGAACCTGCTCAGCAATGCGCAGGAACATTTCACGAAATATCCCTGGCTGGCAGTCTTCCCCGGCCTGATGATCTTCCTGAGCATCATCTCCATCAACTACATCGGCGATGGACTGCGTGATGCGTTCGACCCATACAAGGTGCTCGATAAAGTTGGCGAAGTTTAGTTAGGTAGGGCGGGTTTCAACCCGCTTGGTTTATGTTCACAAAATCTTTATACAATTGAATAAAGGAGAATCATATGGCCAGTGACCGACCCGCACTCGAACCGCTCCGCTCTGCATACCGTGTTCAATATCTCACCGATGAGCAACTGGATAAACTTCAAGAAGCCACGTTGAATATTCTTGAAAATGTCGGTATCAAGTTCCCTTCGGAGAAGGCTCTGAAAGTTTTCGCAGAGCACGGCGCGAACGTAGATATGAAAACCCAGATCGTGAAATTGAACCGTGACCTGGTCTTCAAAGCGATGAAAACCGTCCCGCGTTTTTTTACGATGGGTGCGAGAGTCCCTGAGTATGATTTGAATTTGGAGGAGGGGACAACCTACTTCACCACCGATGGCTGCGGTGTGGAAGTAGCCGACCTAAACACAGGGAGATATCGCCCGTCCAGTAAAGCGGGTGTGGGCATGATGGCACGGGTTGCGGATTATCTGCCGTCGATCGGCTTCTACTGGCCGATGGTCAGTGCGCAAGATTGTGGGGTAAATTCTCCATTGCATGAGTTGGAGATCGGTTGGAATAATACGGTCAAGCATTTTCAATCTGAAACCATCATGGGTGGACGCGAAGCGAAGTACGCCGTGGAGATGGCGTTGGTCATCACGGGCAGTAAAGAGGAATTGCGAAAGCGCCCTCCATTGTCTTCGTTGATCTGCACCGTCTCGCCGATGATGCAAGACAAGCCGGGTATTGAAGCCGCGATGACTTTTGCAGAGGCGGGAATTCCCGTCGGTTTTCTGGCCATGCCCACGTTAGGGACGACCGCTCCATCCACACAGGCTGGCGCGTTAGCCATGGGCGATGCGGAGATCATCAGCGCGACCGTCCTCATGCAGTTGATGTTCCCCGGTGCGCCCATCTATCATTCCATGATGCAGGCCTGGGCAGACATGCGCACGGGCGGCTATGTCAGTTATCCGCGGGATGCGCGTGGGCGCTACGGTGTGGTAGATATGGCGCATCATTGGGGGATGCCGTCGCTGGGCGCGTGTTACGGCACAGACTCGGTAAAGGCCGGGACGTGGCAAGGCGCTGCCGAACCTGCGTTGGACCCATTCCTTGCTGGGCTTGCCGCGCCAGAGATCGTGACGGGCATGGGATTGTCTCGCACGTACACGAGACTCTTCCCCGAGCAGATCATTCTCGATGATGACTTGTATCAGCGTGCGCGCGCCTATTTACAGCGCATGGATGTGGACGATGAATCACTGGCGATGGAGTCGATCCGCAATGTGGGGCCCGGTGGACATTTCCTCGGGCAGAAGCATACCCGCGCTCACATGAAGACATCTCTTGTACGCGGTTTGACCCATCAGTTGGATGAGAAAAGCAAATACCGTGATCCTGTGGAAGTGGCGCGTGAACGCGTGCGCTGGATCATCGAAAATCACAAGCCTGAACCGTTGGAAGCGAATCAGCTGGCCGAGTTATCCCGCATTGTGGCGGCGGCGGATAAAGAATTGGGATAGTTCATTTATGTCATTGCGAGCCACCGCTCTTACTCTTTGGTGGCGAAGCAATCTCCATGTTGTAGTGGAGATTGCTTCGGGCAAAGAACGCCCTCGCAATGACGTAGAAAGCAGATTATGGAAACAGACCTGAGAGTTCTATCGGATAACGAGGTCGCGCAAGTCCATGAACGAACCTTGTCCATTCTTGCCACGATGGGTGTGCGGGTGGATACGGAAAAGGGACGCAAACTCCTGAAAAAAGCAGGTGCAGAAGTTAATCCAACCACGCATGTGGTACGCTTTCCACGTGAGCTGATCGAGGAATGCCTCAGACTTGCGCCACGAAATTTTAAATTAGGAGGCAGGCGGCCTGATTGGGAATTTGCATTGAATGCCAATCGTTGTTCGCTGGTGGCTGATGGCGGCGCATCCTTTGCGATTGACGAAGTCACTGGCGAACGCCGCGAAGCGAATTATCAGGATTGGTTGGACGCCACTCGCATGATCGACTCGTTGGATGAAGTGAGTGTGTATTGGTCGATGGTGGATGCGGGCTTCTTCCAAAATTCAATTGGCGGATACACAGGATATATCTCTCAGGCATTCCGTAATTTTTCAAAACATATTCAAGATTCCACACATACTGTTGAAGAGTCACATTGGCTGCTTGAAGTGTTGGGGACAGTCTTTGGCGGGCGCGAGAATGTCCGCAAACAAAACCCATTTTCCTATCTGGTCACACCCATCTCTCCAATGGTACTTGAAGCCGAGCATACCGATGCCTATCTTGAAATTGCGGGATGGGGGATTCCGCTTGCCATCATGCCGATGCCGATGATGGGTGGTACGGCTCCTGCCAGCCTCATCTCCACTCTTTTGGTTGCCAACTGCGAGACGCTTGCCATGCTTTGCCTTGCTCAAGCCGCCGAGCCTGGAACTCCGATCATCTATGCCGCGTCACCCGCCATTATGGACCCGTACACAGGGCGCTTCACGGGCAGCGAAGTGGAACACGGGCTGCTTGGTGCTGCGGTGACAGAGATCGCCCGCTCATATGGATTGCCAGTGGAAACGTCCGCGGGAAGCACGGGACATTATCAGACAGGCATACGTGCAGGCTATGAACGTGCATTGAACTGGGCGATGGCAACGCTCTCCTGGCCAGACCTAGTGGTTGGTCCAGGTCAACTGGGCGGATCTTTGCTCTTGAGCCTCGAACAACTACTGATCGATGTAGAAGTGTTCCGCCGCTCCTCACGCCTTTCGTGGGGAATCAATACGCAGGTCAAAGAATGGCTTGAAGTGGATCTCGCCTCCGTGGGGCATGGCGGCAATTTTCTCAGCCGCAAATCCACGCGCGATGCGCTCCGCAACGGTGAAGTGTATATGACCGATTACGATGCGCGTAAATCCTACGAGGCTTGGTCAGGTTCTGGCAAGCCAACCATCATGGAAAAACTAAAGCCCAAGGTTCAGGAAATATTAACAACCCACAAGCCGTTGCCTTTTGAGGATGGAATCGAGCAAGAGATTGAAAAGATCAAGCAGCGCGCCAATGACGGGTTGAAGGCTGTTTGAGAAAATACAAAATCAAAAAGTTTTATGTTGGTCAAAGGATACTTATTCCATGCGCTTTCATAGCCAGCTATTAACCGATTCTGAAAAAGAACAGATCCATCAGGAAGCATTAAAGATTTTGCAGGAGACAGGCGCAAAATTCCACAGCGAGAAGGCGTTGAAGTTGTTGGAGTCTCATGGCGCGCGGATCGACTGGGATAAAAAGATCGCGTTCATTTCATCTGAATTGGTGGATCAAGCGATCAAGACCACACCATCCTCTTTTGTGTTGGGTGCGCGCAACCCGCAATATGATTATCCTGTTCCATCTCCCATCACGCGTTTTTGTTTGGACGGCACAGGCTCATTCGCTCAGGATTTTTATACGGGTGAGCATCGTTATGGGACGGTGCAGGACAATATCAATGGGCTGCGTGTCTTTCAGCAAATGGATATGGGCGTGATGGCATGGCCTCCTGTTTCAGCGGAGGACAAGCCCGCTTATTCACGTCCGCTGCATGAGTGGGCGGCGATGATGCGCTATTGCTCCAAGCATGGTGAGCATGAGATCCACAATGTGTGGCAGGCACCGTATTATGCCGAGATGTTGATCGCCGTTATGGGCAGCGAAGATGCCGTCCGTTCGCGCCATGCGTATTCATTGACCTATTGTCCTGTGTCTCCGCTTTTGCATGACGGCCCCATGCTGGATGCATATCTTGAAATGGGCAGCCTTGATGTCCCCATTATGGTTCTGCCCATGCCCGCGCCCGGGATGACTGGCCCTGCCAGTTTGTTCAGTAACATCTGTCTCGCAAATGCTGAAGCGCTTTCATCAATTGTTGTGTATCAACTTGCTCACCCGGGACGTCCGCTCATTTACAGCAGCGCTACAGGCACAATGGATATGCGGAACGGTGCGTTTTTAGGCGGCACACCAGAGATGGGATTGATGTCCGCTGCGCTGGTGGAGATGGGACGCTTCTACGATCTTCCCGCGACGTCGGCTGGTTGCACAGCCGACGCACGCGAGCCAGGGGCGGATGTCGTCCTCGAAAAGATCACCACCACCATCCCGCCAGTGTTGGCTGGCTCAGATATCATCATTGGGATGGGGGTTCTCGAAAGCGACCAGCTTCTCGTCCTCGAACAGATCATCGTGGATAACGAGATCGCGCACCTTTGTGAACGCATCTTCCAAGGTGTGGACTCTGATCCCGATAGACTCCTCACAAGCGATGTGCATGATATTGGCCCGGGTGGAAATTTCCTCTCGCGTAAATCCACCCTGAAATTTGCACGCAGCAAGGAAGTTCACAATTCCAATCTGCTGGATCGTCACACGCTCGACCAATGGATTCAACTTGGGAAGCCGTCCATGTATTCGAATGCGCGCAAAAAAGTGGAAGAGATCCTCGCCCAACCCGTTCAGGAACCGCTTCCAGATGATGTCTCTCAAAAACTGGAAGATATTCTTGTTCGAGCGGATAGAGAACTGGCCTAGCTTTTCTTGCGAAACAAAAACGGACGCACATGGATAAAAAATCCATGTGCGTCCGTTTTTTCTGTTAAGTCCGTGTCTTACATTACTTAACCAATATCGCTCCAGCTGCTATAGGGTCAAATCCCTGCGGCCATTGAGTGTAAATATTGTATTTTGTCTCTTTCAAAATTGTCCCGCTTAAGTTCGCTTCATGCAATTTGGTATAGCTCAAATTTGCATTGCTCAAGTTGGCGCCGCTTAAATCAGCTTCGTTCAAGTCGGTATCACTTAAATCTGCATTCTCAAACACGGCTCCATGAAAGTTGGCCCTGCTCAAATTTGCCCCTTCCAGATTGGCATTACTCAGGTTGGCATATCGCAGTTTGGCATCATCCAGAAATGCGCCGTTCAAGTCTGCGCCGCTTAGATCCGCTTTGCTGAGTTCGGCTCTGCTGAGGACAGCTTTGCTTAGATCGAGTCCCATTAGCTGTAGCGGTTTTTCTCCGTTTATGAGGTCACGTAGTTCTTCTTTTGTAAATTGCATGTTCTTGCCTTTCAAAGGTATTTCTTCCTGATCAATTTGCCGCAAGTTCTTTTATGAACTTTTCTTTATTCGCCGAACGCGCCGTTTTGCCGCTGGAGGTTTTGATGATCCATTTATCATCAACGACTTTGACGTGACGCAACGCAATCGCCGAGCTTTTGGTCACATGCTTGCGGATGGCATCAGCGATGTCTTCCTGCTCGGCAGGGTCTTTGCTGTCCGCTTCGGCGATGATGACCACCTCTTCGGTACCTTCTTCTTCGTCGTACATGCCGAAGGCGACGGTGCGGCCTGCATGTACACCTGGGACTTCATTGGCCAGCGATTCCAAGTCTTGCGGATACACGTTCTTGCCGCCGATGATGATCAAATCCTTTTTGCGGCCCGAGACGTACAACTCGCCATCAGCGATGTACCCATAATCACCCGTCAGATACCAGCCATTCTTGATCGCGGCTTCGGTGGCATCGGGACGGTTGAAGTATTCGGTGAGCATACAATCGCTTTGTACAGCGATCTCGCCAACGCTTCTTTCTGGTAAATTATTGAAGGATTCATCCACTACGCGGATCTTCGTGTTGGACAAAGGAGTCCCAGACGAGGTCATCTTCATCGAAGGCTGACCCGCTATCGGCGGAGTCGCGAGGCGTTTTGTCATGAAGGACTCGCGGTCGATCTCATCCACAACTGGTGACTCATCCAATGGACTTTGTGCCACAGCGAAGACATTTTCCGCCATTGCGTAGCAAGTCTGCATGGCTTGTGGACGAAGCCCGAACGGCGTAAATTTTTCTGTGAATAAGTGATGGCTCTCAGCGTGGACAGGCTCTGAGCAGTTGATGATCGCGCGCCACGAGGAAAGGTCAACGCCTTCAAGGTTGCGCGGACGGACTTTGTTGGCGCAAAAGTTGAAGGCGAAATTGGGCAGCCATGTAAGCGTGCCTTTGTATTGCGAAACGGATTGCATGAGGCGATACGGCGCGCGCACCCAATCAAAGGGTGAGAGCTCGACCAGTGTGATGCGCATGAGCACGGGCATGAGGAAGCAGGCGATCAGACCCATGTCGTGATAAAGAGGAAGCCACGAAACGATGACATCTTTTTCAGGATTTAACTGGATGGTTTTGCTGTAGGTGTCAAGTTGATTAAGCACCGCTCGATGTGAAAGCGCCACACCTTTTTGCAGACCCGTTGTGCCAGATGAATGCTGCAAGATGACGATGTCTTCGGGCGAGGCTTTCATTCCATGCAACGTGTCAAAATTGGGAATGGATTCTGGTTCGATGCTGCTGGTGAGAATCACCTTGCGGACAGAGTCGCCAGCCACGAGTGCAGAGCGGACTTCCGCTTCAAATTCGGGATAGGTGATGATGGCAGTGGGTTTTGTGATCGAAATCAGGGAGGCGAGATCGGCGCGATATTTTTCGGGCGCAAGTTTTTCGGTGAGGAACGGCATGATGGATGGAATTGTGCCGTGCAAGACCGCGCCCCAAAACGAATAGACCAAGTCTTCGCCGTGCTGGAGAATCAGCAAAACTACTTCACCCGATTTGATCTCTTCGCGGGCGAGAGTTAATGCATAACGATTCGCACCAAGGATCAGTTGACGATAGGTGAGCGGGGTATCCGCTTGACCAGCGCTTTGCAGAATAATGCTGGTCTTTTCAGGAACTTCCAGATAGGAGCGTTGTAAAAGATTGGAGAAAGTTGTCATTTTTTAGACGATGAACGACGGACGATTGACCGTGGTCTATGGTCTGTTGTCCATCGTCATTCGATTGTTAGTTATTTGCGCGAGGCGATCAACGTCGCAAGCTGAGTGAGAGTATCAAAGGTCTGTGCGTTCAGTTCAGTATCTTCAACGCGGACACCGAAAGTGTCTTCAATGAAGAGAGCAAGGTCCATCAAGCTGAATGAGTCGATCATTCCGCTGGAGATGAGGGCTTCATCCGCGGAGATGACTTTGTTCGGTTGCTTGAGAATTTTTTCAGCAATGAATTTTGCGATGGGGGTAATGATTTCAGTTGACATGTGTTTTCCTTTTTTGAGTTATCCGTTGGTTGAGTAGGCGGCATGTTCGCCGTCGCCGTACACTTGCACCGAACGCAAGTGCGGTGTCGAAACCAACAATTGGTGAAAAGCGCTTATTAATAGAAAGTTGTGCTGTCACTGGTGGTTTCGATATGCCGCTCACTATCGTTCGCGGCTACTCAACCACCGAATTAGACAATTACTGATTTAGTCCCTTACGCACGGCATCCAACGCCTGCAAGGCGGTCAGGTTACGCCACGGCCAGCCGCTGAGCATGTTCTTAGGCTGGTCGAAGAAATTGCGCGAGAACGAGAGATGGAAGTCGTCGTTCAGCTCGGTATCGTGGCCTTGATTCGGCAGGGGCTGAAGCGCGGCCCATAAATTCCAGAGCGGAATATCATACTCCATAGCTATATTCGCGATCTCTGCATTGATACTGTTGTCACCTTCAAGATTATCACCTTTAGTGGCAAGAATGGGAACTACACCCTGTTCGAGAGAATATTCAATGATCTGACGCATATACTTGCCATAGTCATCTGCGGGACGGTCGTTGAAATTTGTCTCAAGGCTGATGATCGCAATGCTGGGATTGTGCAAACGAAATTCACATTGAATGGGATTTTCACCCTTTTCGCATTGCTTCGGGTCAGCGCGTAATGGAGTTAGAACCGCTGCGACATTATACCCGTCACGCATGGCGAGGCTGGTGCGAGAGTAAGAACCTTCATAATAATCAATCGTATCTTGCAAATAAATATATTCTGAGCCAAGGCTGTACCAGCCTTCATGGTCAAAATCTACAAGATAAAAACCTGTATTGGTTTGGCAATCGCCAACTTTGGAGAATGCATTTGGGTCATTGCCCATTGCGAGTCCACGCTTATACACTTCTCTCATCGCATCGCTTACCGTTGGAACAATGGGGAGTGTCTTCCATTCGTCCGCTGCAAGTGTAGGGCGCGGCGTGGCTGCGGCAACTTCGGTGGCTGAGGTAATTTCTTCAGTTGCGGTTTCGGTAATCTTAACTTCAGATGTCGAGACTGTTTCTGCTGTAGGTTGTGATGTCTTTTGTGAGCTTGTGCAAGCTGCCAATAAAAATATCAACAGCAAAAAAATAGATTTCGCTTTCGTCATTCAAACTCCGTTTATTTGCACAGCGTGCTTAGGTACGGTGCAAGATTTTCTGCCAACATTTTTTCTCCCGCTGGCGTGAGGTGAATTGCGCTGTTCGTAAATTCGTTTGCGGGTATCGCGTTCCACAGATCCACATACTGCCAGTTATTTTGCTGCGATACTGTGTTCATCATCTCGCGGTATTTGTCATACGCCCAGCGTGGGTAAAAGAAATTATAGCGGATGTCACTGTTCGTTCCCTCGCTTATTAACATAGGCTCATTTACCAAAATCATTGGAGTATCTCCTGTCACACGGAAGCCTGTCTCCAGTGCGTTCAGCGCCAGTTGATTTTCATCCAATGTAGGCGGCTGAAAATCATGGAAACTTTCATCTGCTTCAAAATCGGTTTGCGCGTGCTCGTAATCAGTCGGGTAGATTTGGTCAATGCCAGTGGATGCCCACATCACGCCATAAATTTGCAAGCGGATTAAATCTGCCAGCGCACGGCGATTGCCAATGATGGTATTTCCCCAAAATGATTTCTGCACAACTGAATCGCCCGCCTCGATCTTAAGCTGGTAACTGCTTGCCAGATTATTGAGAGTTTCCTCGTTATTGGCAGCCAATGGCGAAGCGGTCTGCTTGTCGATGGGGAAGGCTTCCAATGTCGTCATCCAAATGACGAGGTCAGGGTTGTACTTCATTCCATACGCGAGGAGCATCACGTCCTTCGTCAATGAAATAGTGGGGTATCCCAAGTTGTACACGTGGACGTTCTTCCCGCAGGCAGAGAGATTCTCTGCGTTCAATTGACCAGCGATGGTTTCCTCTGGCTTGAGCAACGTCCCCCAAACAGATGAGTCACCGATGACGATCACGCGATATTCATCGTCATCTTTTTTCTCACCTGCAATGACATGCGATGCAAACATGGCATCCAGGTCGAAGAGACTCAAGTTATAGGATTGTTTTGGATTTTCTCCAAATGGCAATCGCTCTCGCCCTGGAAAGATGGTGTTGTATAAGGAAAATTGTCCCAGCCTCGGCTGCCATGCAGCAAACACAAGGTTGAAGATGATAAATAATATCAATCCTTTGATGAGGATGTTGAGAGGTTTGATTTCTTGGTTCATAATTTAGGTGGCGCAAGATTTATCTTGCGAAATCGCGACATAAATGTCGCAGTACTTAAGGGACTCCAAATAATTTCAACAAAACCTGCCAGGAAGTGATAGGCGAAGATAGTGCAAAGAAAATCCAGCCTAAGGCGACAAAATGAAAGGTTAATAAAATGCCACTGATGTTCAAGATGGCTTGTTTTGTTGGCGTAGTTGCCCACGCCGCGGCTTTGACTTTGGTGGCATCGTTCCAGCGGTTGTGGATGAAGAGGCCGAGCCCATGCCAGAGACCCCAGATGGTAAAGTTCCATGTGACGCCGTGCCAGAAGCCGATGAGCAGCATGGTGGCAATTTGAGTGAACAGGATCATCATCGGAATGGAGAGCGGTTTCTGCCATGATCTCAGCCAGCGCGTGATGGGATTAAAGAAATAGGCACGGAACCACTGCGTAAGCGTCATGTGCCAGTTGTTCCAGAATTGGGTCAGGTTGGGTTTGAGATAGGGAGAGGCAAAGTTCTCAGGTAAATTGATCCCAAGAAAGCGGGCGATGCCGAGGGCGATGTCTGTGTAGCCGCTGAAGTCGAAATAAATTTGAAAGGCGTAGGCGTACAGCAGAATCCACATCCAACCCGTGGATTTGACTTGCAGTGCGTTGGTGTCGTTCAAAGCGATCAAAGCCAATGTGTCTGCGATGACGAATTTTTTGAACAAGCCAACGACGCTCTGTTGACCTGCGATCAACAGAGCGTCATTGCTGAGACCGTTGAAAGGCTGGCGCAAGTCTTTGATGAATCTTTCCACTCGGTCAATGGGACCAGAGGTGAAAGCAGGGAAGAAGATTACATAAGTGATGTATTCGCCGAGGTCCACGGAGGGCATACGTCCCATTTGACGGTCGCGAATGGTGTGGATAAGGCGAAAGGCAACGTAGGAGAAACCAAGCCAGCGAAAATCTGTGAGGCGAATTCCGTCAAGCGATTGGCCTGTGAGCGAACGAAGCGCATAACTTGTCCAATAAGTGAGGGCGGGAATCTTGATCGTGAGAAAAAGGCCGATGAGCGCAACCAAGCTAACAGCTGTGAAGGAGGCGCTGAACTTCGTCAGACGAGAGAGGACAAAAAGGGTCAGTCCTGCAATAAAAAGAATCGCGATGGTGATTTCAATTTGCGGTGGGCGGGAGGCGGTGAGTTGGAAGTCTGGTGGAAGGAAGCGGGTTAGGTTTAGTAATAGAACGATGCCTGCGACAACTGCAAGGACAAGCCAGTTTTTTTTGTTGAGCCGTGCTTCGTCACTTGCTGTGATGTGCCAGCTAAAAATTGTGATGATGAGGGTTGTGACGGGAATCCAAAAATCGAAGCCGCGAATGGGGAGGGCGGGTTGCAGCCAGAAAATGACGATGACGCTTGCGATGAGCAGGAACCATGATCGACCACGCTCGCGCATGACTGTTCCCCAAAAAAGCGCGGCGGCAGCCACGATCAGGATTTGAATGATCGTCATGCTAAAAGCCCTGATAGATCCATGTGGGGCTGCTATCTGCGGTGAAGATGACCAGTGCGATCAGGATCAGGCAGAGCAGGAGGGCAAGGAGGTTTTCGCGGGAGAAGATTTGTTTCATATTTTTTTAACCACGAAGGTCACAAAGATACACAAAGGAAGAGATTTAAAATCTTAGTGATCCTTCGTGCCCTTTGTGGAGAATGACTTTAACGGACTCCACAAACGAGCCAGTCGCCGCCTTGGTTGATAACTTCATAAGTGCGTGCCGAGAGATCGAGAGATTGCGGTTCACCGTTGTAGCTCATGTTCAATGTGCCTGTGCAATCGACGAGGGTTTTGTCTCCATCGGTGCCAGATTGTTGGCAGGACATTCCATCCACGGTGACTTCGACTAGTTGGAAGGAGTCGAGTTCGATGCGGGCGTCATCTTCCCAGTCCGCGCAGGATAGGGGAATGAGAGTCGCTTCGTCTTTACTTGCAAGGGCGGTGATATAGCCTTCGACGGCCTGAGCCGCGCCGTTTGAATTGCCCGCGCTACAGGCAGAAAGAAATACGCTAAAGCCAAGCATGGCTACTATAATTATGTTTCGCACAGGAAACCTCCGTCTATTTGGGTAAAAACAATGGCGGATTATAGCATGGAGATATTTTGCGGAATATCTTTTCAGTTGAATGCGGGTTTTATTGTGCAAATCAATTCCTTCAGGAGTCTCCCTTGAACAATTTCATTGCTCTCATCATTACCTTTGCACTTGCCATGCTTTTTTTGCGTGCGATGGATTACATTGCACACCGCGGCTGGATGGACAGCAAATTAAGCCGTAAGGTTATTCACATTGGAACTGGTCCGCTGTTCGTGCTGTGCTGGCTACTTTTCAATGAAGCTCCGTCTGCGCGTTGGCTGGCGGCATTGGTTCCATTTGCCATTACTGTGCAATTTGCGTTGATCGGACTGGGCGTGATGAAGGATGAGGCTTCGGTCCAGGCCATGTCCCGTACGGGTGACCCAAAGGAGATTTTGCGCGGTCCGCTGTATTATGGAATCATGTTCGTAGTGCTGACATTGGTCTATTGGAAGGACTCTCCTATTGGTATTATCGCATTGATGATGTTGTGCGGCGGTGACGGCATTGCGGATATTGTGGGGAGGCGCTTCGTCTCCGCCAAAATACCGTGGAGTAAGGACAAGTCTGTTGCAGGGTCGCTGGGCGTATTCTTTGGCGGCTTTGTTATGTCCGCTGTGGTTATTTATATTTTTGTGGCGGTGGGCGTTTTCGCTGGTGCTTTCACAAGTTATCTTTTGCCGATTGCAGCGATTGCTTTTGCGAGTGCGTTGGTTGAGACTTTGCACTATAAGGATATTGATAACATCAGCATGACGCTGGCGGCGGCTTTGCTGGGTCACTGGTTCTTTTAGCCGACAGGCGGTGCTTCAGATCTGCCCGTTTTTATTTTTCTGTAAATATTCCCTCTAGCCCTTCCGCTAGTAATTGGGTGAATACAGTTTTGCCATTTTCGTTTAGGTGGAGCGGGTCTCTAAGCAGGTCGTCAGTGATGCGTGGGTCAGAGCTGTAATCAAGCAGGAACACATTTGGCTGTTTGAGATACTGGCTTAATGAATTAAGGTAATCCTCGTGCTTTGGCGTACCTTCAAATGCAGATTCCACTTTGATACGGACGAAGACAAGTTTGATGTTGTTCTCTTTTGCAATATTAATCATATCGGGCAGATATGAATTTTCGATATAACCACAATCGGTAGTTGATAATTTGGAAGAGGTGGGGGATATGGTAGGATAGCGGTCACCCCAGGAAAAGGATCATAAATTCAGCTTGTGAATAACCAGCCTTCATATATT
>Ga0172373_10001419_pt1 | contig 38804 bp, 28 predicted proteins | sample Lak10m_2_FD_114546 | JGI IMG/M metagenome (GOLD analysis project Ga0172373, IMG submission 114546) | Freshwater microbial communities from Kabuno Bay, South-Kivu, Congo - kab_092012_10m | ecosystem: Environmental > Aquatic > Freshwater > Lake | place: Democratic Republic of the Congo... | reverse complement strand
ACCGTATCGCACAAACATATCAAGACTATCCATCATTCCGATGGGTACAGCTATACGAAAGGATTAGGCGCTATCCCTCCCCGCACCTAAAGGTGGGGGTATCTCGCGCCGTTTTTTGATGAGTGTTCCGCTGCACCCGAATGCCCTGCACGCCCTGCTCACCGGAAATCACGGTGCGCCATTTGATGTTCTTGGCCCCCACACACAGGAGGAGGGCAGCACATTGCTCCGCGCCTTCCGCCCCCATGCCGCCAGCCTGACCGCTGTCCATAGCGACGGGCGCAAAATTGCGCTCCAGCGCGTGTATGACGAAGGCGTTTACGAAGCCACCGTTGAAGGCGAGTGGACAGCCGGACAATACCACTACGAAGAAGTGACCTATAACGGTCATGAACTCACTTTTGCCGACCCGTATGCCTTCCCCTCGCAGCTCACGGACTTCGACATTTACCTGCTGCGCGAAGGCAAGCACCTGTACAGCTATGAAAAACTAGGGGCGCATGTCCGCGAGATTGATGGCATTAGCGGCGTGAGCTTCGTGGTGTGGGCACCCAACGCCCGCCGCGTGAGCGTGGTCGGCAACTTCAACGGTTGGGATGCCCGCCTGCACCCGATGCGCTTGCTGGGCGAAAGCGGCCTGTGGGAACTGTTCATCCCCGACCTGAACGCGGGCGAAGTCTATCGCTACGATCTGCTTTCGCACCATCACGGCTACCACGCCATGAAAACCGACCCTTACGGATTCTTCGCCGAAGTGCGTCCCGCTAACGCTTCTGTCGTGTACGACATCAACCAGTACCAGTGGGCGGACGAAACGTGGATGACCGAGCGCAAATCGCGCAAGAACCTGACCGCGCCCATGTCCATCCTCGAAGTGCATCTCGGTTCATGGCGGCGGGGCGCGGCGAATGAGTTCTTGACGTATCGCCAGTTGGCGGACGAACTGGTAACGTATGTCCGCGACATGGGCTACACGCACATCGAACTGCTGCCCGTCACCGAACACCCGCTGGATGCCTCGTGGGGCTATCAGGTGACGGGCTATTACGCCCCCACCAGCCGCTTCGGGACGCCTGACGATTTCATGGTTCTGGTGGATAAATGTCACCAGAACGGCATCGGCGTGCTGCTGGACTGGGTTCCGGCGCACTTCCCCAAAGATGGTCACGCCCTGAGCTACTTCGACGGCACGCACCTGTATTCCCACGAAGATGCGCGGCGCGGCGAACAGTTGGATTGGGGGACGTATGTCTTTAACTACGGGCGCAACGAAGTGCGGAACTTCTTGATTTCCAACGCGCTGTTCTGGCTGAAACACTACCATCTGGACGGCCTGCGCGTGGATGCCGTATCGTCCATGCTGTATCTGGACTTCTCGCGCCCCGCAGACGGTTGGCTGCCGAACAAATACGGTGGCCGCGAGAACATTGACGCGATTGAGTTCATGCGTGAACTGAACACCGTCATCCATGCCGAAGCCCCCGGCACGGTCATGATCGCCGAAGAATCGACCTCATGGCCGATGGTGTCGCGCCCGACGTATGTGGGCGGGTTGGGCTTCACGCTCAAGTGGGATATGGGCTGGATGCACGACACGCTCAAATATGTGCAGAAAGACCCGATTCACCGCCGCTATCATCACAATCAGGTCACATTCTCGATGTTCTACGCCTTCAGCGAGAACTTCATCCTGTCGCTCTCGCATGATGAAGTGGTGCATGGCAAAGGCTCGCTCATCAACAAGATTCCCGGCGACTGGTGGCAGAAGTTCGCCACGCTGCGCCTGCTGTTCGGCTACCAGTACACCCATTCCGGCAAAAAGCTGAACTTCATGGGACAGGAATTTGGTCAGTGGCGCGAATGGAGCGAAGCGCGGGCGCTGGACTGGAACTTGCTAGAACTGCCCACGCATCAGGGGATGCAGCGGTGGACACGCGATCTGAACCACTTCTACAAAGCGCAACCGGCGCTGTGGGAGCGTGATCTGGACTGGGAAGGCTTCCAGTGGATCGAGGCCAATGATGCCGACAACAGCACCTTCAGCTACATACGGTTCGCGCAGGATCGGGGCGATTTCGTGGTGGTGGTCTGCAACTTCACGCCCGTCCCCATCTACCATTACCACCTCGGCGTGCCGGAAGCCGGTTACTACAAGGAACTGCTGAACAGCGATTCGGCGCACTATGGCGGCGGCGATGTGGGCAACAACGGCGGCGTGCAAAGCAAGGCGCAGCAATGGCGCGAATGGGCGAACACGCTGGAGATCACCGTCCCGCCACTGGGGATGGTCGTGTTCAAGTTGGAACGTCCGCAGGCCGCAACGTAACCGCAACCCCCTGCCCTCATCCCTTCTCCCAAGTGGAGAAGGGTGCAAAACAAAAGGACACAACATCGCGTTGTGTCCCTACGGAAAACCGATTCTCGTTGTGCAAGGGGTGGGTTACGACTGAATATCCACCACCACGCCTGTCTCCGCCCAGTTGTAAAGCGCCTGCGCGTTCTCGTTGCTCAACAAAATGCACCCATACGTCACCCGCGTGCCGAGGCTGTTCGTCCACAAAATCTGGCTACCGCCGCGTGTGGGGAAGCCGTGAAAGCCGTTGGTGAAATCCGCGCCGGGGATGGGCTGGTACACGCCCATAAACGAGGGCATCCACAGGTTCCAGTTGCCGGCATAAGCGTTCGGCTCGTGCGAGATGACCTGATACACGCCCGGCCACGTCGGGCTGTCGCTGATTCCAGTGCTTGTAGACCAGTCCCATTTCAACGCGCCGTTCTCATACACCCGCGTGCGCTGTTCGCGCATACTCACTACGATGCGCTTATCGGGGTTGGGCGCATACGGCAGGAACGTGTCGGGCGTGGGGATGGTGATGACCTGCCCGGCAGACACGCCGCCCAAGCCGCCGTTGGCCTGCACGATGTACAGGTACGGCACGCCATAATCCCACGCGATGCTGATGATCGTTTCGCCCGGTTGAACCGTGTGCTGAAGGTCGTGATAGTAAACCCGTGCGGCGGCAATCGTCTGCTGGTTACTCACGGCAGTTTGCAGCGCCGCCACCGCCTCGTCCCATTTCACATAACGACTGCTATCCAGCGCGTTCGTGGCAATCGCCGTGAAATACGCCCGTGCTGGCGCATCCTCCAGTTGCAAACGTAAGCCGCTGACGCGGGTCGCATCCGGTTCGGCACGCAGCCAGCCCGCCCATTGTTCGGGGGGCGCAGGCCAGTACACCGAGTCGCCCGTGACCGGATCGTAAGCGCGAAGTTCCAGCGGATTCGCCAGAATCGCCCGCGCCGCCTCTAGCATGGGCGCGGCGTCGGTCACAGCGGGCGCGACGGAGGCCATCACCAGTTTGAGCGTACCGTCGCGCAGCGCCGCGCCGGGGTCAGCGACCACCGCCGCCGCTGTCGCGTTCACATCCACTGCCCGCCCCAACTGCGGCTCGGTGGTTTCCAGCACGCCATCCGTGAAGCGCACACCGGCATTCACAGGTGGCTGATCGAAACTGGTAGCCAGAGTCGTCAGTCCCGCAGTCAGCGCGTCGGCATCCACCCGCACAACGGGGTGAACGCTCATGCGCCCGATGAACGCCGCCAGCACCGCGCTGAACTGCGAACGCCCCTGCGCGTAGGCTTCGGCGGCTGTCGCGGCAGAATCCAGCAGCAGCCCCAGATCAGTCGGCGCAATGTGTTGTTCGCGGGATGTGCTGATGTCCTGCACACGAATGGCTGTCCATTCGGCGTTCAGCCGCGCCTCGGCCTCCTGCACCGACAGGCCGCCGAGCGACACGCTACCCGCCCGCACCCCCGGCAGAATACCGGAAGCGTACACCAGCCCCACGCCCAGAGTCAGCGCCGCGCAACTCAGCAGCAGGAACGCCAGCAGGCCAGCGCCCGCCCACAGCAGCGTCCGCCGCGAAAGGCGCGGGGCAGCAGCAGCGCGGCGCGTGGGCAGAGGTCGCGCAGGCGGTGGGTAGGCCAGCGGGGGCGCGGGTAACGGACGGGCTGCGTTCGCGGAACGCGGAGCGCGTGGCGCACGACGCACGCGGAGAGGCGGCGTCCGATCATCTTGAAACGGGGTGGGTTTGGGTGAAACGGGTCGATTCATAGCAATACCGGATCGGTCTATTTAGCTTGATTATACGCCGACTGTCGCGCTGCATGGGGCGATCATCCGCCAAGCGTCAGGCAGTCGTGGGGAGTCCCGCAAAGATGCGGTTTCCATAGCACAACACCACAACACTCGTCGTCAATCACCGTTTATTGTAAGCTAGAAGGGTAAATACCTGACCGAGTGATTGTGCGAGGAGGTGTATCATGACCGTTCAACTCACGATTCCATTTGAAACGCTGGTCGAACTGGTTGAGCAGCTTCCGGCTGAAGAACAACTCACGCTCATTGAACGCATACAACATAAGCAAGTCAAATCGAAACGCCTGTCTGACCAATTACTGATTTTCCAAGTGGGCGAATGGCCTTCGCATTTGACGCTGCGCCGCGAGAATGAATATGCGGGATGCGTTCAGTAAATCGGGAAACAGGGGGACAATTGTCAAGCTAACTTGAGCCGCGCTTTTGCTTTCACCAGCGTCAACAGATGATCTATCTGGCGAAATTCTTCCATTTCCAGACGCTCATCTTCGCCCAAAACACCTGTCCGGTTCTTTTCGAGCAAATCATGAGCGCGTTGCTGTAACTCCGCTGGCAGACGATAGTCGGCAATCTCGCGCAAGGTGGGCGCAGAACTCAGAAAATCCGTCACCACATCCTTGATGGTTTTAGGCGGCGCACCCGTCATAAGATGTCTCCCCTCATCACTGTTTCTCAGTATGGGGGAATAAAGCGCGATCCTGCAAAAGCCGCTACCCACCCGCCCAATCGGTGTGCAAGTCGCGCTTCCAGATGCGCCGAATCAAGTGGCCGCCGGGTAGCGCCCCCGTCAGGCGATACAGCAAATCCCAATCGTCTGTCGCCAGCGCCCGCAACACCAACCCCGCGCCCACATAGGCCAGCAACCCCGCCGGAATGCCCACCAGCGCAGTATCCCGCAGCGCGACCATCACCAGCGCCGCCACCGCGCCCGCCCCGACCAACCGCCCCGCTTGCAACCCGAACCGCCGCAGCGACCACCCCGGCGCACGGAACAAAATCAGTAGCGAGAGCAGCACGTACAACTCGGCGCACACCGAAGCAAACGGTGCGCCCACCACGCCAAAGCGCGGCAGGAACACCAGCAGCAGCACCGCGTTGATGAACAATCCGGTAATCCGCAGGAACAGCAGGCGGCGCTGACGGTTCTGCGCCAGCATCGCATGGGAGATCACGTTACCCGTCATCATCGCCAGCGCGTACCAGATCAGCACGCTCAGAATGATGGCGGAGGGGCGATAATCATCCCCAAACAGCGGCACGGTCAACGGGGCAGCGAACACGGTAAGCGTGAGTGCCACCGGCAAACAGATGAGGAAGGTGAAGAACGTGACCTTCTGCACCATGAAACCGAACTGGTCGCTGCGGGTATCCGCCGAAGCGCGGGACATCAGCGGGTACAGCGCAGTAATTAGCGTGGTACTGAGCAGTTCTACCACGCCAAAGATGATGATGAACGCCGCCGACAGGTAGCCCGTTTCGGCATTTCCAATCAGACGGTTGGTGAGCAATTTATCGAGTTGTTGATAGGCCAGCGTGAGAAAGGCGCTGAAAGCCAACGGCGCACTGTTCAGCAGGAGAGGACGGGCGACACGGCGATCCAGCGGCCACGCCGGACGAATGCCCGCCCGCCACGCCAGCACCCACAGCGCCACCACGCGCAGCGCCCCCGCCGTCATCACGCCCACATACAGACCGAACAGCCCGTAGCCGCTATTCAGGCCGAGCGCCGCCAGTGTGATGAGCGCCAGCATGTGACCAACGGTGACAGCAGACGTGGCGACCATACGCTCCCGCGCCAGCAGCAGATCGTTGCAAATGTTCCCCAACGTATCAATGATGAGGTTGATCCCAGCGATGGCGAGAAACACGCGCACAGGTTCGGCATAGCCGCCCATCGCCGCCGCCGCGTTCAGTATCACATAGCCCATCAGCGCGAGAAACGTCTGTAAAAACAGCGCCGAGGTCAGATAACGTCCGGCCTGTTCGGGATGACGCGCCACATCGCGGATCAGAATCGGCCCCATGCCGAAGGCTGCGATGGACGTACCCACCTGCACGAAGGCGCTCACCGCCGCATAAATGCCATACAAGGCCGGGCCGAGGCCGGGGACGAGGATCAACTGCCATGCGAATTGCAAGCCACGACTGAACAGGGTTGCGGCGGCAATCGCGCCGGCATTACGAGCAGCGCGGCGGGCTTCCGCGCCTATCAAGGGGGGCGGCTGAACAGATTCAGTAGTCATCGTTTACACCACACTCACAGGCATCTTCAGGAACCGCTGTGACCACAGTTCCAGCATCAACAACCGGAACACGACCTCAACCTGACTGGTGCGGCGGGTGAAATGGTCGCGCAAGAGCGCCTCCAGCGCCGGGCGCTGAAACAGGTCGCTAATCATATTGTTCGGGTCGGTCAGAATTTCGCGGATGCGGCTGTTGAGCGCCCCATCGAGCCAACCGAGAATGGGCATACTAGGTGGCTGATTGGGGCGTTCCAGCACGAAAGACGGCACGGCAGCCCGCATCGCCTCGCGCAGCACCGTTTTATTTGCCTTCATCCGTGCTTGCGGCGGCACACCCGCTGCGAATTTGAGCATCACCGGGTCGAAAAACGGAACCCGCGCCTCCAGCGACGAAGCCATCGTCACCTTGTCGGTATGCAGCAGCGCGTTGCCCGTCAGCCATGTGTTCACCACCAGCGATTGCGCCGTGTTATACGGATCGTCGCGCCAGCTGGCGGCGATGATGCCGCTGTAGGTGCGCTCTTTATGCTGCGCGGCCTGCCACGCGGCGCGTAGGTCGGGACTATACAGCCCATCGCGCAGCGCGTCGCTGAACACCATGCCATCGAACGACATCAAGCGGCGGACGGCCTCATCACGCGGCAGCGTGGCCTGCCGGACACGCGGCAAATAGGTGGGCAGCGCCCCGATCACGCGGTAGTGTTTCATGGCGGGATAGTAGGACTCAATCGCGCCCAGAAGCGCCATGCCCTCGGCGCTGCTGCCGCCTAGCACGCGCCCCCAACTTTCGCGGTTTTTCAACAGTTGCGGCACGGCCTGATGGCTGGAATAACCGCCAAACAACTCGTCGCCACCCAATCCAGTCAACACCACTTTCACCTGCTTGGCAGTATCTTCCGCCAGCAGCAGCAACGACACCGCCGACGAGTTGGCAATCGGTTCGTCGTGATGATAGACGGTCTTCAGCAGCCCGCCCCACCAGTCCTCCGCGTTAATCACGCGCTCGTGATGGTCGGTCTTGAAATGTTCGGCAATGCGCCGCGCATGGAGTAGTTCGTTATCCGGCGTTTGCATGTCATAGCCGACGGTGTAGGTTTTCACCCGTTCGCCCGCCTCGCGGGACATCTGCGCCAGCATCGCCGCCGAGTCAATCCCACCGCTGAGAAACAAGCCCAACGGCACATCGCTGCGCAGGTGAAGCCGCACCGAGTCCGCCAGCAGTTCACGCGCCTGTTGATAGATGAGCGCATCGTCCGAAGGCTGGTACGGGCGCGTTTCCACGCCCTGCCCGAACGACCAGTACGGGTGCAGTTTGGCCTGCCCCTTCTCCACCACCAGCGCGTGACCGGGCGGCAAGCGACGCACACCCGTGAACAGCGTTTCCGCGCCGATCATGTAGCCAAAGCTGAGATAGGTATCCAGTACCGACAGGTTTAATTCGCGGGGCATCGCAGGGTCGGCAAACAGGGCTTTGACTTCGCTGGCAAAGAACAGTTTGCCATCACGTTCGTGCAGGTACAGCGGCTTCATGCCGATGTGGTCTACCGCCAACACCAGTTTTTGCGCCCGCGTGTCCCACAGGGCGAAGGCGTACATGCCGCGCAGGTGGCTGAACATCCCTAAGCCGTAGTCCTCGTACAGGTGCAGCAGGGTTTCGCCGTCGCCATCGGTTTGCAGGATGTGATCGCGGCGCTTGAGGGTCTGGCGCAGTTCGCGGTAATTGTAAATTTCGCCGTTGAATACCAGCGCCAGCGAGTGATCTTCGTTGTACAACGGTTGCTGGCTGCCGCCCACATCAATGATGCTCAGGCGGCGCATCCCCATCGCAAGGTTCGGTTGGTCGTAGAAACCGTCACCATCCGGGCCGCGATGCCGGATAAGGTTCGCCATCTGCCGGACGAGCGCCGGTTGGGAACGTCCGTTTCCGGTCATATCCACCATGCCGCAAATGCCGCACATGCGTTTCCTCCGTTGTCGCTGTCCACGCCGCCTCATGATACCACAGCGGGCAGACGGGCGAATTAACGGGTTAGCGGGAATTTCGCGGTAAAAGTAGACCCCACACCGACCTGACTTTCGGGAATAATCATACCGTCGTGCATCTCTACAGCGCGTTTGACGATGTTCAGCCCTAAACCCGTACCGGAAATAGAACCAACGTTGCTGGCGCGGTGGAACGGCTCGAACAGGTGCTTGAGATCGTCCGGCGGAATACCAATACCCTCATCGCGCACCGACAGGATGACATACGTATCGGTGCGAACGAGATGGACATGCACCACTTTGTCGGCTATGGAATACTTGAGCGCGTTGCCCACCAGATTGTTGATGATCTGCCGCATCAAACGATCGTCGTAGGCAAAATACAGCGGCGAATCTGTGCTGATGTAACGAATGCGTCCGCTGTGATGGGGCTGGGTAATGAATTCGTCAATAATCTGGCGGCAGAGCGCGTCCAGATCGCTCTGTGTGGGATGATATTCCACGCGACCATCCTGAATTCGCGCCAGTTGCAGCACATCCTCCATGATGCCCTTCATGTACAACACCTGCTGACGGATGCGGTCAAGGCGTCCGTTAAACTGCCCCGGATCAATCCGGTCGCGGTAGAACATGAGGATTTCGGTGGTGGACAGGATGGCAGCCAGCGGGGTGCGGAACTCGTGCGAGGCCATCGAGACAAAGCGCGATTTCATTTCGCCCAGTTCTTTTTCCTGCGCCAGCGCACGTTGCAACGCTTCCTCAGCCATTTTGCGCTCGGTGATGTCGGCAAACGTCGTCACCGCCGCATACGGTTTTGCCTGACCGGAGGCGAACAACGGCTGCGAGTTGATGAGAATCCATGTCAGCGTGTCGTCGGGCTTGTGAATCCCCATCACCACATTCGACTGGGGAATGCCCGTCCGCAGCGTAAACATAGCCGGATGATCTTCGCCGGGGAAAGGCGAACCATCCTCATGGATCGAACGCCAGCGCGGGTCCTGTGAACGACGCCCCATCATCTGATCTTCGGACAAGCCGAATATATCTTCCGCCGCCCGGTTGCAAAGCCGAATGGCACCATCAGTGTCTTGCAGCACCAACCCTTCGTGCATCACCCGCACCGTCGAACGGTAACGCTCCTCACTATCGCGCAGCGCGGCCTCTGCCCGTTTGCGTTCGGTGATGTCGCGCAGCACCCCGATCAGTTCCAGCGGCAGCCCGGTGACAGGATCGAATACCGTTGTGTTGCTCACCTCCACCCAGATCGCTCTGCCATCTTTGTGCAGAAGGCGTTCGGTCAGCGTGAAGTAAGGTGACTTGTTCATCATCGCCTGCATCATGGTTTCCAATGAGGCCGCTACATCTTCTGGATGTACCAGATCGAAGCCCGAACGCCCGATCAGTTCTTCCGGCGTATATCCTACCGAGGCATAGCACGAGGGGGTAATAAACGTGATCTCTCCGGTTGGGGACAGCTTGATAATCGTGTCCTTCACATTTTCAGCCAGCAGGCGGTAGCGTTCTTCGCTCTCGCGCAGCGCCGCTTCTGACCGCTTGCGTTCGGTAATATCGCGCACGATGCACACGAGGCTTTGCACCGTGTTCTCGGTACGATTGACAGGTGCGATGTTGATTTCCACATCAATCACCGTCCCATCCGGGCGCTGCACCTGCGACTCGACATGCTGCAACGCATGTTGGTCAGCCACTTCCACAATCGCCCTCTCAATGCGATCGGCATGAGCAGGGAGCAAAAACTCTGTCAACTTAGCGCCCTGATAGCGTTCCTGCGGAAGCTGAACCAGCACCCCGAAGGCGTGGTTGGCCTGCTGGATGCCCTCTTCCAGATCGAGCAGAAGAATGCCTTCGCCGCTGTGGTTGTAGATGGCGGCCAGCCGATTCTTGACCTTCACCATTTCGGCGGTACGCTCAACCACGCGCCGTTCCAGCAGATCATGGGCTTCCTGAAGCGCCGCTTTTGCCTGCTTCTTTTCGGTCACATCGGTGATGATGGAATACAGCAGCAGCTTGCCATCCACTTCCGCCGGGCCAGTGAACACTTCCACATTTCGCAGATCCCCTTCGGCGGTGCGGTGGACGAACTCGTAAGAGGAGACGGGTGCGCTAACCGCTTTGGCAAGCTGGGACTTGATGTTCTCGATGGAGGATATGTTGATGTCCCAGATGTGCATGCTTTTGAAGGTATCGAGATCATAGCCATAGAAGCGAGCCGCAGCCGAATTCGCGTCCATAATCGCCCCGCTTTCGGGGTCAATGATGAGCTTGGGAATGCCGTGTCCTTCAAACATCTGGCGATACCGCTTCTCGCTGCTCCGAAGCGATTGTTCCAGCACTTTGCGGTCACTGATGTCCATCGCCGTTGTGAAATTGTATGCCCGGTTATTCATCAGAATGATTTCAGCCGATACCAAAACAGAAATCGGCCTGCCGTCTTTGGTATAAATGACGGTTTCTTCATCCTGAACGTAACCCTGTTTCTGGAGCTTCTCAATCACCCTTTCACGATACTGCATATCCAACCGCACAATATCGGTAGATTTCTTCCCGATCACTTCTTTCGGAGCAAATCCGAGTTTCTCGTAGAAGGTGTGATTGACTTCGATGTACTCTCCGGTTTGCACATCGCTCAACCCCATAATCGCAGGGTTAGCATGGAAAACGCGCTCAAACTTCTCCTCTGACTGACGCAAGGCCGACATATCTTTGCTCACGCCAAACAGAGCAGGCTGTCCATCCCACAGGCCATGCGTAATCGAAGTTTCCACCGGAATCAGTTCGCCCGTTTTTGTCTGTATCGGCACCGGGCAGTATGTCTGCTTTCCAGCCAGCATCTCGCCCACGATTTGCGCCGCTTCAGCACGGCGCTCCGCCGGATGTACCATCAGAACGGACTGCTGCCGCAGCTCTTCCTGCGAATAGCCCAATCGGCTGAGTACCGTCTGGTTCACTTCGCGGATATTGCCATCTGCATCCAGAACAAACAGGAAATCCTGTATGGTGTTGAACAGGGTACTCAGGTTCATCTCACGGTGACGAAGGGCCTCATCAGCCAGCATTTTGTCGGTCACATCGCGGGCGCTGTCATTCACCCGTATCGGATGCCCCTGCTCGTCGAAGTTCACCCACGCCCGCCGGAACAACCAGCGCACCTGCCCATCTGGCAGGATGATGCGATGATTCAGTTCGGCGGTGCCGTCGGTCAAACAGCGCCGCAATGTTTCCATCGTGCGATCCAGATCATCAGGATGCACAATGGTCTTATAAAAATCCGCATCCTCCATAAAATTCTTCAGCGGATAGCCGAAAACAGACTCGAACGAGGCGCTGACGAAGATCAATTTGCGTTCCGGCAGGCTAATAGAGAGCAGCGCATCCGGCGTGGTTTCTAAAATCTGGTTGATCTGGTCACGGTGCGCCTGTAATTCTTCTTTGGTGGATTGAACCAGTTCCAGTTCGCGCTGGACTTCGGTCACATCGCGCCCAATCCCCTGATACGCCACCACCGCGCGATTGGCATCCAGAATCACCTGATCTGTCCATTCCAGCCAGCGGCGGCTACCATCCGGCAGAATGGTCGGATGCACCGATACCGCCACCGGATGATCGGCACTCAGATTTTTCACATGCTGAATCGCAGCATCCCGGTCTTCTTCAGGAATACGATCCAGAAATTGAAACCCGATAATCGCCTCTGCCGGTTTCCCCTGCCATTCGCAGTAGGCGCGGTTGGCAAACGTCACCCGGAAATGACTGTCAAAGCGGCATACCAGATCAGGTAGAGAATCGAGAATGTATTGAACAGGATCGGCTTCGGCAGGCCGGGAACGCGCCGAATCCAATTCCTGCTGGAGCAGTTCCAGCAGGCGCGGCGTATCTTGCTTATCCACAAACCCGCGCGCGCCCAAACGCATCATATCCACTGCGCTGTGCAAATCGGGATTGGCCGCAGTGAACAAAAACGGGGTTTGAGGGGAAGTTCGGGCAACATGGCGCAGCACGCCGGCGGGGTCAAGCGTCGCAAGGTCAAAATCGCAAACGATCACATCCCAAGCGCACTCAGCCAGAACGTGATCCAGCCCGTCCAACGTACTGATAGGCCGGCTTTTGCAATCAAAACGCCCACTTTCATGCAGCAGATGTACCCAGTTTTCAGGCGCAGACTCGGTAATCAGCAATAGATAAGCCAGTCGGGGTTTCAAAACTTGTACGGGGATCATTGATCTCGTATCCTGCTGCACTACTCAGACCACTCTGTCGCATCTCAGTTACATCTCATGCTTATCATATAATTTTAACACAATTATTGACTCGTTCGCTGAAATACAAACTTAAAGAATCCAGATAGGTATGCTGAAATACGAAACCTCGCTACTAAATCTTAACACATCATGTTATACAAAACTCAATGCACGCCTATGCAGAGGTAATTTACCGTTATACAGCGTCCGTGTACAGCCCGAATAAATTCCCGAACGGCTTTTTATCGTTTCCTGATCGTTCAGCATGATCGAAATGGATGCAAGCGACACTCCGGCAGCGCACCCGCAGCGCGTGATATACTGAAAATGATGACAGCCGTTCCCTGTCCAGAACGCGGCTGACCAGTCTAGCACACACCACAGGAGAAAGACCGTGCAGTACACCGACAATGGCCCTCTCGGCTATTACTTTGAGGACATCGAAATTGGCAAAACGCTCGTCACACGCGGGCGCACCATCACCGAAAGCGACATCGTGCAGTTCGCGGCGCTGACCGGCGATTATAACCCGATGCACACCAACGCCGAATACATGAAAAACCACCCGATGAAGCAGCGCGTGGCGCACGGCATGTTGACGCTCAGCTACGCCGTCGGTCAGTTGTATCAACTGGGATTCATGGAACGCACGGTGCTGGCCTTCCGGGGGTTGGAGATGAAGTTCAGCCTGCCGGTGTTCATCGGGGACACGGTACACGTCCGTCTGACTGTGACCGAAAAGAAAGAAATGAAGCGTCTGGGCGGCGGGAGCATTCTCGCGGAAATAAAAATCTTGAATCAGGACGGCAAAACCGTCCAGTCCGGCACGATGGAACTGCTGCTGGCCTCCCGCCCTGCCGATGCCGGATAATTTCGTCTGCCTAGAACCCAACGAGGTGTGACATGCTGCGAACAATGGCGCGAGTGGTTGTACTAGGAATGGTGATCGGGGCGGCGCTGCTGGCGGCGCTACCCGTCGGGGCGCAGGCGATCCGCTGCGACCTGACCAGTGCAGCGGACTTTGTAGAGCGGGGGCAATCCAGCCAAAACACGGGCGACTACACCAGCGCGATTGATGATTTCACCTGCGCGTTGGAACTGGACGTGGAGAACACCGATGCGCTGTTCGGACGCGCCTATTCGCTGCAAGCACTCGGCGAAAATGACCGTGCCGAACGTGACTATACCGCCCTGCTGGAACTCGACCCGAACAACCCGCACGCCTATAACAACCGGGGCAACATCTACTACAATCGCGGCGAGTTCAACAAAGCCAGAGCCGATTATGACCGGGCGATTGCGCTGGACAACCCTAACAAGGACACGGCCTATGCCAATCGCGGCCACCTGCTGTATCACACCGGCGATCTGGTGGGCGCGATCAAGGATTTCACGCACGCGCTAGAACTGAACCCGGATGACCGCGAAATCTATTTCTCACGCGGGTATGCTTACGACGATCTGGGCGAAACGGAAAAAGCCACACAGGACTATCTCGACTGGTTGAGCCGGGGCAGCGAGGTATACATCCGCAGCACGCCCAACCGCCTCCAAAGCGGCATCGAACTGGACTTGCAGGAAGGCTGGTATTACCGCTTCCCCGTCACCGTCGGACGCGGGCAGATGATTCGCGCACAGGCCATCAACCTGACCGACCCGGTGGTGGATACCTTCCTGTTTCTATTTGACCCCAAAGGCAAGCTCATCCTGTGGGCGGATGACACCGAGGACAGCCTCGACTCGTTGCTGACCTACACCGCCACCAGCGACGGCGAATACACGATACTCGTCACTCATGCCGGCGGCGGCAGCTACGGTCGCTTTGAACTCACCGTCAAGGTGAGCAACACACTCTAAAGCATTACCAGCGATCCCAATGCACCACGTCCTCGAAGGTTTTGCGACCTTCGGGGCGTGGTGGGCGGGGCGCAATCGTCTCCGGCGCGGGATAGCCGAACGACAGCGCGATTCGCAAATGCCACTCCGCCGGATACCCCAGAATCGTCTGTGCCTGTTGCGGCTCATAGATCGAAGCCAAGCACGATCCCACGCCCAATTCCCACGCCGTCAGTTGCATATAGGCGGCGGCCTGTCCCGCATCGAACATTGTCTGGAACTTCTCGGCGGGGTCAGGCGTAAGAATCGCCACGCCCAGCGCCGCCCCTGCCAGATGCCCCGCCCACGTCCCGCACTTGCTCAAAGCGTCCAGCGTGGCGCGGTCACGCACCGCTACAAACTGCCACGGTTGCGTGTTCTTGGAAGACTGCGATAGCCGCCCCGCGTTCAAAATTGCCCGCGCCACCTCGTCCGGCAGCGGACGGTCTTCAAACTGCCGGATAGCCCGTTTAGCGCGAATCACATCCTGTACGGTCATCATCTGCCCCTTTCCTCATCCCCGTAGTCCTCTCATTTCGCAGGCAGCGGCGGCGCTTCGATAATCGGCACTTGATCGCAAGCGCCCGCCCCCGCCGTATTATCCACCGCCAGCCACACAGCCTCCGCCAAACGCCACCACATGCGCCCTTCGCTATCCAGCGCCCGCGCATCGGGATAGCCGTAGAAGCCCGCTGCCACGCCGTGCCGGATGGGGTACGCCGTCCCCGGCCCGGAGCGCAAATTCACATCCACCGACCACGCCACCGTGCAACGGGCATCCGCCGCAATCGTGGTCAGGAAGCCGGTGCCGGGGGTGAACGGGTACAGCAAGCCGCCTAGCGAAAACGTCAGTTCAAACTCTCGCGGGAGCAGTTGCAGCGGCAGATAACGCGCCCGTGCGAAGTTGTAATCCTCGGGAGCGCCATAGGCCACTGTCTCGCCCTGATAGCCATAGGTCAGGCGTTCGCCCGACTCCAGTGTTTCGCCATCGGCATAAACCGCCCCACCTTCGAGGACGGTCAGCACCGTGCGCCCCTCGTTGGTGGTTTGCAGGTACAGCGTCCCGCCGAAAATGAGTTCAGCGCCATTCACCACCACCCGCGCCGCCGTCACGCCGTCCGGCGCTTGCAGCAGCAGACCGCTATCCGGCGCACCGAGGCACGACGCATCCTCGAAGGCGCTGCGGAAGCGAAACGCCTGCATGGGGGCAAGCAGCACTTCCGGCGCAGGCGCATCAGCGGTCATCACCGGCAGCAGGCTCAAATCATACGCGCTGCGCACCAGTTCCGCCGCCACCCATCCCTCCGGCAAGCGCAACCATGTGCCATCCGCCAGCCGCCCGATGGCGTTGAGCGCATCCCCGCTGTATAGCGACCGCACCAGCGGGGCATCCACCGAAGGACTCTCGCGCAGGTTCGCGCCCGTCGTCCCGGACACCTGCACCGCCAGCGCGAGGAAGTCATCGGCGGTGTCGCTCTGGTTTTGCAGCGTGGTATCGCCAAAGGCCAGCATATTGAGCGCCTGATCGGGCAGATCAGTACGCAACCGCAACAGCGCCGCGCCCCACGTCTTCGCCGCCAGATCGAATGGTCGTCCGGTCAACGACTGGGTTTGCGCCAGCGACACGCTATCGCCCACATCGGCAAAAGCGGTAGCCGCCCCTTCTCGCGGTGTCCATTCCAGCGGCGGATAGCCGTAGCAGAGCGTATTCAAGCCGGTTTCGGCGCAGGACTTCCGAACGGTCTCCACAGCCGCCTGCACGAAAGCGCGGCAGGCATCATCATTGCTCTGGGCGGCGGCGTTCAGCGGCACGACAAATAGGACGAGGAGGACGAACAACAGCGGTAGAAGGCGCTTCATCAAGCCTGTTCCCCCGCCATCTCGTACAGTTCGACCAGCACGCCGCCCGTGCTTTTAGGATGCACAAAGGCGTAGCGCGTGCCATCCTCACGGGTGCGGGGCGTGGTGTTGATGAGTTCCACCTGCGCGGCGGTCATCTGCGCCATCGCAGCATCCAGATCGACCACCGCGAAGCAGATGTGGTGCATCCCCGGCCCGCGCTTGGCGAGATACTTGGCAATCCCACTTTCATCGCCAATCGGCTGAAGCAGTTCCACCCGAGCCCCGCCCGCGTCCAGAAAGGCGATGTCCACCGCCTCGTGTTCGTTGTGTTCCTTGCCGCCCAACGGCAGCCCTAACGCGCCCTGCCAGAAGTTCAAAGCGGCGTCCAGATTGTCCACCACCACTGCCAGATGATCTATCTTCAACGGAGCCATTGGCATCCTCCTCAAGCGTAAAGTCCTCGATACGAATCCGCAGTTGGATCGCTTGGAACAGCCTATTATAGCGGTTCGCGGTACTATATTAGAGAGAGTAGTTTCTTTTAATTGGAGGCTCCCCACGATGGCGGCAGCAGTTGAACCCACCTCACTGACCCTTACCCTGACTGATGAACATCTCGCGCTGCAAAAGGCGGTGCGCGATTTCGCCCAGAAAGAGATCGTGCCGATTGCGGCGGAATACGACGAGTCCGGCGAATTTCCGCTGGCAACTGTGCGTAAAATGGGCGAGATGGGGCTGATGGGCATCGAAGTCCCCGAAGAATACGGCGGCGCGGGCATGGACGCGCTGGCCTACGTGCTGACAATGGTCGAAATCGCCAAAGCGGATGCCAGCCACAGCACCATCGTCAGCGTGAACAACTCGCTCTACTGTCACGGGCTGATGAAATTCGGCACCGAAGCGCAGAAGCAGCAATTCCTCGTGCCGGTTGCCAGCGGCGAGAAAATCGGCGCGTACAGCCTGACCGAACCGATGTCCGGCAGCGACGCGGCGACGATGGCGAGTCGCGCTGTGCTGAACGAGGCCGGCACGCACTACGTCATCAACGGGCGCAAAAGTTGGGTGACAAGCGGGCCGGTTGCAGATTATCTGGTGCTGTTCACCATGACCGAACCGGAAAAGGGCAACAAGGGCATCAGCGCCTTTTTGATTGACGCGCAGCAACCGGGGTTCATTCGCGGCAAGAAAGAGCCGAAGATGGGCATCCGCGCCAGCGCCACCAGCGAAATCGTGTACGACAACTACCTGTGTCCGGTGGAGAATATGCTGGGCAAACCGGGCGAAGGCTTTAAGGTCGCTATGACGGTGCTGGATGCAGGGCGCATTGGCATCGCCTCGCAGGCGCTCGGCATCGCGGAAGCGGCTTACGAGGCGACCCTCCAGTACGCCCGTGAACGCACCGCCTTCGGCGACCCCATCGGCGCGTTCCAGATGACGCAGGCCAAGATCGCGGACATGAAAACGCGCATCGAAGCCTCCCGCCAGTTGATTTACAACGCGGTGCTGGCGAAGGAGCGCGGCAAAAAGACCGGCGGGCGCTACACCACCGAAGCGAGTATGGCGAAGCTGTTCGCCAGCGAAACCGCCATGTTCGTCACCCACGCGGCGGTACAGATTCACGGTGGTATCGGCTACAGCAAAGAGTACCCCGTCGAACGCTACTTCCGGGATGCCAAGATCACCGAAATCTACGAAGGCACGAGCGAAATTCAGCGCCTTGTGATCGCCCGCGCTGAACTCGGCCTGCGCTAAAGGACGCACATGCACATGGCGCTGCCCAACCCGTCCCTGTCCCCCGCCGAATATCTACGCCGCGAACGCGCTGGCGAGGCGAAACACGAGTACGACGCGGGCGAGATATGGGCGATGGTCGGAGCCAGCCTGAATCACAACCTGATCGCGGGCAGTCTATTCGCCGCGCTATACGGGCAGTTACGCGGGAAGCCGTGCCACATCTTCCCTAGCGATATGCGCCTGAAAACGCCGAGTGGCCTGTATGCCTATCCCGACATCAGCGTAGTTTGTGGCGAAGCGCAGTTCGAGGACAGCCATCAAGACACGCTGCTCAATCCGGTGGTGCGAGTGGAAGTGCTGTCGCCCCCCACCGAACGCTATGATCGGGGGCGCAAATTCCAGCACTACCGCACCTTGCCCACGCTGCGCGATGTGCTGCTGGTGGCACAGGACAGCCCCCGCGTGGAACAGTATAGCTGGCAGGCGGGGCGCTGGACGCTGATGGATGTGGGCGGAAACGACGGCGTGGTGCAGATGGACTCCATCGGTTGCGTCCTGCCGCTGACCGCCATCTACGAACAAGTGAACTTTGACGACGCGAGATAACCTGTTTGGACTCGAAAGGATGACCATTATGAGAGCAGCCATCATCACCGGACACGGTGGGCCGGAAGTTGTGGATATGATAGACACTCTGCCCATCCCGGAACCGGGCGAAGGACAGGTGCGGATCAACATCAAAGCCGCCGCGCTCAACCGCCTCGATCTGTGGGTACGCATGGGTTGGCCGGGGCTGAAGCTCGCCATGCCGCATATCATCTGCGCGGACGGCGCGGGCGTGGTAGATCAGGTCGGCGCGGGCGTGACCGGATTCGCGGTAGGCGATCGCGTGTGCATTGACCCGACCATTGTGGAACCGAACAGCCCCGCGCTGATGACCGGCCTCGAAAATCAATCGCGCATTCACATCCTCGGAGAAAGCGTCCCCGGTGTGGCGGCGGAATATGTGGTGCTGCCGCAGCGCAACCTGCTGAAGATGCCAGCCACAGCCTCGTTCGCCGAAGCCGCCGCCGCCGGACTGGTGTATGTGACGGCGTGGCATTCGCTGATGACACGCGGCGGCCTGCGAACGGGCGAAAGCGTGCTGATCGTGGGCGCGGGCGGCGGCGTGAACAGCGCCAGCATTCAGATCGCCAAGCTGACCGGCGCAACGGTCTACGTGATCGCCAGCAGCGCCGAAAAAGCCGCGAAAGCGCGTGAACTGGGCGCGGATGTGGTCATCAACCGTGCCGAAACGCCCGAATGGTCAAAGGCCATCTACCAGATGACCGCCAAGCAAGGCGTGGACTATGTGATAGACAACGTGGGCGCGGACACCTTCAACAACAGCCTTCGCTGCGCCCGCATCGGCGGCAAGATTCTGGTGGTAGGCAACACCAGCGGCCCGTTCGTAGAACTGGATTTGCGGCAGGTGTTCGCCCGTCAGATCAGCATCATCGGCAGCACGATGGGGCCGCATCAGGACTACATCAAAGTGATGAATCTGGTGTTTGCTGGCAAACTGAAGCCCATCATCGGGGCGCAGATGCAGCTGTCGGATGCCCGTCATGGTCAAGACATGCTGGCGAACTTCGACGTGTTCGGCAAAATCGTCCTCGACGTATAAGGTTGTGACCGAATTTCTCGTCTCCACGCTGCGGGCGATAGCCGATCAAATGGCTGTCGCCCCGCTGACGACAGCGGCGCGTGTGCCGGGGGTGCAGAACGTCTACCGCCTGACCATCCGCTACCATGACCGCCGCTGCCGCGATTCGGTGGCAACCATCCTGCAATCGCGCACGATGGGCATCACCATGCAGATCGCCTATCGCGGCCTCGATCATGACCGCGCCTTCCAGCACACCGTCACGCCGCAAGCCTATACCAGCTTTCACGCGCTGGCACAGCGCATCGGCTTCGACAAGTTGCCCGATCAGCCGGACATCACCGCGCACGGCCTCGACCTGTGGCTGCTGGAACGCGCTTCCGTCATGTTCTACAAAAGCGTGATCTTTTCGCCGGATGAGGCCGAGGGGACTTATCTGCGGTTGGTGGATGGGCTGCGTGCGCACCTGCCGGAGGCACTGCGCCACATCACCCTGCGTTAAAGTGCATTCAGATGGGGGACAGTGACCCTCATCCCCCATCCCCTTCTCCCTCATGGCGAAGGGGCGAAAGAGCATTACGCGATTTTTAATTCCCTCGCTCTGAGGGTTGAGGGACAAAGGGTGAGGGTTGTCTCGATTTCAGATCACCCTGCGTTAGCCTGCGCCAGCACAGCCGCATCCTCGTCGGCAAAGGTCGCCAGTAGATACTGCTCGTCCTCGGTCAATTCAGCCCGCATCAGCAGATCGGGGCGCTGCGCCCATGTGCGCCGTAACCCCTGTTCGCGCCGCCAGCGTGCCACCTTCGCATGGTTGCCTTCTTGCAGCACGTCCGGCACGCTCAAGCCGCGAAACACGGGCGGGCGCGTGAAATGCGGCCCTTCGAGGATGCCGTCGGCGTGGCTGTCGGCCTCCGCTGCGCCTTCCGCGCCTAGCACCCCCGGCACATGCCGGATGAGCGCGTCAATCATCACCATTGCCGGTAGCTCGCCGCCCGTCAGCACGTAATCGCCAATGCTCAGTTCGTCGGTCACGACTAGCTGACGCACACGGTCATCAATGCCTTCGTAGCGTCCGCAGATAAACACCAGCCGTTCATACTGCGCCAGTTCACGCGCGATCTGATGCGAGAACACGCGCCCCTGCGGAGTCATCAGCAGGACGGGCGTTCCCGGCGGCGCGTCCGCCAGCACCGACTCGACGCCTGCCACGATTGGCGCGGCCTTCATAATCATGCCGCCGCCGCCGCCATACGGGATGTTGTCGGCAGTGCGGTGCTTGTCGGTGGTGAAGGTGCGAATGTCATGCAGGTGCAAATCCAGCAAGCCGCGATCCCGCGCCTTCCACAACATGCTCTCGGTCATCGGCCCATCGAACATGGCCGGAAACAGCGTCATGACATCAATCCGCATGACTCCCTCTCCCATTACATAAACCGGAGAGTCCCCGCATCTTTTCCCCTCAGCCATGTATGGGGAGGGGTTAGGGGAGGGGATTCTCGCACTTCCTTTAGGTTTTACAACAGCGCCTCTAACGCTTCCGCCGCCCGCGCCGCGCCACCCAATGCCGCGAAATCCGCCGCCAGTCGCCACGCAGTTTCCTGCACCCGCACATCGGCGGTCAGCGCCTTCGCGCCTTGCAGCAGCGCCCCGTGTTTCACATCATGCGCGGTCAGGTTCAGCCCCACTTTGGCCTGCGCGATACGCCGCGCATTCCCGCGCTGGTCGGCAGCATGGGGAACGGCCATCTGCGGAATGCCGTGAATCACCGCCGCGTGGGTCGTCCCCATGCCGCCATGATGCACGATCAGGCGCACACGCGGTAGCACCAGTTCAAACGGAACCCAGTTGAGCAGGCGCGTTTGCGGTGGTAAAGCCGCTTTCAATTCGGCCTTTTTCTCCGGCGCGATGGGATTGCGCCCGATGACCACCACCGGCACATAACCGGTACGCGCCGCCGCCTGCGCCGCCCAGCTAAAGAAGCCTAGATCGCCCGTGAACACGCTGCCGAGCGTGATGAGTGCCAGCGGTTGTTCCGCCGGAATAGCGGTCAGCCACGCGGGGGGCGGTTCGGTCAGCGGACGGGGTGCGCCGCCCACGTACAGCGTTTGCGGCAGAATCGTCTCGCGGTCAGCCTGATACCACTCGTCATTGAAGTAGCAGATGTGCAGGCGCGGACTGAGGATGGACGGGGTGGGGCCGTCTGCGAAGTAGCTACCCTGCAAGCCATAGCGGGCGCACAGCCGATCAATCCGCCCCCGGCTCTCCTGTCCGAGCGACTTCTGCACCGGGAATAGAAACTCGTCGTTCAATTCGCGCTGTGCAGGCCAACCGCACACCGCCAGCGTCACACCCAGAGACTCGGCAGCCAGCGCCGCCGCGCTCAGGAACGGGTCGGTCACGATCACATCCGGCGCACCGTGCGTCCGCGCCGCCTCCAGCAGCACGCCTACCGCCTCGCCCACAAGGTCTTCGCTCAACCATGTGTCCAGTGCGCGGCGATAGCGCAGCATCACCGCCTGTTGGGGAGCGAGGGTACTCAAATCCGGCGCGGGCGGGGGCGGCCACTGCCAGCCCGTCCGCGTGATGGGCAGGAACGGCACACCGGCAGCCACCACCGCCGCGCCGATGGGCGCTTCGCTCAACCACAACACCTCATGGTCGCGCTGCTGAAGCGCCTGTGCGGTCTTGAGGAAACCGCCCCAGTCCAGATGACCGTTCAGCGGAGCAGAAATGAACCAGTAACGCGCCATGCCATTCCTTACACAAGAATGCCGTTATTTACGACGGGGCAAACCGGGGAAAAAAGCGTTCGTGTTCATCACGTAATCCGCATATTCCGGTTTGGTCTGCTTCAGCCCACGCTCCAGCAGCGCCACGCCGGACACGCGCATCAGCAACATGGTCATCAGGATGGGCGAAAACACCACCGTGAACCCGAACTGCACGCTCAACGCCAGCACATAGTAGCTCCACCACACCGCCGCATCCCCGAAGTAATTCGGATGGCGGGTGTACTGCCACAGACCGGTGCGCATCACCTTGCCCTTATTGGCGGGATCGGCCTTAAAGCGGACAAGCTGCCAGTCGCCTAGCGCCTCGAACACGAAACCCACCAGCCACAACAGCGTACCGAGTATATCAAACACGGTCAGGTTCGCAGGTTGCGGCGCGACCTGCACCACCAGCAGCGGCATACCGATTACCCACAGCAGCACGCCCTGAAGCATAAACACCTGAAGGAAGCTGCGCCACCACCAGCGGGAGCCATGCTGTTCCCGCCATGCCCGGTAGCGGTAGTCCTCGCCTTTGCCATGATTGCGGATGCCGATGTGCAGCGCCAAGCGCAGCCCCCATACGCACACCAGCACCACCAGCAGCAGTTTACGTGCCGCAAACGGTTCGGGCGCGACGAGATAGTAAGCGCCGGCCAGCAGCGCAAACCCCGGCCCCCAGAAAATATCCACGATGCTAGAATTCTTGATGACGAGGCTGATGAGCCAGACAACCGTCATATAAACGACCACCACACCCAGACCGAGCAGCGCCAATTCAACGATGTTCAAAAAATTTTCTCCTGCGCCAACCGGCATTCAATCGCCGAATAGGACGCTAAAACCCGCGTGCTTGTCCACAACGCAGCCAAGTGTTGTGTGATGAAGGGATGCAATGAAAGGATGGATGCAAGCCTAACGAGCCGAAACACCCTTTCACTTTCCAGCGAAGTCATGAACAGCGCGTGAGGATTGCTGGAACGCTGCCTAAATCTCGCGGGTCTGAATGAACAGAGCGCGTTTCAGGCTGGGCAGCGTGTAGTCGAAGCCGCACGACATGAAGAACTCGTCCGAAGCGGTGATCGCCATCACTTCCAGAATGTTGCGGTCATGCGCCAAGTCCACGCAGGCTTTCACCAGTTTGCGCCCGATGCCCTTACCCTGTGCCTCTTTCGAGACGGCTAGACTGCGAATCTCCGAGAGCTTCCATGAGTAGATTTCGAGCGCGGCACAGCCCAGAATGCGCCCATCTATCTCCGCCACGAACAACGTGGGCAGCAGTTCCGAAAGTTCGGGGACGGTACGTGGCAACAGATCGCCCTCCTCGACAAAAGGCTGAATGAATTCCGCCAGCACGGGGATGTCCGCCTCGGTTGCCAGCCGAATGACCAGATTGCTCATGATTTTCGTTGCCATACGAAAAAGTTCCCGATCTGTGTATCTCGTTCGTAATTGTAAACCAGCCAGTCGTTCAAATCGGCATACTGTTGCAGCAGCGTGTTCGAGTCCTCGTGCGAACCCGTCACCCACGGCATATAGTCGAGCTGCAAGACCAGCACATAAGGCGGCAGCGCAGCCCACAGAATATCCGCATTTTCCTCCCGCCATTCGGGGGGATACCACGAACCCACTAGCGGGAACTGGAAAATGAAGCGCGTGGCCGGCAGCAGGCCGCTTAGATAGTATACTTCGGGTCGGAAGCCCCAGATATACAGAGAATCGCCCCGCACCACCCGCGCCTGCAAATAATCCACTACTTGCAACGACTCGTCCGCCCGGAACTCGCCCGCCACGAAGCGTCCGGCGTAGGTCTGCGCGTCCTCTTGCTCAGAAAGGTAATCCCACGTTTGCGACCAAATGCCGGCGATCAGCACCGCATACAGCCCCAGCGCCGCCACTACCGCCGACCAGCGCCGCCCGCGCCCGATCCACCCTGTCAGCCGCGCCAGCGTATCGCCCGCCAACAGCGCCAGCGGCGGCAGCATGGGCAACCAGTGGTAATCGTAACCTTTCGCCTGCGAGAGCATGATGAGCATCCCTGCCAGCAGCCACAGCAGCACCAAGCGCCATGTCGCGCCCCATGCCGCGCCGCGCCGGAACAGCGGCCACGCCAGCGCCAGCACCCCCAGCAGCCCCCATTGATTCCAGCGGTAGCCGATGGCGCTGCTCATCAGGGCGGCGAAATCCGCCAGATTGAAGGTGAGCGCGGTGTACTGGGATGTCACCTGTGCGCTGCGGATAAATTCCGGCAGCGCACCCGCCAGCAATAGCGGCAGCACGCCCGCCAGCAGCAACGCCGCACCGCCCACGATGAACGCGCCGCCCAAGCGCAACCCATCTCGCAGCGCAGGCCGCGCCGCCAGCAACCAGCCAAACGCCAGCGCCGCGCCAAACAGCGCGAATGGATACTTGAACCACACCGACAGGCCGCACAGCGCCCCCGCCGTCAGCGCCCATGCGAGGCGCCGCCACCCCGCCGACTCGTTCACGCGCAGCGCGGCATAGGCCGCCGCCGTCATCGGGACGAGTACCACGCCGTCGTTCTGCGTGAGCGTCCAGAAGGTTTCGGTGAAGTAAAACACCGCCAGCAGCAGCGCCGCCCACAGCCCCGCCGCCCGCCCGCCGATGCGCCGCCCGATGCCATACAGCGCCAATCCGCTGAACAGCACCACCGGAAAGTCCAGCACCCGCAGCGCCGGAGCCGTCTGCCCCAACAAGGCCATCGCCGCCGCATACACCACGAAAATGGCGGGCGGTTTGGGGTTCCACAGGTCAATATAGGGGACACGCCCCATCAGCAACCCGCGTGCAATCGTGGCAAATTCGCCCTGATCGCGCCCCAACGGGTAGGTGAGCGTGGGCAGCGCCAGCAGCAGCGCCAGCCCCAGCAACAGCAGCACCGCCATGCGCGGGGAACGACTCCAGCCGGAAAAGCGTTCCATCAACCACCCGCCGCGATACGCACAATTAGCAGCGCAATCGCCAGAGAGAGGCCGAGCAGCATCCACACCATCATGCGACCCACGCCCTGCGCCCCGCTGAGTTCGGATTCTTCCACCGTCACCTTGCCGAGCAAATCCACATAGAAATCGAGGTTCTTGCTGCCGCGATTGAGCCGCGCCATATAATCATGCCCCGTGACCATGATCCAACCCCGTTCGGGATCGTCCCACTGGTCGCCCAAACGCTCACGGATGGCCGCATACAATATCGCACGCGCCTGTGCAGGCGAAATCGGTTCAATGTCGTCGGGCATAGCCGCCTGTCCCTTGTCCACAAATTGCTTGCGGCCTGATTATAGCATCAGCACGGACAGGGAGAAGTGCAGCGGGTATAATATCCCGAAGGGGTAGGGAATGAAGGTCGCTGTACATTTACAAAGCACAGGAGAGGTCATGGTACAGGCATCGGATATTGTACTGGCACGGCGGCGGCTGACGGGCTACCTGCGCCCGACCGCACTGGAAGCCACACCCGCGCTGGGCACGAACGTGTGGCTGAAACTGGAAAACACCAACCGCGCTCACGCCTTCAAAGCGCGGGGAGCGCTGAACGCGGTGCTGGCACTTTCAGAGGCGGCGCGGGCGCGGGGGCTGATCGCCGCTTCATCCGGCAACCACGCGCAAGGCTTGGCCTATGCCGCACAGGTGGCCGGAGTGCGTGCCCGCATCCTGATGCCGCTGCACACGCCCAAGCGCAAGGTGGACGGCGTGCGGCAGTACGGCGCGGAAGCGGTGCTGTTCGGCGCAAACTACGACGAAACCGAAGCCGAAGCTCGACGGCAGGAACAGGCTGAAGGGCTAACCTACATCTCGCCCTACAATGACCCGCAGGTGGTTGCCGGAGCTGGTACGGTGGCGCTGGAAATTCTGGACGATCTGCCGACGGTGCGACGGGTGGTGATTCCGGTCAGCGGCGGCGGCCTGATTAGCGGCATGGGGATCGCGCTCAAAAACGCCGACCCGACGATTGAGGTGATCGGCGTGGCCTCCGAACGCACCCCCGCGCTACACAATTACCTGACCGGATCGCACCTGCCGCAAAACTTCGACACGCTGGCAGAGGCGCTTTCCGGCGATATCGAGGCCGGTTCAATCACGCTGGACATCAGCCGCCGCGTAGTGGATCGTTCGCTGCTGGTGAGCGAGACAGCGATTGCCGCCGCCATGCGTTGGCTGGCGCTGGAAGCGGGCTGGATCGTGGAAGGGGGCGGCGCGGTGGGTGTGGCGGCGCTGCAAAGCGGCCTGCTACCGGACGACAGCAAGCCTACCGTGATTGTGCTTTCCGGCGGGAATGTGGATGCCGATACGCTGCGCCGCGTGCTGACGACCTAATTACGGCGCAGGCGTGGGCGTGGCGGTCAGTGCCAGCACATCGGCGATAATCATCGCACCGGGCGGAACCAACCACAGTTCCGGCACGTTCCCACCGCCGAGCAGTTGGATAGCCGCATCCATCAGTGCCACCGCCGACTCTTCCCGCGAGGACTGCACCGAACCGCGCATGAAATAGCCTTCGCGGATGTACTGCTGCGCGAGGGCTTCGGCATCCACACTGGTCACGATCACCGATGTCGGGTCAATCCCCGCTTCAACCATCGCGTCAATCGCGCCGAACGAACCGGCATCGTTGATGCTGACGATCACATCAAACTGCACGCCTTCCGCCAACAGTTTCGCCACCGACACCTTGCCAAACTCGCGGGTCGCGCCCAGATAGCGGCCTATAATCTTCGCATTGGGCGCAAATTCCTTCACGCCGTCCTCAGCACCATCCGCACGCGCCACGATGTCCGGCAAATCGGGATAGTCCAGAATAATCACGTTGGCCTGTCCGCCCATTTCGTCGCGGATGATCTGTCCCGCCAGTCGTCCGGGAGCCACCCCTAACAGGTAGTTATCGCCGCCGATCAGAATACCGCCGTAACTGGGTAAATTGCCGCCGAAAAAGACCATCGGCAAACCCGCTTCCTGCGCCGACTTCAGCGTACTCTCCAGCAGTTTCGCATCCAGCGGGCAGATGATAAACGCCCTCGCGCCATCCGTGCGGGCGCGTTCAATCTGCGTAATCTGAAGGTACGGGTCGGCCTGACTGTCGTACACCCGCAAATCGAAGTTGTTGGAGCGTGCCAGATCAGTCACCTGCCGCGCAAGACCGGCGTGAAATTCCGAGTCCTGCGTGCAGGCGAAATAGGCGATGAAGCCACCCTCCCCTAAACGGGCGTGCGCCGCCGCGATCAGCACCGCGTCCGGCACATAATGGGTCGAGGAGTCACGCTCCCCCAATCGAACAACCGCCGCAGGCAACGGCGTGGGCGTCCAACTGACGGCGGTTTGCGTCCCGGCGATGATGGCGGCTTCCGAGGCGACGATTTGCGCTTCGGTCGTCAGCGTTGCCAGCACATTGCTGGCGCTCACCCCCTGCGCCATCGCAATCACCGCCATCACCACCGCCAGCAGCACCAGCACCCCCGCGCCAAACCAGACCAACCCACCGGGAGCGCGCTGAAGAACGGATTTGTTCTGCGAGGAGGTCACGCCCGACAAGAAAGAGATGGCAGGGGAAAGTTTGATTTGATCCGAACTGACCGGCTGACCGAGCGCCTCATTCAAAGCGCGGGACATTTCCTCCGCACTGAAGTAACGCTCCTCGCGGTTCTTCTGGAGCGCCCGCAGCACAACCTGTTCCACCGCAGGCGTCAGGTTCGGGTTGAATTCGCTAGGGGGAGTGGGTGGTTTTTCGAGGTGCTGGTAAATAATGGATACCAGATCGTTCGATACCATTTCAAACGGCAACCGCCCCGCCACCATGCTATACAGAATCACGCCCATACTATAGATGTCGGAACGCTGGTCAAGCGTTTCGCCGCGCAGTTGTTCGGGCGACATATAAGCCGGCGTGCCGACAATCGTGCCGCTGCGGGTAAGCTCACCGGAGCCTTCGGTGAGCTTCGCCAGACCGAAATCCGTCAAATAAGCGTTGCCCGTGTCATCCAGCATGATGTTGCTGGGCTTGAGGTCGCGGTGAATGATGCCTTTGCTATGAGCATACGAAAGCCCCTGCGCCACCTGCTTAAAGATGGAAGCAACGCGCTCTAGCGGCAGTTTTTCGCGGCGCATGAGTTCGCTCAACGAGCCGCCCTTCAGCCAGCGCATAGCGAGATAGGCCATCTCGGTATCAATGCCATAAGCGTAAATCGGCAGGATGTGAATGTGTTCGAGGTGAGCAATCATTTCGGCTTCACGGGCGAAACGGCGGCGGAAATCTTCCTGCTGCCCCTGCCCTTCATCCAACCGAATGACCTTCAGCGCAACATAGCGATTGATCGAAGGCTGAAAAGCACGATAGACAACCGCCATCGCGCCCTGCCCTAACCGTTCTTCAATCACAAAATCGTTAATCTGCTTGCCAATAAAGCTGTCAACCATATCCAATCCGAATCCTGTGTCAGCACAGGGAATGATGAAGCACACACATATTAGGATTTCGGAGTATAAGCCAAACGCCGATAAGATGCTACTACTTTTATTTACGTTTTAAGGCTTACCAATACGCCTAACGGTTGAGCGCCAAACGCAATTGTTCACCCAACGAATGCGTCGAAAGTCCGATGTTTTCGATCAGGTGTTGCTGCAAACGTGACAGGTCAGCGCCCGTCAGACTGTGTTCGGTCAGCACAATCACCGGAATGTCCACCGCCGATTCCATCTGCCGCAGCCGTTCGAGCATCTCGAAGCCACTCATGCCCGGTAGCAACACGTTCATCAGAATGAGCGAGGACGGGCTTTGTCCCAACCACGCCAACGCTTCCTCGGCAGATGCGGCCTGCGCGGCAGGGTAGCCCCCCTGTTCCAGCAGCGAAGCCAGCGTCAGCCGGTCGGACTCGTTCTCGTCCACAATCAAAATGGGCGCAGCGGGTTCGATGTGCGCCGCACCTTCAATCGCCGTGAACAGCACATCTGCCGAAATCGGCTTGGTCAGATAATCCGCCGCCCCAATGTAATAGCCCAGTAGTTTATGATCCACAATAGACAGAATCACGGCTGGAATGTCGGCGGTCTGAGGGTCACTTTTCAACTTCCGCAACACGTCCCACCCGCTGACATCCGGCATCATCATATCCAGAATGACAACTGAGGGGTGCAAAGCGCGAACCAGTTCCATGACCTGACTGGGGCTGGTGGTTCCCATCACCTGATACTGATCGTGGCTGAGATAATTCTGCACCAGTTGAAGCGCCGCCGGATCGTCGTCAATCACCATCACCAGCGGGCGATTCGGCACGACGAAAGACTCGGCCTGCTGCGCGGCAGCATCAATCACTTTCACCGGTAACATGACGGTGAAGGCGCTCCCCTTGCCCACTTCACTCTCCACCCACAAATGCCCCTCGTGCATAATCACCAATCGCTGCGAAATCGCCAGCCCGAGGCCCGTGCCTTCGTACTTCCGCATACTGGAGCCATCCACCTGCCGGAAAGCGTCGAAAATGATTTGCTGGTCTTCGGGGCGAATGCCAATGCCGGTATCCGTCACCGTCACCGCCACCCACTGACCATCCTCCACTTTCACATTCAGGGGTGGAACCCGCCCGGACATTGCCACGCCCTGCTGCATCGTCGTGATCTGCGCTTCGATACTCACATAGCCGTTGGTCGTGAATTTCACCGCGTTATCGAGCAGGTTGGTGAACACCTGCCGCAGCCGTTGAGCGTCCACGCTCAAGGTCGGCAAGTCGGAAGGCATGCGCACCTGAATATCCAGCCCCTTCTTATCCGACTGCGGCGTGATGTCTGCCAGCGCGTCGTACAGAATGTCGCCTAGCGGTACGGCAGAATATTGCAGTTCCATCGTCGCGGCTTCGATGCGCGACAAGTCCAGCATATCGTTGATGAGTTCCAGCAAATGCTTGCCGCCGGTATTGACGCGCACCAGCCGGTCTACCTGTTTGGCGTTCAGTTCCCCGTAGACTTGACTGAGCAGCAGTTCGCTATAGCCGATGATGGCGTTCAAAGGTGTCCGCAGTTCATGGCTCATGTTGGCGAGAAATTCGGATTTCAGCCGGTTGGAATCAATCGCCTGTTCATAAAGTTGAGCGTTGTTGATCGCCAGCGCAATCTGCGAAGCCACCGTCATCGCGGTTTCGTCCTCGTCGGCGGCAAAAGGTTCGCCGGGCTGGTTGCGATACAGCGCGAAAAAGCCTATCGGGGTATTGCGGGCGATCAGCGGAGCCAGCAAGCCGGCGTAAGGCAGTTCATCCGGCAGCACGCCGAATGCCGCTGGATCGGTTTCTTGCTCATCCACCGAAAGCGCATGTGTGCCGCGCAACATCCGCGCCAGAAACGACTGCGGGCCAAAGTTTACGGGCGTATCGGCCACCTCACTGTGGGGATAGGCCGCCGCCACCACCGCCGGATTCTCGCCATCGCCCAACAGCACAATCGCGCCGGATTGGGCAGCGAACAACTCGCACAACTGCTGCACCGCCGTACTCACAATCATTTGCCGGTTGAGCGAAGTCCCCAGTGCGCCCGACAACCGGTTGAGCAGCGCCAAGCGGCGAGCGCGTTGATCGAGCGCCTTCAGCGCAGACTGCGATTCGGCCAGCAGGCGGGCATTTTCAACCGCAATCGCGGCCTGTCGCGCCAGCGCGAAACCGGTGTTGGTATCGGCTTCGTCGTAAAAATCAGGGCGAGATTTCTCAACCGTCATTACACCGATCACGCGCTCCTGCACCGGCATGGGAAAGGCGATCCACGACCGGGTATCCGGCGCGGCAGCGGCGGCATACGCATCCCACCCGTCGAGAGCCAGCACATCGGGCAAGCGTACCGGTTGCTGCGAGGAAATGACCTGCCCCAGCATATCAGTTTCAGTGACCTGCGTCATATGGCCCAACGCGGCACGGTTTCGCCCCAGACTGGCAGCCACATACAAACGATTGGGCGTTTCAGCGGCGGGGATGAGGATGGTGGCGCGGTCAAATTCCAGCAAGCGTTCCAGTTGTTCCAGAACGCGCTCCAGCACTTCCGAGTCGTCCATCGTGGAAGCCACCACGCGGCTGACATCCACCAGCGTGCTAACCACGCGGCGACGATCCACATCGGCTTGCTGCAAGCGCAGCGCCGACAACGCCTGCCCCAGTTGCACCGCAACAAGGATTAGCAGCGCCAGCTGCGGCTCGGCATAATGATCGGGCAGTTCGCTGCCCAGCGTAATCAGGCCGATCACCTCGTTTAGGCGGTTCCGCAGGGGAACCCCCAGCCACGAGACGTTTTGCGCTTCCATCGTAGCCAGATCAACGCCGAGCGCCGTCAGCCGTTCGGTTTCTTCCATCAGGTTGTGGAAATGCAGCGGTACGGCGTTCGTCACCAGCGCCCGATCCAGCCCTTCCAGCGGCAGCGTATCGGCTTGTTGAGCGATCCCGTATTCGGAAATAACCGGACAGTCAATCATCATACGCGCCGAATCGCACAGCCCCACCCGCAGGAAACTGGCATCGAACAGCAAATTCAAATGCTCATGCACGGTATCCCACAGCGCATCTTCCGTAGAAGACTGCATCAAACCCCGGTTGAACTCATTGATGGACACCAGCAGCGTATCCCAACCGGAACTCGATTCGAGATAGCTCAGACGGGCGGCGACCAGTTGCACCAGAATCGCAATGCTCTCGGCTGGTTCGGTTTGCCCCCGCAACCACAACAGGCCGCCCACGCTGCGCGTCCCTCGCAGGGGGATAAGCAAGGCTGCCCCCTCGCCTTGTAGCCCTTCCAGCGGCGCATCCGCTTGCAGGCGATAGGGCGCGTCCCAGCTCTGCCACACGAACCACGCTTCGGGGTCATGCAACCAGCGCCGCAGCGTGGCGGAAGGTTCAAAACCAGCTGACGTATACAAAGTAGCGGTCAATGACACGGGATGAATCGCCGCGAGAACCGCCGGGCCGGGAACAACAGTCAGTAAAGCAGCGGCAGCCGCCTGTACGCTATCGGCACAGTTGATCGCAGTAGCAGCAGAGAAAATCATCGCCGGAATTTCACTTTCCACCATAAAGCACTATTCTGTTCCTGATTATCGCACAATTTCATCTGGAAAGCGTGCAACCGCGCCGGTTTTGGGGTGCGGCGGGATGCGTTCGGAAGCGGACAACAAAACAGGAGAGCGCGTGTCGCTCTCCTGTTTCCAAAACTGCATTGTCCCATTCCTCTATCCGGTTGTCCGGCAACCGAGGAACGGGTTTTCAAAAAGGTTTAGCCGTCGGCGCGGGTGATGCGGCCTTCGACTGCCGGGGCAATCGGGGCATTGGCGCGGATGTAATCCGCCAGCGCCACATCCAGCGGGCTACCCCCATCATACGGATTCACGGCGTTGTCCTTGAACATGGCATAGCCATCGCCACCACGACGCATGAAGTCGTTGGTCACGACGGTGTAGGTCGCTTCGGGGTCAATCGCGGCGTACTGACCATCTGCGCCCAACACTTCCACGCTCACGATACGCGAACCGGCATCCTTGCTGCCGTCCCACGTAAAGCGCACGCCCGAAACCTGCGGGAAGCGGCCTGCGCCGTTTTCCACCTGCGACACGCCATTTTCCAGCGCGGCCACCACATCGGCACCCTTCAGATCCATCGTGGCGACAAGGTTGCCGAAAGGCAGCACCGACAGCACATCACCGAGGGTGACGGTGTACGGTTCAGCCAGCGTCAGATCAGCGGGAATGTCCGCGCCCGCCGGCACGCTGGAGCGAATGCCGCCGCCGTTGGTGATGGCAATCTGAGCGCCGCTATAGGCACGCATCGCGTCGGTAATCAGATTACCGAGGTTGCATTCTTCAGCGCGGCACACCTTACGGTCGCCGACGAGGAACACCGACGATTCGCCCACCGGTTGCGCAGTCAGTTCAGTGATCGGGGCGCGCAGTTCGTCCACAATCGCCTGCATATCGGGATCGGGGGTGATGTAGCGCGACAGGAGAATGGTATCGCCCGAAGCACTGGTCACGACGCCATCTTTGTCCCACACCACATTCAAGCGGCCCATGTACTTCAGGCTGCTGCCGGCCTGCACGATGTAGACACGGTTGCCATCGGCATCCTTGACTGCCGTCGGGTACGCGCCTTCCGCGCCTGCGTAGGTGTTCGAGAGCAGGCTGTGGCTGTGACCGCCCGCGATGATGTCCACGCCCTTGAGCTGCGGCGCGAGCGCCTGATCGCCAAAGAAACCGAGGTGCGATAGGAGGATGATCTTGTTGACGCCTTCAGCGGTCAGCGCATCCACTGCGGCCTGAGTCGCGCCCAGCACATCGTCGCTGAACACCACATCCGCGCCGGGGGAGGAGAGAATGCCGGTGTCCGGCGGGGTGAGGCCGATGAAACCGATTTTCTGACCGACCACTTCGACCACCGTATAGGGCTGAATCTTGTCAGCCAGATTCGCGCCGAAAGTGATGTTGGCGGAAATCAACGGGAACTGAATCGCATCCGCAAACGCGACCAGCCCATCATCGCCATCATCAAACTCGTGGTTGCCGATGGTCATCACGCTGTAGCCCATCGCGTTCATGATGCGAGCCGCGTCTTGACCGCGCCACTGCTGATGGAACAGCGTGCCGGTGAAGCGGTCGCCCGCGTCAATCAGGATATTGTTCACGCCTTCAGCGCGAATCTGGTTGATGACGGCCATCTGACGGGCGGCGCCGCCATCCGTGCTGGCATCTTTCTTGGCATCATTGGCAGCATAGAAACCATGCACGTCATTGGTGTGCATGATCGTCAGGGCGAAGGTATCGTCCTGCGCTACCGCCACCGACAGGCTGAGCAGTAGCGTGAAAACCAGAATTCCGACGATCTTACGAAGCATCTTTTCCTCCAGAACAGTAAAGAATACAGTGTGCGGATTGTGTTCGATGATTGTTGTCAAACGCACATGTCTATTTTAAGAGTATGTTAAACAAAAGCCAAATGACATCTCGACCGATTGTGCAGAAGTGACGAAACCAGTTACCCCGCAAGCCCCTGCCCCGGACGTTCGCACATCCGGGGCAGGAAACCTTCACAGCCGTTTATGAGGCGCTGGCGACAGGCACTTCGACGTGGAAGCCGTCCAGCAGCACGGTGAATTGATCGCGGAACAGGCTTTCAAAGTCGGCCTGTGGCGCTTCAAACCACAGCGCGTAAGGTACGCCGTCGTCCTTGACCATCGCGTACAGCCGTCCCATCACCGTTTGCCCGCGCACCTCGCGGGTATAAGTGACGACTGACCATGTGTTCAGTTCGGCGTAGTACACGTCGCGCTGAAGCACGGTGTAGGCCGAGAGCGACTCGACTTCTTGCGCGAGGAGGACATCCAGCACGCCTTCCGAATCCTTGTCCATCGGGTTCAGCACCGTGACCGAGGCGAACGTTGTGCTGTTGGTGCTGCCATCCGGCGTATACGTCCACCACAGCCCGTTCTCGGCACCGGGCATCCATGTTTCCGGCACTGGATAGCGCACGTTGTCGCCATAGGTGTCCTTCGCCCAAACGCCGGTATCAGCGTTCTTCATAGTCGCCACATCGAAGAAGAACAGGTAGTCGTTGAACAGCGCGTAGTTGCGGTTCATGTCCCCTTTGGTCAACGCTTCGGAGGAGAACACCAGCCCCAGATCAAGATCGCTGAGGTACACCGAGAACGCCTGCGAGACAAACTTACCCTTATCGTTGGTGTAGGTAAAGTTAAATTCGAGCGCATCGCGGTCGTCCACCGTGATCGGGCGGAAACCGTTCGAGGCATTCAACTCATACTTGTCCAGCACCGATTGGGCGATGGCCTGCAAATCGCCGCCAGATGTTTCATAGACGGGATACACGAACAGATACGCGCTGCTGTCCTCCGCGCTGGTTTGCAGGAAATCCGAATCGGGGAAGTAACTGACCGAGTACCAATCGGCGGGGCGCTGCATGACGAAGCCCCAATCGGAGTCCAGATAGCCGCGCAGGTCGGGCATGGCATCGTTGTTATCCACCATGACCGAAGCCGAGCCGAAGCCGGTGCTGCCGCCTGCGGCTTCGACTAGGAAGCCGAGCTGATATTCCCCGCTGGGGGCGGGTTCATAGCGCCACGAGATGCCATCCTCCGGCCAGATAAACGTCGTTCCGGGGTTGAGTTCCACGCGGCCATCGGGCGTGACCTGCGAGCGATAGGTCTGGAACTCGCCGCCCGCATCCAAGCGAATGCTGGCAAGGGCGGAACTTTGCGCGTTCTTGCTCACCACATTCGCCGTTGTGCCGTCGTCATTGAACATGACCGCCACATCAATCCAGTTGGATTCGCCGGGGAAGCGATAGCGCCCCGCCAGCGTGTCCTGATTGTCGCTGCTGACCACCTGCTCGAAGTGGGTGGTTTGCCCGTCGGTGACGACAGGCAGCAGCGCGTCCCAGTTGAAATTGCTGTCGTCCACGCCGGGGTTCCACAGGTTGATGAAGTTCACCACGCCGTCTTCAACCACCTCGGTCACAATGGGCGAAGTCTGCATCCGCACCAGCGTGCCATCGGCCTGCAACTGGTCTACCGTGAACGTGCCGCGTGTGATGTTGCGTCCGGTCACTTCCATCGAGACTTTGACCGGCACGTTGATGCTGATCTGGGATGGGAACACATTGGTCACACTTACAATCGGCACCAGACTGGGCGCGAGGGGTGGCGCACCCACGCCCGCGTTGGTCGTCGCCGCCGGGTTGAAAGCGCGTGTGCCGGGGCGAACCTCGCCAAAGTACGCCCGCAGGAGTTCGCTCCATGAGCGCACCGGATTCTGCTCAAAATAGCCCGTGTCGAAATCCGAAGCTCGCGCCGGGAAGTAAATGTTATAGAAAGTGGTGTTCGGCAGCAATTGGCTGCCCGCCGTGCTATAGATATTCACATCGCGCAGGGCGGAAAGCACATTGGTCGCCGCCTCGGAAAGCTGCGAGTCGCGGCCATCTTTCGCCAACCGGAACATGAAGTTCCCGACATCAATGTTGGTAGCGGGGCCGAACTCGTCTTCCGGCAGGAACGACGAATAGGTATAGGTATTGGCGCGCACCTGCCCGATGAGCGACGCATAAGCACGCGGGTTGGTCGCCACCACTTCCGCAAAAGCGTCCATCGCGTCGGTCACTTCACCGAAGTTACGCAGGTCGGTAGCAACCGCGCCCAGCACTGGCGAGGTATCCGGTGCCAATTCATCCATATCTTGCAGGTACTTATCAGCGATCATCTGCCCCAGTGTGCCAATATCAATATTCGGCTGCTGGTTGAGCGTGTTGGTCAGCAGTTCCATATCGAAGCTGGGGTTAAGCGTGATTTCTGGCGAACCGATGGCGAAGTCGAAGTAAGGCGAAATCGCCGCATAATGTTCGACGCCACTCATCAAGCAGGCATCGTTGATGAGCAGATCGAACTTCGGCACGCCGGTATTCTGGAGCGCCGAAGCGAACACCTGCTGAAGTTCGGGCAGATCGAGAATGCTGTCGCCGGTGGTATCGTCGGTCACAGTGCCATACCACGCGCCGCCATGATCGTTCAGAATCACCGCGTAGTGTCTGGCGGGGAAAGTTTCCATGCCCCACACCAGAAAATCGAGCAGGTTCTTGCCGTAGCCTGTATCAATCTCGCCCAGATCACCCACCGCCTGTGTATCCAGCGTGGGCGGATAGGTATCGTTGAAATCGCGGGAACGATCCGCGCCCACTTCAAACAGGCGCGTATCCGTCCAGTTGCCGTTGGAACGGTCATACTCCCCCGAACGATCCAGCAACGTGAGGATGCGCACCGAAGTGGTGCTGCCGCCCGCACGTTCAAATTCGTCCACATCGTTAATCAGGCCGTCTTCGAGGTTGTTGTCGCCGCCCATGTAGGCCAGAATCGTCCAATCGGCCTTTGTCTGGGAAACGGTCAACGCGGGATAGCCGGCCACCATCGGGTTAGAAGCCAGCGTCGTGCTGCTGGAAACCAGCGCACCCCCGCCGCCCACTTTGTAATTCACTTCAAACGAACCGGACGTTTCGCCCTTGTCATAACCGTAGCGGCTGACAATCAGGCTGTAGTCGCCTGCCGCCGCGTTGGGAAATTCGATGAACGAATCGGTGGTGTTGGGGTCACGGTCATCGTTTTCCGCCACCACGTTCTCGCCAAAGAACAGACCGATGTACAGATCAAGATCGCCGCTGGTGGCGCGGGCGTCAATCGAAATCGTCTGCCCTTCACTCACGCCGGTAATGGGGATTTCAATATAGTACGAATTGTCGCTAATGCTTCCGGTAACGACCTCACCCACGCCCGTCGCATCGCTCACCGGAACCGTGTCGCCGCCAAGCGGAGAACCGCCAGCAGAGCCGCTTTCCAGTCCGAGTGTAAAGGGGCCGGCCTCGTAAGCGAATACACCGATCAAGTAATCGCCATTGGCGGGAAGGGTGTAGTCAATCTGCGAATTCACATCATCGCTGCTAATGTCGTCATTTTCAGCCAGCGTGTTTCCGGCAGAGTCGGCCAGCACCAGATAGGTATCCACCGAATCGCTCGACACGTTGATCGTGATGTGGTCGTTGGCATTGCCGCTGAACAGGTAGGTGACGGGCTTATCCATATTAAAAGCCTGCCCACTCACCTGATCGCCATAGTTGAGTGTGGTTCCGTCCGAAGTCGGTTGAGTCGCGCCGCCGCTACTGCTACCGCCATCTGCCAGCACCGACAGCACATACGCGCCGGGGTCATAGCCCAGTACCACCACAACGTACTGCCCATCGGCAGGCACATCAAAGTTGATGCGGGCGTTGGTGTTGTTGCCACTCACATCATCATTTTCAGCCAGCAAGTCCCCGTTGGAATCTGCCAAGCGCAGATACACATCCATCGCGTTGCTTTCGGCGCTAATCGTCACCGAATCACCGCGCTGGGCTTCAAAGTAGTACATCAGGCCCGAATCGGGGTTATCAATGCGCCCCCGCACACTGTCGCCATACGCGATCAGGATGACATCCTGCGCCTGAACCATGATGGGTATAATCAAACATGATAGGACAAGAATACTCAAAACCAACGACAAGCGGCGCATAAAATCCTCCATGCTGGATCATTAAGTTTGCTTCATCCCCAACTGTTGTTTCGGGAGGGTATCCAAAAAACATTGCGGATAGATTACCAAACTGACTATATAACGTCAGTTATGGATAAGGCGGGATGCCTTTCGCTAGAGGTATTATCCTCTAGGGTACCCCTACCAAGAAAGGCATCCCGGTATGTGTCAAGGGTTTGAAACAACTCCGAGAAAAACATT
>Ga0172373_10001418_pt1 | contig 38806 bp, 31 predicted proteins | sample Lak10m_2_FD_114546 | JGI IMG/M metagenome (GOLD analysis project Ga0172373, IMG submission 114546) | Freshwater microbial communities from Kabuno Bay, South-Kivu, Congo - kab_092012_10m | ecosystem: Environmental > Aquatic > Freshwater > Lake | place: Democratic Republic of the Congo... | reverse complement strand
CCTCATCATCTATTCTCCCTCTCCAACGGGAGAGGGGACAGGGGTGAGGGAAGAAATCACCCGCTTCACCTTCCCGCGCCAACCCTACGATGACCATCTCGCTCTCTCCGATTACTACGCCTCCGTCGAGTCTGGTCAAATGGATGTGGTTGCGCTTCAGGTCGTGACCGTTGGTCAAGCCGCCAGCGACAAATTCGACAAACTGCAAGCCGCCAACGACTACACCGAAGCCTACTTCGTGCATGGACTCGCCGTCCAAGCCGCCGAAGCGACCGCAAATTATCTCCACGAACATGTCCGCCGCGAATTGGGCATTGGTGAAAGTCAGGGCAAACGCTACTCATGGGGCTATCCTGCCATTCCCGAACTCGAAGATCACTTCAAGGTCTTCAAACTGTTGCCCGCCGCCGAAAGTGAATTGGGCATGAGCCTCTCCGTGTCGGGACAGCTCATCCCCGAACAATCCACTGCCGCCATCATTGTCCATCACAAAGACGCGAAATATTATGCAGTGGGTGAGAGTCGTGTTGAGCAATTGACCAAGTAAGAACACAATCTTTGTTGTGTTAGGCTCAACTTTTACATGATTCAAGTATGTAAAAGTTGTTTCGGAGACACATCAGGTAAGTGAAAAATATAAAATATGTTTCCTAAACAACATTCCATATTGCGCAATATCCCAATATTTACTCTGTTGATTACAGCTTTTTTGGTTGGAACCTTAACTGTGCGTGATTACGGTATAAGTTGGGATGAAGCCGGGATTTTTCGGTACAGCGGGCATTTACCTGAAGCTTATAAAAATGTTTTGGATCCACAGCGTTATGAGCCGGATAACTATAACTGGATTTTGAACTACTATGGTCCCGCGCATTTTATATATTCAGAGTTGATGTCCCGCGCTCTGATAAATTTTCAGCCATCCTGGGGGAATGGAACGGCGCAGCACTTCTCGTATCTCATTACGTTTTTGGGTGGTATGTTATGTTTGTATTTGCTCTTGAATAGATGGTTCGGCGAATGGACGGCATTTGGCGCCGTATTATTATTCGTTACGCAACCGCTTTTTTGGGGACATGCCTTGATGAATCCGAAAGATTTGCCGTTCATGGCTTTTTTCATCGCAAGCATATATCTCGGTTTCAGGATGATAGACGATGCGTCTTTGAAGAACGTTCTTCTTGCCGGTATCGTATTGGGAATCTCGACCTCAATCCGTCCCATTGCTCCGATGGCGGGCGTCATTGTGATTCTTTATGGACTGTGGAAGTTGAAGCTAAAAATCTTGCCGACGGCTTTATGGTATGCGATTGCAGCGCTTATGTCTGCGTACCTTGCCTGGCCCTACCTATGGAAGGGTCCAATTGAAAATTTTTGGGGCAGCCTTGAGATTATGTCTCAGTTTCCATTTGACGCCAAAATTCTGTTTCGCGGAACCCTGTATCCGCCCGATTGTCTGCCCCGTTCATATGTCCCCACTTTGTTTTTCCTCCAACTGACCGAGCCTTTGCTTGCGTTAAGCCTGGTCGGTTTTGTTATGATGTTGTTTTCCCGGAAAAATGAAGCGCTCTTTTTGTTTGGAAGTTGGTTCCTTTTACCGATAGCCGGAATCATCCTCTCACGAAGCGTATTGTATGATAACGCCCGCCAGATATTTTTTTTACTGCCCCCGATTTTTATACTCGCGGGGTTCGCGCTGGAATTTCTGAATACGCGAGTGCCGAATAAATGGATCAAAAATACATTATTACTGTTTTTTGTTCTGCCTGGAATAATTGCCGGAATCCGCCTTCATCCCTATGAATATGTTTATTACAACTCCCTGATCGGAGGAGTTAGGGGCGCAGATGCGGGTTTCGAAACGGATTACTGGGGTGTTTCGTTCAAGGAAGCAATGGACTATGTTAATGAAAATGCTCCGCTCAATGCCCGTGTGATGGTTCTTTCAGGTCCTGATGAAACTGCGGCTTATTACGCCCGCCCCGATATTCAGATCATTACAGAGGAAACGGATTACCTGCCTGATAAGGGATATGACTATGCCTTGATACTGACACGCAAGAATATCAATGAAAATCGTTGCCCGAATTCAGAGACTGTCCATACCATTGGACGGGATGGGGTGGTTTTTACATACATCCGCCAGCTTGGCTCAGAACGTCATTGTAAATAAACTGGTAATATAACCGTATGAGCAAACATTTTAGGTATGTTTTTGTTTCCTGGGTTATGCTGACGTTGCTTATACTCGCCAGCCTTGTTGCTATTTATCTTCGCAACGGCATGGCGGGACTTAACCTCTTCATTCAGGAGTGGCCGCTTTCCAACCTTGCTGTGACGCTGGCTTCCACATCCCTCACGTGGATATTGGCAGGCGCGCTGCTTTACCTGCTCGCCAATGAAAAAATAAACAAAGACAATCTCTGGCTCACGGCGGGATTTTTCCTCGTCATGTTCGTGTATCTGCAAATTTTGCGCGAACGCTTCCGCTATGGCGACTATCACTATTACCTCGAAGCCGCCACCGTCCTCGCCAATGGACAGCCTCTGCCCGATACCTATCTCTATCTCCCACTGTGGGGAACCCTGCTTCGCTTCCTCGTCCCGCTCGGTGACCAAGGTGTGATGATCACTCTTTGGCTCGTAAATGTTGTTGCACTCGCCACTTTCTACTTTCTACTTGTCAAAGTACTCGAACGCTACAACTTCTCTCACCACCTTGCCATCCTCATCACCATCCTCTTCCTTCTCATCAACACCCCATTGATGCGCACCCTTGGATTCATCCAAGTCAACCTCATCACACTTGACCTGATTCTGTTCAGTATTCTCGCTTACCCGAAAAATAATTTTGCCTCTGCCTTGGCGCTTGCTCTTGCTGTTCACCTCAAAACTTCACCGGCGGTCATCGTACTGGCATTTGTACTCACCTTCAATTGGCGCTGGATAATCTGGTTTGGCGTGAGTTTCCTCGCCATAGGTCTCTTCCCAGTCGCCATGCACGGCGCGGATATTTACCTGCAATTCGTCAACAACACAATCGGGCTTGCTCAAATCCCTGATACGAACTTTCACGATACCTCCTTCGACTCGTTCCTGCGTTTCCTCAACCCATTCTTTGGAATTCAGATCGAAACCACCCGTCTGATGGCACTTGGTGCGAAAGTTCTTCTACTTATTGCCACACTTTATACGATGGCGCAAAACATCTTTACCCAAGCATTCTCCAAAGAGAATCGACTCCTCAACGCGGCGCCTGCCTTATTCGTATTCATGACCCTTGGTTCGCCCATCGTTTGGGACCATCACGGCATGTTTACTACATTGGCATTTCTGCTTATGCTCAAACGTATCCATGTCCCGTCGCATTGGACGATCTTCCTCGCCGCCTACTTCTTCGAGTTCATGCTGCCCTCCTTCGATTTTTTCCCCTGGTCGTATGGTCGCCTCGTCGCGCCAATGGTCATCCTCTGGCTGATGTATGCCACTCGCAAGAACGAAGAACCTTCGTCTTTCATCATATCCGCGAATCAGTGGCTTATAAAAATTGGCTAACCAACAAGCCTTTAAACCTTCGTGCTCTTCGTGCCCTTCGTGGTTAAATGGTTTTAGTAACCCATGAAAAAACATATATCTACGATCATTCTCGCCTGCGTCTTCATTGCGGGCTTGCTCACTTTTAACCAATACGGCGAAAGCTGGGATGACCGTTCACTGCAAAAATATGCCGAGAAATCCATCGCTGCATACACCACCTTTCCGCAGGAAGGCGTGGTCAACATCGGGCGCGATGACCTTGGCTTTTACGGTCCCTTCTTCGTCATGTTCACTGATTGGGCATCAAAATCATTAAGCACCATCTTGCCCTTCTCACTGCCCGATCTTCGCCATCTCATTTACTATCTCACCTACTTCGCAGGCGTGCTCGCCTTTCACTCCATCGCCAAACGCTGGCTTACACAGATCCCCGCCCTCGGCGCAACCCTGCTCTTCGCCCTGCAACCCGTCCTCTGGGGTCACGCCTTCATGAACCCCAAAGACACCCCGTTCCTCGCCCTCTTTCTTCTTTCCATCTCTTTTGGGATTCATGCCTTTGACTCGCTCAAGCCTGACTCCACCATCGACCTCTCCCCCCGCTCCAAGCGGACTCTCACGCTTCTGACCGTGTTTTGGCTTGTTTCTGTCTTCGGGCTTTTCATTTTCACCCAAGCCATTCTCACCTACATCGAAACTCTCGTCGTTTCGGCACAAGCAGGTAACGCCAATCTCTTCTCGCTCATCGCCAAAGACATTACTGCTGTTCCCGCTGAAACATATACCCAACGCTACTTTGTCCTTTTCTTACAACTTCGCACTTTCTACTTTCTACTTTTTACTTCCACCCTGCTGTTCACGTGGCGCAAACTCAATTACCAATTACTAATTACTTTTTTAACCATTCTCCCCGCCGCCCTCGTGCTGGGACTCTCCACCTCCACCCGCATCCTCGGACCCTTCGCCGGAATCATCATTGCGTATTACGCATTACGCACCAAAGGCAAGCAATCCATCCCCGCTCTATTCATGTATGCTGTCATCGCCCTCATCGCAACCTACCTCTCCTGGCCTTACTTGTGGATGAATCCAGTCCCAAGATTTTTTGAAAGCCTTAGAGAAATGTCCCTCTACCCTTGGCTGGGCGGAGTCATCTTCAACGGCGAACTCTACCAATCCACCAATTTACCAGTTACCTATTTACCCGTATTACTCGCCATTCAGTTGACCGAACCGGTCTGGTTGTTGTCTCTGGCTGGATGGGTAGTGGCAGTTCAAAACAAGGAAAAGAAGCGAACGCTCGTCGAAGTCGCATTGCTGTGGTTCGTCATCCCGCTGTTGGCGTTCATCTTCATGCGTATTGCTTTGTACGATAACTTCCGCCAAATTTTGTTCATTCTGCCGCCGATCTTTTTGATGGCGGGTGTTGCCTTTGAAGCCATAAAGAATGTAAAATGGCAAGCCGCGTTGATCGTGGTGAGTTTGCTGCCGGGTATGATTGGCATCGTCACATTGCATCCGTATGAATATATTTACTACAATCAATTCGTCGGCGGCGTGGACGGTGCGCGTGACCGCTTTGAAATGGACTATTGGGCGATCTCGTATCGCGAAGCAGCGGACTATGTGAACAGTGTGGCTTCGCCCAATGCGGATATTTGGGTCGAAGGACCTGCGCAATTATTTTCGTTGTTCGCCCGTGAAGATTTGAAAATCTATTCATCCGGTGAATTGGACCGTGCTGAGAGTTATGAATACGTGGTGACCTTCACCCGCTACGATTTTGATGAGACTGTGTATCCTGATGCTGAGATCGTGCATCGCATTGAACGTGATGGTGCGGTGTTGGCCGTTATCAAAAAACCTTGACCTTGTTAGGTGACAGTCACTTTCAAAGTGACTGTCACCTGCCTTTACGAAAGAGAAACCATGAACCTACTTGAAATTTTGAATCAAAAAACCGTCATTGCCGATGGCGCGATGGGAACCATGCTCCATGCGCGCGGAGTCAGCTTCGACAAATGCTTCGACGAGTTGAACCTGACCAACCCCGCCGCAGTAGCAGACGTACACCGTGAATACATCGAAGCTGGTGCGGAATTAATTATTACCAATACCTTTGGCGCGAATCGATTTAAGTTATCCAAACATGGCTTGCATCATGATGTAGATAAGATCAACCGCGCCGGTGTGGAACTCGCCAAGCGCGTGGTCGCTGCTTCGTTCAAAGAAGTTTTGATCGCCGGGGATGTTGGTCCGCTCGGTGTGCGCATTGCCCCGTATGGACGGGTCAAGCTCGAAGAGGCGCGTGAGGCGTTTGCAGAGCAGATCAAGGCGTTGGCTGAGGCTGGCGCGGATGTTGTCATCATCGAAACCATGTCAGACTTGTACGAAATTCAAGAAGCGATTCGCGCCGCGAAAGAAAATTCATCTTTGCCCATCATCGCATCCGTGACCTTCACCCGCGACGACCGCACCCTGCTCGGTGACGACCCCGCCAAAGTGGCGCACCGTCTCGCCGCCGCAGGCGCGGATGTGATCGGTGTCAACTGCTCCGGCGGACCTTCACAACTCCTTCGCATTCTCAAACAGATGCGCCAAGCTGAACCGAACGCCAATTTCTGGGTCAAGCCGAACGCGGGCTGGCCCGAACAGGTCAGCGGACGTATCATGTACCCCGCCGATGCCGATTACTTTGGTGAGTATGCGCTTCAATTCCGTCAGGCTGGCGCGAATATTATGGGCGGATGTTGTGGTACCACTCCGCAGCACATAGCCGTAATGAAGAAGGCGCTCGAATCCACGCCCGCTACACCCGTTGCAGAAATTACGATTGTGGATGAAGACGAGATCACTGCCGAACCCACCGAACAGCCCACCAAACTCGCACAGCGACTTGCCAATAAGCAATTCTCCATCTGCGTGGAAATGGATCCCCCGCGCGGACTCTCGACTCACAAACTTCTCGCGGGCGCATCCCTGTTACAAGACTCCGGCGCGGATATTATCAACGTCGCGGATAGCCCGTTGGCTCGTATGCGTATGTCTGCCTGGGCGGTTTGCGAAGTCGTGCAACGTCAGATCGGGGTGGAGACCACCCTGCACTTCCCAACCCGCGGACGCAACCTCCTGCGCGTGCAAGGCGACTTGCTCGCTGCGCATGCTCTCGGCATTCGCAACGTCTTCGTCGTCATGGGTGACCCAACTTCCATTGGCGATTACCCCGAAGCGACCGACAACTACGATCTCGTTCCTTCCGGTTTGGTCAAGCTCATCAAGCAAGGCTTCAACATGGGCGTCGATCACTCTGGCACAAGCATCGGTCAGCCAACCAACTTCTTCGTCGGCTCCGCGCTCAACCTCTGCCCGCAGGACATCGACACAGAAGTGAAGAACCTGCGCCGCAAGATCAATGCTGGCACCGACTTCTTCCTCACTCAACCCATCTACCGCCCCGACGATGGTCCCAAACTCATTGAAGCCTACGAAGCCAAACACGGCAAATTCGACAAACCCATTCTCGCGGGCATCCTGCCGCTTGTCAGCGCGCGCCATGCCAACTTCCTGCACAACGAAGTCCCCGGCATTTCCATCCCCGATGAAGCCCGCACCCGCATCGAAGCCGCAGGTGAAAGCGGCGCCAAGGTCGGCGTGGAACTCGCTGTCGAACTCATCCAAAGCATCAAAGGCTGGGCAAGCGGCATCTACATGATGCCCCAATTCCACCGCTACGACCAAGCCTCTGAGATCATCGTCGCAGTCAAAGAATAAATATCGCTTCCGCCGCCGTCCTCGGCGGCGGTCGCATTTATAATTCCACCCATGAAATTCTCCCGCATCTTTTTTAGCGCTCTGACAGGTCTCCTCACCAGCCTGATCCTCGCCCTAACTTTTTTCCACTACCCGACCTTCACCTCGCTGATAGACCGCCTCTTTCTCGTCCTCGTCCCGGCACTCGCCTTTGGCATTCTCCACCACCAAACCTTCCCTGCCATCTCGCAATGGACGCGAAGCGTCCAAAATCGAATATCTATTCTCGAATATCTAATATCTTTTCTCGTTGCTCTTAACTTAACCTACGGCGCCATCGGCTTCCTGCAACCCGTCCTGCGCACCCCCTTCGGCATGTTCCTCTTCGCTGCCATCACTCTGACCCTCGGCACCGCCCTCGGATACTTCCTCGTTCAACGCGCCGCCGAATCTTTCCGCACCGGCTTCCTCAGCAAACCGCTCAACATCATCCTTGCTTTATCTCTACCCATCTTCTGGGTCGCCCTCATCATCAACGCCGCCCAATACCCATCCATGTTCAGCATGGACTATATCCTCGTCCCCCCAACATGGATGCCCCTCTTCCTCCTCACTGCCCTCACCTCCGCTCTCTTCTCCTTATTCCTCATCATTCGTTCCTCATCCCTCATTCCTAATTCTTCATTCTTCATTCTGCATTCCAAAAATCTTCCCGGCATCTATTCTGCCGGAATGTTCTTTCTCATCGAACTCATTATCGCCCGCTCCCTTAACCATCCCGCGCTTGAGAAGAACACCGTCCTCTTCGAAGCCGACGCTGGTCCGTGGATGACCATCCTCGCCAGCCCCGAGAGCGCCCCGATCAACCGCGCCGTGCATCCATTGAGTCTGATTCTCATCCGCCCGCTGGTGAGACTGGTCTCCGGCTTCATGGGCGAACACTACGCTCTCGGTGGCATGATCGTCGTTTCATTAGTCGCTGCCGCTTGCGTTTTCATGACTTGGATCTTCGTCAAACGCGCCGCGAACTCTGACACATACGCCTTTTTATTTGCCACTCTGCTTGGTTCCACGGCTTCTCACTTGCTCTTTGGCTCGCTGACCGAAAACTACATCTTCGGCACCGCCGCACTCCTGTTTTTCTTTTTACTCCTTCAAGCCAGGGAAACCCGTTTCTCTATTCTTGTCCCTGCTGGTCTCTTCCTGTTTGGAATCACCATCACCAACATTGCCCAAGGGGTCATCGCTCTTTTTGCCAATGGATTCGGTTTCAAACGATGGGTGCAATACGGGCTGACGGTACTTTCGTTCGGTATTTTACTGACGGCAGTGACCGACATCATCTACCCCAATTTCATCACGCTTTTCTATGTGCCCAATGATATTGCCTTCGAGTTCAATTTTGTCAACTCGCCTGATGGAAATTTATCCGACCCGATGCGCCTCTCCGAACCGGATTCGATCATCCGCAAATTCAATGTCGTATCCCGCTCCATCATCCTCTACGGAGCAGTGGGACCGGATGTGATCGAAGCCACCTCCGATAAACCGCCATTCCCCACCATAGACCTGAAGACCTTCGATGTCCGCGCACGGAAATTCGCCTCCTACAAGGGCATTTCCAACCTGCCGCTTGGCTTGTGGTTGGCTTTACTGGGTGGAGCTTTTGTTCTATTTGCAAAGAATGTACGCTCATCCAAACATGCTTCGTTGATGCTTGCTCTGGCTGGCGTGATCAGTTTCAACTTCATCATGCACCTGTTCTACGGCACAGAATTATTCCTGTATACCCCCTACTGGGTGTATGCCTTTGTTTTATTCGCCGCACTTGCCTGGACTGATTTTGCAGATAAAAAATGGTTTCAATGGGCGCTGGCAGTGATCGTGCTGGCTTTGACGCTAAATAACTTCAATTTCATGGTTGATATTTTCAAAGCGTTAGCTCCTTTTTACGCATCGGCTTGAAATTAAGAGGGTGAAAGAACGGACACAAACGAGTCTGCTTTAGCGGACTTCCATGAACTGAGGCAGGGCTTAAGCCCGACTCGCGTTAAAATAAAAACATGCTGCTCACAATCGATATCGGCAACACCAACCTGACCCTCGGTTTGTACGAGAACGGACAACTCGGCGCACATTGGCGTCTCGCCACCGACCATAACCGTATGCCCGACGAATACGGCTTGCAATTTCTCGGCTTGCTGCAAAATGCAGGCAAGACATTGAAAGACATCAAAGGTATCTCGGTTGCATCTGTCGTCCCGCCGCTGACAGGACGTGTGATTCAAGCCTGCCGTGAATACCTCAAAGTGGAGCCGCTTGTCGTGGATGCAGGCGTGAAGACCGGCATTAAGATCCGCTACGAAGACCCCAAAGCCGTCGGTGCGGACCGCGTCTGCGATGCCGTTGCCGTGATGAAACTCTACGGCGGTCCCGCCTGCGTGGTGGACTTCGGTACAGCCACCACCTTCAATGCCGTCACCAAAGACGGCGAATATCTCGGCGGCGCCATCACAGCAGGTATCAACCTCGCCGCCGAAGCGCTTTACACCCGCGCCGCCAAACTTCCGCGCATTGATTTGCAAGTGCCGCCTTCGGTTATCGGACGCAACACCGTCCATGCCATGCAATCCGGGCTCCTCTTCGGCTACGTCTCAATGGTCGAGGGCATGGTGAGCAGGTTCAGGGCAGAGTTGGGAAGCGATATGAAAGTCGTCGCCACCGGCGGGCTGGCAGAAGTCGTCGCCAAAGAAACCAAGGTCATCCAGGTCATCGCCCCCTGGCTCACCCTGGACGGGCTGAGAATCATCTGGGAACTCAACCAATAAATTGCACCTCCTGCTTTCACGACCCATGACAACCGTCATGGGTCTTTTTCTTTTTTTGCACGGCTTGCATCTTCAAATGGTGACAACGCGCACTCCCGTCAAAACTTTTGCATCTGTACAATGACAGCACGCTCAAAAAAGAAACGGGCGATTGACACAAAAAATATCCAGAAAAAGGAGATTAACATGAACAAAAAATATTTACTCGTAACCATGATTGCACTCTTTGCGGTCTTACTTAGCGCATGTGGAGGCGTATCAGCCGAGACACCCGCCCAGGCAAGCGAAACTCAAACAGGCGAATATTCTGCCCCGTCAACACAAGCCGTGGAGAACGGCAGTGCGCCCAATGCCCAGACCAACGACCAGCAAGGCGGGCAGGATCGAGACAGGCGCAACGGCGACCTGACCACCGCCGCCGAAACCCTTGGCGTGACCGTGGAAGAATTACAAGCCGCACTTCAATCTTCGATCAGCGCAGATTGCGCCGCTCAAACCGATAACACTGAAACCTGCCGCCCCGACCTGACCATTGCCGCTGAAACTCTCGGCGTTACAGAAGAAGAGTTGAAATCCGCGCTCGCCAACTCGAACCAGAATGCCCGTGGAGATCGTGGTGAACGCGACCTGACCGCCGCAGCCGAAACCCTCGGCGTCACTGTGGAAGAATTACAAGCCGCATTTGATGCCGCCAAACCTGCCGAATGCACCGATGGCGAACCCTCGCAAGGTGTGGATTGCCGCCCCGATATTGAAGCCGTCGCCAGCGCCCTCGGCGTGACCACCGAAGAGTTGCAGACCGCCCTTGGCAACCGTCAGCGAGGGCTTGCTGCCGCCGCCGAAACCCTTGGCGTCACCGAAGAAGAATTGAAAGCCGCGTTTGATGCCGCCAAACCCGCCGAATGCACAACCACAGAAGAAGGCGCACCCAAAGACCCCAACTGCCGCGCCGATCTTGAAACGGTTGCCACAACCCTCGGCGTCACCGTGGAAGACCTTCAACAAGCGCTTGGCAACGCCAACGGACGACGTGGACCGCAAGGCGGACCCGGTGGAGAGAACAGCGGTCAGCCGCCCGCACAACCCTAGCCCAAAAAGACCCGTGACACAAGTCACGGGTCTTTTTCATTTTTTGCATGTCTGTTCGCGCGAAGAAATGATTTTACACACTCATTACATTCTTTTTACATCCGTAAAATCAAAACATCGAACAAAACAAAGGAGAATATGATGAAAAGAATCGCCATTTTAGCTTTTACGATCTCAAGCCTGATCCTCGCCTCATGCAATGCGCCTCTTGCTTCGCCCGTACCTGAATCAGCGCCACTGACCGTATCCCAACCGGCAGCGGATGAATCCACGCAGACGGTTGGCGACCCACAGACCTCACCTGCGCAAGCCAGCGCATCGTTGACCTATCCCATTGTGGATACCAACCAAACCAACTGCTACAGCAGCGAGAACATCGTCTCCTGCCCCGAAAGCGGAAACGCCTATGCCGGGCAGGATGGCAATTATCAGGGCAGCGCCCCGCAATACCAGAACAACAGCGACGGCACCGTCACAGACCTTGTTACCGGTTTAATGTGGTCGCAGTCACCCGATTTCAATGGTGATGGCGTGATCGACTCCAAAGACAAGATGACTTTCTCACAAGCCCTCAGCAGCGCAGATTCTTCCACATTGGCGGGCTACGATGATTGGCGCTTGCCGACCATCAAAGAGCTGTACTCCATCGTCACATTCGATGGTCTGGATGTGAGCGATTGCGGCGTGGGCGGGAGCTGCACCGCAGTGCCATTCTTGAACACCGCCTATTTTGGCTTCGGCTACGGCGATACCGCCGCCGGTGAACGCATGATCGATGCGCAATTCTGGTCGAGCACACAATACGTCAGCACCACCATGGGCGGCAATGCAACTGCATTTGGCTACAACTTTGCTGATGGACGCATTAAGGGTTACCCCATTTCCAGTCCGCGCGGCGAAACGACGCAGTACGTCCGCTATGTGCGCGGCAACACCAACTATGGCGTGAACTCATTTGCAGATAATGGCAATGGCGCCATCACCGACAATGCCACCGGTCTCACTTGGATGCAGACCGATAGCGGCACCGGCATGAACTGGGGTGATGCGCTGAACTACTGCGAAACCTCCACCGCCAGCGGATTTGACGATTGGCGATTGCCGAACGCCAAAGAACTGCAAAGCATTGTGGATTATTCCCGTTCACCATTCACCACCAACTCCGCCGCCATAGACCCGCTCTTTCAAGCCTCTGTCCTTACCGCTGAGAACGGCGCCGCCGATTATCCCTCTTACTGGACGAGTACAACTCATGCCTCATCCAACGGCAGCAGCGCCTGGGGCGTATACATTTCCTTCGGGGCTGCGTACGGCATTATGAACGGACAGGTGATGGATGTGCATGGCGCAGGCGCACAACGCAGCGACCCCAAGGCTGGTGACTCTTCGCAGTATTCCGGCGGGCATGGTCCACAGGGTGATGTCGTGCGGATCAATAACTACGTCCGCTGTGTGCGCGGCGGAGATGTGAGCTACACCTCCGGCTATGTGCCAACGAACACAAACTCGGGTGTCACCGTCAACGGGCAGCAGCAACAGCCGCAGAGTGGGCAAGGGACCAATGGACAGAATCAGCCCACAGGTCCGCAGGGAGGCGGGCAGCAACCCCCGCAGGAAGCCATATCCGCGTGCAATGGTTTATCCGCTGGTTCATCCTGCTCGTTCAATACCCCCAATGGAACCATGAATGGAACCTGCGGCACACCGCCTGCTTCAAGCCAACTGGCATGTATGCCTGCGGGTGGAATACCGTAACAAAGATTCTCTCCGTACACCCCAAGCCCTAAAGAGCTGTTTTTCTTTCATAACTCACCGAATAGTCAGTAAGACCTGTAGGGCTTCTTTACGAAGGAAATGTACGGCAGCAAAAAAATATCGCCAGAGGAGAAACGATATGAAACCAGTGATTAGAAGTTTATTGATCGGCATCAGTGTGACGGCTCTTGCATTTGGGGGGATGCATGTTCAAGCGGCTGGAAATGATTCAGGCTTTGAGCAGGATGCGATGAACCTTGGCGTTGTTCCACTGGATGGCAGAGGCAATAACATCAGCCACCCGGAATGGGGCAGTGTGAACCAGAACTTTTTGCGCTTCTCTCCTGTGGATTATGGCGACGGAGTCAGCGCACCGGCAGGGGCAGATAGACCCAGCGCTCGTACGATCAGCAACACCTTCTCGCCCAACCCGCAGGGCGGCATTTTGAATGACCGAGATTTCTCAACGTTCGTTTTTGCGTGGGGACAGTTCCTCGACCACGACCTGGACTTGACCGATACCACATTGCCGGAAGAGGTGTTCATGGTGATCGTGCCTGCCGGTGATGAATGGTTCGATCCAACCGGAACCGGCACGATGCTTATTCCGCTTGTACGCTCAAATTACGACCCTGCCAGCAGTCCGCGTGAACAGATCAATTCCATCACGGCGTTCGTGGATGGCTCGCAGGTCTACGGCGTGGATGCAGAACGCGCCGCAGCGCTGCGCACATTTTCCGGCGGGCAGATGAAGGTGAGCGCGGGTAACCTGCTTCCTTTGAACACGCAGGGCTTGCCGAATGGGAACGCTGTTCATCTTATTGATGATGCGCGGTTGTATCTGGCAGGGGATGTACGTGCGAATGAAAACCCTGTGCTGGCATCTTTGCATAGTTTGTTCGTGCGCGAACACAACCGCATTGCCATTGAAGCAGCGCAACAACACCCAAACTGGACGGATGAGGAACTGTACCAATATGCGCGGCGCATTGTGATCGCTGAACTTCAGCACATTACCTATGCGGAATTTCTGCCCGCCCTGCTGGGTTCGAACGCCATGCCTCGTTATAACGGCTATCGGGAAGATGTGAACCCCGGCATTGCCAATGAGTTTGCCGCTGGCGCCTTCCGCTTTGGTCACAGTATGTTGGTTGGTGATATTGAATTTTTGGATGACGATGGTGAAGCGCTGCGCGGGGCAATGGGTTTACGCGACTCGTTCTTTAACCCGAGCGTGCTCAGCGATACTGACATTGACCCACTCTTGAAGTATCTCGCTTCGAATAACGGGCAGGAGATCGATACCATCGTTGTGGACGATGTGCGCAACTTCCTCTTCGGTGCGCCCGGGCAGGGCGGTTTCGACCTCGTCGCTCTCAACATTCAACGCGGACGCGACCACGGGCTGGCAGACTACAACACCGTCCGTGCGGCGTACGGCTTAAGCCGTGTGACCCGCTTTGACCAGATCACATCTGACACGGCGATGCAGGCAAAACTCGCAGCCACCTACGGGAATGTGGATAACATCGACCTGTGGATCGGCGGCTTGGCAGAAGATCACCTGTCTGGCTCCAGCATGGGCGAAACCTTTACCGCCATCCTCGTAGACCAGTTTGTCCGCCTGCGCGATGGCGACCGCTACTGGTATGAGTCATCCCTGACGCGAGATTTGGTGAATGAGATCAACAACACCACGCTGGCAGATGTTATCCGCCGCAATACAGGCATTACCAAGTTGCAGGAAAATGTATTCTTTTTCAACGAAAGCACGGTGATGATCGATACCTCGTCCACGGCGCGGACTCAAGCGCTGGGGCAGGCTGTAGCTTCAGTTCAATTTGAAGAGGGTCAGCAAGTACAGCAGGGCAACCCACCCCCGCCGCCCAGACCGAACGACCGACCTCCACGCAATGGCAACGGGGGTGGCAATGGTAATGGCGGTGGCAGGGGTAGACCCTAAATAACTTGTCACCGAGTCCCCTCCGATTTTTAAGTTGTTTGAACGCTGGAGTTTTTATTCACCCTGCTCTCTCTCGATACAGAGAGGGCAGGGTGAACTTTTTTCTTCTCTTAACTCACCTTACGCGGTAGTGCGAGATTTATCTCGTGTTTTCGGGCGGCATAAATGTCGCGCTACGAGGAAACCGCGTAACATCAGATATTAACTTCGACCTGCGGTTCTCAATAAGATCACCCCAAACAGCAGTAATAAGCTTCCTGCCAATTGAACGCTGTTCATCACTTCATGCAAAAAGAAGTAGGACAATGCCGCCGTGAAGACCGGCTCCAATGTAGCGACCAGGTTTGAAATGGTCGGGGAGAGATAGCGGATGCTCAGGGTGTATAAACCAAACCCGCCGAGGGTGGGTGCAACGCCGAGGAAGAACAGCAAGCCCCAGCCAGACAGTGAATTACCCAACCACATCAAATTTGAGAACGCCGCGTCTTTGGTGATAAAAAGGTCACTGCCGAGGTTGAAGAAAAATAAAAAGAACGTAGCCCCTGCAAAACTGTAAAGCAGCGCCGTCCACGAATCGATATTTCTATCGCCAGCGACTTTTCCTTGCAGGTTATACACGGCAAACATCAGACCGGTCATCAACCCGAAGATGATGCCGAACGGATTCAACTTCCACATGGCGGGGTTGTGTGCGCCCGCCACCAAAATGGTGCCGATAAAACTCAATGCAATGGAGATGACCTTCACCCCGTTGAACGTCTCTTTGAAAATGATGCGGCTTAAGATTGCAGTCATTGCCGGGGAAGAAAAAGCCAACACCGTGGCAACCGCCGCCCCGTTGTATTGAACCGAGAACGTCCACATCGAATTGAAGACCGCCAGCGAAATTCCATACCAGACCATCAAGCCCCAATGCTTGCGGTCTAATGCAAACAAATTCCGGTTAAAGATCAGCAGACCAACGACCATACCGAATGCCACGAATAGATCGCGCCAGAAGGCAAGCACCAGCGAAGGGAGTTTGTAGGTGACCACAATGTAGCTGATGAGGGGTCCGGTGGTAGACCAAATAATTGTGGCAGTGAGCGCGATAATGAATCCGCGTGAAGAGTTGGATGTTTGCATAGGTCTCCTTAAATAAGTGACAGTCACCTCAAAGGTGACTGTCACTTATTTAAGTGTGCCCCCAGGGGAATTCGAATCCCCGTTTAAGCCTTGAGAGGGCTTCGTCCTGGGCCACTAGACGATGGGGGCAAAATTGAGAACGGCGAGAGTATCTCGCGCGCTTCACTGCCTCTGGGTAGAAGCGGGCGAGATTGTATCATCCGCGTTTTGAATCGTCAACGAAAACATGAATTTCCTTTGGTCCATGCACGCCAATGGTCAGGGTCATTTCAATATCGGCGGTGCGTGAAGGTCCCGTGATAAAAACGGCGTTCTTTCCCTTGGTCAGTTCAATGGCATCTGCCAAAGTGGATAGGACATTTTTGGATTTCAAGACTGCGATATGGATCTCTGGAAGCAGCGAGCCAAATAACTCTTCATCCGCCTCCAAAACGGACCCGGTATCTGCCAGCCCCACCCAAGCCTTTGTCACGCCGACGGTGAGAGTCGGGTCGGGGTTGTGAGTGAAGTCGATGCCTGCCTGGCGCAAGCGGGCTTCGTTGAGGATGTTGGGTTGCAGGTAGATGCGTTTGACATTTTGCGATGTTAGATATTCGATGATTGCTTGCGTGGGGTCGTCCGTTGGGTGGGCGTTGCCGGAGAGGGCGGTGAGTTCGGAAGTAAATTGTTGAATTCTGTTTATTTGGAGTGCAACGTCTCTTGACGTTGCCGCTTTCGTGCTTTCATGCGCTTCACTCCAACGTCGGGAGACGTTGGAGTCCGTAATTTGCCTTGCTGTAAATCTCTCCCGAAACGGCTTCTTTGCAAATCTTGGCAGGTCTTTGCTGTAGCCCCAGCCGGTGAATGCGGGCAGACGCATCCACTCGGAGTGGGGCGAGAGGAGATGCGCTCCCAGCGAAGCGAATTTTTGAGAGAGGGCAAACAGCTTTGGCTGAGTAGAGAGGCGGGTGTACATCCGTAAGGCGAGTTTGGTGGTCCATGTCAAGCCTGCGCCGTCGCCCTCATACCCCTTCGGGGCACTTCCCCTAGCCCCTCTCCCTGAGGGAGAGGGGGATTGTCCAGCACGGACCCTCGTCAACAACTTTGGCAGATCAATATCTACCGGACAGGCTTCTTTGCACGCGCCGCACAGGGATGAGGCTTGCGCGAGTTGAAAATAATTTTCGCCGAATAGCCCCGGCGAGATGACACTTCCAATTGGTCCAGGGTACGGCGCAATGGAGAGATCGCGCCCGATGTAGGCGTGCCCGCTGAGTTCACGAAAGACCGGACAGGCATTGAGGCACGCGCCGCAGCGAATGCAGTACAGGCTTTCTTTGAGCGGCGAGTTGCGCAGTTTGCTGCGTCCGTTATCGAGGATGATGAGGTGACGGGTTTGCCCGGGCATGGGTTTGTGCAGAAGTTGAGTGTAGACTGTGAGTTTTTGACCAGTGGCAGAGCGCGGAAGGAGGGAGAGCAGCAGGGCAAGGTCGTCGAGGTTGGGGGCGAGGCGTTCCATGCCCATCAGTGCGATATGTGTTTTGGGGATGGTTGTGACCATGCGTCCGTTGCCTTCGTTGGTGACGAGGCACATGCCGCCAGTTTCTGCTACGCCAAAGTTGACCCCGCTGATGCCGATATCGGCGGTGAGGAAGATTTCTCGCAGAACTTTGCGGGCGGTGGCGGTGAGAGTTGGGATGTCTTCGGTGTAGGGGATGCCGAGCTTTTCGTGAAAGAGCTGCGCGACCTGTTCTTTTTTGAGATGCGCCGCCGGTGTGATGATGTGACTTGGCTTTTCTTTGCGCAACTGAATGATGTATTCGCCCAAGTCGGTTTCGATGACGTTGATGCTGCGTGTTTCGAGGGCGTGATTCAATTCGATCTCTTCGCTGACCATGCTTTTGGATTTGGCGATGAGGGTTTTACGCGTTACGGATTGCGAATTACTTGTTGCGTGATCCGTAATGCGTAAAACGTGATCGATGGCTTCTTTTGCATCCTTGGCGCGGTGGACGATGATGCCGTTGGCTTGGGCGTTGGCGATGAATTGACTCAGATACTCGTCCAGGCGTTCGATCACGTCTGCGCGGATGTTGCGGGCGCGCACACGCCGCTCGCGCCAGTCGGGGATGGAGTCGAAGGCGGCGGCTTTGCCTTTGAGTCTGCGTTCGGTGTTGTTGTCTAATGCGGTTTGGAGAGTTTCGTTTTCGATGGATTGACGAATGCGTTTGCGAAAGGAAGTTGTACTCATCTTTGTTTATCTCTGGTTCAAGACTTCTGCAATGTGAATAACGCGCTGGGGTTTTCCCTGCCGTTTCAATCCGCCCATCATGTGCATGAGACAACCTGCATCAGTGACAACCAATGTTGGCGCTTCGGTCTTTTCAAAATTGGATATTTTTCGCTTCAACCACTCCGCGGAGAGTTCGGGGTGCTCTACAGACATCACGCCGCCGAAACCGCAGCACTCATGCGCGTTGGGCAGTTCCACCAGGGTTGCGCCGTGGATGTTTTGAAGCAATGCACGTGGCTGTCTGTTTACGTTGATTCCGCGCAGGGTGTGGCAGGACGGGTGGTAGGAGAGCAAGCCGTCCCATTTTGCGCCGAGGTCGGTGACGCGGAGTTTATCCACGAGGTATTCGGTAAATTCGTACACCCGTTTGCTGAATACTTCTGCCCGTGGCTGCCATTCGGGGTCACCTTCAAAGAGTTCCAAGAGATTATGTCTGAAATGATGGGCGCATGAGCCGGAAGGCGTGACGATATCGCCTTGAGTTTTTTCGAATAGTTTGATCGTGTGCTTCGCCACTTCTTTTGCATCCTTCCGCAGACCGGCGTTGAATTGCGGCTGTCCGCAGCAGGTTTGGTTGGGGGCGAAGTCCACGTTGATGCCGAGGCGTTGGAGAATAGCCACGACGGCTTCTCCTGTTTCGGGGAAGAATGAATCGGTGAGGCAGGTAATAAAAAGCTGGACGGTGGGCATATCCAAATTATACGACCAAGAAAAACGCCCCTGAGTGTTTCAGGGGCGTGTGAAGTGAAATGTTCCGGCGCTTATTTTCCATACCACATGCGGGCAAGGATGAAACCGAGATGATGAATATCGCCCAGGGAACCGGCACGTGTTATTTGCGCAGAATTATCTGCCATGTAGGCAAATAAATTTCGGTTGTATGCGATCAGCCCGCCCAAGCCCAGGATCAAGAAAGCGATGAGGTATAAACCGAGGTGGGTCAGTTCGCCGATCTTGTTGAAGAAGGCGCTGCCTGCATCCAATGCGGCGGGGCGTTTGGTGGCAAAGCGGATGATGACGCGGGTGACCATTAGCACCAACAGGATGAAACCCAGTCGCATATGAATGTTCACAGGTGAGTCGCCGCCTGCTTCAGAAAGTAAACCTGTGCGCCAAGCATGACAACAACGACGAACCAATGTAATGTAACAAGTGCGGGATGATATCGTTTGGGGGTGTCCATTTTTTTTCCTAATTTTTATCGACTATAGGCGGAGTACATTAATTTAGGATGACAAACGCGCTTTCTTGAAAGTTTCTACATAATTTTCCCATAATTATAAAAATCCCTGAAGGGGAAGAACCTTCAGGGATTTTGTCTTGCTTATTTACACAACCAGGCTGACCAGTTTGCCTTTGACTACGATCACTTTCTTCGGCTCTTTGCCTTCCAATAGTTTTTGGACAGCTTCGCTCGCCATGACAGCAGACTTGATCTCCTCTTCGCTGGCTTCGGCGGCGACTTTGACACGGTCGCGCACCTTGCCATTGATCTGGACGGGGATCTCAACGAAATCATCCTTGGCGGCGGCTTCATCCACGGCGGGCCACAATTGCTGGTGGATGGAGTAGGCTTTGCCCAGATGTTCCGTCCACAGTTCTTCGGCAATGTGTGGAGTGACCGGCGCCATCATCTTCACGTAGATCTCTTGCGCTTCCTTCCACTCGTCTGAACCGGCGGCTCCGGCTTCGCGGGCTTTGTACATCTCGTTCAGCAATTCCATCAAACCAGAGACGATGGTGTTGAAATCGAAGTTCTCGAAGTCACGCGTCACGCGCTTCAGGGTTTGATGAACCTTTCGGCGTAGATTCTTTTTCACTTCATCAGAGGCAGTTGCGGCGGGGAGGGACGCGCCCTGCACCGCAGGGTCCGTGAACAAAGTCCATGTGCGGCGGATCCAGCGGGCGGAACCTTCGATGCCCTGCGAATCCCACGGTGCTCCCATTTCCCAACGAGCGAAGAACATGTTGTAAGCCCGCACGGTATCGGCGCCATATTTGTTGACCAAGACATCCGGTGCAATGACATTGCCGCGGCTCTTGGACATCTTCTCGTTGTCTTCGCCCAGCACCATGCCTTGATTGCGCAACTGCGTCATCGGCTCGTGACCTTCCGTGAGACCGATATCGCGCAGGGCTTTGTGGAAGAAACGCGTGTACAGCAAATGCATCGTGGCGTGCTCAATGCCGCCTGTGTAGGTATCGACGGGCATCCAGTAATCGTACTCCGCCGGGTCGAAGGGACCTTGATCATAATGCGGCGACAGATAACGCAGGTGATACCACGACGAACACATGAAGGTATCCATCGTGTCAGTTTCGCGGATGGCGGGACCATTACACACGGGGCAGGTGGTGTGCTTCCAGGTCGGGTGCAGCTTCAACGGCGATTCGCCGGTTGGCTTCCACTCCACATCTTCGGGCAGGGTCACAGGCAGTTGGTCATCAGGCACGGGATTCCATCCGTGAGTTTCGCAATGAACCATCGGGATGGGCGAGCCCCAATAACGCTGGCGGCTGATCAACCAATCACGATAGCGATAATTGACCGTTTCTTTGCCAACGCCTTTTTCCTGCAACCAGTCAATGACCTTGGCGATGCTGGGATTTTTACGTCCCTTTTCGGTGTTGACCTTGGTGCCATCCAACATGCCAGAGTTGACCATGGTGCCAGTGCCAATATACGCCGTCTCGCCAACCACCGCTTCACTCTGACCTTCAGGCTTGATCACCGGAATAATAGACAGCTCATACTTTTTGGCAAAAGCAAAGTCGCGTTCGTCGTGCGCAGGCACAGCCATGATCGCGCCTGTGCCGTAGGACATCAAAACATAGTCCGCGATCCAGATCGGGATGCGCGCATTGTTGACCGGGTTGATGGCATAACTGCCAGTGAACACACCGGTCTTGTCCTTGCCTACCGCGCCACGTTGAATGTCAGACTGCCGTGCCGCTTGCACTTTATATTCATTCACAGCGGCTTTATTTTCTGGCGTGGTCAGCTCTTCTACCAAGGGGTGTTCAGGTGAAAAGACCATGAAGGTCGCGCCCCACAACGTATCGGGACGGGTGGTGAAGATCTCAACATCATGGTTGCCAACCTCGGTCTTGAAAATGACCGAAGCGCCTTCACTGCGGTCGATCCAATTCGTTTGCAGGGTCTTCACCGTGGGAGGCCAGTCGATGCCGTCAAAAACCAGAAACTCATCCGCGTATTTAGTGGACTTGAAAAACCACTGTTCCAAATCTTTCTTGATGACAGGCGTTTCACAGCGTTCACAGTGACGGTCATCACCCCACACTTGTTCACGTGCCAACGTTGTGTTGCACTTCGGGCAGAAATCCACCGGCGACATCTTACGATACGCCAAACCCGCTTTATACAATTGAACGAAGAACCATTCCGTCCAGCGGTAATATTCGGGCTCGCACGAAACCATCTCGCGTTCCCAATCGAACATCGCACCCATCGAGCGCAGCTGCTTGCGCATACGGATGATGTTCTCACGTGTGCGCTTCATCGGGTGGACGCCGTCCTTGATGGCGGCATTTTCCGCGGGCAGACCGAAAGCATCGAAGCCCATCGGGAACAGCACGTTGAATCCCTTCATGCGCATATAACGCGCGCGCGCATCCGAAGGCGTCATCGCATACCAATGCCCGATATGCAAGTCACCGCTGGGGTAGGGCAGCATGGTCAAGGCATAATGCTTCGGCTTGCTGCTATCAATGACAGAACGATAAAGCTGGTCGGCTTCCCATTTTTCCTGCCATTTCTTCTCAATGTTGTTCGGGCTGTAAGACAGGTCTTTCATCGGTTTCACTTCCTTTTTCGCAACCGGTTTGGTCACTTTCTTTGCCGCAGGTTTCTTTTTTGTTTCTTCTTTCTTTTTCGTAGTAGCCATTCTTACCTCATAAGTATTTCGTAGGGCGGGTTTCTAACCCGCCATGTATTACCTATTATTGAAAACCTGTCAGGCTAAATACCCTACGGGCACATAACCTGACCTACAGAACAATAGAGTCACAAAGAAGACCCGCAAGCAACGGACCCTGCTTCCAGAAATTTCGTTTGATGTTCATACGTGCCTCCTTTTCCATAAACTCCCTCCCACTTCAGGGGAGGGTTGGGGTGGGGTTAAAAAACAAAAAACCCTTCATCCTCATCAGGGACGAAGAGTTCTCTCCGCGGTACCACCCGAATTCGGTTGAAAGGTTTGAAGGTTTCAAGTCGCAGGTTTTAACCTTCAACATTCAACCTTTCAAATTTCAAACGCTCTTGAATGCTGTAACGGGCATTCCCGACACCGACTACTTTCCACATTCTGTGGAACTTCACCAGTGCAGTCGCTCTTGCGAGCAGTCAGGCGAGTTCGGTCTGGAGCGATCCCTTGGACGCTGGTGTTGGGCTTTCACCTCACTTTCCCAACTCGCTGACGGGACGACCTACTACTCCTGCTTTGACTTTTGTTGGGGCTGGTTTTTCACCTGCCCTATTCAAACGGGTGTAAAACCCGTTCCTGCATTGTGGTGGACCCAGAGGGATTCGAACCCTCGACCTTCTCAATGCCATTGAGACGCGCTCCCAACTGCGCTATGGGCCCAAGAAAATATTTTTCTGAACGCTGTGGACCTGAGGGGATTCGAACCCCTGACCTCCTCAGTGCGATTGAGGCGCGCTCCCAACTGCGCTACAGGCCCGTCGTTCAAAAGGCGACGGCTATTCTACCTGAGGCGCGGGGGAATGTCAATAAAGGAAGGTTAGTAAATAAAAAGGCGGACAGAAGTCATTTTTAACTTGACCCTTCACTTTGAACGTTCTACAATTCAATGGTCTGACAAATTGCCCGCCTCTTTTTTTGACCTTGAACTGGTGCGGCTTCGTTTGAGTTTTTCTCACCCTGATACCTTCCCCAACAGGAGACCTAACATGACCGATTATTTATTCCGTGGTTCGCTCGAAAAGCTGGACAAGGACGTCTTTGACCTGACCCAGTTTGAAGCCGAGCGCCAGTATCGCAAACTGATCCTCATCCCCAGTGAATCGACGGCGCCGATGGCGGTGCGTGAAGCGTTGATGTCTGCCTTCCAGAACATTTACGCCGAAGGCTACCCCAGCGAAGAATCGCGCTGGATGAGCGAAGAGGAAATTCTCGATCACCCGATGCGACTCGCCGATTACCGCCGCAACGGTGACCCGCGCTATTACAAGGGTGTGGAATACGCCGACGCCGTGGAAGCTCTTGCCCGCCGTCGCGCTGCCGAAGCCTTTGCCGCCAATGGCTTCACCGCCGACCAGATCTACGTCAACGTGCAGGCGCTTTCGGGCGGACCTGCCAATAACGCCGTCTATCAAGCTTTGCTGAATATCGGTGATACCGTGATGGGACTCGACCTGTTGCATGGCGGTCACCTCTCGCATGGCTCACCCGTCAACCGCAGCGGCAAGTGGTTCAAGGCTGTGCATTACGGCGTGGATGCGAACGAGAAGCTCGATTACGAAGCCATTCGTCAGCTCGCGTTGGAAAATAAACCTAAGCTGTTAATTGCCGGTTACTCCTCCTATTCATGGGTGCCGGATTGGAAGAAGTTCCGCGAGATTGCCGATGAAGTCGGTGCGTATTTACTGACTGACATTTCGCACATTGGCGGGCTTGTCGCCGCGGGCGTGGTGCCTTCGCCGATCGGCATTGCTGATATTGTGATGTCTACCACTCACAAGAGTCTCGATGGTCCACGCGGGGCGGTGTTGATGACCACCAAAGCCGACATCGCCAAGAAGATCGATAAAGCCGTCTTTCCCGGTGAGCAGGGCGGACCTCACGTGAATGTCTTCGCGGGTTTGGCATTGACCTTCAAACTGGCGCAGACCAAGCAGTTCAAGAAACTGCAAGACCAAACCATCAAGAACGCGGTGGCGATGGCAGATCAATTCACCAAACGCGGGTTGCGTGTTCCGTTCGGCGGCACGAACTGCCACATGCTGAATGTAGATTGTTCGTCTGTCGTTGGTGAAGATGGAACGAAGTTGAGTGGCGATCAGGCGGCGCGTATTCTCGATATCGTCGGTGTGGTGGTCAATCGCAACACTATTCCCGGTGATAAGAGCGCGGCGGCGCCTTCGGGCATTCGCCTCGGTACGCCGTGGATCACCCAGCGCGGATTCAACGAGAAGCAGTCGCGTCAACTCGCCGACATCATCGCGGATGTGTTGTTGGCATGTGCGCCGCACGCGGTTGATACCGTCCGCAAGGGCAAACAGCGCCGCGCCAAAGTAGACTTCAACGTGTTCAATGATGCCAAGTTGAAGGTTAGAAAGTTAGCTACGAGTGCGGGTATTGATTTCAAACCGACAAAGACCGGTTACCCGCATTTTTATTACATCGACGATGTCCCTCACCCCAGCCCCTCTCCCAAAGGGCGAGGGAGTGCCAGCGCTGTGTTTGAACTCAGCGGTCAACGCATTCGCCAGGTGTTGGATTATGTCGCTTCGTCTGACCTCTCTGCTTTGAAGAAGGGCAAGACGCAGGTGACTTCGATTGCGACTCCTAAGGGAACTATCAAAGGTTTGTTGAAGAACGTCGATAACACTACCTATCAATTATCTGTTCCGGTGAAAGATGCTTCGGTTGTGGGCACATGGCTGCGCGATCTTTCGGATGGATACACCTCGTTCAATTTGGACGGCTCGAAAGATTTCAGTACCAAGCGTGTGCCGGGTCCGTTCGTGGTGAGTGAAGTGAAGGCGAAGCTGCCCTCACCCCAGCCCTCTCCCGAGGGGAGAGGGGGAAGCGAAGGCGAGGTCAAGCCTTGGTTTGTAGGACTCAGCTCAAACGTTAAGGAAGAGGCGCTGCCGCCCTTTACGTGGCAAGATGCTGAAGATGAGTTGAAAAAGACAGCGTTGAATCAAACTCATCGAGACCTCGGCGGCAGAATGGTCCCCTTTGCTGGTTGGGAGATGCCGGTGGTGTACACGTCTATCTTTGAGGAACATTTGGCGACGCGGCAGGCGGCGGGTTTGTTTGACGTGAGCCACATGGGCGCGTATGACGTGCGTGGTGCGGATGCCGCCTCTTTCCTCGACGCGGTCTGTGGCAATGACTGCGGAGGTTTGATGCCGGGTGAGAGTTTGTATACCCACTTCCTGACGCCCGATGGTGATGTGATCGATGATACGTTGGTGTACCGCCGCGGATTTGATAACTTCCTTGTGGTGGTCAACGCGTCGAACGATGACAAAGACCGCACCTGGCTTGAAAGTGTGCGCGACGGCAAAGTGAAAATTGATAACGCTCGTCCGTGGGCGCGCGCGTACGGCTACAACGCGGAGATCCGCAATTTGCGTGACCCGAAATCTGGCAACGACATGCGCGTGGACATTGCGCTGCAAGGACCGAAGTCTCGTGATATTTTGTTGGCGATGGGGGTGGATGAAGAAACGAGGCAACGAGTCATGAGGTTGAAGAGGACTGAGTTGTGTGATGCGGTGATTGGTGGTTTCGATCTCATTGTGTCGCGCACGGGCTATACCGGTGAGAAGATGGCGTTCGAGTTGTTCGTCCACCCGGAGAGCGCCGTGGCATTTTGGAACGGCGTGTTGAAAGCAGGGGAACAGTTCGGCGTGAAGCCCATCGGCTTGGGTGCGCGTGACTCTTTGCGAACCGAAGCGGGCTTGCCGTTGTATGGTCACGAAATGGGACTGGGCTCCGGTCCTTCGTCTCCGCTCCTCGAAGAACTCTCGTCGCTCCGCTCAGGACGGGACTTGGGCGTCGCCGAAGGTGGATTTGGTTCGTATGTGAAGACCTACAAGCCGTGGTTCATCGGTCGCGATGCCTTCGTGGCGCGTGAGAAAGAACGCAAGGGAGTGGTCGTGCGCTTCACCTTCGACGAACAGCGCACACGCATGGCGCACAACGGCGACCCAGTGGTCAATGCGGACGGTGAGCGCATCGGCTTTGTGACCTCCTGCGCCATCGACAGCGCGCGCTTCATTACCGGTCAAGCCTTCGTGGAGTTGGCGTATGCGAAGGAAGGCACGGTCATCGGAGTCAATCAGGGCGGGAATGTGGATCGTCCCGCTGGGTTGGCGAAGGTGGTGTCGAGGTTCGCGAAGTTGTAGTTTGGTCGATTGGGAATTGGCACATTGGGACGGCGTCAGGGGGCGCCGTTCCATTTATAGAATTCCTAATTAAATTGATAATAAACAAATCATATTAAGAGTTTTTGGAGATATTGGATATGCCGCTCAAGAAATTTTTATCTAAACCCAATTTTGATATTTATGCAGTAGCAAAACTATTCAATTCCATCCTTGATGAAGCAGTTGTAAAAGTTAATACTGAGTTTAGCCCTCGGCGATTATCAAAACTTCCACGAGAAATAGAACCATTGCCTATTGACACAAGACAACTCTCTAGTTATCGAACTAGAATTGGTACAATGTTGGAGTACGCATTAAGTACGGCAATAGATGAAATTCTTGAAGCCCAATATAAAGATGATTATCGGCTAACTTTTGCGCCTGCACATGAATACCCCGATTTTTTTCTACGAAACAACGCACTAGCTGTGCTTATGAAAATAGAAATGAAGGCGGTAGATGCAGATTCTGATGAGCAAGCCGCTAGATTTGGAACTCCAACAAGTCTGATAAATCCTGACAAAGACTTGTTGCTATTAGTAGGCTGGGAATGGCAAAAAATAATTCGGCGCGGAAAAATTATTGGAGAATTTCCATATATTTTCGCAAGTGTAATCTTGTCAGCTGGTGAAATAGCCAAAGAGCGTGATGAGCGTTTAACAATTACTGGTGGAAAAATTGAGGGTGAAACCGTTTATGTATATAGTAAAAAGAAAAGAGCATATGTTGTTGACCCAGGTAATTACGGAAAGTTTTGGCGAATTATTCACTCAAATAGGCGAAATTTGGAAGAGTTAAGCGACACCATGAAAGAGTTCGAAAAATTTCTCGAAAAAATCGGTGAAAAAACACCGCGTCAACGTTTGAAGAGAAAAAAGGAATAAACTCAAGGTTGTGGGCAAAGCCTTTCGCTTGCTCGCATGTAAGCTGAGTTAAGTGCATCATCGCCTTCACCTAGTGCCGTTGTACTACGATTTCGGCATTCCAGAAAAGTTTTCCAAGCCAGTTTGTATGTTGCAACAATTTCACGCTGAATGTTTATAGGTGGTAGAGGGATATGGATGCCTAAAACAGTTGACTGATTAACACGAGGGCGACCTACTCCTGTCACTTGGTACACTAATTGCCCATAAACGATATCACTTCTTAATATAAAGGATAAGTATTCTGCGTCGACTTGCCATTTATGAAAAGCCATTCGGCTTTTTGCCACATCCCTAAGGTCTGGATCATTTAATGCATTCTCAACTGTAGATAATATCAAGCATTCTGATGATGCAAAACCATCATCTTCATCAGTTTGAATAAGCACGCATTTTCTAAGTTCAGGTCGCATTTTTGCAAATAGAATATCTTTGGGGCGGAATAAACGAACAGTACTTTGAAGTTGACTACCTAAGGCTTCAGAAACAATATATTCACCTGTATTAGCTGTAATATTTCCGAGACCTATATATCTCCATATTTCATCAGGTTCTTGAACAGCAGGCACAGCAGTATAGTTCCTGACAATAACTAATTCTGCTAGCTTCGGGGTCGGATAAACCGATCTTCTTAATATGTCTTCTGCGGTTTTTCTGGATGGATGATGGAATTGAACATCTAGTCGCAAATCATTATCAGTTCTTATCCTGTCGCCAGAACAAATAAAAATCTGGGGTGATAATTTAAAGATTGATTTTTCTCCTGTTGATTTGTAGCTCTTCCAAGCATTAATGACACTTGGTAAATCATTCATCAGTGTAAAACGTCCATCTACTCCGCGCTGTGTTGAATATAAAGGGTCACCGTTTGGTTTTCGTCCAACATTATTTACATCTGCCATAAATACGTCTATTTGTTTTTCGCCACCTCTAAGGCGTTTTCTTAAGAAGAGTATAGACGCTTTAGCTGTGGCATAAGGCATAAAAGTTACATCAGGTAAACTAATAACTGCTTCTAAAATACAGTTGTCAAACATAAGTTGTCTAACATCGCGGTTTGAAGCACCGTTTAGAACGCTGTCGTCAATAATGATCCCCATTCTTCCGCCAGGTTTTAACCATCCAATACAACGTTCGATAAATAGGACTCCCCTTCGTCTCGACGTCTTATTGCGCCCAAGAATATATTTTTTCAAATGAGCTGTATCATTAAAATCGCTGCCAAATGGCGGATTAGTAATAATCAAATCGAGACTGTTTTTAGGCAACAAACTATCAACTTTATCTGAAAAGGCAAGTGAACCGCCATCGCTAAGGTGATGGATATTCCCGTGACCGTCACCGTGCATAATTAAGTTCATTTGGGCTGTCCATGCCATACGGCGATCAATCTCAACTCCAATTAAATTATTGGATAAATACTCCTCAAGCATCAAATTCTTCCTTTTGGAAGAGTTGGTTTTGGAAATGTAATTAGTAGCCTCAATTAAGAATCCTCCACTTCCGCAGGCAGGATCACATAATCGATGAGTTATTTGTGGTTCTAAAAAATTAACCATAAACTCAACAACAACACGAGGAGTAAAAAATTGCTGATTTTCTGATTTTTCATAGGTGTTTTTTACTAATTCCTCATACACTATACCTTTGACGTCGGCGGGAACTTCATACAAATCTACATTTTGTAATAACGTGACGACATTTGCTACAGCTTTTTTATCTTCACTCAATTTTCTTTGATTATTATTAAGAACATCAGGTAAAAGAGCTATTGCTTTTTCAAACAATTGCGAAACTCTTTTGTAAGTTCCTTCTATTGTTTCACCATCTTTTACTCTGAAGACGGGAATATATTTAGGATTGTTGTGAAACATTTTTTCATCATACAATTTGCAATATAATAACTTTGAAATCTCTTCGAATCTTTCAATTAATCCCCCTCCTAAAGAATCTCGAAAGGCACTGCTCATTTGCCGAACTAGTATTCGCAGTGATCTAATATCAAAAACTTGCTTCTCTGTAGGTGGAACTTCTGTTTGGGGTAAGCTAAATATTGGCAAGTCTATTTGCTTCTCCATAATTTCATTATTAACTTCATATGATGCTCGGCGTTCTTGTAATAACTTTGAAACATCTTCTAAAGAGTACAAACGATAATCGTTTATAGGATCACGGTGAGCTGATAATTTTCCCGCTTTGTCCCAATTTCTAAGAGTGGTAGGAGTTACTCCCAACAAGTCTGCTGCATCTTTGATTGTAATATATTGACTTTTCTTTTCCATGATTGCAATCCTTTATAAGGTTTATTTTTATAAAACCTTATAAAGGATTGTAGCATGACATATGCCAGATTTCAAGGTTTTGGCTAAACTAATTCAAGGTTACTTGTATGAGCTGTGTGAACTTAAGCCTTTCCTTATGTACAGACCTCACCCTGATGAGCGCCGTGATCGGCATGTCTGCTGACCTCACCCTGATGGGCGTAACAATCAAATTTCTCCGTTTGCCCCTCTCCCACGGGAGAGGGTATTTTTTTTGTTGCTGTTCTGCGGATGGGCGCTGAGGTTCTAGGTCAACGCTTGGGTGGTGGGGTGGTTTTAGCTCCTCCCCTCTAGGGGAGGCGGGGGAGGGGTTGGTTTTGAATTCTGATGAGCGCCGTGATCGGCATGTCCGTTGACCTCTCCCTGATTGGCATAATGATCAAATTTCTCCATTTGCCCCTCTACCCTACGGGCACGCGTCCTAAAGGAGAGGGTATTTTTTGATTGCTGTTCTGTGGACGGGCGTTGAGGTTCTATAGGTCAATGCTTGGGTGACGGGATGGTTTTAGCTCCTCCCTGGTCGGGGAGGCGGGGGAGAGGTTGCTTTAAGTCTTGACTTTCGTACCAATTATGGTACACTTTACTCATGGATGAAAACAAGGATCGGGAGCCAATCCTAAACGTAAAATTCTATAAAAGCGAAACAGGCAAAGAACCTGTCCGCGAGTGGTTGAAGGAATTGCCGAAAGCAGACCGTCAAGCCATTGGTGAAGATATCAAGACAGCTCAATATGGCTGGCCGCTTGGGATGCCGTTGATCCGCAAAATGGGGCGCGGATTGTGGGAGGTCCGCTCGCATATTAGTACAGGGATTGCCCGAGTATTATTTACTGTGATTGATAAAACCATGTTTCTCTTGCATGGGTTTGTCAAGAAATCACAAAAGACACCTCAGGACGACTTAGACACCGCCCATCGTCGTCTGAAGAAAGTAGAGAAAGAATAAAATGAACAAAAAACATGTTGGAAGCGACTTTGATGACTTCCTCAAAGAAGATGGTATTTACGAGCAAGTGCAGGCTGTTGCCATCAAGCGCGTCATTGCATATCAAATTGCCGAAGAAATGAAAAAGAAGAAACTGAGTAAGACTCAGATGGCAAGTCGTATGAAGACCAGCCGCGCCGCATTGGAACGTCTGCTTGACCCGGAGAATGCTTCGATCACATTGATCACCTTGGAGCGGGCTGCGTCCGCGGTTGGAAAAAAGTTGAAAGTGCAATTGGCATAACAGAAACCTCTCCCTGATTGGCGTGATGATCAAATCTGGCCGTTTGACCTCTCCTTGATGGGCGTGATGATCAAATCTGTCCGTTTGCCCCTCTCCCACGGGAGAGGGTATTTTTTTGGTTGCTGTTCTGTGGATGGGCGTTGAGGTTCTAGGTCAATGCTTGGGTGATGGGATGGTTTTAGCTCCTCCCCTCTAGGGGAGGCGGGGGAGAGGTCGGTTTTATGTTATACTTTTTACTGAAAAAGTATAACGAAAGGACAATCTTATGGTACTCACCGTTTCCAACAAAGGCTGGGTGGTTATTCCGGCAGAATATCGCAAGAAATACAACCTGCACCCCGGCGCAAAGGTGGTCATTGTGGATTATGGCGGGGTATTGGCAATTGTCCCCGCAGTGAAAGACCCTATTAAAGCAGCCAAAGGCTTTTTGAAGGGTGAAACGTCCATGGCAGCGGACTTGAAGAAAGACCGCGAACTCGAAAAACAACGAGACCAGAGACTCGCCAATGGCTAAAGCAACCTACATCCTCGATGCATTTGCACTCATGGCATATTTCGAGAACGAACCGGGCGCGGATCGCATTGAACAGATATTGGACGAAGTTCGTAGTGAAAAAGCACACGCCTATATTTCGATCATTAATATCGGAGAGGTTGTTTACAATACAGAACGCAAGCACGGTTTCACTAAGGCGCAAGATACTTTGGCATTTATACAGGAATTGCCGGTAGAGGTTCTCCCGGCAGATAACTTGACGGTTCTTGCCGCTGCTCATATCAAAGCCAATCATCCGGTTTCATATGCAGATGCTTTTGTTATTGTTGCTGCGCAAAAATTAGATGGAATTGTCATGACGGGCGACCCGGAATTTCTCGATGTCACTGAATTGGCAAAGGTGGAATGGCTGAAGCAAAGGAAATAAGCGCCGTGATCGGCATGTCCGCTGACCTCTCCCTGATTGGCGTAATGATCAAGTCTGTCCGTTTACCCCTCACCCTGATGGGCGTAACAATCAAATTTCTCCGTTTGCCCCTCTCCCACGGGAGAGGGTATTTTTTTGTTTGCTTTTCTGTGGATGGGCGCTGAGGTTCCAAGTCACTGTTTGGGTGGTGGGTTGGTTTTTACTCCTCCCCGGTCGGGGAGGCGGGGGAGAGGTTGTTTTTAGGTTTATGGTAAAATGCTAAGCAAATTGTAGTTTTTGCTTAGCAAGGAGAGAAAATGGCTACAACCTCTGTCAAGGTCAGCGCGAAATATCAAATTGCCGTTCCACAGATCGCACGCAAGAAATTAAACATCAAAAAAGGCGACCGCCTGCTTGTGGATGTTCAAGATGGCGTGATCGTTTTGATTCCACAGCCGAAGCGGTACACTGATTATCTGCAAGGTCTCCACAGCGAAATTTGGAAAGGCGTGGATATCGAAAAATACCTCACCGGAGAGCGTGATGCATGGACGAGTTCAGCAAGCGATTAAGTAAGGCAAAGGTCATTGGGCTGGATACATCAGTATTCATTTACTTTCTTGAGAATAACCCGAAGTATGGTCCACTGGCACGGATTACTATCAATGGAATTGAAAATGGTAAGTGGGAAGGTGTGACGTCCACTATTACCTTGATGGAGATTATCGTCCGCCCGTGGCAGACTGGTCACGAATCAATAGCGCGTGAATACGAGGCGGTCTTGGTTCATTTTCCTAATTTGTCTGTTGTAGATGTGGACAGGGATGTAGCACGTGTAGCGGCTCAATTGCGTGCAAAATACAATATTGCTCCCCCAGATGCTTTACAGGTAGCAGCAAGTCTCAATTATGGAGCAAAGGCATTTCTGACAAATGATAGAAGATTATCCAGGCTTCAAGATTTGATCGATGTTCTTGTGATGGATGATTTTGTTGAAAAGCCTTCTCCTTGATGAACGTCGTGATCGGCATGTCCGCTCAGCCCTCTCCTGAAGGAGAGGGTATTTTTTGTCGCTGTTCTGTGGATGGGCGCTGAGGTTCCAGGTCAATGCTTGGGTGGTGGGTTGGTTTTAGCTCCTCCCCTCTAGGGGAGGCGGGGGAGGGGTCGGTTTTGAATTCTGATGAGCGCCGTGATCGGCGTGTCCGCTGACCTCTCCCTGATTGGCGTAATAATCAAATTTCTCGGTTTGCCCCTCTCCTGAAGGAGAGGGTATTTTTTTGGTCGCTGTTCTGCGGATGGGCGCTGAGGTTCTAGGTCAATGCTTGGGTGAAGGGGTGGTTTTAGCTCCTCCCCTCTAGGGGAGGCGGGGGAGGGGTTGTTTTTGAATTCTGATGAGCGCCGTGATTGGCATGTCCGTTGACCTCACCCTGATGAGCGTAATAATCAAATTTCTCGGTTTGCCCCTCTCCTGAAGGAGAGGGTATTTTTTAGGCTGCTGTTCTGTGGATGGGCGTTGAGGTTCCAGGTCAATGTTTGGATGGTGGGTGTGGTTTTAGCTCCTCCCCTTCAGGGGAGGCGGGGGAGGGGTAAAATAACCAGCAAGTTCTCAATCCATCAAACTGGAGTCTGCCATGCTTGAATACGTCAACCTTGAACTGGCTTTGCCGCAGGAGGAATATAAAAAACGACTGCGCCCCTTACAGCAGCGGCTTTATGAATTAGAGCACGCGGTCTTTGATGCCAAGATTCCGGTCATCATCGTCTTTGAGGGCTGGGCTGCCACCGGCAAAGGACGGCTCATCACCCTGCTTGCAGAACGGCTTGATCCGCGCGGCTTTCGCGTGGTTCCCATCACCCCGCCGCGCACCGCCGAAACGCGTTATCCGTGGATGTGGCGCTTCTGGCAAAAGATTCCCGCCCGCGGGCAAATGGTCGCATTCGATACCTCATGGTATCGCCGTGTCTTGATCGAACGGTTGAATAAAACGGTCAAAAAAAATGAACTGCGAGCCGCCTATCAAGACATTGTCGAATTTGAAGAAATGCTCAGCGCCGATGGAACCGTCATCTTAAAGTTCTGGCTGCACATCAGTGAAGCGGATCAAAAGAAACGCATCAAGAAATTGAGCAAAGATAAATTAACCGCCTGGCAGGTTAGCGAAGAAGATCAGTTGCAAAATAAGCGTTATGAAAAATTCACGACCTATGTCGAAGATATGATCGCCCGTACAGACTCGCCTCATTCTCCCTGGACGATCGTGGAAGCAGCCGACCGATATTACATGCGCATCAAAGTGTTTGAAACCATCATCGCCTCCCTTGAAGCCCGCCTGGGGCTGCCCGCCTCTTCAGAGACAAAGCCTAAACGTCCGCGTGCGACAAAAGAAATGAAAGGAGCTGTCAATGCTTGATCGACTCGATCTGACCCTGGCAATGGAACGCGAAGAATACGATAAACAACTCAAGACCTTGCAAGCTGAGATCCATGAACTTGCGTTTCAAGTCTATGCTCAAAAACGACCTGTGGTGATCGTCTATGAAGGCATGGATGCTTCCGGTAAGGGCGGCAGCATCAAACGCTTGACGGAACGCATCGACCCACGCGGATACGTGGTCTGGCCCATTGCAGCTCCCTCTGGCGAGGAGAAAGAGCGTCACTACCTATATCGTTTCTGGCGGCGTTTACCCGAACAGGGACAGATCGCCATCTTTGACCGTTCCTGGTATGGGCGGGTTCTGGTCGAACGCCTCGAAGGCTTCTGCACCGAAGCCGATTGGCGCCGCGCTTATAGTGAGATCAATCAGTTCGAACGTCAACTCACCGAGTCGGGCACCATCGTCTTTAAATTCTGGATGCACATCAGCAAACAGGAGCAACTACGCCGCTTCAAAGAACGTACCCGCACCCATTACAAAGCCTGGAAGATCACAGATGAAGATTGGCGCAATCGCGGCAAATGGGAAGATTACATCGTTGCTGCTGAAGAGATGTTGCTGAAAACGAGTACTCCCGATGCCCCCTGGACGTTAGTGGAAGCCAACGACAAATACTTCGCCCGCATCAAGTCCCTGCGCACGGTGGCTGAGAAATTACGGCGGGCGTTGAAGTGACAGGCTATATCCTCACATTCGTTTCGCGTTGAAAACCAACCCCGCGTACGGCGGATGTGAGGAAAGTATCACCGAATCATAATAAAAAGCATATGCAAAATGCGAGAAATTGTATAAAATATGCCTAACCATTTAGCATTGACAGTTACGGGGGAGAATCTTTTCGAGAGAAACTTGTATTGAAGTGCAATACCATTTTGTAATGATATAGTTTCGCGCGGCAGGCGATCAGGATAACCCTGCTCCAACTTTTAAAACTTGTTTGTGATATTACCAACTCCTACTTCCTGAAAGGAATGCTGATTTTATGGTGACCCAAACGCTAAAAACTCCTACAAAAATAAGAGGGCTTGATGAAATTCTCAATGGAGGTGTGCCTACTGGCGGGCTGACCTTGCTAAATGGCGGACCTGGTGCTGGCAAAACCTTGTTTGGATTAGAGTTTTTGATGCGAGGTGCGCAACAGGGTATCCCTGGCATTTTGCTTACCTTTGAAGAACATGAAGATGCATTGCATCACTACGCCACCACCTTTGGCTGGGATATTGTTGAGCTTGAAAATCGGGGATTCCTTTCAATTATCAGAGCACGATTTGACCCAGAGGGATTTCTTTCAGGTGATTTTGACCTGGGCGGTATTCTGGCGATCTTGCGCCATAAAATAGAAACGCTTGCAGCAAAACAGGTTGTCATTGACGCTCCAGATGTCTTTCTGCGCCTGCTGGATAATCGCGTTAAAGAGCGTGCCGAGTTATACAAACTTATTAACTGGCTGCACGACCAAAAACTAACCACCCTCATGACTGTCAAAGCTGATGGCGGCGATATTGCCCGGTCTGATTATGAGCCTCTCGATTATCTGGCAGATTGCATCATACAGCTTGACCAACGTGTGATCGAACAAGTTACTACCCGCCGGGTGCGTGTGTCCAAGTACCGCGGCTCTGCACACGGGCGGAATGAGTATCCGTTTGCCATGACCGATCAAGGCATCTGGATCATCCCGATCACAGAAACACAACTGAGCCATGTGGCGTTGGGCGAAGCCTTCCCAACCGGTGTGGCAGGTCTTGATGTTCAGCTGAGCGGTGGATATTTGCGAGCCTCTTGTAATCTGGTCACAGGCGCATCGGGCACCGGCAAAACAACCTTTGCCGCATCGTTTGCGCGTACCTCCACTGCCAATGGCAAGCGCGTCTTTTATATCAACTTCGAAGAATCTCCCGATTCGATGGTGTCATGCATGCTCAGCCCCGGCATTGACTTGCGCCCTGCTTTGGAGAATGGGTCTTTGCGGTTCTTGTCTGTAATGCCTGAAGCACAGGGGATCGAAGAACATCTCATTCAGGCATTTCGCGGCATAGAGGAATTAAAGCCCGATATAGTCATCGTGGATGCCATCTCCGCATGCCGCCGTATGGGTTCTCGTAACTCTGCCTTTGATTACCTATTGCGCCTGATCGACCATTGTAAAACGAAAGGGATTACCAGCCTGTTGACCAACCTGACAGACAGCGTAAAAGAAACCCAGGAGATCACCGGTATTGATCTTTCCTCAATGATCGACACTGTGATTATTCTGCGTAATGTAGAACAGCATGGGCAATTCGAAAGAGAATTATCTGTGCTTAAAGCACGTGGGCGTCAACATTCAAATAAGGTGCATGAATTTCAGATCACCAATCAGGGTGTTTCCTTATTAAATTCAGGAGTAGAGGCAGCCCATGACCGCTAATTCCAATAAAAAACGTTACAGCCTGCGTTTGTTTGTTGCTGGGAACGCTCCCAATTCACGGATCGCGCGCAAAAATCTGGAACATTTGTTGGCAAAACACCCTGAGCATGAATTTGAAGTTGAAGTTGTTGATCTCAATGTGCAACCCGAAGTCGCATTGGATCAGGGCGTTTTCATTTCACCAGCACTGCAGATTCTCGAGCCGAACTCCGGTGGAATTGTGTATGGCAATTTAAGCCAAAAAGAAGTTTTGGAAAAAGTCTTGAATCTCTGATCTGGTTTTGGCAAAGAAACGGAGCGTGACCCTTGAGACAGGCAAAACCGACATATCAGGAATTGGAGCAACGCTGTCAGGCTGCTGAATCGGCGCTGGCTGCGATTCGTTCGGGGCAGGCAGATACAGTGATCGGCGAACAGGGGGTGTTGGTACTACGCCTAAAAGATGCAGAAGAAAAATTACGTGAGAGTGAAGAAAAATATCGCGGGTTAATGGAAACACTCGATAGCGTCGTGGCTACCATTGACGATGCTGGGACGTTCCTTTATATGAATGAAGTTGCTGCTCGTTGGCTGGGTGGAACAGCCCAGGAATTGGTTGGCAAGACCATGTTCGATCTTTTTCCCGAGCCAATGGCGTTACAACAAATGGAAGGCGTGCGTGAGGTCATTCAAACGAACAAACGCAAAGTAAGTGAAGCCCTGACCTTTATCCAGGGGGAGTATCGCTGGTTTCATAATTCGTTGCAGCGGATCCATAATGAAACGGGTGAAGTGATACAGGTGCTGCTACACGCTATTGATATTCATGAACTTAAGGTCATACAGCAAGAACTGGCAGGTCTGAATCGATCTCTTGAACAACGCATAGAGGAACGAACGATTGAGGTGCGCCAGACAAATTTGACATTAGAACGCGCTTTGCTTGCCAAAGATGAATTCCTTACCAACATGAGTCATGAGCTTCGCACCCCGCTCACTGGTATTTTGGGTACGGCAGAGATTTTGCTTGGAGAGTATTACGGTTCTATTAACGAACGTCAACATACATACCTCAGCCTCATTGACTCAAGTGGACAGCATCTGCTTAGCTTGATCAACGATGTACTTGACTTGTCCAAAGTGGAGGCGGGTAAACTGGAGCTTAATCCTGAAAGGGTGATTCTTGATGATGTTTGTCGATCGAGTTTGGAGTTTGTGCAGCAATCCGCAAATAAAAAAAATCTATTGGTGAATTATGTTCCAGATTTGACTGCCCCAATACTACGAGCCGATTCGAGACGTTTAAAACAGATATTGATCAACTTATTAAGCAATGCAGTTAAATTTACACCAGAGGGTGGCAAGGTTACACTCAAAGTACATGCCAATTGGGAAATGAGTATTCTTGAAATCTCTGTACGAGATACAGGGATTGGCATTTCGACTTCCGATCAGCAGCGTTTATTCCAGCCATTCACTCAGGTCGATTCAAGTTTGAACCGTAAATATGATGGGACGGGATTGGGACTGGCGTTGGTGAAACGTTTAACAGAGTTACATGGCGGCATGGTTACTATTGAAAGTCAGATAGGGGTTGGTAGTTGTTTTACAGTCTCTCTGCCCTGGCAAGAGCCTGCCCCTGCTTTGGATAAAGAGGATACCAATTTCCATGAAAGGGTTACATCTACGCCAGTAAGGCAGTCTACTATCTTGTTAGTGGAAGACAATGAAGCTAACATCATGGTTGTTAGAGATTATCTGGAAGCCAAAGGGTATACCATGGTGTTTGCTATAAATGGGAACGACGCCCTAACTAAGTTTATGGAATGTTCCCCAGATCTGATTCTGATGGATATTCAATTACCCGATATGAATGGGCTGGAAACTATCCGCCGCTTGCGTTCAGAATTTAACACCGCTTCTATTCCCATCATTGCTGTTACTGCTCACGCCATGCAAGGGGATCGTGAACGTTGTCTTGAAGCCGGGGCAAACGATTATCTTAGTAAGCCTGTATCCCTAAAGAAACTTGAGATGACGATCGTTGAACTGCTTGGCAATCGGAGTAACAATCGCGATGCAAATATGGGTCATTACCTCAATCTGTTCACCCCTAAATAGAATGCCCGCATCAAGTCCCTGCGCACGGT
>Ga0172373_10001413_pt1 | contig 38916 bp, 21 predicted proteins | sample Lak10m_2_FD_114546 | JGI IMG/M metagenome (GOLD analysis project Ga0172373, IMG submission 114546) | Freshwater microbial communities from Kabuno Bay, South-Kivu, Congo - kab_092012_10m | ecosystem: Environmental > Aquatic > Freshwater > Lake | place: Democratic Republic of the Congo... | reverse complement strand
TCCAGGCATTTTTGGCATCGCACCAGCCTACGATGGTTACCGCGTGGTTGATGGTATTGCCTTTAGAATCAACGAGCGCCGCATCGCCATTGGGATAGGCATTCATTACGCCCGTTCCATAGCTGCCCCAGCCTTTGGCAAAAAGGTAGGTTACGACCGCGCCATAGGTGGTAATGGCCGATTTTACCATGTCATTGGAAGGATAGCCGCTGCCGATTTCAACCCAACCATACGCGCCATAGCTTTTGGCTGCGCTGCGGCAACTAGCGTCGGCTGCGGTATAGGGGTACGCGCTTTCGCGAGCTACCTGATAGCACTTGATATAATCCATAGCTTTCCAGGAGGAGCCTCCGCTGCAACTGCCGGCATCATCTCCGGCGCACGTTTTGCCGCAGTTCACCAATTCTTCTTCGGCTACATCGGGAGTAACGGAAGTGCCATAAAATTTGCGATAGGTGTGTTCCCAGGCAGCGGCGGCGGCAAAGGCCCAGCAGCTACCACAACCACCCTGGTCTTTTACCGGCGTAAGAAGGCTGGTATTGATGGTACATCCGGAGGCACCCATCAGAATTTTTTTCCAATCAATCGTCGAAAAATCGATCAACAGGTTGGGGTTAATGGTCAGCTTACGGGCGCTGAAATCGCGCTGCAATTCGGTGAGAGCCAATTTATTCTGGTCTAGCAGAAGCTGTCGGCTGCTCGCGCTGAAATCGGCTTCTACGGTGCCGTTCAAAGCACTTTCCGGACGGTTCAGGGTAGCATTCGGCTCGATTTTAAACGTCAGGTTCTGTCTTTTCGACAGCTCACTGCGCTCTTTGTCAAACTGAGTTTTGCCGAAGCTGGTAAGTGACTGCTCAATACGGGTGAGGTCGCGCTGCTTTACGAAGCGGCTCAATGGGTCAGTTTGGGCATGCAGGGTGGTAACCATGGAAAAGATTACCAGCACCATCAAGGATAGGACATGATTTTTCATACTACTGTAATTTTGATTATTAATAAGGTTTCAAGTTGATTAAACCCGCATAATTACGGGCGGCAGGATGGATTTCTTTACTCTACGCTTACCTTTATTCGGCAGCTATCCGCTACTTCTTTCTGACCGAAGGGTCGGGCGTAAATTAGTTCCATCGTTTCGGCACCGATGCGGGTAGCTTGGAAGCGCAGTACTTGTCGAACGGCCTTCCCTACCAAAGGGGGTTCTTCGGCGGGTGGTGCGGTCAACGCTTCGTATTCATCCGGGTTATCGGCGTTTGTATGCCGAAGCAAGTGCGTGGATTTCACCTGCCAAATGAATCCGGTAGCTTCGGTGGCCGGAAGTTTGATAACCACGATATCGCCTTTCCGAAGGGTGATGCTATCGGGGCAGCCAACTATTTGAAGGGAGTCCATAGTCTGTGTATTGGGTTGGGAAACATGAGATGACCTCCATGCGGGTTTGCAGCTTGTAAAAAGAATCAACGCCAAGAGAAATACACCATACAACGATTGCATATTCCGCAAAAAATCAGCGCTCGGCTGCAAGGTGTGCTTAGGTTTCATGGTGCGTATTTTTTGTTTTATGCAATAAAGTTCCCTGGTCGATCAGCCAGATTTTTTTACGCATGGGATAACCATTTTTATCTTGATTATCAATGCTTTAATTTATTTTCATCCATTGACATAAAGGTAATACCCACTTCAAGGACCACCAACTTTATTTCTTTAAAGAAGCGTTAAAGATTCCGTGAAAAGTTAGGGTTTTCCTACCAAATGCGGGTAAGTGTCCGGTAAAGTGCCCCTTGATTAACGGGCAACGGAGAGCACCAAAAGCGAATGCCGCCTCTTGTTTCCAGGAGACGGCATTCGCTTTAATCATGATTAGCAAAACCAATCCGAACAGCGCCGGGCAGGTTATGGGCGTGGGCAAACGGCGTACACGCGCTTGTTGATATTGTAGTGGTTGTACGCTACATAGGCGTATCCGCCATACGAACCCCAGGAAGTACCCCAGGAGTTTTTGATGATCCAGGCCTGCTTCAGATCGCACCAGCCAACGACGGTGATGGCATGGTTGACCCAAGTACCAATTGCTGCGTCATTGTTTGGGTAGGCATTGAGTACGCCCGTTCCGTAGCTACCCCAGTTTTTCACATATACATACGAAGTAACGGCACCATACGTCGAGATAGCAGCTTTTACCATATCGTTGGAAGGGGGTGCGGCGTCTGTTCCTACTTGTACCCAGCCGAAAGCGCCATACGTTTTGGCTACCGTACGGCAAGCTGCATTGGTAGCGGTGTAAGGATACGCTGCCTCTGTAGCCACCCGAGCGCACGTGATAAAGTCGAGCGCCAGGTGTGACCATCCACCGGAGCAGGAGCCGGCATCTACGCCTGCACAGCTCACGCCGCAGTTGACGATATCCTCTTCAGATACGTCGGGCACCGTAGCTGTGCCCCAAAGTTTGCGGTAGGTGTGCTCCCAGGTAGCGGCTGCCGCGAAGGCCCAGCAGCTACCGCAGCCACGCTGATCTTTTACAGGGGTAAGGATGCTAGTATTCAGCGTGCAGCCCGCTGCGCCCATCAGAATTTTTTTCCAGTCGATCGTAGTGAAATCGACCAGGAGATTGGGGTTCCAGGTCAGTTTTTTAGCAGCGAACGCTTTTTGTGCCTCGGGAACCATGCGCAGGTTCTTTTCATACGCCATTTTCAGTTCGGACTCACTCGGACCCTGATCTTTAGTTGCTGCCAGGCTTTCTATCGGGTAGTTCAGCGCCAGGTTGGGCTCGATTGAAAATGCCAGATTCGTCCGGCGGGAGAGTTCCTCCTTATCCTTCGAATACTGACTTTTTCCCAGGGTATTGAGCGACTGCTCGATTTTTGCTACATCGCGCTTGACTAAAAAGCGTGCCAGCGGATCGGTCTGACCAAAAACCATCGAGATGGCACCAACTGTCAGAAAAAGAGAGATAAAAAAACGCGTTTTCATAAGCATCAGGTGTTTAAAAAAATGGTTGAAATACATACTAACAAAACATTCACAACTTTTTGACTATCAACCAATAAGCTGGATTGTTTTCACAAGACAAACCTACTTCCCCTACGGCAAATAAAAAAACACATCCCTCTTAAACATTAGTTAATAATTTCAGAAACTGTTAGCAAATGGACAAAATGATAACCTTTTCCCGTAGTGCGTTAAAATTCGTTAATTCCGCCTGCGCTTTCTAATACCATGAAAAGGCCATAGAAGCTTCAAAAGCGCTGCCCAGGTTGGAAACCGCCGTAAAGAACGGCAAATCGTAGGCCAGAGAGATTTTAATCTGATTTTCGAACAGGCCAATCGTTTTACCTGCCAAAAATCCAACTTCTACGTGCGATACGCCGGAAGTGGATACCCCGGTGCCCACCCAGAAGGTCTGGTTGTGCTGATAGCGTATATTTCCGTCTAACTGTGGTAAAGCTCCCGGCACATAGCGCAGCCAGGCGGAAATATCCAGCAGGGCTGTTTCATCGCCGAGACCGAAAAAATCAAAAGGGACATAAACGCCGGCTACCCCATATATATGCCGGGGTCTGTTGAGGAGCAAAGAAGCCGATGCAGGATCGGCTTGCCCGGCATGAATCCGCCCACCCAATAGCTGAGGAAAAGACAATCCCAAATAATAGGAATCTTCGTTGTAGTAAAAAAACCCAATATTGAAGTCCGGCGCCCAAACAGATACCGGCTGAATATCCGGATCCGGGATAGGAAAATCTCCTCCGTTAATCCGGGAATAGTAATTCATCATTCCTGCCCCCAGACCGATAGCCAGGAATTTTTCCTCTCGCAGGCTCAGGCGCAGGCGATAGGCATATTGGCCATAAAAACCAATGTTTCCAATCAGCCCCGTCCGATCCGACACGATTTGCCCGCCAAACGTACTGTTCATATCATCGCGCACCCATTCTCCGTTTAGCACCTGGGTATTAGGTGCGTCGATCCAGGAGCTACCCAGGCCGAGATACTGGAATCGGGAGCTTGCCGAAATGGTGTAGGGGTATTCTGTTAAAATATAGTTGTTGGAGGGAGCTGCCGGGTTTACCAGGCTCCATTGATCGCGATACAGCGTAAAAGGAGTGAGTTGCTGGGCGTTGAGCAGGCCAAGGGCACCCAGCAAAAAGAGGACGGGCATGATTACTACCCGTGCGTTCCCTTTAATCCAACAAGTACAAAATTCCATTTTGCACAATCTTTTCATTGTTTTCTATTGTACCCTCCAACGTATAATAATACGCGCCAGGGGGTACCGGGGCATTTCCCCTCAATCCATTCCAAGCTTTAACCAGTTCACCCTTTTGAATAGCCTCGTATTTTTCGCGAAACACCACCTGCCCCCAGCGATCCAGAATGGCCAGATTAGCTGAAAACATAGGACGTGCCGCCTCGAACTGCCAAACCGGGTTGGCCGAACCAGGCCGCAACCCAAGCGCAGGGAAAGCCAGCGTACGGGGGTTGTAGGCTATATGCAGTATAACTTCCGCTTCATCACAGGGATTTGGACAGTTTCCTGTCGGGTCGGTGTTACATACCTGATAAATAAAGGTAAGCACCTGATCCTCCGCGATGGAATTGTCTCGAATATACGTAATACTTCCGCTGGAATCCAACTTTATGCCCCCCACTGCCGGTTGACTCAATAGGTTTATCTTCAGAAAAGCGAGCGGAATATCATTCAGGGAATCATTCTGGAGCATATTGAACAACGTGGCATTTTTTTCATCATCCAATGCTACCGTATCGTCCTGTAGCTCCGGGCGGGGAGTATAATACACCTCCAGGGAGTCCTGAATGATGCAATTATGGGTAATGACCGTCCACAAAAATAGGTTAGTGCCCGGCACCAAATCATATACGGGGGAGTTTTCTTTTTCCGGTGCTGCGATTCGAGCTGGACTAGAGGTCAGCCATTTGCCCAATGCACCCGCCGGCGCGTTGGCCTGCAAGCGGGTAGAATCGACTCCGCAAACTACCTTATCTGCCTCTGTAAAGATTTCATCGATATCTTTGGAAATACCTAAGTGCAGCGGCCCCAGCCAGGGCGAATGACAGCCCTCGGACACTACCGAAACCCGATAACTACCTTCATCTGCTTTGCGAAAATCCGCTACGGTAAAAATAGGCGTTCCCGTCGTAAACGTACCAGAGGGCGTTTCCCACACATACATGAATCCGCTTTCCTGTCGGTTGGTACTAATCAGAATCGAACTGCCCGGACATACCGTGGTGTCTGCCACTTCCAACAGGGCAGGTTTTTCCGGGGTAGGCCGAAAAACTACCGGAGTACCCGGACTGACCGCTACACAGGGATCGCCTAAGTCCGGTTTCCCCCCCGCCAGGACTGGCGCAATCACCACAGAAAAATAATAGGTTTTTCCAGCCAGTGCGCCTGCCACATAACGCAATACCCGCGATGTATCCACCGACAATACCGTGTTTCCCAAGGCGTTGCCCGGCCCGTTGTGCAGCACAAACCAACGCTGGTATCCGGCGGGGATAACTTCGGTCTGGACCGCATAGGCAGGTGCTTTTTCCTCGTACTTACACAACGTCAATGGCACAGGATCCATCGTACCGGCTCGAGCCAGACAAGCACAGGACAACTGAAATTCCAACTCTTCCACACAGGGCGACTTGTCTGAAACGGCCACCTGGTACGTTCCGGAAAAAACCCGTTCGATGCGGGTTCCAATCGTTCCATCCGACCATTGTACGAGCGCCGGAGGCCGCTGGGTGCGCACCGACAACTCCACCATTCCGTCGTATTTATTACAAGCGGGGTGGTTCAGGGCCAGCACCGTCACCTCCGGGCCTTCCTGCTGAGGTACCTCTACCTGCATCGAGTCGCGGCAACCAGCCGCGTCGGCCACTTCAAGGGTATAAGTACCCGAGGCCACCGACAGGGTGCTGGAGGTCTCCCCGGTACTCCACTTATATTTGTACGGACGACTTCCTCCTATGACCAGCGGAGCCAAAAAACCAGTACTGCCTTTACAAACGGCTGGAATATCATCCAGCTCGATGACTGGGGCATCAAGTACCTGTACTTCCAGCGTATCCCGCCCCACACAGCCAAAAACATCTTGTACCCGCAGTACAACGGAAGCAGAACCATTCGCTGATGAAATTACCGAATACGAATCGGTGCTTCCGGTGCTCCAGGCATAGACCAAAGGTAGCGCCCCTCCCTCCACCAGCGCTTGCAGCGTATCCGTCTGACCCGCACAAATACCGGATACTCCATCAATGCGCACGTCGGGCAGGTCATGGACATCCAACGCGACCACTGCAGTATCCGTACATCCCGCCGTAGTAGAAATGACAGCCTGATAATCCACATCTTCCTGTGCGAGCACTTCCAAAAAGGGAGCAATGGTTCCGTTGCTCCATTGGACGTAGCTGTCACCTGCCGTACTCAGGGGAATAAAGCGCACTTTTTCTCCCGTACACGCATGTACCTTTTCCGGCAACACAATAGCTGGTGTTGGAGACAACGCGAGGTAGGTGCTGTCGGTACCTGTACAACCCTGGGTATCGCGCACCGTGCAATAAATGGTAAGCGGCTCAACTGCCTTGCCCACATACACGGAACCTCCCTGACCCTCCGACCACCTGATGGAAGCCACAGCCGACTGGTTTTGGAACATAGGTTCCAGCACAAAGGAAGCGCCGGTGCACACGCGCAAGGTATCCGGCAACCCCACGGTTGGCAAGGGGCGCGACTGAATAGCCGTTGGCAGCAGACGGATACAACCCCGCGCATCCTGGACCCTAAGTTCGTAGCGCGACTGGTAGGGTGGCCCAATCAATCGCTGCGCCATGACACTCCCGTCATCCCATTGAAAACGCAACGGAAGGGCGTTCCCAGACGCAATCGCTGGCTCCAGCCGCAAGCTATCGCCCTGACAAACCGCTAATTGGGCAGGAAGAGAAATATTTGGCAGGTTAAATACCGTCACCCCAGCAGATAAGGAATCCCGGCACCCCCGTTTATCTTGAAACGACACCTGATAAACCTGTGTGCGCTGAGGCCGCGCTTCGATGGCAGCCGTCCGCTCTCCTGTATTCCACTCCACCGCCAATTGATCCGCTCCCTGAAGCTGCAGGCGAACGGAAGCGCCTTCACACACCGCAGAATCGTTCACTAAATAGACGCCTTCTATCCGCAAGACGGTCAACTGAATAGAGTCGCGCGTCTCACATCCTAATCCATCTCTTACCGTTACCCGAAGGCTCGTATCCCGCTCGCCTTGCCATACTATTTCAGGAATGGTTGCCCCGTTTGACCAGGATACCGTCAAGGGTAGCTTAGCTCGTATATTTTCCAGTGCCAAACGAATCGCCTGACCCTTGCACACGTCTGCTTTATCCGACAAATCGAACGCAGGTGGCGTATCTGCAATAATCTGAATACTGGCAGAATCCAGGCAGCCCACTGCGTCGCGGATGCGAAGCCCGATGGTTGTTGCTGCTAAGACCACCTTATTTAAACTGGCGGCCGTACTGCCATCGCTCCAAAGATAGGAATACATCGGCTGTCCGCCGCTGACAAGGGGGCGTAAAGCGACCTCCGCGCCCTGGCAGGCATGCAGCGTATCCGGTAGCTCAATCTGTGGACCTGGTCCGATTGACAGCGCAACCGTTTTGGAACGCACACAGCCATGGGTGTCCGTAACGGTCAGCCCAATACCTGTGTGCGTGGATGGTTGCACCCACAAGGTAGGGGTACTTGCTCCGGTGCTCCAGGAATAGGCATACGCCGTGGCCGATAGACCCGGATTGAGCTCCAGCGTACCACCCAGGCATACCGAAACGGCATCCGGTAAAGTAATCTGTGGCAACGGATATACGGTCAACCGTGTATTGGCTGTACCTGTACAGCCCTGCACATCAGCGACCTGCACCGTCAGGATAGTATTGGATACTGCTTGCATTGAAAGCGTAGGAGTAGTAGCACCTGTGCTCCAGCTATACGATAGCCCACCGGAATTTCCGGAGACCACCGGGCTAAGGGTGAGTGCGGTTTCCGCACAACCAATCCATTCAGCCGGCAAGACAACCGACAGCGTTTTGGATGCCGACACCCAGGTACTATCCTGACCGACACAACCCAAGGCATCATGCACCCGTAGCTGATACCGACCTGGCACCAGCGGAGCCACGCTCAGTGTAGCGGTGGTACTACCTGAATTCCAGGCATAGGAATACGTACCCGTCCCGCCGGTGACTACCGGTGTAATAAGCACCATCTCTCCGGGGCAACTAATCAGTGTATCCGGTAGCTGGACAACGGGGGGAGGATGTACCAAAATACGTACCGTATCGGAATCCACGCAGCCACCTGCATCGGACACCCTTGCCCAAACCAGCTCATCTTTTTCAAAAACGCGGTACAGGGTAATCCCCAACTCACCGGTACTCCAGGTCACCTGATAGCTCTCGGGGAAGCCTCCCAATAAGGTAGCCCTTACGGAAGCGGCCGCATTGGCGCACACCGACAAGGAAACAGGCAGATCGATTTCCGGAGCAGCCGCGATATGGATAGCTACCTGCTTCGATTGCGTACATTGGTGGCTGTCTGTAACGGTGATACCGACGGATACATCAGCGGTGGGTTGCAAAGTAAGGGTGGAGCTTACCGCGCCGGTACTCCATCCGTATGTATAGGGTGCATAAGAAGGATTGAGGCGCGGATTGAGTGTCACCGTACCTCCCGGACAGCTACTGATATCGGAAGGCAGGTTGATTACTGGCGTGGGGTACACGGTAACAGCGGTATTCCCTACTCCTCTGCATCCTACGCCATCGGTGACCGTTACCGCCAGTGCACTGGCGTTCGTAGTCACGATGGTGTTCAAGGTAGCCCCAGAGGTGCCGGTGCTCCAGTTGTAAGAGAGGGTGCCCGTAGCCCCCCGCACCACTGGGGTGACGGTGATGGTTCCCTGCTCGCAAGCCGACAAGGAAGTGGGTAACTCTACGGTGAGCTTTGCCGTCGGAGAAACCGTCGCCTGCCCGACCCCGTTGCAGGTTTTCGAATCGGTGACCGTCACCGAATAACTGGTGGTCGTCGTGGGTGCTACCTGAATAGAGGTTTCCTTACTGCCCGTACTCCAAAAGAAGCTATACCCCGCTGTTCCACCTGATACGACAGGGCTAAGGATAATGGACTGCCCAGGGCAAGTTTCCGTTCCGGTGCTAAAAACCACGGCTGGCGGGTAGGACACCTGAACTTCTACTGCGGCAGAGTCCTTACAACCTTTAGCGTCCTGTACCACTACCTGTACCGATTCATTTTTCCCAAAAGTCTTTTTCAGCACGGACCCGGTGGCTCCCGTGCTCCAAACAAAGGAATAATCGGGAGTTCCTCCGCTAACTGTTGCAGGAATCGTTTTTTCCTGATTAGAACAGGCTGCTAGCGTAGTGGGCAGGCTAACATCTGGCGCAGGAAGTAACTGTATCGATACGCTTTTTTCCCGGGTACACTTATTCTTATCGGTGATTGTCAGTCCTACCTGGGTATTCTGTGCCGGCTGAAGAGTCAGGGTAGCCGTTTTTTCGCCATTGCTCCACAAGTAACTGAAAGGCCCGTAGGTAGGATCCAGGGCTGGATTGAGTATGATAGACGCACCGGGGCACCCGTTTTGTATATCTGGAAGGTTAATAGTGGGCGGCACCAGCACCGAGATGCTCGATGAACCGTTGCCGCTACATCCTACGCCATCGTACACGGTAAGGCCATACATTGTATTTTGAAGTACCGTTGCAGTCAGGGTAGCGCCGGAAGCGCCGGTGCTCCAGGCATATTTAAGGCTACCGGAAGCACCGTTCACCTGTGGGGTAAGGGTAATTGATGTGCGCTCGCACACAGATTGGGCACTGGGGAGTATCACCGATAAGGTCTTACTCGCCGACACCAGGCTTTCTGACCGCGAGCTGCAGCCAAGCTTGTCGGTTACGGTTATGCTGTACGAGGTAGCTGATTTGGGACTCACCTGGATGGAAGCCGCCGTGCTACCCGTTGACCAGGCATAGGTAAATGGGCCATTGCCACCCACTTCCGGCTCCAGCGTAACGGCCTGTCCGGGGCAGGACTCGGTAGTGGGCGATAGGGATATTCCTGGCGGATAATACACCTTTACAGAAGTGGAGGCGATTCCACCACATCCATTCTGGTCTTTCACCTCCAGGGAGAGCAATTCGTCTTTGGCAAAAGTGTGTTTGAGCACGGCATCTGTTTCACCTGTACTCCACTTATACAAAAAGGGGCTAGTGCCGGACTTTATCGAAGGAGTTATGACGGTGGCCACATTTGAGCAAGTGGTCACGGAGGCAGGCAGGGAAACATCGGGAACGGTATTCAGGAGAATCTCCGTAGATTTTTGCCGGCTACATTTTTTGGCGTCGATGATGGTGAGGGTAACGGTCTGGGTAGCGGTTGGGGTAAGGGTGAGGGTAGCGGTAGAGGCACCGGTGCTCCAACGGTAGATATAGGGTCCCTGGGCTGTAGCGAGATTTGGGTTTATGGTAACCGTGCTGCCTCGGCACACGGCGTATTGGTCTTTGAAATTGATGGCGGGCGGTATATTTACGGTGACGGTTGTACTAGCGGAGCCGGTACAACCGGCGGCGTCACCTACCGTCACGGCATAGGTTTTAGTAGTCTCTCCCGGTACGATGAGAGCGGACGATTTGGCACCCGTGCTCCAGAGATAGCTAAGCGACCCTGCGTTCTGTCCAATGGTGGGAGTCAGCGTAATACTGGTATTTTCACAAGTTTCCAGTCCGGTTGGAAGGCTGACACTCAATGTCTTGGTAGGGCTCACGAGGGTACTTCCGGAAGCCTGGCATCCTTTGGAGTCTGACACGGTCAGGTAGTAGTAAGTATTTGAGGTAGGGCTTACTTTAATGTAGGATGACTTGCTCCCGGTACTCCACAGATATACATAGCTGGGAGTGCCGCCACTTACTACAGGCGATAAGGTAACGGTTTCTCCGCTGCACGATTGTACCGACGCGGGCATGTTCAAGGTGGGCGTGGCGGAAGTTTGTACCCGCGTGGTGGGGCTTATAATCTGACATCCATTACCATCTGTTGCGGTCACCGTATAGGAAGTAGCCGTAGTGATAGCCGTGGTAAAGCTTTCCCCTGTTTTGCCGGTATTCCAGGCATAGGAATAAGGCGGGGTTGTGGTGCCGCCTAATGAGGCAGACACTTCAAAAGTATTACCAGCACAAACTATTTCTGGGCTATTTATCTTAATAGATGCTACGGTAGCAGTTGGTATGGAAACCGAAGGAATGGTAAGGGAACAGCCTCGAGCATCTACGATGCGAAACTGGTAAGTGCCTGCCGACAAGTTCGAAAGGGTAATTGAATACCCAGCGTTTGTAATACGTGGATTGGTTTCGTTGTTCACATACACCTTGAAAGGCTGAGTCCCACTTCCCACAGTAGCCTTAATCTGACCGCTGTTTTTACCCGGGCAGGAAGGAATAACCTCCGCCGAGGTCACGGTTACACTGGGCAAGCACAACTGCCCTTGAGCGACAACGAAAAAAAAGTGTAGCAGTATGTTTAGTAAAATTAGACGTATCATCATGGTGAGCAGTAATCTCAAAATGAATCAATAGAGGACAAAAATGGGAATCGTATCCCCCAGTCCTTTGGACATTTTAACCGGCATCTGTTTACTCTTTTTCTTTTCCATGACCAAGGCAGGCACCCTTTTTTTCATAAAATCGTAGAGTTCACCGAATCGAATAATTTTATCGCCATCGGCATCGGCACGCAGGGTAGCTCCCGACTGAAGCACCTCCTGCCCCTGAAAGGCTTCGAGGATGGCTTTGGTGAATGCCCCATCCTGCCAGGCATCATCTTCGTACGAAAGCTCGTCCACCTGGCTGGAGGTCATTACGTTCATCCCCGGATAGGCTGCGTTGATTTCCTCGAGGGCGAAACGCGCCTGGTTGAGGAGGCGGGCGCCCTCTGCTGAGCCGCTGTGGCAAGCGTCGATGAAGACAAATTTTTTGCAGTCGATCGTATTTAGCACATCGAGGATATCGCGTTTGTAGTCGATATTGGATACATCCCCGTAAGTATCGTAATCCGAAGCGAGGATTTTGAAATTGTTGTTATCATCGGTTTTTCCGTGGGAGGAAATGAAGAGGATTAGTACATCCTCCCGTGCAATTTTGCCCTGAATCACGTCTGAAGCATACCTTCTTTTGAGGTCTTCCATCGCTGCCCGGATATCTAGGTTGCGGGTGTTTTCGCGGGTGTTTCGTTTGTCTATAAATACTTTTCCAAAAACTTTATCCGCTCCGGCTTGGTTGGCGAAGGCGGCGGCAAAACGCTCAGCGTCTTGGGTGGTATATTTCAGGTCGCGGTGTGGGATGCCGATACTCAGGATATGCAGGTTGGGTTGTTTGGGGCGATAATTGATAATGACCTCATTCGACTGGATGATGCCAAAGGGGGTTTTGACTTCCAGGGTGATTCGGTTTTCGCCTTCGCGAAGGGCGATTGTATTGCTATAAGCGTAGTAGTTAAGCCCACCCTGCGTCGTTGGAGGGGATAATTCTTCCTCATCCATTTTGGATTGTTCGGGGGTCACGCCATTGATTTTAATAAGGGCATCGCCTGGCTTCAGTGTTTTGCTGGAAGTGCCGAAGGTGGCCTCCAGGCTGAACGTAGGCTGGTTCCACTCCAGGCGCTTGACCTTGGCCTCATTGGGCTGGGTAAACAGCACAAAATCCGCGCGTTGCCCTGCTTGGAGCACATCCAGTCGGGTACTGACTTCCTCGCGGGCGGTATGGCCGTCTTTATCGCGGACCTGGCATATAATTTTCACTTCGTTCCCTTCAAACTGAACTGTTTTTTGGAAGCGAAAAACAGCCTTTCCGGCAGCCTTGGAAGGAATCTGGCCGATAGCGATGGATTCACCGTTTAGGAGGAGGATGCCCTTCGGAACGGTAAAATCCACCTGAACGTCGGAGGCGGTCAAGTCGCCATCGTTTTGCACGACCACCGTCAACACCTGGGGGCTAAGTGCGTCGAGGCCTTCCCTACTGTGCTGGGTCTGCACGATACGCAGGGAGGAGCCTTTGGGATTGAGGGATTTGAGGGTGGCGTCAAAAGATTTGATCTTATCGGAACCTGAAAATACGTTTATCTGGAGCAGGTTGTCTTTAGTTTCCAGCCCGGAAGCGGCGGAAACGGGAACGAATACTTGTCGGGAAAGGCTCGGGAAAAGGGGTTGCTCATAGATATCCTGATCCACTTTCAGGGCGGGCTGCCCTTGCAGCGTGCGCACTTCAATTCGGATATTGTCCAATCGGGCGGTCTCCTGGTTGGTTAGTTCAAAGGAGAGGTAAGACTGCATATCTGGCCGGAGGAATCCATCGCGGGTACTCAGCCAGACCTTGGAGTTTTCGATATTCAGGGTTCCTTTGGCCAGGAGGCGGTTGTGCGGGGGCGTTGGAAAATGGAGTAGCCAGGCATCCTTGCCTCCTTTGCTGGCGGATTCTGTCCAGCCGGCCAATAAAAAGCTACCGTCGTGAATCTGAAACAGGCTATTTACCCCTTCATGGCCGTCGCCTCCGTAGTCGCCCTCCCAAAGCAGATTACCTCCGGGGTCTGTTTCCAGTATTCGGGCTGCAAATTTAGTGGCGCCTTTTTTTTCCAGCAGGGACAACGACTGGCCGCCGAGAACCAAATCGCCATTATGAAGCGGAAGCAGGGCGGTAGCTCGGTCTTCTTCCCGACCGCCATAGGTTTTTTCCCACTGTTTGAACCCAAAAGGATTGAGGCGAACCAGCCACATATCCTGTTTGCCCATACCGGAGGAGTTGGTTTCCCCACAAAATAAAACGGCTCCGTCGGCCAGAATAGCCAGGTCGGACACCTCCTCCCAGAGCTTTTCCCCAAACGTTTTTCGCCACATATCTTTGCCATCTTTATCCAGGAGAGCCACCCACACATCCCCTATAGTTTGGCCGGCGGCTTTGGCTGTATTTCCGCATATACCTATAGTGCCATTGGGGCCCAAGGCCATTTTTTTCAGCGGCCCGGATTCGGAGGCTGTCCATTTTCTCTTCCAGCGCACTACCCCGGCAGAATCGCATTTAAAGACCGCGTAGGAGCCGTCTTTAGCGGTTCCACTCAATAAAAAGCTATTTTCTGATTCCGGCAGTAGTTGCGTAAAGGTGGTGATGCCGAGATCAGCCGGTGTTTTTTGCCATAGGATTTCACCCTGAAGGGTAACTTTAGCCAACCAGGCTGCATTCTTTTCGATGGCGCTTCCGGCCAGCAGGATATTCCCATCCGGGTGTTCGGCCAGGTCCGATAATAGGAAAGCTCCGTTTTTACCCCCAATGGCAAACTGCCCTGCTCGCTGCCCACTGCTGAAATCGACCAACGTGAGCATTCCGGAGGGTCGGCTCGCATCGACCGTACTACCCTGGTTGCCGACCAGCGCGAGTAGTCCGTTGGATAATTGAATACCCCGAAAAAAAATATCGTCTCCTTTTTCACCATCCTGTAATTCCCAGGTAGCTAATTGTGGCTGTGCCTGTGCCTGTACAAAAAGCACCCCCACCAGAAAGGGTATCCATCGAATCTTTCTCAACATAAAGAGGAAATTGTATAGCAATTGGAATATCTGTTGTCCATTTGTTTGGTCTATCCACCCCACGGGATAGCCCAATTTGAAAGCCCTAGAATATTACCAACACCGTACCGGACATATTCTAAAGGATATAAACATCTATAGCACAGGGGTTTTTAAAATCGCCGTTTAAAATATGAAAAAACATCATTGAATCAATTTAAACGCGTGACATTCTTTTAGTTGCACACAAAAATGGGCTGAATGAAACCAAGAAACCTGATGTATGGAAATATAAGACAGGACAATTGCCGTATTAGACGACATAATTGTTGGCACCACCTCGGTTTCGTTGCGACCCTATCTCATTCAACTACTATCTGCAGAATCAGGGGCACGATGGCACCTGGGTGCCGGGTAATGGCCTTAAATTGCATGGCATCACTTACAAAATGGGCTTCTGAAACCGGAATCTGATGTGTACCTAAGAGGGTTTGAAGTTGCTGAGGCATATTTTCGCCTGATGCGGCCAAATTATCCCTAAGATACTGCATAAAAGCAGGTTGTATCTTCTTTTCTGAAAAAAGAATCAACAGTTGCACTAAACCGGGTTGTGCGAGTTTGAGAACGCGGGTATCCCCGGGGATACGCACAAAGCCTCCGGCAAAAGGAGATAGTGCCGAATCGTGTCTTCCTTTAAATTTTTCGTTAAGTGCTTCATTTTTAGGCCAGTGTATTTCGGACTTTCCGCTGGCATCCACACTGAGTACATAGATATAGCCGGTGCACTGGTCGGGAGAAACCTGGAGTTGAAACCGTTCGCCTACGTTTCGGGGTTCACCCGCCAGGCGGTATATGTTTTTTTGTCCCTGCACCCTGGCGTCTTCAAAAACGGGTGCTCCGTCGGCAGCAAACTGGCCGCTAAAGCGCATGAATCGAAACTGTCCAGACAACTCCCGCAGCGGGCTCTCGTCGGGCTTCGCATCGGAAGCGACCGCATTGGAAGCAGCTGTCACTGCGGTGCGGGGGGGAGCAGGAGGCGAGGGAGAAGACGAGGTGGCGCGAACAATGGTAGCGGGAGAAGACGCGGGAGGAGGAGGAGATTGGTTTTGAGCCAGCTCAATCGGTTCGCGCTGGCCGAGATAGACTACGTAGGCGTATTTCACAAAACGGGCAAAGTCCTGATACTTCACCCAAATCAATCCGTTTCGCCCCCACTGCGTTCCCCAACTGTTGAAGAGCTGAAAAGCGCCGCGGTTGTCATCATAACCTACGACCACCATCGCATGGCCTCCCGCGAAGGTCGTATCGCCGAGTTCAGGATACCAGAAATCGGCGTTGTCGAGTTTGTAAAAGTTCATTCGAATACGCAGTCCGATCACGACAGGTTTTTTCTGTGCCAATGCCCGTCGCATCATGAGGGTCTTTTCCTCATCCGAATCATCTGGTGCGAATACAGACGCATAATCGGTAATCTTATAGGCAGCCGCGTGGTTGATTAGCTCGGCGGATGGCATTTGGGTGCAATCGTCGAGGTTTTTATCAAAATATTTAGCCAGGCAATCCCCTTTCGACTGTAGAAATTCCAAGGCATCTGAGATGCGAGCTCCGCGGTTGCAGGCTGAAATTTTTATTTGATTGTACAGAAAAAGGGCGGAGGAAGACTCATTGGTAATCTGAACCCGGTCGGTCCAATTGTTTTGGATGGCTCGTTCGATTGTAAGGGCTCCGTACCCCACCGACCAGCCTACGCAGCTAAAGATGGTGCCCTGATGTCGGGGGATAGGACAAAACGGAGACAAGTCCACGCTGGAAGGGATGGATTTGCCGCCTTCCTGAGCAGGAAGAACCGGCTGATTGGCGTAGATCTCGTCTTCAAACTCCAGTCCGGCGGGATATTCCTGTGCCTGGAGTCCCTGCATACCGATTAATAACCAAACCGCGAATAAATACCTCATGGCATCAGCTGATTTTTCTTCACTGGAACGACTGGAGGTGCAGAAGGTTTGGTGGTATCCGATTTAGCGGGAGCAAATGGATCCGGGGGTGGCGGGGGGGTATTGGCAGTAGGTTTGGAGGTGGTGGGTTTGGATGCACTAGGTTTGGCCGTGTTTTGCCTAGCCGGAGCTGCCCCGTCTGCGCCCGCTGCCGGAGGCGTATAGGGCATCGTTGAATTGGTTTCCCACCAGTTGCCACCATGTTGCTGTGTGGTATCGGGAAGGGTAGCCGGGTTATTCGCAGGGTCAGGCGTGTAGTTTGCCTGCTCATAGGTGGGGTTTGCGGTTGTGGGGGTAACCGGATAGGCATTATAGGTATTATTATACCCATTATTGAAATTATTGTACCCGGCTTCTGCCTGTATTTCTGCCCATGCGGGGAATTTGAACGGAGCAATCAGGTACTTTTCCAGGTAGGCGTCGTCGTAGCGAGCGGCCATTTCCTGCATTTCACGAAAGTGGTTGACCACTTGTGGAGCGAGTTTGACCAGTTCAATCAGGATGGCAATCACGATGGCGCCGTCTTCTTTGGAGTTGCGTACATCGAGCAGGGCTTGCTGGAAGTTTTGGGAATAGAACTCAGAAAGTTCCTTAAAGCTCAGCTCCAGGGAACGGGAATAGTCCTTTGGGAACTCGGTGATATATTTTAGTTTCTTTTTGTTGAGGAAATCATTTTTGATATTTTCCAGTTCCTGGTTTACCCGGTCGGCCGTTTTTTCATAGCCGGTGCGCACCCGCTGAATATCTTCGGGGCGGTAGTTGTTCATTTCCAGTTTAAAGGCGGCGACCGCATTTTCTGCTTCCCGTCTTAAATCCTTCATGTGGGTCATGAAGTCTGCCTGAATAAATTTGCGGAGGGCGGGGTCGAGGGCGCGGGAAGTGCCCGCTGCAGCCTGACTGAACACACTGGTAGGGAGGCAGATTACCAGAAGTAAGCCCATCGTAGGTATAGCCCTTTTCATAGTCGGAAACATTATACAATTAGAAAGAAATTTCGTCCCAGCGCTTAAATTTATAGGGCTTGACGAGGTTGTCATCGAGAAACTGTTCGTCGAACTGTTTTACGGAGTTGCGTATTTCGGAGATATTCGCCACCACATCCGGAGCCAGTTTGGCCAGTTCTGCCACCAGAAGCAGCAGGGAATTGCCGTCCATATCCGCGTTGGAAACGTCCTGAATCGTACTTTGCAAATTGGACTGATAAAAGGAAGTCAGTCCGTTGATATCCATCGAAAGGCTGTTGGCATAGTCGTCCGGAAAATCCTGTATGTATTTTAGTTTTCGCTCATTCATAAAGTCTGCTTTCATCTCCATCAGTTGGTTGTTGAACTTATCGGCGGTGCGTTCGTAGGCCGTTTTTACCCGGTTTACATCGGCTGCGCTGTAGCCTGCCCCTTGTTCCTTGAAGGTGAGCACGATATTTTCTGCTTCCAGGCGCAGCTCCTTGAATTTTTTCATAAATTCTGTATCCGTAAACGAGCGCAGCGCAGCATCCATTTTATCGCGGCGTTGAGCCTGCACGTGAAAAGGCAGTAATGCCATCCCGCCAACTATCAGCCCAAACAGAAAAAGTTTCCTTTTCATACGTATTTAACTTTCTGATACAAAAATATTTAATTAACGCTTGAAACCGAATAGGGGTACAAAATATACCTGCCTGACTCCCCTTGGGATGCCCTTTTGGCCACTTGGCAGGTCTGACTGAAAAAGTCCCTGAATATCCGCTATTTCCTACAAAGGCCATTTCTATTTATCCGGGAAAAACATATCTTTAACAGACTGCCCTGCCCTTTTTGGGTTTTCATAACATTTTTTTCAACCCTGCTGAAATGAGAACCTACAGCCTCGCGCTGCTGTACTTGATGTTGGTACTTTTTTCCAACCGAGCAGAGAGCCATGAAACGTACAGCGGCAAAGTAGTAGATGCCCGCACGCAACAACCCTTGGAAGGTGCTACCATACTTGCCGAATCGCTCCCTTTCGGCGCGGTGAGTAATGCCCTGGGTCAATTTACTCTTACTGCCGACACTGCGATTCAGGCTGTCCTGGTTTCCTATCTCGGCTACGAAACCCGCCGTGTGGCACTGGACGCCACGCATCGGTTTATACTGGTGGAACTACAACCTGCCAGCATCGACCTCCAGCAGATTACGGTGCGTGAATCGCCGGATTTGCTCAAAACCCTCGTGCAGGTAGATACCCGGATTCGCGGTGTCCATTCCTCCCAGGAAGTGCTGCGCAGCGTACCGGGATTAGTTATTGCGCAGCATGCCGGAGGCGGTAAAGCAGAGCAGCTTTTTTTGCGGGGGTTTGATATAGACCATGGCACCGATATTCGGATTCTGGTGGATGGCCTTCCGGTAAATATGGTCTCGCATGCCCATGGCCAAGGGTATGCCGATTTACATTTTCTCATTCCGGAACTTATACAGCGCGTAGAGTTTGGCAAAGGCCCCTATGCAGCCGACCAAGGTAATTTCAGTACGGCCGGCTACGTACATTTTCAAACACCGGATATACTCGAGTCTCCGCAGGTCAAGCTGGAAACAGGGCGATTTCAGACCCATCGGCTACTGGCTATGAGCGAGTTGCTCGGTGAAAAAAGCAAGGAAAAGGGGCAGTCCGCTTACCTTGCTGCAGCGTTTTTGCTCAGCGACGGCCCATTTGAAAGCTCCCAACATTTCAGCCGGATAAATCTGTTTGGTAAATACACCTATCACCTGCCCGGTGGTGAACTGCTCCGACTCAGCGCATCCACCTTCGATAGCCAGTGGGATGCCTCCGGGCAAATCCCGCAGCGGGCAGTAGATCAAGGGCGTATCACCCGGTTTGGTGCCATAGATAACGCAGAAGGGGGAACTACCGGCCGAACTAATCTATCTGCCGAGTTTATTCGCCCTATGCCCGGAAATGCTTTTCTACAACAGCAAGTATATTGGGTGAACTATCAGTTTGAGCTCTATTCGAATTTCACGCTGTTCCTCAACGACCCGATCAATGGAGATCAGATCCGGCAGAAAGAAAACCGCTCCATATACGGTTATCAGGGCAAGTATCAGCGCGATAGTCAGCTTGGGCCCTTTCGGTTTAGGGGAAGCTCCGGATGGGGATTGCGGATGGACGAGGTAGAAGACAATGAACTATCACACACCGTCCAGCGACGCCAAACGCTACATACCCTATCATTGGGCGATGTACGTGAGTTAAACGCCTTTGGGTATGTGGATGAGCAGGTGCGGTTTAGCAAACGCTGGACACTGGATGCCGGGCTGCGATTCGATTTTTTTCAGTTTCAGTACCAGAACCAACTACAGCCCGTTTATCAAACCCTTTCGACTGAAAAAGCCATTGTTTCCCCCAAATTCTCCTTGTCGTACGACTGGCGCCCCCAGGTACAGTGGTTTCTGAAATCGGGGATCGGGTTCCATAGCAACGACACCCGCGTAGTCACTGCGCGCCAAGGCGAGGAAATACTACCCCCAGCCTACGGTATGGATGCAGGCGCCAACCTGAAAGCAGCCGACCGGCTACTCCTACAGGTGGCTGCTTGGTTTCTTTACCTGAAGCAGGAGTTTGTATATGTAGGCGATGAGGCCATCGTCGAACCCAGTGGACGTACCCGCCGGCTCGGGCTTGATTTTTCTGCCCGCGCACAGTTCAGCGACCATTTATACGCCGACTTGGATATCAACTACGCACAAGGCCGGAGCCTCGACGAACCCGAAGGCGCCAACGCAATTCCGCTGGCACCCCGCCTCACTTCCAGTGGCGGGCTTACGTTCAACCAGGAAAAAGGCTTAAGTGCATTTGTGCGCTACCGGTATGTACAAAAAAGGCCTGCCAACGCAGAAGGTAGTGTCACTGCCCTTGGCTATTTCATCCTGGATGGAGGTGTCACCTATGCCCTACCCCGCTGGACGCTGTCGCTTCAAGGTCAGAATCTACTCAACAGCAACTGGAACGAGGCGCAATTTGATACCGAATCCAGGCTACCCTGGGAAAATGAGCCCGTGTCGGAGCTTCATTTCACCCCTGGAAGTCCTTTCTTTTGGAAACTCGGATTAGCTTGGAATATCGGTAGAAAGTAGGCTGGTGGGGCGTAAGCATTCGACCTAGTACCTCTTGTAGGTAAAAACCAGGGTACCAATCGGGCTTATGAGGAGACCTCTTTCGTTGCGTATCAAATCCTCTGCGCTATAGATGGGGTGGACAGCCTATGCTGGACCGAGGAAAAGCCATTCCCGCTCTACCATTTTTCAATTTCTTCTTCACTCAAACCCGTGAAACGCATAATTTTTTCCAATGGCTCCCCTGCCTGTTTCATCTGGCGTGCAATTTTTTCGATACCTTCCGCAATACCTTCCGCTCTGCCTTCTTCCCGCCCTTCTGCTCGACCCTCTCCATACGACGTATCTATTACATTCTTTAAGTCCCGATAGTATTTCAGGCTTCGCTCGTAGCTATTCCGGTCTTGAGGTGTAAATCGCGCTATTTCCGCTGTTTCAAACAGTTTCTTGAATACCCGTTCCTGCAACGCACGCGGACGGCTCTGTAAATTAGGCAATTGCTGCAGCACATACATCCACTTGTCAAAATTCGTCTCCAGCTCCGCTTCTGTTTTGTGGAAATTCGGCATCTCCAGATAGATATACGTCAGCTTATCATAAAATATCCGGCATCGGGTATCGCGCAACTGTATCTCATGGCGAACTTCCACCGAGTCCTCATCTTCTGAAAAAACAAAATCCAGAATCCCGATCAGATACACTGCTGCCAACTGAAAATTCCAGCCGCCTGCCCAGCCCTGCTCCTGAATTGGAAAGGACGAATAATACACACTCCGTTCCTTAAAATAGTTCTGCTTCGCTTTTTGCATCTCTACAATAAACCGATCTCCGTTCGTGCCTATACAGTAGATGTCAAATATGGCCTTTCTGTCTTTTTCTGTATTCCCAACCTGCTCATTGGGAGAATACGACAGCTCCTGCACCTGGTGTTTTTTCGGCAATACCTGGTTTAGGAAATCGATGAGTAAGTCCTTATTGGGCTCAGACCCAAATAGCTTCTTAAATCCAAAATCGGTGAAGGGGTTGATGTACTTGTCTTGAAGTGCCATAGCTTTAGCTTTACACAAAGGTAGGTTTTTACTCATAGCCTGTTTTCGATAGAACCCAAACGGGCCAAAATAGGCTGAGTTGGGGGTCACCCGGAGCCCTCTGCAAGCCAATCCAGAATCCGCCGGGTGACGGAATCGTCTTTCAGGCTATGCCCCAGTCCGTGGGTGAGTACCAGGGAGGAGGTTTTCCAACAAGCGTGCATATCCAACGCGCCCGCTACCGGAGCTATGTCATCGTCATAATCATGCAGGATGAGCCCGTTTGGAGTGGAAATTTGCTCGAGAAAGCGCGGCATCGAAAAATCAGACGCTTCTGTTTGAAAAGTAGCCCGGAACTGTGCCTTCATAGCATCCAACGTCCGCTGGCTTAGACCTAAGGTCCGCTGGTAGTATGTCAGTAAGCTCTCGAGGTCGGCAGGTACACCGAGGAGAGCCAGGCGGTCAGGTGTCAGCTGGGGGTATTTGTAGGCCAAGTAAATGGCGGCCATACCACCTGCGGAATGGCCGATCCAGCTATCCGCTGTGTAGCGCTGCACCAATTCCTTCAACACTTCAGCGTACATGGCCGCATTGAAATAAACACCCTCCGACGCACCATGCGCCGGGGCGTCGGGTGCGAGAACCGCATACCCTGCTTCCCGAAGCACCGTTACTAATGGCTTCCAGCGACTAGCGTTGCTCTCCCACCCGTGTGCCAATAAAACCAGGGGGCCGTCGGCCGGCCAGAGGTAATAGCGAACCGACAAGCGGTTCCAGGATAGCCGGTGGGTCTCCGCGGAGCCAATGAACGCCTGGTCGTGTTCCAGGCGTTTGGCCGTTCGGGGTCTGGAAAAAATTGACCACGCCCACTGCCCAGCCCATTTTGGACTGGCCAGCGCCAGGGTATTCAAGGTCAAACCTACCCCCTCTTTTATCCAATCCGAACCCACTTTTTTAAAGAACATGCACACGCTGTTTGACGTACCCGGCTGCCCGAGCTTAAACCCGCAGGAATATTTTTTTATCGTACATAAACTTCAGAAACACCCATTTGATCGCTAACATGCCCAGCACAAAAAGAACCGGCCCCATAACAGACCCTCCGAGTTGTGCCAACCATCCAAGTAATGACTTCGTAGTGTAATGCCAGTCGATAAATACACTGGACATATAAATCAGGATGGAATTCATACCGATGATTCGGAAAAAATATGCCCAGCGCTGATAACCAAGCACATCCACGATATAGTAAAAAAGGGCTAACAGCAATAGGCTGAATCCACCCGCCTGAAGGGCAAAAGAGCTCGTCCAGAGGTTTTTGTTGAGCGGAAAATCCAAACTCCAAAGCTGAGCCAGTGCCAGCGAAACCACCCCAGCCAGCGCCAGTAAAGCCGCTTTCCGCGCTTTGGTCTGGGTTCCATGGCGCAGCAAAGTCCCCGCCAGAATGCCCAATAATCCGGTACTAATAGCCGGAATAGTAGATACCAACCCCTCCGGATCGTGGATACCCAGGTACAGTTTGCCCGGAATAATCATCCGGTCAAGGTAGGAAGCGAAATTCCCTTCCATCGTCAAATCGCCCATTGGAAAACCGGGAGCAGCTGTAAATTTTAGCAACAGCCAATAGGCCACCAGCAGGCCACCAAAAAACACTACCTGGATGCGCTGTTTTGCATAAATATAAATCAGGTTGGCAAACATCCAGGCAAGGCCAATCCTTCCCAAGACAGACGGAAAACGGATTTCGGAAATGGGGAGTAACTGCGAAAATCCATGATTGTACACCACACCCAGTAACACCAAAAGCAAGCCACGGCGGATGACCCGAAGCGCCACCTCCCTGCGGCTTTTACCTCCTTCCAGTTCTCTCCCCACCGAAAACGGACTGGCTACGCCGGCGAGAAACAAAAACAAGGGGAAAATCAGGTCATACGCAGCAAAACCATTCCAGTCGGGATGGGTAAACTGGCGTGAAAGCACTTCGAAAATGGGTAGATGGGTAGATTTATGCAGTTCATGCCAGATTTCTTCGGCGCCAATTATCCAGAACATATCAAAGCCGCGCAGGGCGTCCAGCGAGTATAGGCGTTCGCTCAATTTTGAATCGCTCATGATGCCTTTTTTTGGTTAATTAGGTGTTTGCGCTTTAAAGCTACGTTTTGTATCAGCTTTTTTTTGTTTTTCAAAAATTTATTTTTCAATTTTCATTCCAACATACAGGGAGGCCAAAGCGCCCGTATATCAAAGTGCCGGGTATAGGTTTTTTTCATACAAACCACCTTAAAAAAACACCCGACGTATGTCGTCTGGGCACCCCACTCAATGGCCCCCGCTCACCTTTGGAGCTGCCCCCTTTTTCGAATGGCGCACAAGCAGCACGATAGGGATACAAATCAGGATTAACAACCCCACCATAAAAAAGCCCTGCACATAACTCACCAGAGCCTGTTGCCTAAACAGAAATCCTTCCATCGCCTTGTTGGCCAGCGCTTGTGCATCGGGTAAGGCAAACCCCCGCCCCAGGTAGTTCTGCGTCAGCGCAGCTATCCGGTCCTGCGCTATGGGGTTAAACTCGGAAATATAACTCAGCATACTACCCCGTACCTCCGCGTTTTTCTGTGTGAGAAATAGGTTGATGAGTGCAATCCCAAAGGATCCGCCCAGTTGCCGGATCATATTCGTCAGACCCACCGCCTGCGCCATATCTTTACCCTGAAGCCCCGATACGGCCAGCGATAGGATAGGCGACATCATAAAAGCCATACCCATTCCCCGAAGAATAAATGGGAAGTAGAAATTTCTGGCACTAGAATCCGGAGAAGAAGTGGACAATAACATCAAAAAGGTAAAGGTCATCAACACCCCGGCAATGATAATCACCTTAGGATTGATTCCCTTGTTCAGCATGGCTCCAACCAAGGGCATGGAAAAGGCCGTAAACAAAGCCCCCGGAATCATAAACATCCCCGTTTTAGTAGCCGTCCAGCCCAACGAAATCTGAACAAACAACGGAAATATGAACACCGTTCCAAACAGCATCAGCCCCAAGAGGAAGTTCATGATGCTTCCCATCGTCAGGTTGTAATTCGCATATAGGCGAATATTCACGGCAGGGTGCGCTACCGACAATTCGCGCACAATAAATCCGCCCAATCCCAACACGGCCAGTACAGACCCGATTTGTATCTCCACACTTTCAAACCAGTCTTTCGCCGTGCCCTCCTCCAGCACAAACTGCAAGCTCCCAATCGCAACTACCAGCAGCAATATTCCCAAATAATCAATTCGGGCAGGTTTCACCGCCCCCATCCGATCCGTCACATAGTTCCAGGCCAGAATAGCCGCCGTCACCCCAATCGGAATATTTACAAAGAAAACCCAGTGCCAGGAAAAGTTGTCGGTAATCCAACCGCCTAAGGTGGGACCAAAGGTGGGGCCCATAATCATCCCCATGCCAAAAATAGCATTGGCCGTTCCTAGCTTTTCCGGCGGGAAGGCGCTGATAATAATCGTCTGCGCCGTCGAGAGCAATCCACCGCCCCCTAAACCCTGAATAAATCGCCAGAAAACCAGTGTCCACAAGCTCGTGGACAAGCCGCACATCAGCGAAGAGAACGTAAAAATCAATACCGACATCGTGAAATACATCCGCCTTCCAAAGAAGTCCGACAGCATACTCGTCAACGGAATAATCACGACGTTGGAAATGGCATAGGCCGTCACTACCCACGCAATCTCCGTGGTAGTAGCCCCAATACTTCCACTAATCTCCCGCAGCGAAACGTTCACTACCGTGGCATCAATCAACTCCAGCACCGCACAACTGATAGCAGTAATGACAATAATCCATTTAGCTGCACCCGTGGGATACACCGGTGCAACCGTCGAAGCAGTCTGCGACACGATCAGTCTATTTTTACGGTGACAAAGGCACTCAACCCGGGCAACAGATACTCCATCTGCTTGTCGGAAAGCGGATTCAACGCAATTTTAACGGGTACCCGCTGTACAATTTTTACAAAGTTCCCCGTCGCGTTGTCCGGTGGAAGTAGCGAGAACCGCGCACCCGTAGCACCGATATATGAATCAATACTGCCGTGCAACAGGAGGTCGGGATACGCATCTATTTTAATATCCACCGGTTGGCCAGGGTGTATCCGCTGCACCTGTGTCTCTTTGAAATTGGCCGTCACCCACAGGTGGGTGTTATCTACGACCGAACAAACCGGTTGTCCGGGACTGATGTATTGCCCCGCTTCTATACTTCTTTTGGAAACAATCCCATCACATGGCGCCGAAATCACCGCGTAGCCCAGTTGCGTTTTGGCAAGGATAAGCTCAGCCTCCCGTTGGCGTATCGTCGCCTCTGCCAGTGCAATCAACGACTTTTGGCCTTCAGCCTGAGAACGTACTCCCTGCGACTGCACATTGGATGCCTTGTATTGGTTTTGTGCGGCAGCCAACTGCGCTTCCGCCACAGCCAGTTCTGCTTTCACCCCATCGTATTCCGCCTGCGTAGCTGCCTTATCCGCATACATCCCCTGAATGCGTCGGAAATCATCCCGAACTTTATTGAGCCGCGCTTGGGCGACCGAGATATTCTGCTGGCTGGTCTGACTTGACCACGCCGCCGCCGTTGCGTTCTGATCACTGGCCAGGGCATTGGTGCGCACCGCCGCCAGGTTAGCCCGTGCATTTTCCAACGCCGCCTCTGCTTGCATAACCCGCGCCTGCAACTCGGTATCGTCTAGGGCCAGCAGCAGCTCACCCCGCGAAACTACTTGGTTGTCTTTGAAATATACTTCTTTTACATACCCCGGAATACTGGATCGAACCGGCACAATATCCGCATCCAACTGCGCATTGTTGCTGGTTTCCACCTCGGCGCCACTGAGATACAAATATCCCCCAACCAGACCTGCTATTATCAACAGACCTACAAAAATGAAAAGCTTTTTACTCGTTGAATTTGCCATTGCTCATTTAATTTATAAAACCACACTGCCCTTAAATAACCTACTTTTTTTACCGCCTGTCCAACAGGCCCCATAGGGTACACCGATGCAGTCCTATTAAAAACCAGGTATCCCTTTCGTGGCATTATAGCCAGAAATCATATTCATCAGCCGCAGTTCGTGGATGCGCTGGTTTAGACGCGCCGCCATTTCTTCATTCAACTGATAGACATACGCGGCGACATTGATTTTTCCATGCTCCAACTGCGAAGCGGCTGTTTGGGATACCAGCCTGCGCTTTTCCACGATGGCCTTATCTTTTTCTACGATGGCCTCCAGCGAATGGAGTTGTGCTTTCTGATTATCCAGCACCGAAGTGGTATTGAATACAAAAGTCTCCTTCTGCACATCCAACGCTTCTTTCTGGAGCGCATACCGGGCCGCTTCGCGGTTTACACCGTATAAGGCAGCCATATTCCAGCGCAGGTTGAGCGCGGCACTTCCAAAAAACCGAAGGTTTTGATTGATAAAATTGGGTCCTGGCCGCCCGAAATTTCCCGCCACACTCATAGAAATCCGCGGCTTAATCGCCAGGTTAGTCAACTGGTACCGGGTATCAATCAACTGCTCCTGAAGGTCGAAAAGCCGGGTTTCGGGGCGCAGGATCGCTCCCGATTCATTGAGCGTCCCGCCTAAGGGTGCTTCCAGGAAAAGGGTCTCCGGATCGACCGCTTCCCCTATGAGAAAGGAAAGGGTGCCACACAATGCCTTCAGGTTTTCAGCTGACTCTATCATAGACTGCTCGGCTTTCAATATCTCCACCTCCAGCTCTTCCACCGAAGTACTCAGTGCCATCCCGTTGCGCTCCGCCGAGCGGAGGTTCTGGCGACGGCTTTCCAGGCTCGACTTGAAAATCTGTAGCATCTTTCCGTTTTCCCGCTGCAACAGAATATTCCCATAGAGCTGCGTGACCCGATCTACGAGCTTGTATAGTTCGACCTCCGTCTTCTGTACTTCCACCTGTGCCGAAATGCGCTCTACCTCCTGCTGTTGCCGAATCAGCCCTCCGTCAAACAAAGTCTGCTCTGCACCCAGGCTCGCCAAATACGAATCGTGCGGAAATTGCGCATTCACCCCAGGAAAATCAAAGCGCACGACCTCCGATTGATAGGCCCCCTGCACCGAAAAAGACAGCCGGGGCAACCAGCCTTCTTCATACGACTGACGCATTACTTCCGACGTGCGCAGGATGACCCCCCGCTGCCGAATAAGCGGGTAGTGCCCTTTCGCCAATACCAGGCAAGAATCCAGGCTGATCGACGCTCGCTGAGCCGTACCCGGCAACACCCCAAGCACCCCAAACAGCCCGGCTAAAATGACTCTGTACATATTACTCTATTGGATTGAAAGTTTAAAAACTACAAATTCACGAACCGAGGCCTTCAGCTTGGCATTCCCCGTATCCGCCCATTCTACCTTGTTGCGCTTTTGAATGACACGAAACATGGAAGCGGCCAAGAATGGATAAGCGCATAACGAATGGAGGTTTACGAGAAATAAAAAAGAATCCGTCTGCCGGATCGTACCTTCTGCCATACCCGCCTGCAACAAGCTAATGAGCGATACGCCCTTCCCTTTTTTTATCCGAACCACCTTCTCCGAAAATACTTCCGGATGTACGGCCAACTCTTTGATGATAAACATCGACATCTGTGGATAATCCGAAAGAAAGTCGATCAACTTATCTACAAACTGAAGAACACGCTCCAACACCGGCAGGGATTCATCCGAAAAAACCTGCATCTGCTCAAAGTACCGAATCAAAGCACCCTCAAATACGTGGTCGAACAGCTTTTGCTTGTTTCGAAAATAATAGTGCAGCAATGCTTTGTTGATGCCCGCTGTATCCGCTATGTCCTGCATCCGCGCACCATATAGGCCGTGCTTCATAAATACCTCCCGCGCAGCATCCAAAATGCGATCTTCCGTCTTCTTGTCCCGCAACCCCATTGGCACTTTATATTTATGAAAAACAGCTATTTGCATTAAATGAAAAATTTAACCAAATAGTTAAACACAAAGGTAAAAACCTCCCGGGATTTAACGTCAAAAAAATCCCTACCCGGGAATCATAGCTATGTAATCGGCACCTCGGCCAACACCCTTCCCGGAAGGCAACGCCTGTTCAGTTGAGCACACACCAAAACTATCCTATCCTCATACCGGATAATATACTTTGCTAAAATTTCTATTTTTACGCAAGACGCAAAAAGATGGCTAATTTACCGCCTCTACCACCGTATTTTATTCGCAACCGGATTCGTCCGCATTCTTTCGAAACCAAAAAAAACCAACATGTTTTACCGCTTCGCATGCCTGCTTCTCCTCGCACTCATTGCCTTTCCTGTTTTTTCCCAAAACGCCCCATTTGGTGCAGTGCCCAGCCCCCAGCAGCGCGCCTGGCACGACATGGAATACTACGCCTTTATCCACTTTGGCGTGAACACCTTTACCGACCTGGAATGGGGTAAAGGAGCGGAAAACCCCCGTATTTTCAACCCGTCGAGCCTCGACTGCCGGCAGTGGGCGCGTATCGCAAAAGCAGCGGGTATGCGCGGTATCGTCCTGACTGCCAAACACCACGACGGGTTCTGTCTCTGGCCTTCTGCCTATACCGAGCACGATGTAGCTTCCAGTTCCTGGAAAAATGGCCGCGGTGATTTGGTAAGGGAGCTCGCCGATGCCTGCCGGGAATACGGCCTAAAAATGGGGGTATATATTTCCCCCTGGGATCGAAACAACCCCATTTATGGTAAAGACGACGCAGCCTACAATACGTATTTTAAAAATCAGCTCCGCGAGCTTTTAGGCAATTACGGCCCTATTTTCGAAGTCTGGTTCGATGGTGCCAACGGCGATAAAAACGACCCTGAAAAGTATCAGGAATACGACTGGAAAGGCTTCCGACAGGTCGTCAACGAACTACAGCCGAACGCGGTCATCTTTGGAGCCGGCTACGCCGATGTACGCTGGGTAGGCAACGAACGCGGCTATGCGCCCGAAACCAACTGGGGCACCTTTGATTCCGCACGGCGCAACCCGAATGCCGATGCTGAAATCCCCCTCTTACAACATGGGGTGAAAGGGGGCGACCTCTACTGGCCCGCCGAAACCGACGTATCTATCCGCCCCGGTTGGTTCTATCATCCGGAAGAAGACCAACGGGTCAAGTCGGCCGACCACCTCGAAGCCATCTACTACCAGTCGGTCGGCCACAACACCAACCTCATCCTCAATATCCCCATAGACCGCCGCGGACTGGTGCACCCCGCCGATTCGACCGCCATGCTACAACTCAAAAGCCGCCTAGATCAAACCTTCACCCGCGCCTTGGCCAAGGATGCCAAAATAAACTGGCCGGATACCCGCACCGCTATAATCGAATTGCCCGATAGCCGCACCTTTAACGTACTCACCATCCAGGAAAAAATCGAATCAGGCCAGCGCGTCGAAGCCTGGGAAGTCGATGCATGGGTAAACAATACCTGGAAAACCATCGGTACCGCCACCACCATCGGCCACCGGCGATGGCTGAATGTACCGGCTACCCATACCCACAAGCTGCGCATCCGGTTTACCGCCGCACTGGCCGACCCAATTATAGCCTCCATCGGCCTCTATTTTCGGCCACATCAAAACTATCTACTGGAATCCAAACCCGACAAAGAACAGCGCATGGCATGGTGGAAAGACGACGCCTTCGGTATGTTCATCCACTGGGGCGCCTACGCCGTACCAGCCGGCCGATACCAAAACAAAACCGTCAACGGCGCCGCTGAGTGGATTATGTACACCGCCAAAATACCCATCCCCGACTACGAACCCTTCGCCCGCCAATTCAACCCCACCTCCTTTGACGCCAAAAAATGGGTCGCACTCGCCAAAAATGCCGGTATGCGCTATATCGTGATTACTTCCAAACACCACGATGGATTCTGCCTGTGGGACTCTAAAGTGAGTACCTACGACGTGATGGACTTCGCTCCCTTCAAACGCGATATCCTGCGCGAACTCAAAGATGCCTGCGATGAAGCAGGCATTAAACTCGGTTTCTACTACTCTATCATGGATTGGCATCATCCCGATGCCAAAGGAGAGCGATTCCCTGTTTACCGCGATAACTATATGTTGCCACAACTCCGCGAACTCATTACCAATTACGACCCGGCCGTACTCTGGTTCGATGGCGAATGGATCGACGAATGGAATGAACCGCAAGGGAAAGACCTCTACCAGTTTGTCCGCAGCCTCAAACCAGATATCATTATCAACAACCGCGTGGGCAAAGGCCGACAGGGCATGCAAGGAATCAATAGCTCCCCCGACGACGTCGGCGATTTCGGCACCCCCGAACAGGAAGTACTCGCCGAAGGAAAAGCCAGCCTCGACTGGGAATCCTGTATGACCATGAACGAGTCCTGGGGCTACAAAATGGACGACCACCAATGGAAGTCACCCGAACAACTCATCTCCAACCTCGTGGATATTTCGGCTAAAGGCGGCAACTACCTCCTCAACGTAGGCCCCGATGCCCGCGGTATTATCCCCGAAGAAAGCGCTACCCGCCTCCTGGAAATGGGTAAGTGGTTGCAGACAAACGGCGATTTCATCTACGAAACCAGTATGTGGGATATCCCCAGGGAAAACGAACAAATCGCCTACGCCTTTAAACCCGCCCGCCAAACTATCCTCGCCGCTATCCAGCCCAATCCCGGACAACAGCAGCTGCTCTTACGCCAGGTTCAACCAACGGGCGAAATCCGCCTGTTGGGCTACCAAACCCCCATCACTATGTCTTGGTCAAATATCCAGGGGCTACAAATCCAGCTGCCCAAAACCAACTCCTCCCTGCCTGTAGTGCTGGAAATGTCAGGTACCAGGGCAGCCGTATCCAACACCCCGACCTTCCATCTTCCAGGCCGGGACAACCTGAATCTCGGTATTTTTAGCGAGCCAACTTTCCTGGAAATACGCAGCAAAGACCCCCATGCCACCATCTACTATACCCTCGATCAAACAGAACCTACCTCCGCCTCCATACGCTATCAGCAAGCGATTCCACTCACCCACACGACGCATGTCCGCGCTATGGCCCAGCAGCCCGGCAAAGTAGCCAGCCCGGTAGTCAAAGGAGAGTTCCGCCTGTCGCGCTTCAACAACCTCCGCTACCAGCACCCGTATGCCGGCCAATACACCGGAGGCGGCCCCCTGGGCCTGCTCGACGGCAAAAAAGGCTCTTCCCGTTTTAGTGATGGCAACTGGCAGGGGTTCGAAGGACATGACTTCATAGGCGATATCGACCTCGGCAAGGCGCAGAACCCGAAAGAAGTACGCATGACCTTCCTCCAAGACCTCGGCGCCTGGATTTTTAGCCCCCAGTGGGTTAAGGTATTCGGCTCCAACGACGGCTCCACCTGGACAGAAATCAATCAAGTCCAATTACCTATACCCGATGTATCATCGTCCAACGCCGCCCAAATTATTCCCATACAACTCACCATCCCTGCCGCCGCACCCATCCGATACCTCCGCATTCACGGCAAAAGCCAAGGTGTTTGCCCACCCTGGCATGCCGGTGCAGGAGGAAAAGCCTGGCTCTTTATCGACGAAATTGAAATAAACTGAGCCACTGCACCAATTCGCTAACAACACACCTGATAATACCTTTTAATTATGGACAGACGCACATTCATCCACTTGGGCCTGGGCGCTGCGGCGCTCGGAAGTATCCCGCATAACTGGAATATGAACCGCGAAAAAACCATCCTCGGCCACGGCAATTTTCGCTACCAGGCCGACCCTTCCTGGGGTACGCTCGACCCTTCCAAGATCCCTGTCAATGATTGCCATGAAATGGTTATCGACCGGAAAGGCCGGCTTTTCCTCCTGACCAATGAAACAAAAAACAACATCATCATCTACAACCGCTCAGGGAAATGCCTCGGCACCTGGGGACACGAATTCCCCGGAGCACATGGGCTTACCCTCAGCGATGAAAACGGAGAGGAGTTTTTATGGATTGCCGACAACAACCGGCATGCCGTATTCAAAACCACCCTGGAAGGGAAAATACTGCTCGAGCTACCTTGGCCAAAGGAAAGCGGAAAATACACGTCGGCCGACCAATACGTCCCTACTGAAACAGCCATTGCTCCTAATGGAGATATTTATGTAGCCGACGGATACGGCGCCCAGTATATTCTGCACTACGACCCCCAAGGCAAACTCAAAAATGTTTTTGGTGGCCGGGGCGATGGCAACCCACACTTTGACAACGCACATGGTATCTGCCTGGATACCCGCGATGCCTCCAACCCCACCCTACTCATTACCGAACGACAGCGCAACCAACTCAAACGATTCTCCTTGTCAGGCGACTATATCAGCCATGTGCACCTTCCCAGCGCGTATATATGCCGCCCCGTGATACACGGAAAAAATGTCTTCCTGGCTACCCTGGTCAGCAAAATGCCCTGGGATTCCCGCTCCGGTTTTGTCACTATCCTCGACGAAAACAACCAGTGTGTTTCCGTTCCAGGTGGCAATGAGCCGCACTACGAAAACGGCCACTTGCAACCACTCAGCCAATCGGGCAATCTTTTTCAGCACCCACACGATGTATGCGTCGATTCGGACGACAATATCTATGTGGCTCAGTGGAATTCTGGAAAGACATACCCCATTCGGCTGAAAAGGGTTTGATAGCGTACTTATTGTAAACCTATTCCACAGCGCAGTTCTTCGTCGAGGCTGAAGAACTGCGCTGTGGAACCCCTCGCTACAGCGGATTACTTTTCAAAAAATCCTCCTTTGACTGCCAGCAAACCGGACTGAATCCCCATTTGGCAAGTCCAGACTGAATAGCGGGCAGGGTTTGTTTTTCTATGGCGTCCACTTTAGCCTCCAGCTCCGATACCTGGATGCCGAGCGTTTCGGTGCGCCGCAGTTGGGACTGGGTGGGCTTGCCCGGATAGGTACTCACCTGTCGGTACACGTCGGCGAGCTGTTCGCGGAGCCGTTCGTCCTGGTCTATATAACCATCCCCGTCTGTAGCTACGAAAGATTCGCGCAGGGATTTCATATCCGCTGCTGCGCGGACGAGCATACCGCGGAGCTTCGCCTGCCGCTTATCGGTCAGCAAGGTAGCCAGGCTGTCCGCTTGTTTTTCCATTTGCGCCAATGCGGCATACACATATGCCAGCCGTTCCGACAAGGCATACAGCTTTAGGGTGGTTTCCCGCTGCCACGTTCTTTCTTCCTGGGTATAAGGGGCCAGGGTATCATACACGAGCGTGAAGCTCGTTCGGTATTCCGACTTATCCTTTATCACTTTTACCTCGTAGGTGCCGGCTTCCAGGTTGGGACCGAAAAGGCTGCCACCGATAGCTTGCATATTGCGGGTAGGGGCTGATTTAGGGCGCTCCATCGTCGTAGGCATTTCCACGATATTGATACCTGCACTTTTGCCGGCGGGCAGTACCTTGAGCAACTGGCTATCTTTCCATACTTCGATCTGCATTTTTCCAAATGTATGGCGCTTGCTCATGTAGTAGCGAATTTGAGCAGCTGCCGGAGGGTTGGGTCCTACGAAGTTGCCGGAACCACCAAACCAGCCCGCGCCGGAACCCGGGTCACGCAAGGTGACTGGTGCGGATTGAAAAAAGTGAAACGATTTTTTCAGCACCTCGGCATCGAGCTGACGCAAGGGCGTAATATCATCGATAATCGCGATACCTCTGCCATGGGTAGCGAGTACTAAGGCGTGATCGCGCGGATGAATAACCATATCATGTACAGCTACCTGTGGCAGGTTTGCCGAAAACCTACCCCAGTTACTACCCCCATCCACTGAAATGAATAAGCCGCGTTCGGTGCCTGCAAACAGGAGATTTGGATTGACCAGGTCTTCCCGGATAGTGAACGCATAGCCTTGTATTTGCGATGTAGATACTGCCTGCCAGGTTTGTCCCAGGTCGCTTGTTCGGAATAAATACACCAAGGTATCCCCGCTGCGATGGCCGTCGAAAGCGACGTACGCGGTGCGCGCATCAAAATGCCCGGCTTCGATATACGACACCCAGGTACCGGCGGGAAGGCCGGGCACGTTTTTCACGACGTTGCTCCAGGTTGTTCCTCCGTCGGAGCTAACCTGAAGATGGCCGTCGTCGGTTCCGGCCCAGATTATTTTGGCGTCAACAGGGGATTCGGCGATTGCGTAGATAGTACAGTGATTCTCCGCCCCTGAGTTGTCGATGCTCAGACCACCAGATTCTTTTTGCCTCAATTTCTTGGGGTCGTTGGTAGTTAAATCCGGAGAAATACGCGTCCAGGTATCCCCCATATCATCACTTCGGAAGAGGTACTGCGCCCCGAAATACATGCGATTGGGATTGCTTGGACTGAGGTGTACCGGAGCATTCCAGTTGAATCGAAACCCAGGCTCACCTGGATCAGGGATGGGTCGAATTTCTTTTGCCATACCCGTTTTCTTGCTGAATCGAACCAAGTTCCCTCCCTGGTACTCGCTGAACACCACGTCGGACTGCTGTGGATGGGGAAAAGACCAGAACCCGTCGCCACCAAACGTAGGTTTCCAGTCGGCAATACCGATACCTCCCGATTTTTGAGACGGTGCATACCAGGAGCCATTGTCTTGTAGGCCTCCATAAACGTTGTACGGGATTTCATTATCCGTACTCACGTGATAAAACTGACCGACCGGTAGGTTCATGAACATTTTGAATGAGTAGCCCCGGTCGAACGATTCATAGACCCCCCCATCGGTGCCAATCAGCAAGTGGCGGGTGTTGTTGGGATCAATCCACATGGTATGGACATCCGAATGGACACTTCCATCCATCGGACGAAACGACTTCCCTCTATTTTCAGTAATCACTAAGGAAAGTCCTGCTTTAAGGGCTATACTATCGTTTTTTGGATCCACCACGATATTTGAAAAATAGAAAGGCCGTACCGTGGTATTGAACTCCGCACTCACTTTGCTCCAGGAGGCGCCGGCATCGGACGAGAGGTAAAGACCTTTCCCTTCCTTGCTTTTGCACTCTACGCTCAAATAAACCAGGGATCCGTTGGAGGGAGCGACGGCCACGGCCATTCGGCCGAGGGTTTCTTTGGGGAGCCCATTTTGAATCAGGCTCCAGTGCGCGCCACCGTCGGTAGTTTTATACAATCCACTTTTCCCGCTCAGCCCCGAGTCGAAGAAATCGGGATATCGTTGATGGCTCCACATGGTGGCGTATAGTATATCGGGGTTAGTGGGGTCAATATCGAGGTCAGCGCCTCCGGTATGTTCATCGAGGTATAGGATTTTTTGCCAGGACTTACCCCCATCTGTCGTTTTGTACACCCCTCGATCGGGATGAGCATCCCAGAGATGTCCCTGGGCAGCCACATAAACGATATCCGGATTGGAAGGATGGATAAGGATATCGCTGATGCGCTCGGTGGTAGTCAGGCCGAGGTGCTCCCAGGTTTTCCCGCCATTTACCGTGCGATATACCCCGTTGCCGGGGGAGACGCTGTTGCGCACCCACGGTTCTCCGGTACCTACCCAAACCGTATCCGGGTGCTGCTGATCGATCACTATCTTGCCTATTGCCTGCACATGCTCATCAAATACCGGCGCAAAGGAAGCTCCACCGCTATTCGTTTTCCACACACCCCCTCCGGCGGTACCTACGTAGATAATTTCCGGACGACGGTGCACGGCATCAATACTTGCGATGCGTCCGCTGGTAGTAGCCGGTCCAATCTGACGGGCACGTAGATTGCCGAGCAGCGTTTCGACAGGCACCTGTGCCTGTATTCCGCTGAGGTAGAAAAAACAACACAGCAAAAACAAATACTTCATAGCTATATAATTAAGCGCTGCTCAAAAAGTAGCGTAGTGGATTAAAAAAAACGGGCTGTCGGAAAAGTATTCCGCCGCATTCGGCGGCGTTTTAAAAAAAAATATTCTTTGGCGACGAATGCCGCCAAAGAACTTGCGGGACCACCCCATTTGAGACAGCCCCATATCTTCTGGCAATAATCAGCTACTGCCCGCTGTATTTATTTTTTGGGAAAGGCGAAAGAAGTCTCCGGAATCGCTACGTTGAATTTCATTTCCTTGACCGTAACCTTCTGCAAGGATTGGCCAGCCAGTTTGGCTTCGATGAAAAATGGAACCATGACGCCGTCCACTTCCTGATAATCGCTCATGAATGTTTCTACAAACTGACCGGCAGCAGGACCCGTTTTGACGGCAGTGCGCGTCATAATCGGAGCCATTGATTCGGCATCGATAAAATGGTATTCTACGGTACCATCCTTTTTAGTCAGCTTGATTTTATGGCAGCTCGTACCCTCAATGGTTTCTTTTCCATCCAATACGGCAGAGGAACCCCGGCTTTCATAATCCAGTAAGGCGTTTTGAAACTCCTGTGTTTTGAGGCTTTCCGCTGCATCATCCGGCATAACCTGTGGGTCTGGACCACCTTGCAGCGGGTTAATCATCCACGCAGTAGTACCATCGTATGCCTGCACGATGTTCTGGCCCAACACACTGATTTCCAAGCGCATTTTATTGGGCTTGGCATTGATAATAGTAGCTGGAAATTCCATCCCCTGCATAGCCAGGGTGGCTACTGCCCGTGAGTTTTCGAAGGAGCGCCATTTCTCTACGCCACCTTGTACCTCCAGCGATTGTGCGATAATCTCAGCCGCTGTCTGAGCCGATGCGGCCAGGGCACCGAAAATAAGCACGAAAGCAATCGAAAATCTGATTTTCATATTCAGGACTTTTTGTTAACAAACGGAACAAAAGTAGCGAATGACCGCTGAACCGACCGTGATTTTCGATTAAAAGCCTCCAAATACAGAGGAAATCGGTAAATTGGGGGAAAGCCTAATTCGGTGCAGATGGGACCCTCTTGGATACAGCACAATCAATACATCGGCGGCAACGAAGTACAACTGCTTCGTAGTGGCAGGCCCTTTTTTGAGGCGGTACATGCATGTATTCAGAAAGCCACCCAAACCTTGCACGTGCAGATGTACATCCTGTCTGCCGATGAGACCGGCCAGCAAGTGCTCCGGTTGCTCCTAGCAGCGGCTGCCAGCGGAGTACGCGTATATATTCTGGCAGATGCCTATGGCTCCCTTTACCTCGACAAAAGCTGGCGGGAAACCCTGCAGCAAGCCGGCGTACAGTTCCGTTTTTTTGGAAATGCGTTTTGGCAAAAACGAAGTATTGGCCGACGGTTACATCATAAAATAATCGTGGCCGACAACCGGGAGTTCATCCTGGGCGGGCTCAATATTGCCAATCGCTACAACGACTTGCCCGGGATGCCGGCGTGGCTGGATTACGCCGTATGGGTCCGCGGTCCGATTGCCCAGCACGCCCAGCTCCGATGTACCCAACTTTGGAATAAAAAAAGATGGCCCCGGCTCCGGGCACGGCAAGAGCCAAATCCAACCCCCGTTCTCGTTCGGCTCAGCGCCAACGACTGGCTGCGGGGGAATCATGAAATCAACGAACGCCTTCGCCAGGCCATCCGACATGCGCATCAGGAGGTACTCATAGCTGCTGCTTACTTTGTGCCGACAGGCCGCATACTCTACGAGCTAAAAAAAGCAGCTCGCCGAGGGGTATCCGTTCGGCTACTTTTTGGAAAATACTCCGATGTAGGACTTGCCCTGCACGCCACCCGATTTTTATACGACCTCCTTTTCCGAAGTGGGATGCAGGTATATGAATTTCAGAAAGGCGTCCTCCACGCCAAAGTGCTGCTGGTGGATAGTCAGTGGGCTTCGATCGGATCTTATAATCTCAACTACCTGAGCGCCTTTGAAAGTCTCGAGCTCAACATAGATATAGCCGACGCGTCTTTTGGCAAGCAGCTCCGGCTGGAGCTGGAATCCGTAATCGAACGGGATTCGGAAAAAATTAACCCGGTAGATTATTTCCAAAAGCTGCGCGTTGGCGACCGGATAGTCAATAGCTTCTCTTTTGTACTAATCTGGGTTATCACCGGCCTCCTGGTATTCTTGCACCGCCGCACCGAACGCCCTGGCTAAACACCCTCCCCACCCCATCGCTGAATAGACAAACAGCCCTATGCTATAACCAATCGCCTGTGTGTATGAAACTTTTTTCTCGACCTCAACCTGTAGCGGCTCAT
>Ga0172373_10001411_pt1 | contig 38940 bp, 24 predicted proteins | sample Lak10m_2_FD_114546 | JGI IMG/M metagenome (GOLD analysis project Ga0172373, IMG submission 114546) | Freshwater microbial communities from Kabuno Bay, South-Kivu, Congo - kab_092012_10m | ecosystem: Environmental > Aquatic > Freshwater > Lake | place: Democratic Republic of the Congo... | reverse complement strand
GTTTCCGGTGCATCGTGATCTCGCCGGCTTTGACTTCGAGCACTCCAAGGTGGATCAGGGCCTGATCAAGGATCTGTCGGATCTATCCTTCACCGAACAGGCGCACAACGTGGTGTTCATCGGTGGCACGGGCACGGGCAAGACGCATCTGGCGACGGCCCTCGGTGTGTCCGGCATCACCCGGCACAACAAGCGGGTGCGCTTCTACTCGACGGTCGACCTGGTGAATCTGCTGGAGCAGGAGAAGGCGGCCGGCAAGGCCGGCAAGCTGGCTTTCGCCTTGATGCGCATGGACCTGGTGATTCTCGACGAACTGGGCTATCTGCCGTTCAGCCAGACGGGCGGGGCCTTGCTGTTCCACCTGCTGTCCAAGCTCTACGAACACACCAGCGTGATGATCACGACCAACCTGACCTTCGGCGAGTGGGCCAGTGTGTTTGGCGACGCGAAGATGACGACGGCGCTGCTGGATCGTCTGACGCATCATTGCCACATCGTGGAAACGGGCAACGAGTCCTACCGGTTCCGCCACAGCAGTGCGACGGCAAAATCGCGCATCAAAGCCCGAGAGCAGAGCAAGCGCGGCAAGGGAGGCGCGAAGGACGAACCGTTCTGATCGCCGCCGCGCGGGGAAATCCGCTTCGGGCTACGCCCTACGCGGCTTCCCCCGCGCAACTTCCCATCCCGCAGCTACTGATTCACACAACTTGAAGGAGATCACAGTCCAGAGAATGCGCTACACTTATCCACAGCCCACCCTATGACGGGCGGCTAAAGTCCCTGGGTAAAATTCAACGCGCACAGCTGGGTAGTTTTAAACGCGCGCCGACAGGTATTGGCCTGATCGATTTCCAATCAAACTGAAGGCTTCGATGAAGCACCGTTACGGGGTCAATCCCAACCATAGTTGGCATTTGGCCGTTTATCCGCTTTGCGCATCCATCGGGAGGGGACGAAAGATGTGCTCGATCCTGCGCAGTTCCTCTTCACCAAATCCGGCTTCGTAGAAGGTTTCGCGCCAGCGGTTGGCGATGGTGTCCTGGATGTCGGCAATGATCGCCAGTGCGTCATCCCGGTCAATCCCGAAGGCGTTGGCGTTGCTCACGAGGTTGGCGACCGTTCCCGCGGCGGAATCACCGATCAACAGGGCGTGGCGATGGATTTCGTGGGGGGTGAGCGTCGGCACGATGTCGAAGGCTTGCGACAGGCGAAACTCGCTCCCCTTGGTGTGAATCAGGCCGTGATTGAGTTCGTGATCGTCGGAGTTTCGTACGGCGCAGTTGAAGACCATGCGCCGGAACAACTGACGCCGGTCTGCGACCGTGCATCCAAAGCGTTGCCCCCAACGGGAGAAGCGTCCATACGAACCGGTGACCACGGCGGCGTAGGCAGGGTCGGAATAAAACACGGTTCGCGCGCTGATGAATCCCTTCCTGAGAATCTTGCCATCCCCTACGCTTCGATCAAAACGGCGCACCAGGCAGACATCCCTGCCCTCGACGACTTCTAGCCTGGTTTGTGCCGCATCGATGCCACAGTGCGCGCTGGCAAGTTGCATCGTTGCATGCTCGAGACGTGGAATGCTGATCGCGGGATCATCCTGGACGCTGGGGAACTTCGCGATCCAGACCGCGTTGCCGTCGATGACATTGCACTTTGGGCGGGCGCCGCCTGTCCCGGGATGCAGGGCGCGGAGAAGTTCGGGATCGACCGCTTGGTTGGTTTCAACGGCCACGGCGGCGCGCAACAGTTCGGCGAGTGGAAACTCCCGGCTTTCCAGCTCTTGCGGCGTGGTATTGGCAGATAGCGAGAATGCCAGGTTGCCTGCGCGGCCGGGGTCGTTCATGAGCAGATAGCCGTCCGGGTAGGATTTCTTGCCCTCGAGCCGATCGATGACCTTGATCCCCCAGCGGTCAGGACAGGCATCGATTATGACGCCCGGGAAGCCGCTCAAGCTGGTGAACGGGTTGGCTGAATTATTCAGCGGCAGGCTGACCGGATCCAGCGGAATGGCGTCGGAACGCGCCAGGTAGGATTGGCCATAGACGAATTCTCCGACCGGTCCAGCAGGCGTTTCCCTGATGTCGAGTCGCCCCGCCACAACGGGGGCCGCGGTCTCTGTGAGAAAGGCCCAGACAAAAAGCCTTTCAGAACGCATTGTCCTGCTTTCTGGGAACGAAGACGCGCTTGCTTTCGCGGTTGAGTGCCAGTGAGAGCCCATCCCGATCCAGCCCCGGATCGGCAATCAGTTCAATCTCGTTGGCAAGGCCCAGCGTCCACAAGATGTTGATCAGGCCGCCAACGAAACACGTGGCTTGTCCGCGCTCGACGGACTGGATGAAGGAGCGGGAAAGCCCCGTTCGCACAGCCAGATCCTCCTGGCGCAACTTTCGTCTCACGCGGGCGGCGCGAACCCGCTCACCCAGGCGCTTGATGATCAGGGTGACCTCTTCAGGAACGGGCGGGGCAGCTGTTAATATGCTCTTCATGGAAAGCATAATAAATAAATGGGCTTTCCATCGCAAGCGAATTGTTACGGGCGACAATCCTGAAAATGCGCCCGTCGCAAATTCGTGACTGGCAGGTCTGGCGGTGATGCCGCGATGACTGATCAGATCAGGCCTGGATGCGCACCGGCACACAGAGCTGGTAGCCCGTTTTCCAGACCGACTTGATCGCCGGTTCGGGGGCGCCGGCTTCATGCAGCTTCTTTTTCATGCGCGAAATGCGCACCTCGAGCATGGCCTTGCTTTTGTCGTCCGGCTCCAGATCCAGCAGCTCATAAAGCCGCCAGTAGTCAAGCTTGCGATTGGGCGCTTCGGCCAGGTTTTTGAGCAGGCATATCTCCGGCGGGGTCAGGCCGATTTCTCCAGCCGGGCCGGAAATCTGCAGGCGCAGGGGATCGAGTAGCATGAAGACTTGCCGGCTGCGGGATTCATGGACCCGGCGGGCGATGCTGCCCACCGCCGCCCCGAGTTCAGCCGGAGCCACAGGCTTGGTGAGATACACATCGGCACCGCTGGAATAGCCGTGGATGCGATCCTCGAGCGCCGTCCGCGCCGTGATCATGACGATGTGCATGCCAGGATGCGACTCGCGCAGCCGCTTGGCGATACTGAAGCCGTCTTCGCCCGGCAGATTGAGGTCGAGCACCAGCAGGTCGACGTCGTGCGCCTGGAGAAAGTCATCCAGGTCGTCGGCACAGGCCATCCCCTCGGCGGCATACCCCTCACCGATAAGGAAATCGGTAAAGAGTTCGCACAAATCGGCGTGGTCTTCGACAACGGCAATATTGAGCCTGGCAGCAGTCATGGCCGGATTAGATCAAAGCGAGGCAGCCAAAGCCTGCAATTGCTTGCCATAGCCAGCCGTGACCGCCGGGCGATTTTACCGGACGGCAGGTTCCCTGCCCGGACGAAATTCATGGTGATTTCCCGGCATGCCCCACGCCACGCCGCTGATCGAGCATGCTCCCGCCGCTACCACGCTCCTCATCGATGGCGCCATGCCAACCGGCAGGAGCAGCCGCGCACGGGCAAGCGCCGACAAACAGAAGCGTCGCGGCCTCACGGCTGAAGGTTCGCCATCGGCGGGGAAGTGCGTGGAAGCTCAGATCCACAGCAGGAGGCGCAGGTAATCGACCAAGCGGTGGCTGGCAATCCACCCCACCGGGCGCAGTCCGACGTAGAGCTTCGCCACTCCGCTCATTCCCGGACGCCACCACGACGGCGCCGAGTCTTCGAACTCGATCCTTACCGGGAAGGTATTGGCACCCTCCCTGACGTTAGCCGCAGGCACGATGCGCGTCGCGTGCATCCAGTACGTCTTTCCGGTGTCGGCCAGTAGAGACAGGCGCACCGACGCCCCCACCTCGATGCGACCGATATCCCGCTCATCGACCGCGGCTTCGACGTACAGGCTCTGCAAGGCAGCGACCTTGACCATCGTGTCGCCACGCCGGACGGCGCCACCGAGATTCTTGCCGGGTTCGCCCTCGATCACGATCCCCGCGATGGGCGACTTCGCCTTGGCCGTCGCCAGCCGGAATTCGACCAGCTTCAGGCGGGCGGCGGCTTGGGCCGCCTGGGCCTCGGCAATCTGCATCTCGGGAAGCTGGTTCGCTGCCCGGCGCTTCTCTGCCTCCCGAACATACTGCGCAATGTCGGCCAGAATGCCCGCGCGTTCGAGCACCAGCTCGCGGGTCGCCATCTCGAACAAAACCTCACCCGCCGCGACCACCGCCCCCGGGGTCGCCTGGCCCTTTTCAAGGTAACCGTCGAAGGGGGCGCCGACATAGGCCATCGCATCGGTCTTGACGATCGCTCCGGAGCTCACCCAGTAAGGCACGGGCAGCAGCAGCAGCCCGGCAACCCCGATTGCAACCAGCTCCGCGAACTTTCTGCCGTCAAGGGTGCCAGGCTTCAGGCGCGCCGGAATGCTGCCCCGGAGCATTTCCCAGAGTCGTTGCGGCAGGGGCCGGGTTGGCGCGTGCAGGATCCGGAGCCCGACCAGCCCCATGTCGCAAATCATCCGCAGCGCCCACTGCTCGGCGGCGGTAAAGCCCATCCTCCTGCGCTCCAGCGTCACCGCCCCCACCCTCTCGCCGCCACCAAGCAGCGGCAGCGTGAGCATGTTGCCCGGCATTTGCAGCTCGGCGTACTGGCGGTGAGCATGGGTGATCGCCTGGCCGCTCGCGGGCCAGGCAATTTCGCAGCCCTGGGCCAATGCCTCCTGGCCGACCTCTTCCAGCCACTGGGACACCTCGCTGCGCCTTTCCAGCTTTTCCGCGTGACTCAAGGCCCGCAGCTTCAGTCCGCCCCTGCCCTGCCAGCACAAGGCCACCGATTCGCAGCCGAAACGTTCGGCCAGATCATTGACGAAGCCCAGTGCTGCGCGCTCAAAGCTATCGCTCTCCAGCACGCGCCCCAGAAGTTCCAGCGTCTGCGCCAGGCGTGTATTGTCCCGTTCGTCCCTCAGTTGCCGCCGTCGGCTCTCGTACAGCCGCGGCAGACATTGCAGGGGCGCCAGAGTAAAGCGCAGGTCCGACTCAGCGGTGCCGTCCGTGACGGGAATATGCAGTGCCAGCACCAGCTCGTGCTGCCCGTCCTCGATGTCGAAACATACCGCGGCGACCCGCCAGGGGCGCTCTATCGCCATACCGATACCCACGCCATCGCGGCGTGCATCCGCCAGGACCTCCGCCGGCACCGAACCTGCCATGGTCGGGACGCTTTCCAGGGGCAGTTCCGGCGCGGAGGCAACCGCCAGCCACAACTCGCCCTGTTCCCCGGACTGGCGCAGATACACGACGCCCAGCTCCCCGCCACAGGCACGGACGCCCGTGGTCGCCAGCAACGGCCAGAAGGCCTGGGGCGTCCCCTGGAAATCCGCCAGATCCAGCCACAAACGCCGTCCTGATGGAACCGGCTGTGCCGACGCATCCTTCAAAAGCCGCTCCTGTCCAATTCGATATCCTGTTTGAGAATGTTCTGGCGCTGCCGGAATGCCAGACGCTCTGCGCGGTATTGCGCAAGCCGCAGCGCCACCTCGGCGTAACGCGCCGCCCACTGCGGTCGGCGCCGCTGCATGACCGACCACCAGCCACGCACCACCGCCGGGAGGAAACGCCGCATCAGTTCGTCGTCGAAAGCGACGTAGCGCTGTACCGAGCCGGGATCGCCCTGTCGGGCGCAGCGGCCGACCAGCTGCCGGTCGATGCGGGCAAAGTCGTTCGACTCCCCGATGATGACATGGAGCCCGCCCCTTTCCCGAACGCTGTCGTGAAGGGCGATGTCCGTGCCGCGCCCCGCCATGTTGGTGGCAATGGTCACGGCGCCGGGTTGCCCCGCGCGCGCGACGATGTCGGCCTCGGCCCGATGGTTGACGGCATGCAGGATGCTGGGTTCCAGCTCGGGGTGCAAACGCAAAAAGTAGTCGCGCAGGGCCTCGCTTGATTTCACGCTGCGCATCCCGATCAATACCGCCCTCCCCTCGCCGATCAGTGCCCTGGTGCTGGCGACGATCCGGGAAAATTTTTTCTCCTGGTCGCTGCAGACGCTCAGCGGCATCAGCACTCGCGACACCGGCCGGTGGGTAGGTATGCGCTGCGTGGCGAGCCGATACACGGCACCGAACTCGCCCCTGGCCTCCTCCGCCGTTCCGGTCATTCCGCCAAGCCGGGCAAAGCGGCGGAAGAAGCGCTGGAAGCTCAGGCGCGCCGAAACGTCCGACGGCGGGGAGATCGGAACCCCCTGGCTGGCCTCCAGAATCTGCTGGAGGCCCAGCGACAGGGTGCGCTGATCCGCAAGCCGCCCGGTCAATTCGTCGACCAGGACGATCTTGTCATCCTCGACCACGAAGTGCTGGTCCCTCACCATCAGCTCAATGGCATACAGCGCCATCTCTACCAGTTCCCGCGAACGGTCGCGATGCCGCCAGAATGGCGCCATACCATCGGCCATCCGCTCGAGCCGGTCCCTGCCCTCCGGGGTCAGTTCGATATGCCGCAGGGCCGTCTCGATCCGGTAGTCGGCGTCCTTCCGCAACTGGCGCGCCAGAACAACGGCATCACGGGCCGCCTGCTCCAGCAAGTCGTCGGGATGCTGAGCGGAAATGATCAGCGGCGTCACGGCTTCGTCGATCAGTACGCTGTCCGCCTCGTCGACAATCGCCTGGAACAGACCGCGCAGGACGACGCCATCGCTCCCCCCCTGACCGCCGGAGCGGGCGCAAGCCAGGGCGTAGCGCGCCACGGAAGGAGTCTTCCCGAGCGCCAGCCGGTCACGCAGATAGTCCCCCAGCAATTCCTTGGCGGTGCAATAGACTATGTCATGGCTGTAGGCGGCGGCCCGTGCCGGCGGGGCCGTATCGCCATTCACACTGGCGGCAGACACATGGCAGAAGCCGAACAGCGGCTGGCCTATCTCGGCGTCGCGGCGCGCCAGATAGTCGTTGGCGGTGCACGGCGTGGCGCATCGTCGCCGTGCCGGCGGCATCGAGCTCGTGGCGCACCAGGATGGCGCCGCGGCCGCCGGAAAGCGCGGCCCCGGCGCCGCCCAGGGTCAGCGAGCCGCTGACGTTCTCCATGCCGATGGCGATGTCGGTGATGGTGGTGCCGGCCTCGACCCGAGTGGTCGATACCAGCTTGAGCGCGCCGCTCAGATTGCCCAGGCCGGAGACGCTGACCGTGCCGCTGCTGATGGTGATTTCCTGCCGCGCCAGGCCGTCGGCGAACTCGACCGCGAGCATGGGGGTGCTCAGGCCGGTGCGCACCGACTCGGAAACCGGCTTGCCCAGGGCGTTGATGCGGACCTCGGCGCTGGCGGTCAGGCTCACCAGGCCATCGAGGCCGGACAGTGCCGCCGTTCCGGCGGCGCGCAGGGCGTAGTCGAAGCCGCCATCGGCGCCGCGCTGCAGCACCAGGCCAAGCGTGGCGCCGCTCAGGGCGACCCCGGCCGTGCCGCTGCCGAGCAAACCGGACACGCCGGCGGCACCGATCAGCAGGCGTTCGCTGCGCACCTCGACGATGCGGGTGGACAGGGTTTCGAGGCTGGCCGGCGTGGCGCCGGCCAGGGCGTCGACGAAGGCCACATCGAAGCGCCAGGCCTGGCCTTCGCGTGCGGTCACCCGGACTCCTTCCTCGTTGAGGTTGGGCAGGCCGCCAATGGCGCGGCGCAGGGCGGCAGCGATTTCGCTCTGGCCCAGGCCGGCCACCGGGATTTCGGCCGCCCACTCCGGCTGTCCGGCCAGTCGCAGCGCCAGCGAGGTCGGCGCCTCGCCATCCGCCATCACGAAGGACAGCGTCTGCACCGGCGACACCAGGATTTCTCCGACATCGCGCCCGGCCAGCGTGCCCTTGAAGTCGACCAGGTAGGCGCCGCCCGACAGCGTCACGGCCACATTGCCGCTTCCCACCGCAGGCAGGGCTTCCAGCGCTGCCTGGACGGCGGCCGCGCCGGCGCCGGCGTCAAGCGGGACAGAAGTTTCCGCGCGTCCGGCAATCGACAGAAGGTAGCGTCCGCCGGCCTCGATGGTCAGGGTCTGCCGCTCGTCGCTGGTGGCGCCGCGCTGAACCTCTGTCAGGCGGGCATCCGGCGCCGGCAACGCGCTGGTGATGCGCCCCTGCATGACGGGCAGGTCGACGCCGGCGGCGGCCCCGCCAAAATCGACTTTCCAGGCATGTCCGCTGGCCGTGGCAACGAGCTGGACCGCCACCTCGACGCCGGCCGCGGCCAAGCGTGCGCCCTCGGCAGTGGTGGCCGCCAGAAGGGCGGCGCGCACATCGCCGACGCTGGCGTCGAAGGGCAGGTCGGCGCTGGTGTAGCTCGCGCCCCCGAACACGATCCCCAACCGGAAGGTGCCCACCACGGCATCATCGTAAAGGTGGACGGTCTGCGATGCGCCGGTCGCGCCGGCCCCCGGAGTCGGCGTGGCGACGCCCAGAGCGAGGCGGCTGGCGGTGGTTGCCGCCAGCAGCGGCGTGATGTCGCGGCTGCCGAGCAGATTGCGGAATTCGACGGTGTAGCGCGCGCTCGCCAGGGACGAGGCGTTATCGAAGGAGACCGCAACATTTCCCGCTCCGGCAAGCGTCTCCAGCGCCTGCTGGATCGCCCGCGCCTGGTCGGCAACGGCAAACCCGGGACCGCCCTGCCTCACCTCGGCGGGCTTGAGGACGATCTTGCTGCTGCTCGAAAAGGCATTGAGCAGGGCGACATCGCGGCCGGCCATGCCGTTCTTGAAATCGACCACATAATCGATGCTGTTGGGCCCGGTGTATTGCGACCGGTAGCTGACGCTGACATTGCCGGCCCCCACCAGTCCCTCCAGCGCGGCCTGGATTTCGGCGGTGTGGTAGGTCGGGTCCGCGGAGTAGCGAACCTTGCTGCTGGTCTTGCCGTTGAGCGAGAACCAGAATTGCCCTGCCGCCTTCACCGCCGCCGTAAGGGTGATCACCTGGCGCTCGCTGCTGGCAGTGGCCGTCGAGTAGACGGGAATGGCCGCGGTGGTCTGCCCCGCGTAACCCAGCGTAAAGGCCTTGCCGGCGGCGCCGTCCTCGTTGGCCAGCGTCAGCATCTGCACTTCGTTGCGGCCGGCACTTGCGGCCTGCGTCTCCTCGATCAAGCCCCAGTCGGATTTCTCCGCCGGGTCCGCCGGCTGCTCCAGCCACAGACCGGCGCCGCCCGGGACATTGGACAGAAGGACGGGCTTGCCGGCCAGCGTGCCGGCGAACTCGATGCGGAACCCGTCGGCGCGCGAACCGCTTACCAGCACGTTGCCGAGACCGACCGCAGCCAGACGCTCGAGCGCCGCCTGGAGGCGCGCCGCGAAGACGGCATCGGCGACAGGCCGCTCGTCGTCGCCCAGGGAGGAGGCCGTCTGCGTTTGGCCGTCGAGCACGAAACCAAAGACTCCCTCGCGCGTCAGTTTGCCGCCCCCGCCCACCGACAGCATCAGCACGCTGTTGCTGGCCTGCCCACCGGCGCGGGTTTCGGCCCCGCTGCCGGCCGCTCCGGGGGTCGCCACCCCCTGCTCCATCGCCGGCACGGAAAGCGCCACCGGCTCCTTGACCACAGCAAACTGGCCGGCCAGGGCACCGAAGCCATCCACGCCGAGTTCGACGTCGCCGGCCAGTTCCAGCGTGTCGTTGTTGAAGCGAGTGGCCAATGTCCCGGTGAAGCTCAGGCCATCGACGCCGGTAATCGATCCTGTGCCGACCAGCTGGCCGCTTTTGCCGCTTTCGGCGAGGATCAGTGAACCGGTGACGGCATCGATGCCGACCCGGGCCGTGCCGGCCGTCATCGCCACGCTGGCATCGACTGCCCTGATTTCCCAGACCGGGCTGCCATTCACCGTGCTGCGGACAATTTCAAAACTGCCGGACAAGCGGGCGGCGCCGAGCGCAAGACTGCCGCTGACCGTGGTGACGAAACGCTCTCCTGCGGTCGCCAGCGGAAGAAGCCGGGACTCATTGAGCGCGATCACGCGGCTGCTGGAGGCTCCCGACCAGTTGATGACCGGTGCATCATCGAGGAAGGCAGCGCCGCTACCGGTGTTCAAGGCGCGGTTGATGTCGAGCACGGCGGCGTTGATGTCGGCAAGGGTGAAGCCCCGGACCTCCGCCCCGCCGACCCAGGCCGACGCGGTCAACCAGCGGCGGGCGGTACCGGAGCTGACGCGTTCGGTGCTGAGAATCATGGCCAGGTCGGTTGACTGCAGCAGCAGGTCGCCGGCGGGCGATTCCAGCCTTGCCGCAAGACCGGTTCCGCCGAGCAGCAGGGCATCCACCAGAACGCTGTCTGCGTTGGAGAGGGTTGCCGCCTGGCGGACGGCCGACTCCAGGAACAGGTCACCTTCAAAGGAAAGCACCCCGGCCACCGCGGCATGGGCATAGCCACGCAGCCGTGTCTCGTCACGCAGCTGCTGCATCCGCACCCAGCCAGCCGAGGTGGCGACCGAGGCATCGAGCGCCGCGCCGGTGCGGTTGTATGTTATGCGCATGCTGTCGGCGTTCAGGCTGACGCCGCTGACACCGCTCAGCGCGACGGCGCCCTCCGCCTGCACCGCGTAACGGCTGACCGTGCCGCTGCCGCTGACTTCCTTGTACAGGATCACGGCACCGCGACCGCCAGACAGGATTGCCGCGGCCCCCCCCAGGGTGACGCTGGCGCTCAGTTGCTCAAAGCCAATCAGCAAGCGCTGCTGCCGGACGCCCGCGATCTCGAATTCCTGACTTTCGATCTGCAGCTTGCCGGTCAGCGTGCCAAGCCCGGAAACGCTGAGCGTGCCGCTGTCGACCTTGACCGCGGCAAGCGGCCGCTCGTCGGCGAACTGCAAGCGCACACCGCCGATGGTCTCATCCAGAGCGCGCCCGAGACGGTTGATCGCGATCTGGCCGGTGGCGCTGAAACTCCCGACGTCGGAAAATCCGTTGAGGGTCACGGTGCCGCCGGCGACCAGCGCATAACCGCCGCCGCCCAGCGCGTCGGCCTCCACGATCAGGCCCAGCGTGCCTTCACTCAGGCCGATGCCGGCGCCGGCGGTCCCGACGCTGGCGGTGACCCCGGTCGCAGCGACCTGGATGCGGGGCCCCAGCGGGCCATTGATCCGGATGAAGGAGAAATCCCCGGACAGCGTACCGAACCCGGCCAGCGCCAGCGAAACGCCGCTGCCGGAGAGCCGCAATTCGCCGTCGGCAGCAATGCTTGCACCACCTTCGCCGCTGAGCGAAATGCCGTCCATGCCACCGAGTTCAAGCTTGCCGGAGAGGCTGGCAAATCGGGTGCGATCGGCATTCAGGCGCAGGCTGCCCGAGGCCTGCGTAAGGCGCACGAAGGCCGGTCCGGCGGCGAGGAGCACCTGCGCGTCAAGCGCCTGAATGTCCCAGAAACCCTGCTTGCGGTCATACGTCAGCGTGAAGTCGCCGCCGACGTGGTTGTTGCCGAGTGCGATGCGACCACTGACCGGAAGGGTCAGGACATCGCCGACCTGGTCGAGCACGAACCGGCGCCCGCTGGAAAGGACGAAGCTGCGGGTGGCAGACCAGTCCAGGGTGGTTCCTTCGGCCACGGCAACGGCGTCCGCGGCGCGGTTCAGCGACAACGCCGCGCTCTCCAGGTTGTCCAGCGCATAGCCGGCGACGCTGACGCTCGACAGCACCGCGCGCGAGGTCAGCCAGGAACGCGTACTGTTGACATCCTTGGCGTAGACTAAAGCCAGGTCCGCGTTCGATGCGGTGAGCTCGCTGCCCGCTCCGCCGGGAATAACGGTTGCGACCACCCGCGAGCCGGCCAGGGCGTATTCGACCAGCTGCACGGACTGCCCGTTGGAGAGGAGCCGGGTGCTCCGCGCCACATCCAGCGTCAGGTCACCGGCGAAGCGGATGATGCCGGCGATCGCGGTGGTGAAGTACCCGGAAAGCCTGGACGTGTTGGCGTCGATATCGAGGAGGATTACGTCGCCGGTGCTGAGGATTTCGCGCTGCAGTGCGGCAGCCCCGCGATTGACCAGCACGCGCACACGCTCGCCGGTCAGGGTAATGGTGCTGTCGACGGCGACGCTGACGTCGAGTTCGCCCGCCAGGGCCAGCTGGCTCGTTGCCGCACCCACCCCGCCGATGGGAAGGGTGGTCGCCAGCACGAGGCCAAGCTGGCCGCGGCTGGCCGTCAGGCTCGCCGCGCCGAGCGTGAGGCTGGCCGTGACGTTGCGCGCCCCCACCAACAGTTCCTGCGTCATCGTCGTGGCGGTCTGGCTGCTTCGCGCGCCAAAGGCAAAATCGCCGCTAAGGCTGCCCAGGTCGGCAATGGTCAGGCTGGCGTTGCGCGCCTCGAACCTCTGCACGCGATCCGGGCTGTCGATCAGCAGGCGATGGGTTTGCCCGCCCTGGACAATGCTGACGTCTACGGCGCGGCCGAAGCTGTTGGCGACATAGCCCAGGGTTCCGGAGAACGCGCTTCCGGGCGCACCCTGCAGTACGCCGACCCCTGTCGCCCGCACGGCATATCCGTCATTGCCGAGCACCATCAGCAGGCTGCCGTCCGACAATGCCAGCGAGGCGCCGCGAGCGGCATCGCCGAGGCGGGCCGCGACCTTGCTGGCAGCAACGTCCAGCCGCCCGGTCGCCGAATCCCCCGACAACACGAAATCCCCTGCCAGGTCGTCTCCGGAGGAGAATGCCAGCCGGCCATTGCCTGCCAGTTGTACCTGCAGCTGCGAGCCGGCCAGCACCAGCCGGCCACTGACGCCCGACAGGGCGCCGGCAAGATCGCCCGTGGCCCAGTCGGCCCCGACATTGCGCGCCGTGAACGTCGTCTCGACACCCCCGGTGACCAGGGCCACCCCGACATCCCAGGTGCCGCTGACGCGGATGCCCGCAACCGACAGGGATGCGTCGAACGAAATGGACGGCTGCGCAACCTGATTGGCGATGGCCGAAAATATCCTGTCCAGGGCCTGCTGCGCTTCGGGAACGCCTGGCACGGACAGATCCGCGAGACCAGGTAGCGCTGTGGCGATCAGTTGCAGCCGGTCGGCCTGATAGACCGGCTTGAGGAAGATGCCCTTGCCGGCATACAGCCCGGTATAGGAGGAGAAGCTGCCCGTGCGCTGATTCCATTTCAGGACATCGAAGACCTGCCCCGCCGTCGGCCGGAAATCATCGAGGAATTCCAGCGCCAGCGTCCCGGCCAGACTGGCGGAGCCGGCCGCAATGACCTGATCGTAACCGCCAGCCCCAACGCTCGTGCCCGCGATCTCGATTTTCAGCGTGGCGGCGCTGTTCTGCTCGTAGTTCTGGACGGACAGCACGCCAGGGGATGCTCCCGGCGCAACCACGCCGGAATTCACGACACTGGCCGCGACCTCGCCAACACCGACGAGCGACTGCCCGCTCAGCAGAACCAGCGATGTTCCGGCCGGAGCGACCGCCGCAGCGAGCTGTTCGAGTCCATCGGCCGACACCACGCGCGGCGGATTGCCCTCCAGCACCGGCAGCAAGGACGAGGGAGCAGCCGCTGGCGCGGTCGGTGCAGAGGCAGGCACCACCGTCGCCCCGCCCGTTCCCGTGCCCGATGGCCGCAACGGGTCGCCGACCAGCTGATCGCCGGCCAGCAGGATTCTCGGCTCCAGAGTCTCGAGGCGAACCGCCAGAAACTTCTTTCTGGTTTTCAATTCGCGCAAGGGCATCCGGACAATTCGCTTGCTGGGGCTATCCATGATCGGCTTTCATGACAAAGGGGTTGCCGTCGAACACCACTCGGCGGATGCACAGCTCCCCTATCGATACATGCCCTTATTCTTGCTTTTCGGCCGTCCCAACCCTTGCAAATCCTTTCAGTTGACCTGTTTGATCGGGTATTGGCCCACCGGCGTCGGCCACGGCGGCGCCGGGATGGCGGCCGTGATCCTGCATTTGCCTCTCCAGCACTTGCATCACCGCGCACCACGATTCGCCTCGCCTCGCTTTGGCAACGTCAGTCGGGGGCTCGTGAAACGGCGGGGCCGGATCAGGGCGGCACAACCAAAGCTTGCAGCGCCTTATCGCGCGGCCGGGAAACGCAGTTCGAAGCTCACCTGCTCCGGCCCGGGCAGGCAGGCCAGGGTTGCGCCGAGCCGTTCGGCCATGCCGCGCGCGATGTACAGCCCCAGTCCGGAGCCGGTGAATTGATGGGCCTGGGGGGCACGGTAGTATTTCTCGAAGATGCGGTCGGGATCGGGCAGGCCCGCCGCGCCGACCGCATTGGTGACGCGGACGCGGAAGTCCCCGGCTTGACTGACGGCGATGTCGATCGGCGTGCCCGGGGCCGCATATTTGGCGGCATTGTCGACCAGGTTGCCGAGGATGACCCGCAGCAGCTTGGCATCGGTAACGCGGGTCAGTCGCCCGGCGGCGGCGAAGCGGAAGCGTCCCGCCGCCGCGCTGTCGGCGATCAGGCCGGAGAGCATTTCCGCCACATCGCACGGCTGCTGTTCGAGTTGCACGCCGCCGTCGCCCAGCTTTTCCGCTTCGATGGAGCGCTCGATGACATCGCTCATGCCCGCCATGGCGCGTTCGGCGCTGGCCAGGGCTTTCGGACTCATCGGCTGGCGGCCGACCGCCATCTTGAGGACGGAGAGCGAGGTGCGCAGTTCATGCGCCAGCATGGCGAGGAAGCGGCCTTGCTGGACGCGCATATGGTGTTCCCGGGTGGCATCGTTTTCGGCCTTGACACGTTCATCGTGCAGGCTGCGATAACGCGCGCCGACAGCCAGCTGCAAGGCGAGAATGTTGCCCATCGAGGCGATCTGCAGGCTGTGCAGCATGAGGAAGCCCCCGGAGACATGGCCACGCAGGTACAGCACGAAGACGGTGATGCCCACCATGCTGACCAGGTTGGCCAGCAGCATCATGCCGCCTCCGGGAGCGCCACGACGCCACAGACGGATTGCCAGAATAATGCCGAGCAGGGTCATCGGCAGCACCGTGGCGGTGATCAGTTGCATGACTTCGGGGTAATAACCGTTCAATGCCGGCACCAGGCCCAGCAATGGCGCCCAGAACATGGCCCGATAGATCAGGAACCGTATGACCTGGTCACGTTCCACCAGGAACAAGAGCTGACAGAACCAGTTGCCGGACGCGACCAGGACCAGCGAGACAAAACCCACCACCCAGTTGTTGGCAATGGCACTCCCCGGGTAAAGATATTGGTGCAAAAACCCGGCATTGCCGGCAAACAGCGCCGCCATGAAGAAAAGATAGACGACGAACCGCACGGTAAGCGGGTCGCGGAGCCAGAACCAGCTATTGATGTTGAGCAACAGCACCGTCAGGATGATGACGATGCTCGACATCAGCAGGCCATATTCGAGCCTCATCTCGCCATGGAAGTCCTGGGGCAGCCAGAGGCGCAGCAGCATCAGGGATGAACTGCTTGTCTGCATGCGCAGATAGAGCGTTTGCCGGCCCGGTTCGGCCTGCTTCCGCTTGAAGACGAAGCCGCGGTAGTCGACCTCCCGTGCGCTGAATGGCAAGGCGTCTCCCTGGCGCCGTTCGAGGAAACGCCCGGGGCGCTTCGGGTCGGGTTCATACAGGCGCAGGTCGTCAATAATTGACGGCAAGACTTCGAGCCACCATTCGCCGGCCGGCGCTTCGACAGTCAGGCGGAACCAATGGGTACTGCGTGTATAGCCGCCGGCAAAGCTGCTGCCGTCAAGCGGCTTGAAACGCGCCGGATCGGCCGCGGCGATGGTTTCGATCGTTTCGCTGCCCGGCGGGTCTTCCAGCACGGCCAGGTCGCGCAGCACGGGCGTCGGGGGGGCTGCCAGCGCCAGCCCGTGAAAGAAAAGGAAAACGAGGCAGATCAGCAGGCGGTTTTGCATCGGCGGAGTGTAACCGCACCTCGCTACGGCGGGCGGGTCACTCAGGGCGCATTGCCAGCACGTCTTTCACGCTAAATGAAACCACTCGCACCATCAACCGGATAACGCGCCAAAACCTAGCCCCCCTGCGCGGGCCTTACCGGCGATCCGTCATCGTTGCGCAAGCACCTGGCGCTCACCACGCCCTTGGCGCCAACCGCCGACAGGCTGATGAACTGGTCTTTTGCCAGATCCTTGGTTGCTCCGGCGCGGACCTTTCGGGCATCGCCTGCATGGCCGTTGGTCAGCTGCAGCGAGGGATGATCGAAAGGTGCCTGCTCACAGGCCACCCGTCGGTCGGTCAGGGAGTTCCTCAGAAACGCTACCAGATCGGCCTGCTCCTGCTTGCTCAGATTCAGCGGCCGGATATTCGGATGGATGTTGGACGCGCCCCCGCCTGGCGCCTTCGGTGCGGTATAGCCGGTGGTGTCATTCCCGTCCGGGCCGCGCCGGTCGCCGCCCCGGTTGTAGAACTCCACCACCTGCTCCAGGGTGTAGCGGCTGCCGTTGTGGAAATAGGGTTGCGTGAGCGCCACGTTGCGCAAGGTTGGCGTCTTGAATGCGCCATCGACACCTGTCCTCGATCGCTCCGGGTCGGGCGTTGACCAGCATTCCTTGGCGTCGATGCGAACCCCGAACAGGCAGGGCCTGACCTGAAAACTGTCGGGAGCGTCCTTGCCGCGCAAGGCATCGAGGAACTGGCGCGAGAAGGAAAGCGGATTGCCGAAGGGGTCCTGCGCGCCCACACCCAGGTCTTCCATGGCCGGGCGCACGCCGATGTTGTAGTAGCCGCTGTCATAGAGCCCGAGCTGGCCGCCGCCGACAAACATGTGCTCCGTTAGATTGGTCTCGTCACTGCGTTGCAGGCCGGTGGCGGCACTGGTCAGTTCGGCGCCGCGATGGCAGGAAACGCACAGCGCCTTGCCGCGGAACAGCTTCAGTCCGCGCAGTTCCTGTTCACCCAGCGCCTTCGGATCGGGCGCCATTCCCGCCCAGCCGACAAAGCGGTCGATCGGCGCATCGTCAGAGATCAGCGTCGCCTCGTAGAGCATGATCGCCAGCCCCCAGAACAGCGAAAAGTTCGCCTCCATGTGGGTGTAACCCTCATGCTTCCCGGCGCCACTCCACCAGCGCGGATGGAAGGCCTGCTTCACCATCTCCGCATATATCGGCTTCAAGCCCTTGCCGCCCTTGGCGGCAAGGGCTCCCAGCACGGAATCCTCGGCGTGCACCGTCTGGCCCGACAGGGCACGCAGCGGCAGCAGCTTGCGCCCCAGATCCTTGAGCGTCTTGCCGGCGCATGACATCTCGAAATCACTCAGCGCCGGGCCGACCGCCTGCGAAGCAAGACTGGCATTGGGCAGGGCGATACGCACGGGAACCACCGTTCCGTTGCCCAGCAGATCGAGCACCCGCGCATCCGGATCGCGGTCGCCAAAGGGATTGACGCCGTTGAATACATTGTTGGCGCGTCCATCCCAGAAGTTGCGGTGATTGAATACCGCGTTGATCACCGTCGGCGAGTTGCGCGGCTCCACGCGCCGCGTCAGCACGCCGCCGACATTGAATTCATCCACCGCACGCGGGGCGCATTTCTCCACGCCACCCGCTGCCAGCCCCGAAAACGCGCCGGAAAACGTGCCCTGGGATGACACCACGTCATTGCTGCTGAAGACAGTTGCGGAATTGCGATCCAAGGGATCGGCGAGACGATGGAAAGGGAAGTCCGCTGGCTTGAGCGTGTAGTTTGGCCCGCCTCCACCGGTGGCCGTGAGCTTGAGCACGTGCGCCGCGCGAAACGAATTCGAATCGCGCTCGCCCTTCAGGCGCATCGCCCGGCTGGCATTACGGTTGAAAACGTGGTCGCCAGCCAGCAGGCCGGGACTGAGCTGGTTCTTCATGCGGTTGTCGGCGCCGGCGGCGAAATGGCAACTGGCGCAGGCCAGTCCGTCACTGCCCCCCTTGGCTTCCCAGAACAGGGCCTTGCCCAGAGCAATAGCCGCCCGCCTGTCCCGAACGAAAGCGTCGAGCCCTGGAACCGGAGGCACCGCGACGGTTTTCAGCGCGGCCAGCGGCGGAATCAAATCGATCCGCCCGTAATTCGCCAGCACGGCGGGCACCGCCGGTCGTCCATTGACGCTGGCGGTGGAGGTAATTCCCAGCAGGGGCACGACCAGTTCGCCGCTGGCCGAATATTGCGGCGCACCGAACGACATGCCGTCGGGTGCCCCGGCCACTGCATCCTGCGAGACCGTGATATCCAGGCGGCCCGCGGTATCGAATTCGGTGCCGGAAACGAAAGGATTGCCGGGCAGCCCCATCGTCGCCTCGCTGGTCGGCGCCTGGCTGGCGGGTAGATTGGCGCGTGCCGGGGCCAGCTCGTCCGGCGCGTCAACCAGGGCGTCGATGCCGGCCCGGCCGGGGCCGCGCGCGCTCGCCGGGGTGCAGACGATGAGCGCGGCCAGCAGCAAAGCCGCCACCCGCCGCAAGGGATTGGTGCGCATGGCATGAAAGGTTAGCGTCATCGGGAAGGTCGCCAAAGCCGAGGAAATGGTTTGCTCAAGGACAGTTGAATTTGGTGGTGGCCTGGCAGGCAATCAGACGGATCGCACCCTCGGCCACCGATGCCGTGCCCCCCTTGCTCGACCTGACTTCGATCAAGGTCGGCGGTACCAGTTCTGGCAGGAAGGGGGCGACGCCCGGATCGACGATAAAGCCCGGAGCGCTAAGATTCCAGCACGGCGCCGAGCTCGGGCAAAGCGTCGGCTCGGCAAGGGAGTTGGACACCTGCACCAGCTGCGCGACGATCGGATTCTCAACCCCACCAGGTGCGGTGGGGGTCATCCAGCTGTTGGAGATGGTCGCTGTCATGAACATGTCGGCAGGCGCCGGCGACACCGACGAGGTAACCACAAGGTTGATCTTGCCGTTGGAGCGCTGGTTGTCCCAGGTCGCGGTAACTATCTTCAGCGTATCGCGTGCGCCGCTGACCACCGGGAAAGTGAGAGGAGCTGAGACCACCCTGGCCTGGGGGCAAAGCGTGGAGCGGAAAATCGGATCCTGCATCGGCACGCCCCATGGCGCCGGGTCCAGCTGCCCGACGACGGGAGAGTTGGTGCCGGGGCCATCAAGCGGCCCCGATCCGCAGTAAAGGAAGGGCAAGTCCTGGAAGTTGTTGGGCACCAGGGCCTGGCCGAAATTCAGGTTTTCCGGAAAAATGAAATCATAGTTGGGCAGGGTGAATTGTCCAGCGACCAGCCCATTGGCAAAGGTGTTGGCGGCGGCGGTTCCCGTGCCTTCCAGGCCGCAGGCCATGAACTGGGCGCCGGGACGCTCAGCGCACAGGGTGCGACTGACGGCGCGGTACATGCGCGTCGGCGGCAGGAAGATCCCACTCATGTTTCCCGGCGTGCGAAAACGTCCAAGCTGTGCCGTGGCCATGGGACTTTGAGTGCCGATATGACGCTCGGTAAGCTCTCCGGTCAGCGGATTCTGATCGAGCGCATAGATATCGACGAGATTGGTCGGGTCCGTGGTGAAGCCGACAATGCGCATGCGCTGGGTAGCTTCCTGGGCCAGGCCGGCCACCGGCAGCGCGGCCGTGCCGGCCAGGACTTCCTCGACCAGCACATACGCCGGTTTGCTGTTGGGCTGGGTGTAGATACCGAGATTGGCGGTGATCGTGTGCGCCGAAACGTACAAGCCCTTGGCATCCGCCTTCAGGGTTCCCTTGAAGGTGATCGTGTCGCCCAGTTGCAGCGGCGCCTGGCGGGTCGGGTCGGTGGGGCAGCCCGGGCCGGGGCAGCTCAGTCCGGCAGGGGCCGGCGTCTTCGGCGCATTCATGACGAAGCTGGTGCAATACCCGGTGGTCTGCGGCGGGAAAGGCGGAATGCCGCTGCCATCCGGGAAGCTGGGGCAGAACGGTGCCAGGGGCCGGTTTGATTGCGGGCACAGCGGATCGGTGCCCGCGGTGAAGGGGTTGCTGCGGGGGATGCACAAGGGGAAGCCGGTGCTGGCGGTGATGGTCGGATTGTCGGTATCCGGCGTGAAGCGCGGATCGTAACCGGGCTGTTCAACGCAATCGGCGGCGCCGGCACAACGCCCGGTCGCTGCATGCTTCTTGCCGAATCGACCGACGGTATCGTTGAGGCGAACCCGCGCCACGCCGGGAGGTGCCGGATCCGGGCACGCCGTTGTGGTGCGCGGATCCACCGGAACGCCGCCGACCTGGAGCTCCCCCGTGGCATAGTTGATGCAACTGATCACGCCCTGGGCGGTATTGAGCGATTGCTGGGACACGAACACCAGTCCGGCCACATAGCGCCCCGCAACGACATTGCCCACCACCCGCATCTCGTAGGAAGGCAATGGCGCGCTGTAACGAGTCTGCAGTTTTGCCGAGGTTTCCGAGCGGGTCGCCATGGTCAGAAGCCCGGCGGTGGTCAGCGGTATGCTGGCACCGGATACCGAACCGATGCGATCGCCAAGCGCCAGACCGGTCTGTCCGCCCGGCGTGATGCTGACCGGCGCCAGACCGGTGGCCGAATTGAACAGGTCCGCCCACGACAGGGTGAACGCCGGCATCTGGAGCACCGTGTTGCAGGGAATGATGATCTTCTGGCCGTTCAGCACCACGGTCCCGCCGGCAAGGCGCGGGTGCGTCGGATTGCAGATTGCACCCGTGGTGTCCAGTGTCGCCTGCTGGATGAATCCCGTGATATCGAAACCGGCCGGGACACGCGGCGCCGGAGGTATCACCGGCACCGCATAGGACTGCGCCAGCGCGGCACCCGACGCAGCGGCAGCCACAAGGCCCAGGGCCACGAGCGCCAACCGGGCCCAGCGGGAACCCAAACGTCCATCATTGCTGCCACTCCACCGCATAGCGATCTCCAAGATTGCCCGCCCCTCGCGAAACGAGGTGCTCATGCAAAGCATCTTAGGAAAAAGGGGAATTCGCGTCTGTCGTGGCTTTGTCAGGCGTATGTAACAATCGGTATCGACGCGGCGGCAGCCCGCGAGCGACTGGCGTCGGCGCGATCACCGCGGATTGCGACCGCCGTACCGGGGGTGCCAGTAGGCCTTGTCCACCGCGCACTCGGCGCACTCCGTCGCCACCATGGCCTCGGCAACTTCCCTGATGGCGCCCAGGCTGTGGGGCGGAAAAAGGCTGGCGATCCAGACCGGATCGCGCGCCATGGCCCGTACCTTCGCCTCCGGCATGCCCTTCTCGCGCAACTCCTTGATGGCATCGGCCAGTTGTACCTGAATTTCTCCGGGCTTGTCCTTGCAGACCCGCCGACATCCCCGTACTTCATCTTTCATCGTGCCTCCTGTCATCGGCTGTCCGCGATCATCTGGTTTGCCGGGTTCCCCTGCGCCGCGGGCTGCGCACCTGCGACCACGAACTTCCAGTCGGCATAGCTGCGAGCCTGGCGAAAGGCCGAGTATTCGGCAGGAAACCCGTCCTTGCGCAAGGGTTCGCGCATCGAGTTGGAATGCACTCCGACAATCTGGCCATTCACATCGTGGATCAGAACCCAGGTCCCGTCAGTGGGCCGGGAGCTCAGCTCCTCCGGCTCGTGCATCGGATCGCGGTAAATCCTTCTCAGGTGGCGCAGTACCGTTGGCTGATGGGGATCCCGCAGCAGGGACTCCAGTCGCTTCGGGTAAGGTTCGGGGTTTCCCTGATTTTTCAGGTGGTATTGCTCTATGGCGCGGCGGATGGCATCGCCGGCGAACATCAGCTCGCGCTCCTTGTCGCGGCGCACCTCGTTACCCAGCAAGCCAGCCCCGGCGGATAGCGTCAGCGATGCCACGGCGATCGCCAGCAGCAAGCCGAAATAGGTATAGCCGGCCTGGCTCCCCGGCTTACCAGTCTTCATAGCGCGTCCCATTGCGCGGCGTCCCGACCGCGCCGCTGCGAATGTCCCGGATGCCGGAAGTCGTCGTTCCCGTCTGTTTCACCGGCGTCCATGAGTTGGCGTCACCCGCCACCGGATCCACCGGGATTTCACGCAGGTATCGACTTTTCACCAGATCGTCGAGGGATGCCGGCCATTTTCCGGTGTCCTGGTAGAACTGGTCGATGGCTTCCCGCATCGCCTTGAGGTTGGCGCGCAGGGCCACCTCCCGCGAATTTTCCAGGCTGTTGAAATAGCGAGGCGCGGCAATCGACGCCAGGGTGGCGATGATCGCCATCACCACCAGCAGTTCGATCAGGGTGAAGCCGTGCGAGCTTTTCCTACCATTCACGATAGGGAACTCCGTTGAGGCCGCGCCCCGCCGCCAGCGAATACACGTCAAACACGTCGCGCCCCTCGCTCGGCGACTCGGCGGAACTGGCATAACTACGCTTTCCCCATGTCTGGGCCGCCGGCATGGCGGCATCGGGATGCATAGGATCGCGCGGAACGCGGCGAAGAAAATAGATCTTCTGCCGTTCAGCGCTGCTGATGTCATCGACCCCGCTAGCGAGCTCATCGATGCTGTGCGGAAAGCCGCTGTCGCCGATGCTGTGCTTGATCTTTCCTTCGTCGACGGCGCGCTTGTGGGCGTCGAGCGCGCCGCGAATTTCGCGCAGCGCGTTGCGCAGATCCCGCTCGTTGCCGCGCTTGACCACGATCTCCTTCAGCGGCACCGCCATCGCCGCGAGGATGCCGACGATGGCGACCGTGATCACCAGCTCGATCAGCGTGAAGCCGCCGGACTTGCGCATCACTGCTTTCCTGCGTTGCCAACCAGCAGCTGCAATGGACCGCTCCCCCTGACCGGCAGGCTGCCGCCGGCGGCAAGCGTCGGCACCGCCGTCGCCACGTGCACCTGCGTCGGGCCCTCCTTGCCGACGGCCTTGAAAGTCACCGCCAGCAGCGAACCGCTGCCGCTGGCACCGCTGGCCGCGGCTCGCCGCACACCGGCATAGACCCGTCCGGTGGAAGCATCCAGGCGCTGGGTGAAGTTGGTCTGAGCACTGTCGGACCGCAGGAATTCGCCTTCACTGACGCTAACCACGGCCAGCGCCGACGGGTCGAAGAGGAGCTGCATTTCGGCGCCGGCCAGCGCCAGATTGCTGCTGGCCTCCAGATTCACCGTGAACTCTTCGCCCGGCTTGACCTGTGCCGGTCCTTTCCAGGAGAGTTGCAGCGCCTCGGCCGGCGCGGTGCTGCCGGACTGCGGCGGCGCCGAGGCGGCCTGAACCACGGCCGAAGCCACGACCGGTGCCGCCGCCGCGCCGCCGACAGCCACCGCGCTGCGGTTGGACGCATTGGTGGACACCTTGAGCGGGGCATCGGGCAGGTTCAGCACCGGCCGTGCGACGCGGAACGCCGCCTCGGTCCCCGACCAGACTGCCGCCATGTCCAGAGGCGGACGCGGGATGTTGCGCACGATGCGCGGCGTGATCGACAGGACAATCTCGGTCTTCTGGCCGTCCGTGCGGGTGTTCGAGAACAGCCGGCCCAGCACCGGAATGTCGCCGATGCCGGGCAGGCGCGCGGCCTTTTCGATCTCGTCGTCCTGGATCAGGCCCATCAGGGTTTGCGTCTCGCCGTCCTTGAGTTGCAACACGGTCGAGGCATTGCGCGTGCCGACCCGGAACGCCACCGTGCCGTTCTTGCTGGTGACCTGGTCGCCGAGGGTGCTCACCTCCAGGTTCATCTTGATCATCACGCCGCCATCGAGATGGATGTTCGGTTCGATTTCCAGCTTCAGGCCGACATCCAGGTACTGGATGTTGTCCGTGATCACCGGGGTGGTCGAGCTCGGCGTCACCACGGATGAGATCACCGGTATCCGGTTGCCGATCAGGATCTTTGCCTTCTCGCGGTTGCGCACCCGGATGCGAGGATTGGACAGCAGGTTGCTGGTGCCGACCTCGCGCTTGAGGTTGAGCGATCCCGGGTACGGGCCGCCAGTGATGCCGCGCGAATTCATCGTGAACTGATCCGGAAACTGCAAGCCGAGCTGCGAGAGCTGGGAACGCAGGATCTCCATCACTTCCACCTCCAGCATCACCTCGGGTTCGGCATGATCCTGCACCGAGATCAGGTTCTCGGCCAGGCGGATCACCTCCGGGGTGTCGCGGATCACCAGCAGGTTCAGCTTCTCGTCGATAAAGGTGTCCTTGGTCTTGAGCATGGTCTTGATCATGTTCTGCGTCTGCTTGACGTCGGCATTTTCAAGATAGAACGAGCGGATCACCAGATCCTGATAATCGCGAATCTTTGGCGCGGTGGCCGGGTAGATCATCAACGTGTTGTCGTTGAGCACCTTGCTGGCGAGCTGGTTGGGTTCCAGCAGCAGGGCAATGGCGTTTTCGATCAGTACATCGCGAACCGCGATGCTGACCCGGATATCCGGCCGCACCTCCTTGTCGAAGATGAAGTTCAGGCCGCTGCCCTTGGCCAGGGCATCGAAAACCTGACGCAAGCCGGCCTCGCGGAAGTCCAGGCTGATTGGCTGCGTGTAGCGCGACTTCAGCTGCGGCGCGGAAATGATCTGGCGGAATCGTTTGGACTGGATCTCGCGTCGCGCCTCCCGGGCGTCCTGCATTTCGGGGTTCTCCGACAGTACCTTGTAGAGCAGGTCGAGCGCCAGTTCGGGCTGACCCTTGGCATCGGCCTCGATGGCACGATTCACCTCGGCGCGATGGCGCCGGGCGCGAGCCACCGACTCCACTCCGGCCTGCGCCCGCGGATTGCCCGGGTGCATCGTCAGAACGCGCTGGAAGGTCTCTTCGGCGGTGGCGACGCGGCCCGCCGCCAGGTCGGCGTCAGCGGCGGTCAGCAACTCGAACAGGGCTCTCTCCCGCTGCTCGATGAGTCCGGTGCGCAAAGAGTAATCCCGCGTATCGGATCGCGCCGCCTCGCGCATGCGATCGATGCCCTCCTCGACACGCCCCTCGTTGATCAAACTCCGCCCCTCGCGCGACATGCGCTCGCCGCCACAACCGGGCAGGGTGAGCAGGATCAATACCGCGCAGGTCCAGAGGCCGACGCCGACTGCCTGTGCCGCCGCTTTGAGTTCAGTGTTCATGGTCCGGTTCCAATCTGAAGTAGCTGCGTCTCGCGCAGCGGCAGGTAGATGAAGCGCAGGCTGCCGCCGTCGGCGCGCTCCAGCAGATAGCTGTTGTCGATGTTTTCGCCAACGCTGGCCGAGATCATTTCCGTACCCCGCAGCAGGAAAAACACCCGGTGTCCGTTGCCTTCGTCGACCTGCCCCATGAAACGGAAGGGCAATGGCGGCGCCTTGGGCGGTTCGATCACGGGCGGTGGCGGTGGTGGCGGTGGCGGTGGCGCGACGACCCAGGTCTTGGCGCCAAAGGCATCGCCACCCTCGCCCGGCTCGCCAAGGTCGCGCTGCCTCGCCAGCAGTTCCAGGCGCACCGGCCCGCCTGCCGGCAGCGCCGATGCGGTCGCAGGCATCGCTCGCTCCGCCGCGCCGACGGCGGGTTCCTTGCCAAGCGCCGGGTCGAGGCGCAGATGCAGGGCGGCCTCGACAGACTCCCCGTCGACTTGCGGGACCGCCGCGCGGGCGCGCTCGGCAAGGCCGAGTTCAAAACGAAGTGGCCGCGCTTCCGGCGATTCGACCCGGACGGGGGCCTCCACACGCTCGATCTCGACCCCCACCATCGTGGCCAGGACGCCGAGCACAAGTATGGCTATTCGCTTGCGCTTCATCGCTTGCCCGCCAGAAAAATACTCATGCGTATCTGCGCATCGATCGCGGTTTCGCCGACGTTCTGACGCTGCAGTGCAATACCGTCGAGGGACAAGGACGGGATGTCGCGCAGCGCACGGCGCACGAAGAGCCGGATGTTGGCGTAGGACCCTTTTACCGGCAGCGTGATCTGGTAGCGCTGGACATCCAGACCCGACTCGTCGGCCAGGCGGTAGTCGCCGCGCTCGAGCAACAGGCTCTCGGCTTCCGCAGCCGCGAGCAACTCGCCGACCACGCGATTGATGTCCGTCGCTGGCGGCAGAAAGCGTTCGAAGGCGGCAATCTGCGCCGCCGGGCTGGTGTCAGCCTGGCGCCTGATTTCGCGGCCGCTGCGCGGCGACTCGCGCAGGCGTTGCGCCTGGATCTCCAGATCGGCGACCGACTCGCGTGTCGGCAACGTAACGCTGACGAATTCGACCAGGGAAAGGGTCAGCAAGACCCCGGCAACCAGCCCGGCCCGACCCAGGCGCAAGTACGTCTGTTGCAGGCGCAATCCTATTTCTGTGCGTGCTTTGCCGATGTCCATGATGCGGTAAATGTGAAACGGACGGGACGATTGACATCTTCCGTCATGATCTGGTGGGACTGGAGAATCGCCGAGGCGAGGCGGCCATCGACGCGCAGGCGCTCGAGGTAGTCCAGCATCCCCCGTGTGTTGCGCGCCTCGACACCCGCGCGCACCACCGCGCTGGCGGGATCGGAATCCAGGCTGAGAAGCGCGATATCGGCGTTGTTGGCGGCCTCAATGCTGCCGAATACATCCTCCCAGGGCGTACTGAGCTGGCGGATCACGCGATTGGCCTTGAGCACGCGCTCATCGAGGTCGGCGCCCCGCGCGCGGGACTGCGAAGCTCGCCGCGCCTCGGCGCCGCGATCGAAACCGAGCGAGGACAGTTCGGCCTCGAGTTCGGCGATGCGCGACTGTCCCTGATCGGACTGCCAGGAGGCAAACGAAAGCAGCACCATGGCCACGGCGATGGCCGAGATTCCGGACGCCATCGAGCGGCGCTGGGGATGCGCGAAGTCGAGCAGCAAGGTGGGCGCCCGTTGCAAGCCGAGTCGGGCCGGAATGTCCCAGGCCGCGAGCCGTTGGCTGGCCTGAAAAACTCCGGACCGGGCCAGATCGAGCACCGCGCGAAACAGATAGGGAAGCCTGGCCTTCATGTCAGCACTCCAGGGCGGGGCCGCAAGCGGCGCCGAAAATGGCGAACCGCGGCGCCTCGGTGCGCGACAGGTCGATCAGCTCGACATCGCAGCCGCGCAGGGCATCCGCGCCATCCATGCCGATGGCCTGAAGATAGAGGCGACGCGGGAAATCGCTGCCGCCGGCCATCAACCGGGCCTCGCGCAGCATGGCCGGCAGCGCCAGGCCAAGCGGCTCAGTCAGGGGCACCGCCGCGAGGCTCAGCCAGCGGCCGCGACGCAGGCGTGCCAGCAGCAGCACGCCCGGCTCGGCCTGGGCAAACCAGAAGTCCTGGTCGCTAATCCGGCGGCGCGCCAGATTGAATCCACGCATCAGCATCGGCTCGAACAGACGCAGGCGCAAACCGGCGGCTTGCAGGAGTTCGCGAACCTCGTCAAGCAGGTTCGCATCGATGGCTGCGGCCACCTGATCCTTTCCTGCCAGCGGATTCGACAGGCGTATCGCCATGGATGCCGCCTGCGAGCCATGCACCTGCTGGAACAGATGCAGGGCCAGCGCGGTCTCGTCTGCCACGCCGCGCAGATGGGCACTGTGAGGAACGACGCAGTAGCGCACCTGGACATTGGAAACCAGCACCCGCGCATCGGCGTCGCGCCAGCGCGCATCCTGCAGGACGTCCCGCAACGACGCCATGGCGTCGTTGCCATCACCCACCGGCAGCTCGTGGCGTGCCACGCAGCGCGGCACCACGCCGCGGCTCCAGCGCGTGAGGACCAGGCGCCGCGCATGCAGCGCGATGTCCACCGTGTCCTTAAACAAAGGTGACACGATTGATTTCCTGCAGGGTGGTCTCGCCGGCACGCACCAGGTCGAGTGCCGCTTCGCGCAGCATGCGCGTGCCGCCCTGGCGGGCCCGCTCCTTGATCTGGCGGATCGGCGCGTTGGCAACGATCATCTCGCGCAATTCGTCGTCGAGCACCAGGAACTCGGCAATCGCCTTGCGCCCCTTGAAACCGGTTCCGCGGCAGGTGCCGCAGCCCTGTCCGGCCATGAAGCGGTAGGCCGCGACATCGCCTGCGATGCCCGAGTCGGCCAGCAGATCCGCATCCGGCTGCGCCGGCCGCCGGCAGTCGGGGCAGTTGATGCGCACCAGGCGCTGCGCCACGATGCCATTCAGGGCCGAGACAAAGCTGTAGGGGTCGACCCCCATGTGCTTGAAGCGGCCGATCACGTCGAAGGCGCTGTTGGCATGCACCGAGGTGAATACCAGGTGGCCGGTCAGCGCCGACTGCACCGCAATCTGCGCGGTGTCGGGATCGCGAATCTCGCCCACCAGGATCTTGTCGGGATCGTGCCGCAGGATCGAGCGCAGGCCGCGGGCGAAGGTCAGGCCCTTGCGCTCGTTGACCGGGATCTGCAGCACCCCGGGCAACTGGTACTCGACCGGGTCCTCGATGGTGACGATCTTGTCCTTGCCCTGGTTGATTTCCGTCAGCGCCGCGTACAGCGTGGTGGTCTTGCCGCTGCCGGTGGGGCCGGTCACCAGCACCATGCCGTAGGGCTCGCTGGCCAGCTTGCGGATGCGCCGGATCGAATCCGGGTCAAGGCCGAGCACCTCGAGGCGCAGGTCGCGCGCGCCCTCGGCCAGGGTGCGCTTGTCCAGTATCCGCAACACCGCGTCCTCGCCGAACATGCTCGGCATCACCGAGACCCGCAGGTCGACCGGATGGTTGCGCACCGAGATCTTGAAGCGGCCATCCTGCGGCACGCGGGTTTCGGAAATATCGAGATCCGACATCACCTTGATGCGCGAAATCACTTCCTGGGCCATCGCCTGCCCCGACACCCGGCCGACCGAACTCAGCACGCCGTCGATGCGGTAGCGGATCGCCATCCCCGTCGGCTCGCTTTCCAGGTGAATATCGCTGGCCCCCGACTTGAAGGCATCGTAGAGCGTCGAGTTGACCAGGCGGACTACCGGACTGGAATCCTCGTTGATGGCCACCAGGGAAAGCTCCTCGGCGGCCAGCGGCGACTCATCGCTCTCCTGTGCTTCGCCGAGCAGGCCGTCCATCGCGCTCATCAGCTCTTCCTGGCGCGCCAGGTAAGCGGTCAGATCGGCGCCATGCAACAGGCTCAACGACGTGCCCGGCGGCAGGGCAAACCGCGCCCACTCGCGCAAGCCGAGATCGAAGGGATCGGCCAGCGCCAGGGTTGAGCCGCCGCCCTCCAGGCCGAGCAGGACGCACTTCCGGCGCGACGCCTCGGCAAACGGCAGCCGCTCGAAATCCGGCGTCGCCAGCACCAGCGACTCCTGCGCCAGGTAGCCCATGCCAAAACTGCGTGCCAGGACCGCCGTGAATTCGCGCGGCAGCAGGCTGCTCTGCTCTTCCAGCACATCGAGCAGGGGGCGGCCGATGGCCGACGCCCTGACGCGGGCCTCAGCCACCGCTTCCGGCGTCAGCAGCGCGGCCGCCACCGCCAGTTCCGAAATTCTGTCGTTCATTGCTTGACGCTCCCGGCAAGATCAAAGATGGGCATGTAGAGCAGGATCACGATGCCGCCGATCAGCAGGCCCAGCAGGGCCATCAGCAAGGGCTCGAACAGGCGAGCCGTCCAGTCCATCCAGCGGATGGTTTCCTCGTCGTGGTAATCGGCCACGCGCTCCAGCATGGCGGCCATATCGCCGCCGTGCTCGCCCACCGCCAGCATCCGGTTGCCCACCGACGTGGTCAGGCCGTTGTTTTCCAGCGCGCGCGAGATCGGCGCGCCCTGGGTGATCAGGCGCGAGGTGCGCTGCAACTGCACCCGCAGGGTCGCGCTGAGCATGTTCGCCGAGAGGGTCAGCGCCGGCACGATGGGCGTGCCGCCGCGCAGCAGCATCGCCAGCGTGCGGTAGAGCCGTGCCAGCTCGTAAACCTTGATGCGCGGCCCGAGGCCCGGCAGTTCGCGCAGGCGCATGGCCAGCGCGTCGCGCACCGACTGCATCGAGATGGCGGCGACCACGCCGAACAGCAGGACAGCAGCGGTCGCGGCGGCCTCCAGCGGATGGGCGCCGATCAGGCGGCCAAGATCGAACAGCAGCGCCGAGGCCCAGGGCATGTCGGTGCCCGACTCCTTGTAGACCCCGGCAAACTTCGGCACCACGAAGCCGATCAGGAAGGCGCTGACCAGCAGGCCCACCGTCAGCAGCAGCACGGGATAGATCAGTGCGGCGACGATCTTCTTGCGCACATCGTCCATGCGGCCGGCGTAATCACAGTAGCGCTGCAAGGCCTCTTCGAGGCCGCCGGTGCGCTCGCTGGCGCCGATGCCGGCGACCAGAATCTGGGGAAACCCGGCGCCGGACTTCGCCATCGCTTCGGAGAGGCGGGCGCCACGGCGCAGCTTGGCCAGCAGCGCCTCGATTGCTGCCCTGGCACCCGGCCGGGATTCCTTCTCGGCAATCGCTTCGAGTGCGACGACCAGGCTCAGGCCGGCGCGCAACAGCATCAGCAGTTCCTGGACAAAGCCGAGCACCACCAGGCGGGCGGCGCGCGGCGCCAGGCCTCCGCCCACTGCGCCCTGCTTCTGCCGCACCTGGAAGGGGGATACCCCTTGCAGCTGGGCTTCGCGCCGGGCATCGGCTTCCACCGCCGCCTCGATGCTCAGTGCCACCACCTCACCCGAGGCAGAAAGCGCCTTGACTTCGAAAATCATTGCTGTGTCCGAACTCAGTTGTTGCGAATGTCAGCCGCTTCGCCGGTGCCGCCGGCAGCACCATCCTTGCCCAGCGAAACCAGCTCGAATTCGCCGCGCTCGCCGGGGATCTTGTAGATGAAGGGGCGGCCCCAGGGGTCCAGGGGCAGGTCCTTCTTCAGGTAGGGGCCATCCCAGCGCGGTTCGTTGGCCGGCTTCTTGATGATCGCCGCCAGTCCCTGGTCCTGCGAGGGGTAGTGGCCGGTGTCCAGCCGATACTGATCCAGCGCCTTTTCCAGCGCGTCGATCTGGGCGCGCGCCGCCTTGACCTCCGACTTGCCGATCTGGGCGAAGTAACGCGGCCCGACATAGCCGGCAAGCAGGCCGATGATGGCCATGACCACCAGCAGTTCGAGCAGGGTGAAGCCGCGCTGGACAGTGCGCCGCGCGGATCTCGCGAAACGGAGGGTCGGCGCGCTCATGGTCCCACCCGGGTGACAAGTCCGGCCACCATGCAGGCCAGGTGCGCGGCATCGTGCGCGCCGCTGCTGGCTGCCGGGCACTCCGGCACGCCATAAACGGCGTAATAGACAATTGCGGTACTGCAAAGAAAGACGGACAGGACCGCGGGCGCCAGCCAGAGCTGGACGCGGCCCCAGAACCGGCTCCGCCGACAGGCGTTGTGCGCGGTTCCGGGTGCTTTTAGGCTGATCTTCATTGACGTTCTCCGACGTACGAGCTTGCTGCATCCGTTGGGGCGGGGGTGCTTCTGCCACGTCGCCATCTTAGGGATGCGATCGGGCGGGGTCTGTCGCCTCTATGTCGGGGATGCGTAACGCTCTGTAACCGCAGGAAGCCACAAAAAGGCGCCCCGGACCGAAGCCCGGGACGCCCTTGTCCTGCCGGCAAGCGCTGGGGTAGCGGCTCGCCTTATGGCGGATTTGCGGACAGGCGCAGCCTGAATTCCGCGATCAGCCGCTCCAGCGCATCGGCCAGCGCGATGGCGTGCTCGGCACACGCTGGCTCGCCAGACCGCGCGCTGAGCATGGCTCGCTTCGCCAGCGCATCGAGCTGCAAGGCGAAAAGGTTTCCGCCAACCCCCTTGAGCTGATGGGCCAGCGCCCCGATTGCCGCCAGGTCGCCGGCAGCGGCGTGGCGGCGCAGCTCCTGGCCGTGGTCGGCATGGGTATCTACCGCGAGTTTCAGCAGGTGGCCGAGGAAGTCGGGACGGCTGGCGTATCGACCGCAAAGGCCGGACCAATCGACGATAGCCGCCGCCGGCTCCGCGGGCGCCGCCGCCGAATCCATCGCCGCCAGCGGTCGGCGCCGGTCGCCGGATCGTCCCAGCTGCGCCAGCAGGGTCGCCACCAGCACTTCGATATCGATCGGCTTGGTGACCGTCGCGACCATGCCGGCCTCGATGCAGCGATCGAATTCCTCCTTCAGCGCATGGGCGGTCTGGCCGATCACCGGCAGCCCGGGATGCGTCTGGGCGAGCCGGCGCGTCGCCTGCAGGCCGTCCATGACCGGCATTTGCACGTCCATCAGGACCGCGTCGAAACGCCGCGGGTTGGCCTCGACGCAATCGATCGCCGCCTGCCCGTTGCCCGCCATCACCACCTCCGCCCCCTCGCGGCGCAGCACATCGTCCAGAATGATCTGGTTGATCTCGGTATCCTCGGCCACCAGCAGGCAAAGTCCGGCCAGTCGGCGCCCATCGCTTGCGGGCGCCACCGGGCGCGCGGCGACCGCCTGCTCGGTCACCCGCAGCGGCAACCGCAGGGTGAACCGGCTGCCCTGGCCGGGGACGCTGTCGACCTTCAGGCTGCCCCCCATCAGCTCGGCCAGCCGCCGGCTGATCACCAGCCCCAGGCCGGTGCCGCCGTGCTTGCGGGTGGTACTGCTGTCAGCCTGCTCGAAGGGCTGAAAAAGGCGCTGAACCACCTCCGGCGCAATGCCGACGCCGGTATCGCACACCTCGAAGACCAGGGCATCCCCCTCGCCCCTGGCGTCCAGCCGGACCTCGCCGGCCACCGTGAACTTGATCGCATTGGACAGCAGGTTGAGCAGGATCTGCGCAATACGCGTCGGGTCGGTCAGACATCGCGCGGGCAATCCGTTCTTGGTGACGAACAGGCGCAGGCCCTTGGCCCGCGCCTGGTCGGTCATGTCGTGCAGCGCGTCGTCCGCCAGCCGCGCCGGATCGACGGGAACCGACTCGATGTCGAGTTTCCCCGCCTCGATCTTGGAAAAGTCGAGGATGTCGTTGATCACGGTCAGCAACAGCTTGCCGGAATCAAGTATGTGCTTGAAGCTGCCGCGGGCCTTGCTGTCGTCATCGCTGTCGCGGTAACCGATTTGCGCCATGCCCAGCACGCCATTGAGCGGGGTGCGGATTTCGTGCGACATGTTGGTCAGGAACTGGCTCTTCATGCGCGCCAGATGCTCGGTCGCGGCATGCGCCGCCTCCCGCTCGGCCTCGGCGCGCTTGATTTCCTCGATGTCGATGCAGCCGCCGATGTAGCCGACAAAGCGGCCCTGGCTGTCGAAACGCGGCACGCCGTTGTCCAGTATCCAGCGGTAGGCGCCACCGTGATGGCGCAGCCGATATTCCATGGAAAAGGGCTGCCGGGCCTGGAACGACGTCGAATAGATGTCGAGGCAGCGTTCGAGGTCGTCGGGATGCACGCCCTGGGCCCAACCATTGCCGGCTTCCTGTTCCTGGCTGCGGCCGGTGAAATTCAGCCAGCCCTGGTTGAAGTAGAAGCACAGGCCGTCCACGCCCGACATCCAGATCAGCACCGGCGCCACGTCCGACATTTCGCGGAAGCGTGCCTCGCTTTCCCGCAACTCCGCGGCGATATGCTCCAGTTCCACCGTACGCTGTTCCACGCGGGTTTCGAGCGAGGCGTTCGCCTCGCGCAAGCGGGTTTCCGCCAGAATTTGATCGGTGACGTCCCGATTGACGCCGATCATGCGGATCGGCGTTCCCGCCGCGTTGCGCTCGATGAAGGCAGCGGCCTGCACATAGCGCAGGCTGCCGTCGCCCAGAACGATGCGGAAGGTCGGGTCATACAGGCCCGTGCCATCGATCTGGGCGTTCAGCTTGGCCTCGGCCGCGGGCAGGTCATCCGGGTGCACCCGCGATGTCCAGAACGCATAATCCACGGTTTCGGCGCGCAGCGCGGGCGCTACGCCATAGATGTCGAACATCTGCTGATCCCATGTCAGGGTATTGGCGGGAATATCCCAGCTCCAGACGCCCAGATTCGCTACCCGGGCGCCAATCAGCAGGGTCTGCAGCGCCGACGTCAGGCGCAGTTCCTGCGCCCGCCGCTCGGTGATGTCCGTCCACACCGAATGCAGAAACTGCCGGCCGCGATAGCGCAAGGTCGTGCTTAGCACCTCGACCAGAATCGGGCGGCCGTCCGCGCGCAGGTGTTGCCATTCAAACCGGGCCCCGCCTTCGGCATAGGCTCGCCCGACGACTTCTTCTACCCGAATACTCGAAAGCTGCCCGTTCGGCTGGTGGTCAGGCGAAAAGTCGAGCGGCGAACGGCCGACCAGCTGCTCGCGCCGGCTGCAGCCCATCATCGCCAGCGCCGCCGCATTGGCGGCGGTGAAGCATCCGTCCTCGTAGAGTGTGATCGCCTGCGGGGTGTCTTCGAACAGGCGGCGGAAACGCTCCTCGCTCTCGCTGAGGACGGCGAGGGTCTTTTCCGAGTACACGCTGTGCCAGATTTCGTTGGCCACGAGCTGCAGCGTATCGACCTCGAAATCCGAGTACTCGGTCGCCTTGTTGCCGACCCCCACCAGCATCACCACCCTTTCCTGCTCGATCACCGGCATGCTGATCAGCCGGGTCAGCGCGGCATGGCCCTCGGGCAGGCCGTGCTTGCCCGGATGCCCCGGATAGTCGTTGAAGACCATCACCCTGCGCTGGCGCAGGGCATCGGCCCAGATACCGGCCTGCGCCAGCGGGTAATGGGTCTCATGGCTGGCCTGGCAATAGCTGGCAAGCGTGCGTTGCGCCCAGGTGACCAGCTCGATGGTTTGTTCCGTGGCGTCAACGAAATGGAGAAAGGAAATGGTGCTGCCGGTCAGCTCCTCGGCGATCGCCAGACAGTGCTGCAAGTACTCCTTGCCACCGAGGCAGTCCGCCGTGCGCCGTAACTCCAGCAAGGCGGCCGTGCGCGCCGCCAGCTGCGTCGAGTGCTGCTCCGCGGCCTGCTGGCCGGTGATGTCGGTCAGGGTTCCCACCATGCGCATGGGCCGGCCGTCGGCCAGCCGCTCGACCACCTTGCCGCGGGCGATGACCCAGATCCAGTCGCCCCGGCTCGTGGCCACCCGGTGCCGGGTCTCGTATTCGGCGTCCTCGCCGGCCAGGCAGCGGGCGAAGGCGGCGCCAACCCGCGCGGCATCCTCGGGGTGAACGCGCCGCCGCCACGCATCGAGATCCATGTCGAGATCCGCCGGCGTGCAAGCCAGCATGGTCATCAGATGGGGCGACAAGTAGACGCTGCCATCCTCGAGGTTGGCATCCCAGACACCCTGGCCGCTGCTCTCCAGCGCAAACCGCCAGCGCGAAGTGGCCTGGTCGAGCGGCTCCTTGACCAGTTGCAGGACCAGCGCGCGCAGGATCAGCAGGTAGGCCCCCACCTTGAACAGATGACCGAGCAGGTTGTAGAGGTCGGTGACATTGGCGTAGAGGGTGAAGAACAGCTCGCCGAGGCCGCCCACCCAGGCGGCCGACGCCAGGTAGCCGACCCACGGCAGACGGCGGCGGCGAAAGCCGCGATAGAGCAGCACGCTGGCGGCGAGGGTGATCGCCACGATCACGATCTCGGCAGTGATCTTGAACCCGGTGAGGCCGGCCCCCGGCACGAAAGTACGCGGCAGCTTGTCGGGGTGCCAGAGCACCAGCCAGTTCACCAGCACGGCAAGGATCAGGGCAGTCATGGCCCAGGGCAGCAGCGGCACGGCGCCATCCCGGCCGCCCTTCAGCACGCGGATGCCGACCAGCAGCAGGGTGACGGCCGCCGTCCCCCGCGCCGCCAGCCAGAACGCTATCGCCTTTTCGGGTCCGGAAGACGTAACGAAGTCCGGCATGCCCGGGTAAGAGAGCAGATGGAAAAAGTCGATCAGGCCAACGGCGAGGAATCCGCAGCCGAGGACCACGTCAGTGGTGGTGCGCTCGCGCGGGCTGGTCAGGCACTCCATGAAGATCATCAGCGCGCCGAAGACCGCAAACGCTTCCATCGCGGTGTGCAGCGGCAGGTAGAAGGCGCTGGACTGGATGATCCGCGTGCCCGGCAGCGGGATCGCCAGCACGAACAGCAGGCTGCCGAGCACCGCCCACAACTCCGGCGCGTCGAGCCTCAGATGCCGGCCGAATGACTGCCGGCCATGACGGGATGGCGGGCGATGCGGTCCGTGAGATTCCGGTGTCGTTTTTGGCATGGGGCGGGAACTCGGGGCAAAAAATGCAATTGCCAACACGACGAATCGTCTGCCACAGCGCATCGTCATGCAATACGCAGTTTCCGCAGCGATGGCCTTGGAAAGTGCTAAATCCGGCAAAAAATGCGAACCCGGTTTCAGTTGCCGCCTCACGGCAACGCCGCCGGTGGCGCAAGCGCGGGCCGCGGCAAGCAAAAAAAACGCCCCGGACCGAAGACCGGGGCGTTGTAAAACTGCCCATAACCGTTTGCGGCATCGGCTGGGCAGGGGGGTACCGTATTCCTTGCCAAGGCCCCGCCGTGCAGACATCACAGCGCACGGCGCCGGGCTTGCCTTCCCGACGGCATTGCCGTCAGCGGTCGGGAAGGCGCCCCGGGGCTTACCGGGTCGGCGTGAATTGCAGGCAGCCGCCGAAGGTGGGCGACCATGCCACCAGCGACAGCGGCCTCGGCGCGCCAACCGGCAGCGTCACCTGGGCCATGTCCCAGCCGCCCACCGCCGTCACCGGCGCCGACTGGCCGAAGCGCGGCAGGGTGGCCGGCACGTTCGGCGCGCAGGCATTGGCAACCCCGGTGGCATTGCGGATTTCCACAATCTGTCTGGAACGCAGGCTGGATGTTCCTTTGGCGGTCAACAAGCGGGTGCCGGTGCGATAGCGGGCAGCTGCCGTCAGCGTTTCCGCCCCCTGCACCTGGATCACCACCGTGCCCGGCGTCGCCACCTGGCCGTTGCGGTCGGTCCATTGGTACTCCATCGTATAGGTGCCGGATGTCGCGGTGAAGAACTCGAACATGCCGTTCAGCGGCGAGAACTGCGCCACGGTGCCCGCGGGCGCCAGTTCGCGGTTGGCGCCATTGAGCAGGAACGGGCCCTGGACAACGAAGGCGGACCCGAGTTGCACACCGGTCGGGATGATGTCATTCGCCAGGACGTTGATCGCCAGGGTGCGGTTGATGACACTCGAGAACCCGGTGTCGTCGATCGCCTGTGCCACGCCGGAGCCGATATTCACCGTCAGCTTGCCGCGCGCCGTACCCGCCGGCAGGGTGCCGACCGAGTAGTACACGACGACGTTGCCGATGCGATTGGCGGCCGGCGTGAAGTTCACCGTGCGGTTGGCGCCGACGGTAAAGGTGCCGGCTCCCGCCCCGGTGGTATTCACCGTCACGCTGGTGGCGCAAGCGCCGGTTGGCCCCGCACAGAGCGTCAGGGCGCCGGCCGCGGCATAGCCCACGTCGTTGCCCAGCACGTCAATGCCATTGACTGGCAGGTTCATCGCCGTCGAGGCAAAGTCGTCCTGCAGCACGATGGCGCTGACATTGGCGCCGCGGTAGCTCACCGCCCGCGAGTCCGCCCCACCGAGGCTGGAGGTCACACGCACCGCATTGGGGGGCACGGTGACATTCGGCACGGCGATCTCGACGCTGGCTACTTTCGAGGTCGTGCCGGCCAGCGTCTTCATCTGGTAGGAAATCGGCGCTCCGGCAGCATCCGCCGCGGGCAGGCCGAAGTTATCCAGCGTCAGGCAGGGCACCGAGCAGGCGGTCGCCGTGCTCGCCGACTGCAGGTAGGCGCCGGAATTGGCCTTCACCGTCAGGGTCTTGGTGGTCGCGTTGTAGTCCACCGCCGTGATCGATACTTCATCGACCAGCTTGACATCCTGCACCGAGGGCGGCGCATCGGTCAGCGTGCGGATGCGTGCGTGGGTGACGGCCGGTCCGGCCTGGATGACGCCGCCGACCAGGTTGGTGGTAGCCGCCTGGCCGCCGAAGAAGTTGGAACGCGGCGTCGGCACCGGCTGCGCGGGATCGGCAGGAGCCGTAGCGGTTTGATCTCCCACGGCAAAGCGATCCATGCCGATCTCGCCGCGGAAATTCAGCGGATTGGCGGGATCGCCGGCAAACAGGTTCATGCCCAGGGCGGGCACCGGGCGACCAACTTCCTGGAAGCCGTGGGCAAAACCGCCGATACGGAAAGCGGGGGCGGTATCCGGGTTGACCACGCGATAGGAAACGCGCTCGACCACGGTACGCGAGGGCAGCGGGCCCTCGAAGACGCGCCCCATCAGGTTGAATGTTTCGGTGGCCACCGCCTCCTTGACCGCGCAATTGCCGGTCGCGACACCTTGGCCTTCGACCACGAAGTAGTTGCTGAACTGCTGCGCCTTGATCGAGGCCGGAACGCCAAAGGTGGTGCTGGTCGTCAGTCGGTTGGGGATCGGGCTGCCGGTGCTGCGCACCAGATCGGCGTTGTTGGAGATATAGCGCTTGCCGTCCGGACCGGTGACCAACGGCGACGGTACACCGCCCGATGTGTCGGAAGGCCTCAGAAAAGGCGCGATCGACGATCGCAGCGCGCCAGTGAAGTCGCCGAGTGCGCCGATGCCGGCATCGTCGGTTTCGAAAATGCGATCGCCGGCCGCGGCCTGAAAGGTCTGCGGCTCCTTGTAGGGGGTGTAGAAGGTGTAAGCGCCATTGCAGGGCGCGCTGTTCATGCGCACGCGCCAGCGGCCAAAGCTGATCTGGTCAGGATTGCGCGGGACATCGGCGGTAAAGGTCGACTCGAGACCGAGCACCAGGCCGATGTTATTGGTCACCGGCACGATGTTGCCGGTGGCGTCGAGGCCCATCGACGTCAGGCGGGCGCCGCCGGCCCACCAGAAATGTTCGACGGCCCAGTTGCTGGGGAATATCTCGGGCGCCGGGCCGGGGACGTCGCCGGGCAGCAGCAGGCACCAGCCGCCGGCCAGCACGGCGTCGCTCTTGACGTCGCACAGCTCGAGGGCAAGACCGTTGCGGTCCTGGTACCAGACCGGAAAACCGTTGGCCGGGTCGATCGGTCCGACACGCTGCAGGTCGGCAAGGACCGGCGGCGCGATCATCATCGCGGCGATGCTGGCCGCGATGAGCTTTCGGGTGGTGGTTTTCATGTGTGTTCCTTGGGGTTGGGGGGTACGACGGGGCTGCGGGTGTTATGTGTGTGGGAACGCGCGGGGCAAGCCGGCGATCAGCGGGCGCTCTTGGTCGAGGCCTGCGGCGTGGCCGGCT